>Ga0075327_1000072_pt1 | contig 22742 bp, 25 predicted proteins | sample MayberrySE_Catta_2_FD_120056 | JGI IMG/M metagenome (GOLD analysis project Ga0075327, IMG submission 120056) | Natural and restored wetland microbial communities from the San Francisco Bay, California, USA, that impact long-term carbon... | ecosystem: Environmental > Terrestrial > Soil >...
CATCACGTCATCGGCCAGCCAGACTGGCAACCACGACCGATCGCGACCGTAAAAATCGACGGCGGCGCGCGCATTCTCGCCGGCCTCCTCGGCGATGCCGGCCCCGGCTCTCGCGTCGACCTTTTCGAGGAAGAGGGTGCGCCCTACGCACGCGGCAAAGTCTAGGTCGAACGGACGTTTGCGCCAGGGAGTGGAAAATCGTGGTCGTGCTCGCAGGGAGGCGTCTCGGGAATTCCAACGGTAGACGGCCTGGCACGAAAATCCGAGACTGCCGGCCGACAACCATGGAAACCGAAGCGGCGCGATGTCCAAGACGCTTGTCGTTCTGCGCGAGGCCGCAGCAGGCGCGGCGACCGCCTGCGTTGCACTGCCCTTGTCGGCAGCCGCGGGCGTGCTCGTCTATTCGCAGTTCGGCGCCGAATTTCTTGCAATTGGCGCAATTGCCGGCCTGATCACCGTAGTTGTCGGCGGCGCGCTTGCGTCCCTTTTCTACGACTCGCTATCTGCCCGAACGCCTCAATTGGGGCAGGCAGTAGTGAAGACGATCGCCCGCGAACTCGCCGAACGTCTGCGTATCACTTCCACAGAACTGCAGCACGCAGATCGGTGATCAGCTCTGCGCGTGGGTCACGGTCGCCTGAACCGGTTACCGGCAAGCCTTTCGAGCGGGCTCCTGCAGTGAGCAATCGCGCGGCACGGAACCGCCGCCGTCCACATGTCACGCCGCGGCCTCACTCTCCCCGACCGCGGCATTGACTCGCGGCATGACTTCCTCCGCCATCAGCTGCATCGACCGCTTGGCCAGTTGCGGATCGACCCAATCCATGCCGGCACAGACCAGTTCGCCGAACGGGCCGGCAATCTCACGCAACGCAAGAATCTGATCGACAACCTTGTTGACGCTGCCGTGGATGACCAGGTTCTCCATCACATAGTCGAGCGTCAAGGCGTCGTCCGGCTGGTCCTCGTGTTCCTTGAACAGGTTGAGACGGCCGGCGTATTCCAGTTTGGCGCGGAACTGTCGGTGGTAGAACGCATAGGGGCTCTTGGGGTCCGTGCAGGCGTAGCGTTCGGCGGTCTTGTCATCGTCGGCGACGAATACGGCGCGCGCGACCCGCCAGTCCTCGGTCATTGGCGTTACGCCGGCCTTGGCCTTGCCGACACAGTAATTCTCCCAGTGCGACGCCAGCCATTTCGGCAACAGAAAGTTGCCCGACAGCGGATGGAAGTCGCGTTCGCCCATGGCGATGACGCCTTTGGAGAAGGGCGCAAGCACGGTGCCGACGATCTCCGGGCGCGGCTTCTGGTGGGGTTTTGACAGATAGCCGATGCCGACCTCAAGAAAGCTTCTCTGCCTGGTCGTCACCTTGAAGCGGTTATCGGGCAGATCGATGTCGTAAGGCGGATCGCGCTGCCAGATCTCGAGGATCACGTCGATCGCCTCGGCGAACATTCTGTTGCGGTCCTGGTCGAGGATACCAAGCGCCTCGGCATCGCAAGTCAGAGCACCCGGACTGATCCCGAAAATGAAGCGCCCGCCGGTCAAGTGATCGAGCATCGCCGCGTGGGCGGCGATCAACACCGGATGGCTTTGCGACAGGTTCGACGTCCCCGAGGCGAGCTTGATCCGTTTGGTCACCGGCGCCAGCGTCGCCTGGAACATCATGCTGCTGGTGATATTTTCGCAGCGATCGGTCAGGTGCTCGCCGACGAAGGCGTCATAGTAGCCGAGCTCGTCGGCAAGAATGATCGCCTCCCTGTCTTCCTGGAGCGTCTCGTGCCAGTTGCGTCCGAGCGGATGCACCGGCATCGTAAAATACCCGAGCCTCACGCGCCCTCCATCCGACGTTATCCCGCCGTTTCGTCGATTTGTCCCATCAGTATCCCTGACGCGCAAGCGCCCGGCCGGCCGCCAGGATCGCCGCATCGGTTCCGAGGACGGTCGTCACGCTCCCCCGCTGCTCGCTGTATGGAGCGCCGTGGAACTTGGGGTCGCGCCAGTGGCCGGTCGTGATCGTAATACCCCGGAACACGAGCGAGCCGCCAACCCGGGACAAGTGCATGCCGCCGGACGAGGAGCCCGTCGCGTCGCAGTCGGAGCGATAGAAATTGGTTGCCGCCGAGGAAATCGGCACCCGACGAACCTTGCAGCCCTGAACCACCGGTATCGCCCTGTCGACCTCGCGCGCCATGCCGGCGGGATGCGCCGTTACGACAATCAGATCGTCGCCGGACCGGACGGTTGCCCTTTCCTCGACCGGGAACGGCTCGGCGCCGGCAATCGGCTTTTCGAGACGGACGACGGCGTAGTCGTTGTTGGAACCGGGCTTGGGAGGCACCGCCCCGAACCTGGCGTTGCCGTCGTCGAGCCTGAGGCCGACCATGACCGGCGTGCTCGCCTGGTTCTTGAAGAAACATTTGGATCGCCTTTGCCCCGACGGCTCGAAGAAGATATGCCCTGCCGTCAGGATCTGATCGTTGGTGAGATAAAGCGCGCCCGAGCCCAGCGACGGCGACGGCGACAGACAGCCGACATAACCGGAAACTTCGCGAATGCGGTCGACCTCGCCGGACGAAAGGCCTAGCCCCGGGCCGAGCTCGACGAGCGACCCGCGGTCATCCTTGCCGTCGATGATATTGACCGGCACCGGCCGCGGCCAAAGCCGCTTCCCGCCGGCCCCGTCGCCCAGGGGTGCGGCGCCCGACCCGCCCGATGCCAGAAGCAACCCGACCAGGACGAGCAGCGGCTTCATCGCCGGCGTCATGCCGCCTTCGCGGCGGCGATGGCGTGCCAGACCTTCTCCGGGCTGGCCGGCATGTCGACCGGCTCGGCACCGGCATCGGCAAGGGCGTCGGAGACGGCGTTCATCACCGAGGTGATCGAGCCGGCGCAACCGGCTTCGCCACAGCCCTTGGCACCGAGCGCGTTGGTCTTGGCCGGCACCGGATGGCTGTAGAAGCGAAACGGCGGGGTGTGCTCGGCGCGCGGCATGGCATAATCCAGGAACGAACCGGTCAGCGGCTGTCCGCTGTCGTCGTAGACCGCGTGCTCGAGCAGTGCCTGACCGATACCTTGCATGACGCCACCGTGCGCCTGGCCTTCGACCAGCAACGGATTCACGATGGTGCCGAAATCGTTGACCATGAGGTAGCTGACGACGTCGATGGTGCCGATCTCCGGATCGATCTCGACCTCGGCCACATGAACACCGTTGGGATAGGACGACGGGATCGGCTCGGTGGCATGGCTGACGTCGAGGCTGGTCGGGACGCCCTCCCCGACGTTGCGACCCTCGCGAAGCGTCTTGGCAAGATCGAGGACGGTGATCGAGCGATCGGTACCGGCGATGACGAAGCGGCCGTCGCGGAACTCGATATCGCCTTCACCGGCTTCGAGCACGTCGGCGGCGGCAAGACGCCCCTTCTCGATGACCAGATCCGCTGCCTCGGTGATCGCCTGACCGCTGGCATACATCGACCGCGAACCGCCGGTGCCGCCGCCGGCGATGAGCTCGTCGCTGTCGCCCTGGAGGAGGCGAATGCCTTCGAAGGGGATCCCGAGCCGCTCGGCCAGCACCTGGGCAAACGGGGTGGCGTGGCCCTGGCCGTAGTCGAGGGTGCCGGTGATCAGGGTGACGGTGCCGTCGGGCTCGAAACGGATACCGCCCATCTCTTTGTTGGGCGGCGCCGTCACCTCGAGATAGCAGCCGACGCCGAGTCCGCGGAGCTTGCCGCGGGTGCGGCTTTCCTCGCGCCGCCCGGCGAATCCGGCAAGGTCGGCATACTTGAGCGCGTCGTCGAAGACACCGGGAAAATCGCCACTGTCGTAGGTCTCGCCCGAGGCCGCCTGGTACGGGATGCTGTCCGTCGGAATCAGGTTGCGCCGCCGCAGTTCGAGCCGGTCGATTCCCATTTCGCGGGCGGCGGTATCGATCAGCCGCTCCATGTAATAGTTGCCTTCCGGCCGGCCGGCACCGCGATAGGCGCTGACCGTCGTGGTGTTGGTCAGGACGCATTTGGACGAGACCTCGATGGCCGGCACCTGATAGAGGCTGACCATGTTGCGCACGACATTGCGGGTCGCCGGCATCGGGCCGACAGCGCTGAGATAGGCGCCCATGTTGCCGTAGCCGACGGCGCGGGCGGCCAGGAACCGGCCGGCCTCGTCGAGCGCCAGTTCGATGGTGAACTCGTGGTCGCGGCCGTGCTGGTCGGAGACGAACGCACCCGAGCGGGTGTCGATCCACTTGACCGGGCGGCCGAGTTCGCGGGCGCCGTGGAGCACCGGCACATACTCGGGATAGACCGGCGCCTTCATGCCGAACGAGCCGCCGACATTGCCGACCAGCACATGCACCTTGCTCTGCTCGACGCCCATGATGTCGGCGAGGTTGTTGCGCATGCCGAAGGCGCCCTGACAGCCGATATGGACCGTCCAGCGGTCGCCGTCGTAGTCGGCGACGATGCCGCGGGGCTCCATCGAGGCGACCACCAGGCGATTGTTGACCACGTCGAGCCGGGTGACGTGGGCGGCCTTGGCGAACGCTTCGGCGACCTTGTCGCCGTCGCCGTAATAGTAATCGAGTGCCACATTGCCCGGCACGTCGTCGTAGAGCTGCGGCGCATCGGCCCTCGCTGCCTCGCTGGCGCGGGTGACGGCCGGCAGTTCCTCGATATCGACAGTCACGGCTTCGGCCGCCGCTTCGGCGATGGCACGGGTTTCGGCGATCACCGCGGCGACCGGATCGCCGACGAAACGGACCTTGTCGCGGGCGAGCGACTTGCGCTCCGGCTTGCGGATCGGCGATCCGTCCCGGTTGGGGAAAGCGACGATGCATTTGATGCTGCCATAGCCGGCGGCATCGAGATCGGCGGCGGTGTAGACCGCGAGCACGCCGGGGATGGCGCGGGCCGGTTCCGTATCGATCGACTTGATCAGGCCGTGCGCAACGCTGCTCCTGACCATGACCGCATGGACCTCGCCCGGCAGGCTGACGTCGTCGGTGTAACGGCCTTGACCCTGGACGAGGATCGGATCTTCCTTGCGCGAGACCGGCTGGCCGATACCGTATTTCTGCGGCGCATCGCTGGTCCGTTGGTCGCGCTCATTCATCAGGCATTCTCCCGGTTTGGCGGGTAAACCTCGCCTTTCCGCGCAGGTCGCAGCCGGCCGGGCTTGCGCCGGCCAATGCGACCGCAAGCGGACCAACTGCTGCTCGCTCGGTCCGGAAAGACGTTTCGGCGGGCATTGTATCCGCTGAGCCGAATTTGACCAGACTCTTGCGGTTCCGCGACTGCGATTCGGCCGGCAGGCAACAACCGGCAAGGCGCCTATCGGTGCGACGGGGCATCTCGATTGAGGCGCCAAATTCCGTGGTTGAGCGCAGCCGCGAAGGTCACCCAGGCGAGATACGGGAGGAGCAGGAACGCGGCCGCCGCGCTCACCGGATAGAACGCAACAATCGTCGCAACAATTGCCAGCCACAGCAGGCAGATCGTCGCGAACCCGAGCCCGATCCGGTGGATGCCGAAAAACACCGGCGTCCATGCAGCGTTGAGCCCGAGCTGCAGGGCATAGATAGCAAGGGGTCCGGCGGCACCGGAAACACCTGCCTCGCGCCAGACCAGCCAGCCGGACACCGCGATCATCAAATAGAGCAGGCTCCACACCGGGGCGAACAGCCAGTTTGGCGGCCGCCACCCTGGCTTGACCAGACGTTCATACCACTCGCCCGGCCGAAACAGCGCGCCGGTCAGCGCCGCCAGGGTGCAGGCGGCAATGAAACCAATCAGGACGAGAAAAGAACCGAAACTCACCGACTTCTGCTCGCTTTATCCACTTCGTCCCGATTTGCGGCACCTCAATTCCGACGCTCAGTTCCGCGATGCCGGCTCATCGGGAAACGACTGAAATAGTGCGCGCCTCGGTTCCGCATAGCCGCGACAGCGACCTTAGCCAGCTCAATATTGTTCACAGTCACCGGTCCGTCATCCGCCTCGAGCAGATCGGCTCGCTTGCGCGCGGCCGGGTGATTGAGGGAAAATAGGAGACTGTCATGCAAACCGACACCGCCCATCAGGCCTGGGATGCCCGCTGGGGCACCAGCGAAGGCCGCGCCGAATGGCTCGCACCCGATCCGGAAGTGCGGGACGTGGCGGCGCGTCTGGCCGATCGGTTGCCGACCGCCAAGGCTCTCGATCTCGGCTGCGGCATCGGGCGCCATGCGTTGTTGTTTGCCGGGCTCGGCTTCGAGACCGTCGCCGTCGACATGGCAGAGCAGGGCCTTGCCGAGGTCCGCCGCGCCGCCGACGCCTAGGGACTGTCCATCGCGACCCGCGCGGCCCCGATGACCGAGCTGCCATTTGACGACGGCACCTTCGACTACGTGCTCGCCTTCAACGTCCTCTATCATGGCGACGGCAGGGTCGTGCGCACCGCATTCGGCGAGATCGCACGCGTGCTCAAGCCGGGCGGCACGTTTCAGGCGACGATGCTGTCCAAGCGCAATGCCGGCTTCGGTCTCGGCACCGAAATTTCACCGAGCACCTTCGTCCGCGAGGCCGGTGAGGGCGACGATTCGGACAAGGCGCATCCGCATTTCTATTGCAATGCCGCCGAGCTGGTCGCGCTGCTTGCCGGATTCGAGCTGGTCAGCCTCCGCGACGTTGCCCAAAAGAACCCCGGCCATATGCACTGGCAGTTCGTCGCCGAGCGACTTGGCTGAAACAGCCGCCTCAACCTTGCCGGTCGATCAACAGACGCAACAGCGCCTCGCCAGCCGCCTCGATCGGACCGGAGTTGTCGAGTTGGACGACATCGGGGCCACCGACCTCGATCAAGTCGCTGCGGGCCAGCCGCCGGTCGATATCATCGAGGGTTTCGCGACCGCGGTCACGGAGACGCCCGGCGACCACATCGCGTCGCGCGGTCACCGAGGCGACGAGGAGCGGCCGGTATCGCCGCCTCGCCGCATCGACGATGGAGCGCGAGACGTTGACGACCACCGTGCGGCCTCCGGCAAGCGCGGCATCGACCGACGCCGGCACCCCGTAGGAAAGCCCGTGCGCCTGCCAATGGATGGCAAAGGCGCCCGCCGCAGCCTGTCTCCGGAATTCCGCCTCGGAGACGCAATGGTGGTCCTCGGACCCGTCGCTGCCGGCACGGGTGATCGTGCGGCGGGGGAAGATGACCGCGCCGTTGCCTGACAGGCGGGACCGGCAATAGGCAATCAGCGAGTCCTTGCCGACTCCGCTCGGCCCGACCACCAGAACCAGAGTTCCCCGATCGTTCGCCGGCTCGGTCAACGACGGCGGCGCCTCAAGCGACGCGGCGGCCCTGCCGCCACACGGCCCGGACCAGCGGCACCGCACCGTCCGTGCGAACCTGGACGAGGTCCGCCCGCCGGCCGGCCGCGATGACGCCGCGATCGTCGAGGCCGGCCGCTTCGGCAGGATTGAGCGAGACCATTTTCACCGCCTCGGGAAGAGTCAGGCTGTCGATATCCTCCGATATCTTGAAGGCGGCATGCATCAGGCTGAAAGGGAAGTAGTCCGACGACAGCACGTCGAGCAGGCCGTCGGCAGCGAGGTCGCTCGCTGCGATATTGCCGGAATGCGAGCCGCCGCGAACGATATTGGGCGCGCCCATCAGGATCTTCATGCCGGCTTCGCGCGACCTGCGGGCAGCTTCCATGGTGGTCGGAAACTCCGCCAAGGTCACGCCCATATCGACGGCTTCGGCGACATGATCGCACGTGGCGTCGTCGTGGCTGGCAAGCACGATCCCCCGCCCCAGGCAGAGGTCGGCAATCGCCCGGCGCTGTCGGGCGGAGTATTTCTCCGCCTGCGCCGTGCGACGCCGGATGAAAGCCTCCAGTTCCCGCTCCGACATGCCGGCCTTGCCGCCATAATAGGTCTTGAAGGCATCGAGCGACGTGAACTGGCGCTGGCCCGGCGTGTGATCCATCAGAGACGCCAGACGGACATGCGGGTCATCGACAAAATGCAGGAAACTGTCGACCGCATCGACCGAGCTAACCTCGCAACGCAAGTGAATGAAGTGCTCGGCACGAAGCCTGTCGGCAGCCTGGCTTTCGACGATCGCCGCACCCATGGCGCGCATGTCGTCGGCGGTGAGCCTGGTGTCTTCGTCGACGCCGACGCGGATCGCATCGAACACCGTCGTGATCCCGGACGAAGCGATCTGGGCATCGTGGGCCTGCACCGCCGCGGCCGGATGCCAGCGCACCTTCGGTCGCGGCGAGTAGTACCCCTCGAGCTGGTCGGTATGGAGCTCGACCAGTCCCGGCAGCAGCCAATCGCCCTCGAGGTCGATATCGGCTTCGCGATTCGGGATCGGGGTCTCTCCGATCTCGGCAATCACGCCGTCGCGCACCACCACGGCACCCTCGACCACGGTGTCGGGGAGCACGATTCGTCCGTTACGGAAGACCGTCTCCTTCATGCCGCCCCCACTGGCTGAGGTGCATGGCGCATCGCCACCCGCTTCCGGACGACGAAATCGCCCGGCGGCGACGGCTCGACGAACAGGGCAAGCGAATCGACGACGACCGGCGCAACCAGCGGCCGGAAACGATCCTCCAGGATACGCCGGACCGCCGCGCGCCTCCTCTCGGCAACCGGCCCGGTCAGGGTCATGTGGAAACGAAAGTCGTCGAACACGTAAGGGTAACCCCAGCGCGTCAGATGATCGCGCTGGCGCGGCGACAGCCGCTCGGGGCGGCGGCGGGCGATCTCGTCGGCCGTCGGCGGCGCGCGGAAGACGTCGAACCGGCGCACGATCTCGGCGGCGAGTTCGCCGATTGCGTTGCTTTCGGCCACCGGTGTCATGGCGAAGAAGGAGCCGATCTCGGCGATTGCCGGGCGCCCGAGATCGACCCGGGAAAGGCTCGCGGCCGCCGTCTCCAGCGTCGCGTCGACGTCCTCCAGCCGGCAACCGTCGGCAAGCCGGAATGGCGGCTTGAGGGTGGCGTGGAAACCGTAGCGGCGCGGCTCCGCGGTCAGCGCCGCGATCTCGTCCGCCGGCATGCCGCCATCGGCGGGCGGCGGGAACGTCTCGCCCGAGAACGCATCCCGACCAAGCCAAATCGCGGCTGCCCGCGTCAACGGGTGCTCGGCCGGCGGCGTGAAGAAAACGGCGACGCGCATCGTTCCGAAAGCGCTCTTACACTATAGATGACCAGCTTACGCAGCTGTTGTGACAGAAGGTCGACGATCGTCACAGTTATCACTATCAGAATGAGGATGGCAGCGGATTCGGCATAGTAGAAGCCCCGGATCGACTCGAACAGGACCTGACCGATGCCGCCGGCGCCGACTAGGCCGAGCACGGTCGCCGAGCGAACGTTCGACTCGAAGCGATAGAGCGAGAAAGACAGCCACAGCGGCAGGACCTGGGGAATCACGCCGAAAACGATCTCCTGCACCGGCGAGGCGCCGGTCGTTCGGATGCCCTCGACCGGCCTGAGATCGACCGCCTCCACCGCCTCGGAGAACAGCTTGGCGAGGATACCCGTGGTGTGGACGAACAGCGCCATGACGCCGGCGAACGGTCCCAATCCGACGGCGACGACGAACAGCACGGCGAACACCAGCTCGTTGATGGCGCGGAAGGCGTCCATCAGCCGCCGGACCGGCTGATAGACCCACCACGGCACCATATTGTTCGAGCTGAGGATGCCGAACGGCACCGAGGCGACCACGGCAAGCAGGGTTCCCCAGACCGCAATCTGCACGGTCAGGATCATTTCCGAGATGTAGAATTTGATGTGCCGGAAATTGGGATGCAGGAATCCGGACGCATACTCGGCCATGTTGCCCGCGTCGGTGAACAGGTTGACGACGCGATAGACCTCAGCCGGCTTGAAGCCCCAGACCAGAAGAAAAATGACGGCACCCCAGATGAGGGCGCTGTATGCCGTCCGCCCCCAGTCGCGCGGCGGGACCGGAATGACGGGAGGCTTCTCGGTGGTGACGGCCATCGTCAATACGGAAGGCGGCGGACTTATGCCCGCCGCCCGCCTTACCTCGTACCGCCTAGACTTGCGGAATTTTGGCCATGAGACCTTCGTACTTGGCCTTTTCCGCCTCCAGTTCCTTCAGCTTTGCGGTTTTTTCATCGGCCGCCATCGATTCGTCCGCCTGCAGCTGGAACATCTCCTTGGTGATCTCCATGATGCGGATCGGGTAAAGCTGCGCATCCGAAGACGGACGGAAAGGCGCCCACTCCAACGCGCCAAGAACCGCGCGGGCCTTCTCGATCTCCTCGGGCGTGCCGAGCCGGCCATAGGAGACGAAGAAAGACAGAATCTTGTCTTTGGTCGCTTGGTCCAGATCCTTGTTCCAAACGATCGGATCGGACGGAATCAGCGGCGACTGCCAGATGATCTTGACCTTGGCGGCGGCCTCGGGATTGGTCGTCTGCAGCCGGCGCAGATTCTCGGTGTTGTTGGTGGCGACGTCGACCCGCTCGTTGGCGGCCGCCAGAAGGTTGGTCTCGTGGTTGGCGTTGGTCATCGCCTTGAAGCAGGTCTTCGGATCAATGCCGTTCTTGGCGAAGACGAACGTCATCGGGACGAGAAAGCCCGAGGTCGAGTTCGGGTCGCCCATGCCGAAGTCGAGCGACTGGTCGCATTTGATCACGTCCTCGATTGACTGGAGCGGACTGTCGACGTGGGTAACGAGAAGCGACCAGTAACCCGGATTTCCGTCTCCGTCGACGGTCTGCACGAAGACCTCGCCATTCGAGCGGTCAACGGCTTCCATCGCCGACTTGTTGCCGAACCAGGCGACATCGACCTTGCCGAAGCGCATGCCCTCGATGACGCCGGCGTAATCCGACGCGAAGAAGGCGTTGACCTTGAGACCGGTCTGCTCCGACATCGCGTCGAGGAAGGGCTGCCACGTCGTCTTGAGGTTTTGCTGGGACTCGGTCGAGATGATGCCGAAATTGAGCTCCTTGGTTTCCGCCATTACCGCGGTCGACAAGGACGCGGCGACTGCCGCAACGCCGAGACCCTTGAGAAATACGTTCATCGATACCTCCTTTGGAGTGGATACGCGTTGACTGAGACTTAGGCGAGCGCCGGCTCGAGAACCCCCGCCCGGCCGGATTGCGGGACACGGGCTTCTCCCTCTCCGGCATCGGGGAGAATCAGCTCGTCGGACGATTCGCCGTAGAGTTCGCGCAGGAAGGCATGAGTCAGCGCCGTCGACGGGCCGTCATAGGCAATCTCGCCGTCGCGTAGCGCGATCGTGCGGGGACAATAGCGCCGGGCATACTCGACCTGATGCAGCGAGACGACGATAGTGATGCCGTCGGCACGGTTGATTTCGGAAAGAATTTCCATGACGCGCTTGGCCGAGGACGGATCGAGCGAGGCGATCGGCTCGTCGGCGAGCAGGAGCCTGGCGTTCTGGACCAGGGCGCGGGCGATCGCCGCGCGCTGCTGCTGTCCGCCGGAAAGCGTCGAGGCGCGCTGCCGCGCCGCCTCGGCAATGCCGACCCGCGCCAGCGCCCGCATGGCCGACTGCTGCTCGACCCGGTTGAACCAACCCATCGTTCCGCGCCACGCCGGCACCCGGCCGAGCGCGCCGATCAGCACGTTGGTCAGCAGCGACAGACGTCCGACGAGATTGAACTGCTGGAAGATCACGCCGATGTCGCGGCGGATCGACCGGGTATCGCGGCTGAGCCTGCCCCTCTCCTGCATCCGCCGGTCGAGGACGTCGATGCAGCAGAGATCGCCCTGGCCGCGCTCGAGGCCGGCGATATGCCGGATCAGCGTCGACTTTCCCGAGCCCGAGGCGCCGATCAGCGCGACCATCTCCCCAGTTTCGATCGTCAGATCGACATCGCAAAGTGCCTGCTTGCGGCCGAAGCGCTTCGACAGTTTTTCGACGGAAATGGCAGGCACCCGGCACCCATCGGCTGAAACTCCGATGGGCCATGACTAGCCGGGTCCTCTGTAATTTCCGTCTCAGATTGATGACAGTTCGACGACAGCCGCTCAGCCCCGGCCGGTGCCACCGGTTTTCGGCACAACCTCCTGTTTTTCCTCGTATTTCTCAAGGAAGGCATCGATCGACAGATTGCGGAAATCGTCGAGAGCCTTGTGGATATCGTCATGATGCCATTCCCACCAGCCCAGAGCCTCGACCCTCGCGGCGATCTCGGGAGGGAAGCGCGCCTTCACCGGTTTGGCCGGCACGCCGGCGACGATCTGGTAGGCCTCGACCGGCCGGGTGACGACGGCGCCGGCGGCGATCACAGCCCCCGTGCCGACCGACACGCCGGCGGTCAGAATAGCGCCGTGACCGATCCACACGTCGTGTCCGATGCTGACGGCATTCCGGCGGCGCCAGGCGAAGACTTCCTCGTCCGGCACGGCGCCGTCGAAATAGTCCTGCGAGCGATAGGTGAAGTGATGCTAGCTCGCCCGCCACGTCGGGTGGTTCTGGGCGTTGATCCTGACGTTGGAGGCGATCGAGCAGAACTTGCCGATTTCGGAATAGAGAACCTGGCCGTCCTCCATCATGTAGCTGTAGTCGCCGAACGACGAATGGCTGATCCTGGTACGCTCGCCGATCTCGACATAGGCGCCGAGCCGGCTGTCTTCGATCTCCGCGGTCGGCGCCACCACCGCCGCAGGGCCGAGGCGGGTCGGGCTCATGACGCCGACGGCACGGCGAAGCGGGCGACGTCGACGATGCGGTCGGCAACCGCGTCGCGCACCTCCTCATCGTGGAAGATGCCGAGGAAGCTGGTTCCCGCCGCCTTGGCTTCGCCGATCAGATCGATGACCACCTGTCGGTTGGCGGCGTCGAGCGAAGCGGTCGGCTCGTCGAGCAGCATCAGAGGACGGCCGCAGATGAAGCCGCGCGCCACGTTGACGCGCTGCTGCTCGCCGCCGGAAAAGGTCGCCGGCGGCAGTTGCCACAGCCGCTCCGGCAGGTTGAGGCGCCGGAGCAGCACCTCTGCCCGATCACGTGCCAGGCTGCGCTCCACGCCGGCGGCGGCGAGCGGCTCGGCGACGATATCGCGCGCCGCCACCCGCGGCACCACCCGCAGGAACTGGCTGACGTAGCCGATCGTCGTCTGGCGCGCGGCCAGCACTGCCCGCGGGCCGGCGCTGGCGACGTCGATGACCGTGTTGTCGTTGGCGACGAGGATCTCGCCGCGGTCGACGGCATAGTTGCCGTAGACCATCTTGAGGATCGAGCTCTTGCCGATGCCCGAGGGTCCGCCAAGCACGACACACTCGCCCGGCGCGACCGAGAAAGACAGATCGGCGACCACCGGCAGATGAAGGCCGCCGCGACGATGCATGGTGAAGCTCTTGGCGACACTGCGAAGTTCCAGGCGCGGGGTCATCGCATCAGACCTGCAGGATCGAAGAGACGAGAAGCTGGGTGTAGGGCTCGCGTGGATCGTCAAGCACCCGGTCGGTGAGGCCACCCTCGATGGCCGCGCCGTCCTTCATCACCATCATCCGGTCGGAAAGCAGCCGGGCGACGGCGAGGTCGTGGGTAACGATGATGGCGGCCATGCCGAGATCGGCGACCAGCCCGCGCAGGAGGTCGAGGAGCCGCGCCTGGACCGAAACGTCGAGCCCGCCGGTCGGCTCGTCCATGAACACCAGTCGCGGCCCGGTGACCAGGTTGCGGGCAATCTGCAGGCGCTGGCGCATGCCGCCGGAGAAGCTGCGCGGATCGTCGTCGATACGGTCGGTGCCAACTTCGACCCGCTCGAGCCAGTTCGTCGCCGCCTGGCGGATGCCGCCATAGTGGCGCCGGCCGATCGCCATCAGCCGCTCGCCGACATTGGCGCCGGCCGACACGGTCATGCGCAAGCCCTCGGCGGGGTTCTGGTGGACGAAGCCCCAATCGGTGCGCATGAGAAAACGCCGTTCGGCCTCGCTCATGGCGAAGAGGTCGCGGGCGACGCCGTCGCGCGTGGCGTAACGAACCGTGCCCGATGTCGGCTCGAGGCGCGCCGACAGGCAATTGAGCAAGGTCGTCTTGCCGGAGCCCGATTCGCCGACCACGGCCAGCACCTCGCCCGGCCACAGATCGAGGCTGACGTCCCGGCAACCGACCCGCTCTCCGTAGAGCTTGGTGATCTTGTCGGCGACCAGCAGCGGCTCGCTCACGCGGCGTCCTCCAGGTCGACGAGAAAGCTGTAGCCATGCCGTCGAAAGCCGAGCGATTCGTAGAAGGCATGAGCCCTTTCGCGCCTGGCGTTGGTCGACAGCGCGGCCTTGTAGCAGCCCTTGTCCCGCGCCTCGGCAAGCGCATGACGCATCATCGCCTTGCCGAGGCCCGCACCCTGGACGGCAGGGTCGACAACCACGGCCTCGATGATCGCCGACCGCGCCCCGAGATGGCCGATATTGTCCATGATCAGAAGCGCATAGGATCCGACGACGCGGGCGCCATCGATGGCGACGAAGAGGCGATAGTCGGGATAGGCGGCGAAGCTTCGGTAGATCTGCTCCGCATCCTCGACCGAGAGCACCGATCCGTCGTCGATCTCCGGCTGGGCATAAAGACCGAGAATCGCCGGCAGATCGGTTTCGACGGCCTGGCGGACGGCCACGATCATGGCGCCTCCTCCCCCGGCAGACCGGCCGACGTGCCGACATGGCCGGCGTTGCGGCGCTGCTCGCAATAGTCGGTATCGGAACACACAAACATGCGTCCGCCGCGATCGTCGAGGATAACCTCGTCGAGGTAGACGCCGGTACCGCCGCAAAGCGCGCAGGGTTCCGAAAATTTCTGCACCGCGAAGGGATGATCCTCGAAGTCGAGGCTGACCACCGCGGTATGGGGCGGGATCGCGTAGATGCGCTTTTCGCGGCCGGCGCCGAACAACTGCAGCGCCGGACAGTCGTCCATCTTAGGATTGTCGAATTTCGGGATCGGCGACGGGTCCATCACATAGCGTTCCTCGACCTTGACCGGGTAAGCGTACGTCGTGGCGATGTGGCCGTGGTGGGCGATGTCCTCGTAGAGCTTGACGTGGATGAGGCCGTATTCCTCCAGCGCATGCATGGTGCGGGTCTCGGTCTCGCGCGGCTCGAGGAAGCGGAGCGGCTCGGGGATCGGCACCTGATAGACGAGGATCTGGTTGGCCCGGAGCGGCGTTTCGGGAATGCGATGGCGGGTCTGGATGACCGTCGCTTCGCTTGTGTTGGTGGTCGTCGCCACACCGGCCGTCTTTTCGAAGAAGCCACGGATCGCGACGGCATTGGTGGTGTCGTCGGCGCCCTGGTCGATCACCTTCAAAACGTCGTCGGGACCGAGCACTGACGCGGTCACCTGGACCCCGCCGGTCCCCCAGCCGTAGGGCATCGGCATCTCGCGGCTGGCAAACGGCACCTGGTAGCCCGGGATCGCCACCGCCTTGAGGATGGCGCGGCGGATCATTCGCTTGGTCTGTTCGTCGAGATAGGCGAAATTGTATGCCGAGCCCGCCTCCGCGGCGACGCGGTCGGACGCCACCGCTTCGCTCATTCGGCCGCCTCCTTGTCGATGCTGGTCTCGCCGGCACGCGCGTCGTGCTCGCGTCGCAGACGTCGCAGAAGCTCCAACTCGGCCTGGAAATCGACGTAGTGCGGCAGCTTGAGGTGCTCGACGAAGCCGGTCGCCTGGACGTTGTCGAGATGCGACAGAACGAACTCCTCGTCCTGGGCCGGCGCGGTCTCTTCCTCGCCGAGCTCGCGCGCCCTCAGCGCCCGGTCGCAGAGCGCCATCGCCATTGCCTTGCGCTCGGCATGGCCAAAGACGAGGCCGTAGCCGCGGGTGAACTGCGGCGGCGCATCGGCCGAGCCCTTGAACTGGTTCACCATCTGGCATTCGGTCACCGTGATCCGGCCGATCGGTACCGGAAAGCCGAGCTCGGCGATTTCGATCTCGACGTCGACCTCGCCCATGCGGATTTCGCCGGCAAAGGGATGGGTGCGGGCGTAGCCGCGCTGGGTCGAGTAGCCGAGCGCCAGCAGGAAGCCCTCGTCGCCGCGGGCCAGCGCCTGCAGGCGGAGATCGCGGTCCGCCGGAAAAGACAAGGGCTCGCGGGTCAGATCGCCGACCGGTGCCTCGGTATTCCCGTCGCCGTCCGGCTCGATCAGACCGTCGCCGCCGAGAAGGTCGGTGACCCGCGGCATCGCGGCCGCTTCGACCTCCGGCCCCTCTTCGGACGGCGGGTCGTCGTTGGGATCGAGATCCGGCTCGAGCAGACGGTGGGTATAGTCGAAGGTCGGACCGAGCAGTTGGCCGCCGGGCAGGTCCTTGAAGGTCGCCGAAATCCGACGGGCGATCAGCATGCGGCCGGTATCGACCGGCGGGCTGGCGCCGAAGCGCGGCAGGGTGGTGCGATAAGCGCGCAGCAGGAAGATCGCCTCGATCAGGTCGCCGCGCGCCTGCTTGATGGCGAGCGCCGCCAGCCGCCGATCGTAGAGTGAGCCCTCGGTCATCACCCGGTCGACGGCGAGCGTCAGCTGCTCGAGGATCTGCTCGACAGTGAGCGCCGGCACCGCCGGATCGCCGCGGCGTTTCCTGGCGAGCAGCCGGTGGGCATTGCGGATGGCGGTCTCCCCGCCCTTGACCGCGACATACATCAGGCCGCCCGCCCGTGTTCGATGCGCACGGAGCGCGGCAGCGCGGCGATGGCCGTCGGTGATGCCAGGACGACATCGACGCCCCTCGGATAGAGGGCGCGATTCGCCGCCATCTGGTCGACGAAACCCGGCGGCAACGGATGAGCGGAGAGCTCGGCAGAGCCGTCGATGCCGGGACCGGCAAGCGTCAGACCTGTTTCACGTGAAACCTTCTCGACCTGGATGACCAGGGTGGTCGACCGGTCGGGATATTCCGCCGATCCCGAACCGAATGCGCTCAGCAGCGGCATCTGGGCCGGATCGGCGATGATCGCGAAGGACGCCGCGCCGGGCTCCCTCGTAATCGGCGCATCGGTGTGGAACCTGATCCAGTCCATGGCGGCGCTGTCGGCCATGGCGGCCTCGACAAAAATCGGCGTCCCCTCGTCGGCCAGGGCCGCGATGAAGGCCGCCGCCGGCACATTCAGCGGCGCCGGCGCCTGCACGACATTCGGAATTTCGACGATAGTGCCCGGCTGCGCAAAAGCGTCGAGCACTTTCCTGAAGACGGTCTGCGACTGGAACACCGGATCGGCGAAGCCGCCGGTCATCGCGTCACCGGCAATCATTCGTCCTCGCCCCTGACCATGGTGAAGAAATTGACCCGTGTTGCGGCCGTTTCCCGCCGCGTGGCGTCGTCGTCGCGGTGAGCGCGTTCGGCGACCGGGACCAGCAGGCTTTTCTCGACATAGTCGCGGTAACGATTGCTCTGCGCCAGGGCGTCGAAGCGCGCGACCAGCTCGGCTCGATCGCCGTCGCGACCCAGCACATTGCCGTAGCCGACCTCGCCGCTTGCCATCCTGACGACGCAGCGGGTCACCGTGACCTCGCCGAAATTGAATGGGGCGCCACCGCCGCCGATGCGGCCGCGTACCATCATCAATCCGAATTCCGGGCGGCGCACGGTCTCGAAGTCGGGCCGCGGCGACAGGCCGCTCCAGGCATCGGCCAGTTCCCGATGCTCCGCCCGGGCAAGGATGGCGAGCGTCGTGCGGCGTTCGCTTTCGGCGGGCGGCCTCGAATCGGCGCTGGTTGCGGGGTGGTTCGGCAGCATGATTCCAACGGATCGACCGTGCCTCGACTTCTTGACAATAGCATGAATGAAGCCGCGATCGCAGGTCGACGCCCTGATGCCCCGCTTCCGAAGTTCGTGATACATTGCAGCACTCTCAAACACGAACTTCGGAAGCAAAGGGGCACTGGCAAGTTTATGTTTCTAGTGCCGCTTTTCGATTTGAAGTTCCTGAAAGAGATTGCTGCACGTGGTGCAGGAACTTCAAATCGGCGGCACTAGCCAACGCTGCCGGCGTGTCCTGCTGGTGCCGATCGGCAAGACCGACCCGGCATTCGACCGCAGGGGCAAGATCGGGCGTGGACGACGCGCCTACGCGCTCTGTTTCTCAATTGCGACCAAGGCCAGCGTCATCCGGATGGGCAAGGCGATAGCGATCGAGGCTTGCCTAACCGGCCGCCAGCCACAGCGCCTTCATCTGCTCGAATGCTGCCGTGCCGTGCTTGCGCCGCGCCTCCTCGGTGACGTCGCCCCAGTCGATGACCGCCTTGCGATATGCCGGGCGCGCCTCGATCCGCCGGTACCATGCGTCGAGGTGGCCGAGGCCGGCCCATAGCGGCGCCATCATAAACGACTCGAGCCGGCGGACGTAGACGACCAGTGCCACGTCGGCGAGCGAATAACTGCCGCCGGCAAGCCATTCGTGCCCGGCGAGCCAGCCGTCCATCTCCTCAAATAGGCCGCGGAAAGTGCGTATTGCGTCGGGGAGAAGCGGCGAATCGAGCCCCGACTCGATATTGACGAGGTCGTTCTGCTTGCGGACGCTGTCTTTCATTTGCCCGTAGTATTGCTGGATCTTGGCCTCGCCCTTCTCCCGGTAGATGTGCCGGTTGACGATGCAGACGCCGACCACGCGGCTGGCAACGTGAACCGACTCATCGATTTTTCGCATCCACAGGCGCATGCGCGCGCGCTCCACCGGCGATGCCGGACGCAGTGGCGCGTCGTCGAAGGCGTCCTCGAGATATTCCAGGATGACCAGAGATTCCGGAATCGCCGCACCGTTATGGATGATGACCGGGACCAGCCCCTTCGGATTGAGCCGGTGGTAGTCCTCGGGCAGGTTCTCGACGTCGCCGCGGGCGGTGTCGACGATGACGCTGTCCCAGGAGATTCCCTTCTCTTCGAGCGCCAGACGCACGCGTTGCGCGGCCGTCGATCGGTCGTAGTGATAAAGCGTCAGCATGGCAGGGCTCCGATCACCAGGATCAACTCAGGTCTCGCCTTCCCAATCCATGATCGGGCCGATGGGGATGATCCCGTACGGATTGATGCGCAGGTGTGAGCGGAAATAGTGGTGCCTGATATGGTCGAGCCGGATCGTGTCGCTGACACCGGGATAGGTCCTCAGCGCATCGAGATGGCGGCTGAGATTGCGGAAGTCGGCGTACTGCCTCTTCGAGCACTTGAAGTGGACGTAGTAAACCGGATCGAAGCGGATCGCGGTGGTGAACAGTCGCCAGTCCGACTCGGTGATGTCGTCGCCGACCAGATAAGCTGATTGTTCCAATCGTCGTTCGAGCGCTTCGAGCGCGCCGAACAGCCGCGCGGCGGCTTCGTCGTAGGCCTCCTGGCTGCGGGCAAAACCCGTCCGGTAGACGCCGTTGTTGACCATGTAGACGGTCTCGTTGACCTCGTCGATCTCGTCTGCCGCCGAGTGCGGGTAGAAATTGCTGTCGACGCCACCGAGCTGCCGGGCATTCTGCCCCAGCATCCGGATGATTTCCGAGGACTCGTTATTGACGATGGTTCCGGTCTTCTTGTCCCACAGGACCGGCACCAGCACCCGGCCGGTGTAGTCCGGCTCGACACTGGTGTAGACCTGATGGAGGAACTTGAAGCCGTTGACTTCATCCGGGGTTGAACCCGGAAATTCGGAAAACTCCCAACCTTCGACGTTGTTGACCGGATGGACCACCGAGACGCCGATCGTCTCCTCCAGTTTGAGTATCTTGCGGAAGATCAGGGCGCGGTGGGCCCAGGGGCAGGCGTAAGAGACATAGAGGTGATAGCGGCCGGGCTCAGCAACAAAGCCGCCACCACCGCTCGGACCGGGGGCGCCATCCGGCGTGATCCAGTTGCGGAACTGCGACGGTTGGCGGACGAATTGTCCGCCGGAGCCCGAGGGCCGGTCCTCCGAGCTCCATTTCCCGTCAATCATCGATCCCATGGTCAATCCGTATGTCTGAAGATATTGCCGCGCTTTCAATAAGCGCTGAGGCGCAATAACGCCACCGCTGTCAGAAATGTCGCTTGATCGGAGCCCCGCTTCACGATTTACGACTGTCGAACGTCGCCCGCCCGAGCATCAGCCCCCTTCGATCGGGCGGTGGTGATGTTTCGTCAGCATTGCGACCGCGGCGCGCACCTCCGGATCGAGCCCCTCACCGCCGGCGGCCAGATGGGCGACGATCTCGGTGCGCATGCGCGGATTCCAAAATTTCTCCAGGTGATCGGCAATCGCCGCCTCGGCCGTCGCCTTGTCCTCGGTGACAAAGAACTTACCGATCTGGTTGGCCATATAGACAAGCCTAGGAAGCGGCATGGCGTTGCTGTTGCATGATGACCCGGTCGGGATGAGTGAAAAGCTCGAAGCCGTCGCCGCGCGCAACCGCGATTACCGTGATGCCGGCCTCGTCCGCGGTCCTCAGGGCGAGCGCGGTCGGGGCCGATACGGCAACCAGGATCGGCGCACCGATCATCGCCGCTTTCTGCACCAGCTCGACCGAAAGCCGGCTAGTAACGACGATAATGCCGTCCGCCGCCGAGTCGCCGTGCCGGGCCAGCGCACCGGCCAGCTTGTCGAGGGCGTTGTGGCGTCCGACATCCTCGCGAAGGGCGATCAGGCCGGATACGGGGGTGAAAAACGAAGCCGCGTGGGTCGCGTGGGTAAGCCGGTTGATCGCCTGCGCGGTTCGCGTCGCATCCAGCGCCGCGTAGATCGTCGACGACGACACACCAATCACGCCAGTCACGGCCGGCACTGGGCGCATGGCTTCGGCCAGCGATTCGATACCGCACAGGCCGCAGCCGACGGGGCCGGCATGGGCCCGCCGTCGCTCGGCGAGCACCGCGGCGCGCGGAGCGGCCAGCGTCATTCGCAATTCGACGCCGATCGTCTCCTCAACGATCTCAAAGCTACCGATCTCTTCCGGCGCGGCGATAATGCCCTCGGTAAGGCTGAAGCCGATGGCGAAGTCCTCGAGATCGCCGGGCGTCGCCATCATCACGGCATAGGAAGAGCCATTGTAGGTGAAAGCGACCGGCGTTTCCTGCGGAACCGCGCGCTGTCCTGCGACGGCACGCCCGCCGCTCCAGACCGAATTGGCAACGGTCTCGGTCGGCTCGACCACGCAGTCACTCCGCCGGCTCGGCGACTGCGTCGATCCGCCGGCTCTGGCGGGTAAGGGCATCGTATTGTTCCTGCCATCCGGTCGGGCCATTCGACCGCGACACCTGCACCGCAGTTACCTTGTATTCGGGACAATTGGTCGCCCAGTCGGAATATTCGGTGGTGACCACGTTGGCCTGCGTATCGGGATGGTGGAAGGTGGTGTAGACGACGCCGGGCGCGACGCGCTCGGTGATTACCGCCCTCAGCGAGGTCTCGCCGGTACGGCTGGCGAGCTTGACCCAGTCGCCGTCGCGGATACCGCGCTCCTCGGCGTCATGCGGATGAACCTCCAACACGTCCTCGTCATGCCAGATAGCGTTGGCGGTGCGCCGCGTCTGCGCCCCGACATTGTATTGGGTGAGAATGCGGCCGGTAGTGAGAAGCAGCGGGAATCGCGGACCGATCTTCTCGTCGGTCGGGATGTACTCGGTGACGACGAAACGGCCCTTGCCGCGCACGAAACCGCCCATATGCATAACCGGCGTGCCTTCCGGCGTCCGCTCGTTGCATGGCCATTGGATGGAGCCGAGATGATCGAGCTTTTCGAACGAAACTCCGGCGAATGTCGGGGTAAGCGCGGCAATCTCGTCCATGATCTCGGACGGATGACCATAGTTCATGGGCAGTCCCATGGCGTTGGCGATCGCCTGGGTTATCTCCCAATCCTCCATTCCCGAGCGCGAAGCCATGACCTTGCGCACCGGCTGGATGCGCCGTTCGGCATTGGTGAAGGTGCCGTTCTTCTCGAGGAACGTTGAGCCCGGAAGGAAGACATGGGCGTAGTTTGCGGTCTCGTTGAGGAAGAGATCGTGAACGACGACGCACTCCATCGCCGCCAGTCCCGCCGCGACATGATGGGTATTCGGGTCGGACTGCAATATGTCCTCGCCCTGAATGTAGATGCCCTTGAACGAGCCGTCGACCGCGGCGTCGAGCATGTTGGGGATGCGAAGCCCCGGCTCCTCGTCGAGCGGTCGGCCCCACAGCGCCTCGAACATCGACCGTGTCGCGTCCTCGGAAATATGACGATAGCCGGAGAGCTCGTGCGGGAATGAGCCCATATCGCAGGCGCCCTGGACATTATTCTGGCCACGCAGCGGGTTCACACCGACGCCCGGCCGGCCGATGTTGCCGGTAGCCATGGCAAGGTTGGCAATTGCCATCACCGCAGTCGAACCCTGGCTGTGCTCGGTGACGCCGAGACCGTAGTAGATGGCGGCATTGCCGCCGGTGGCGTAGAGCCGGGCCGCGTCGCGAATGACATCGGCGGGAACGCCGCTCGATTTGGCGATCTCGTCGGGGCTGTTGCGCGGCTCGGCAGCAAACGCCGCCCAGTCCTGAAATTCCTCCCAGTCGCAACGCTCGCGGACGAAGGCTTCGTCGACCAGGCCCTCGGTGACGACCACATGAGCCATGGCATCGAGAATGGCGACATTGGTGCCCGGCTTGAGCGGCAGGTGATAGGCGGCCTCGACATGCGGGGTACGCACCAGGTCGATCCGACGCGGATCGATGACGATCAGCTTGGCACCCTGGCGCAAACGCTTCTTCATGCGCGAGGCGAATACCGGGTGGCCGTCGGTCGGGTTGGCGCCGATGA
>Ga0075327_1000074_pt1 | contig 22617 bp, 15 predicted proteins | sample MayberrySE_Catta_2_FD_120056 | JGI IMG/M metagenome (GOLD analysis project Ga0075327, IMG submission 120056) | Natural and restored wetland microbial communities from the San Francisco Bay, California, USA, that impact long-term carbon... | ecosystem: Environmental > Terrestrial > Soil >...
GTTCGGTCGCCTTGCCCAAATAAGCATCTTCCATCGGGGGCCGACCGACGATGGTCGTTGGATAGATCGGCTGCTTTTTGTGCGTTAGGCAGGTCACGTGAAAAACCGGATATTCGTCCGCGACCGAGTAGAATCCCGTGTGATCGCCGAACGGGCCCTCGCGACGGAGGGGCTCGGCCGGATCGACGTAGCCTTCGATCACGATATCCGAATCTGCCGGGACCTCGACGTCGACGGTAATGCCTTTGACCAGCGTGACGCCTTTTTTTCGCAAAAAGCCGGTGAAAAGGATCTCATCGATTTGATCCGGCAACGGTGCGGTCGCGGCGTAAATCATGGCGGGATCCCCGCCCAGACAAACTGCCAGCTCGAGCCGGCCGGATCGCTCTTTTTGGTGCTGATAGTGACGCGCGCCGACCTTATGGAGGTGCCAGTGCATGCCGGTCGTCCGCTGATCGAAAATTTGCATGCGATAAAGACCAACGTTTCGCGTGGCTTTCACCGGATCTTTGGAAAACACCATCGGCAGCGTAATAAAGGGACCGGCATCACCCGGCCAGCAAGTGAGCACCGGCAGAATATTTAAGTCCGGCTCACGATGGATAATTTCCCGGCACGCCCCGTCATTGACCACTTTCGGCGGAATGCCGGCGAGCTTGATCAGTTGTCCAAGCAGTTGAAACTTATCTTTAAACGATTTCGGCGGTTTGGTTTGTATCAGCTTGGCGATCTCCCCGGCGATGGCTTCGATATCGCTCACGCCGAGAGCCAATGCCATGCGCTTGGACGAACCGAAGGCATTGATCAGCACCGGAATCTGCTTGCCGATGACGTTCTCAAAGAGCAATGCGGGACCGCCGTTTTTCATTACCCGATCGGCAATCTCGGCGATCTCAAGTTCCGCCTTGACGGGATGCGCGATGCGTCTGAGCTCGCCGGTGCGCTCTAAAACTTGAACGAAATCGAACAGGCTGTTATAGGGCATGTGCTTTCCTGCAAAATCTAAATGAAAAGCAATAATCCGAGCGAAAGTCAGAAGTCAAGCAAGCACTCCTGATCACGCGCTGTCGTCACGAGTCTCAAAGAGCTACTGTCCAGGAGACCGAACATTCACTGGATACACGCGAGGACGCCTCAAGTCAGGTTTCAATTTACATGAATACGGCAGTCCGTAAAGAGAAGCGCCCGCGAGCGGAACGCCGCCGCGTTGCCGCGGAAGGGGAAAAGACGTCCAACCCACTGGCCAATACGAATACGGTTTGGTTCTTCGCCATTTTTAGCGGAGCGTTTGTTCTTCGTGTGATTTACCTGACGCAAATTGAATCGATTCCGCTCTTTTATCATCTCGCCGGCGACGGTTGGACGTATGATGACTGGGGGCAACGGATTGCGGCGGGCGATTGGCTGGGAGACAGAGTTTTCTATCAAGCGCCTTTGTATCCGTACTTTCTCGGCATCCTTCAATTTCTATTCGGCCACAGTCTTTGGCTGGTTCGCATCGTGCAAATTGCGCTCGGGTCTGTTGCATGCGCGCTGATTTTTCTAGTCGGCGAGAGGCTATTCTCGCGCCGCGCCGGCATCGCGGCCGGCTTGATGCTTGCTTGTTATGCGCCGGCGATCTTTTTCGACGGTTTGATCGAGAAGAGTATTCTCGATCTTTTTCTTCTGACGCTGCTGCTGTTTATTTTATTTCGAGTCGATGAAGCTCAAGGTTGGCGACGGTGGTTGGGTGCCGGCGTGATCCTCGGGCTATTCGGCCTTTCGCGCGAGAATGCGCTCATCCTTGCGCCCGTGGTCGCGCTCTGGATCGCGCTGTATTTTTCCGGGTATTCTCGGTCAATCCGGGCGGGTTGGCTCGGATTCTTTTTCGCCGGTTTGTTGATCGTGCTTGTTCCGGTGGGTCTGCGCAATCTGATCGTCGGCGGCGAGCTCACCCTCACGACATCCCAGTTCGGACCGAATTTTTTTATCGGCAACAACTCCGCCGCCGACGGTACCTATGGTTCGGTCCGAAAGATTATTGGCGAACCGCAGCTTGAAGGGTCGGATGCCAAGCGCCTAGCTGAAAAAGCGGTCGGCCAAGAGCTTACTTCCGGCCAAGTGTCGAGCTACTGGTTCCATCGAGCGCTCGACTACATCAAATCGCGCCCCGCCGCGTGGTTGCAGCTATTAGGAACGAAATGGCTGTTGGTGTGGAATGCGCGCGAGATCGAAGACTCGGACGATTTTTATATCTACCAGAGTTATTCACCGCTGCTCGCTTTTTTCGGCTGGTTCAATCATTTCGGTATTCTAGCACCGCTTGCTCTGCTGGGTGTGTGGTTGACCCGCAGCCAGTGGCGGCGCCTTTGGCTGCTGCATGTTATGGTCGTCGCGCTGGCGCTGAGTGTTGCGATCTTTTATGTTTTTGGCCGCTATCGTTTTCCACTGGTGCCGCTGTTGATAATATTTGCCGGAGCTGGCGTCATCGAACTTGTTAGACTTTATAAGGAGCGGGCGTGGTCCGCTATCGGCGCAGGCGTAACGGTCATTTTTTTTGCCGCCATAGTTGTGAATTGGCCATTGCGTGGCAAGCCGGGGCCCGGCGCCGAAGGCTACAACAATCTGTCGAACGCTTATTACAAGCAGGGTCGAATCGATGAAGCGATCGATTTGGCTCGAAAGGCAATAGCGCTGGATCCCGAATATGGTATCGCTCATTACAATCTCGGTAATCTCTACGCCGCGCAGTCGAGGCTCGATCTGGCGCAACGTCACTTCGACGAGGCTCTGCGGCTTTATCCGAACTACGCCGAAGTGCACAGCAATTACGGCCAATTGCTCGCTCAGCTCGGCGATCTTGAGAGCGGCCTTCGCTATTTCCAGCGCGCCGTAACCCTCAATCCGAAGCTGGGCTTGGTCCAACTTAATCTCGGTATGGCGCTGGCGAAACAAGGTCGGATGAAGGAAGCGATCCGGCCGCTTCAAGAGGCTGTGCGGCTCATGCCCGACTCCGCGGAGGCGAGTTATTATTTGGCTAGTGTCTACGCCGCGCAAAATCGCTACGGCGAGGCCGCCGAGTTCTTCAAGCACGCGCTGCGAATTCAACCCGACTTCGTACCGGCCCACGAGAGCCTGGCACAGCTTCTAGCGCTGCAAGGAAAGAGCGCCGAAGCCAAGCTACACTACCAGGAAGCGATCCGACTTTTGAAGAAAAACCAATCAGCGCGCGGCGCGCCTTGACGTCGATGGACGAGAGCTGGCAGCCGCCGTTATTCGCGGGATCCGATGCGCAGGCTAACAGTCGACGGCGGCGCGATGAGCTTAATGAAAGGAATCGGATCGTCCAGCATTTTCACCGGTTCGATCCTGGTGGACGGCGAGGCGGTCAAGCCTTCCACCCAGTGATATTTGAGGATGACTTCATCGCCTGTAATCTCCGAGAGTTCCAACCGATTCAACCCGGCCTTGACCTTGCCTTCGCCAGCGACAAACCACGTCAGCGGCTGATTGACTTTCATCAGGTGGACGGGGCCGATGCGTTGCTCAAGCGTCACTAGGCCCGGAATCGCTTGCAATCGTCGTAGCGATGCCGGATGAAACGCAACGACCGCGCCGATGTTGTAGAGCCGCAGATAAGCTAGCAACTCATCGTCGGTGAGTGTCCGGACGTCCTTCTTGAACATTTGTCCCGAGTGAAATTCGGCAAAATGATGCCGATCGTTGTAAAGATTGATCGGTCCGCCGATTAGCTGGCGGCCGGTCAGATGCGGCACGAGCGCCGAAAGATAGATGCCGTCGTAAATAAATCCCGTTTCGTCACCGGATTCTTCGAACAGCACGCGGGCATCGCTCGGCGTTTCGCGCCCAATCCAATCGACGATGGCATTAATTTCTGCAGGAATCTGAGTGCGCAATTTCATCCGACCTCGCGACTCGGTAATTGAGACATTGATGACGAATGAAATCGCGGCAATGCCCAGAAGCAGTGGAATGGTGTAGGGCCGTGATGCTGAAAACTGCCTTACACGCCATTCGGCTAGCAAAAAAGCCGCCGCCACGGCGAGAAACAAATCGTACGGAACCTTAAAGCGCAGCGGCTGCCAGCCCCTGGAAAAGGGGATCATGGACCCAAAAAACGTAATAAGGAACAAAGTAATCAAACCCGCGGCCAGCAGAATTCCGAGAGCTCGATCCTCAGCGTTCAATAATCTCCACATTCCTAGCGCACCAAGAACCAGCAAGATGAGGCGAAAGCCTTTTTCCCAAAATGGTGATCGGAACGTCCAATGGCCCTCAAATCCAATATAATCAAGCACGACGGTGAAAGGATTGGTGCTGGTGAACAGAGGCAGCTGATCAACAATTGCGTCGGACACGTCATCCGACCAGTGAGTTACGACAGAATGCAACCAAGAAAGATTGGCAAGAAATGCAATCGCCGCAGCCGTGACCATCCAAAGAATGGGGCTGCGGCTTAGCAGCCGTGGGCGAGCGGCGAGCAGAGCCAGCATGGGAGGGACGAAAATAATTAATCCTTGAAGATGAAGGGGAAGAATTACGATTGCAAAAAACGTCCAAGCAAAATGCAATGGCGTCCAGGTTGCTGATTCATTGGCGATGCGATAGAAAAGCGAAACTCCCAGCAGGCTAAGATACGCTGCCGCTACATAGCCGATCATGCCATAGAAGAACATTTCACGGGGAAGCGAGTTCCACCAATATGCTGTGCCTAAAACCGCAGTGAAAGTTGCTGCGAGGTTCTTGTTTTCATAATCAAAGAGGAAGTTATGTGTCGCAAAGTACAGGAGCCAAGGCAGACACATCATTGTGAGGAAAGCGAGGATTTTGAACCACTGCAATGGTGTCAGTGCGAGTTTTGTCAGCGCCAGGGCGCCAATCTCGAACAGCTTGATGCTTAAATCCTGAATTGTATTGGACGGGTATCCTCCCATGAACAGCGGGTTATAGCCCCACAAACTTCGATCCTCTTGCCAGAAGGCAACCATGGACATCAGATGATGGAAATGAAGCCCCCAATCTTGTTCGACGATCGGCTGACGATTGAAAGCCTCTTGAGGCGCAGCGAAGATCAGTGCCAGACCGACAGCATGCAAAACAAAAATAATGGACGTCCACGTAAGCGCTTTTTGTTTATTTAATTTATGCGAAGATACGGAAGCCGTCATCGGTCTGCTACCGCCCGGCCTCCGGGCTCTGCTCTTTGGTGCCGCTCTTTTCATCAGTCGAGCACAGTAGCTGAAACCTGAACCCGTTATCAAGATTACTTCACGCTCCAGAGGCGTTTCGAGGCATAAAAGGTTTTCACTCGAAGGAAAACAATGGCAAATCGAGCGGCGGCAACACGCAAGCGTAAACAAGCGAAGGCCATAAAAAGCAGTGGTTCGCCGATTAAAAACGCCGACCCAAAGTCATCGTCTGGACGTTACTTCTTGATTTTGGTGTTGGTTGGTCTGGCAGTGGCCGGGGTGATGATTCGTGTTCAGTTCCTCGAAAGAAGCCTGTGGCTGGATGAAGCATGGGTCGCCAATTCGATCCGTGCGGCGAGTTTGCGCGACGCAATCTATTATGATGCATGGCTGCAAACGACCCCGCCCCTCTTTGTCGCACTCAACCGTGTCATCACTGCGTTCTTTGGCACGTCGAACATCGCGTTTCGGCTCTTGCCGGCATTTTTCGGCATCGCCTCCATCCCGCTTTTTTCCTTCCTTGCCTTGCGCTTACTGAAGCCCAGTTTCGCAATTGCGGCAATCGTGCTGTTTATTTTTGATCCGCAATTGATTCTCTATAGCCAGTCACTGAAGCAATATAGCGCCGACGTGTTTTCCACGGTCGCTCTACTGGTCCTCGGATACCGCTATCTGGAGAAACGCACTGAACTCTGGTTCTATTCATTATTGGCGGGTGTCGTCGCCTGCAGTTTTCTTTCGTATCCGGCGATGCTGTTCTGGCCATTCGTTGTTTACATCACGTTCCTTAAAGACGGTTTGCAAGAGCGAACTGCGAGCATGGAGGCAACTCTCCGCACATTGCCGCAGTCGGTTATGGTTATGACGCTAGGTATTTTTGTCCTGCTGATTAATTATCTGTTGTTTGTCATGCCTAACAAAAACGCTGCGCTGGCGGAGTTTTTTGGCGAAGGATTCTATGAAGGACGCAGTTTCCTGGAGTTTATGGGGTTTTATGGAGCGCAGTTTTTGTCTCTGGCGGACAGTTTTTTCTTTGCCCGAGCCGGCGTTTTTCGGATTGGAGCAATCTTAGCCTTACTGGGAGGCTTAGTTCATTTATGGGTCTCTCAACTCAGGATATCGCGGCTCGAACGCCTCGCGACGCCGCTGTTACTGACCGCGCCGACCGCTGGCGTCCTGGCCCTCAACGTCGTTGGACTTTTTCCGCTTCCAGGCTTTCACCACCGGCTATTGCTCTTTGCATTTCCAATTACAGTTTTAATTTTTTGTCTTGGGTTACAGCTTTTTACCGACACAGCGGCACGTTTCCTTGCCTCATGGATGAAACCCTTCAATCCAACTTTGCTCGAAGCCATCTTGGGATCTTTAGCCGCAGTGGGGCTCGCTACCCCCGTGTTCGTGTTCTTTGGTACCGTCGGGGCGGGGCCGATTTTTGCAGAGGATCATGAAGAAATCGAACAGACGCTCCATTTTATGTCACAGCGAGTTCGATCAAGTGATGTTCTCTATGTTCATGCCACAGTAAGGGAGCCGTTTAAACTCTACGGCCCAATGCTGCTGCCCGCAATCAGCCGCGTTGTCCATGGACGGATCGGCGCCCCTTGTTGTCCGCGCCACGACTATCGCAATCCTAGGCGAGAGTCGGCAGACGAGGTTTCGCGCGAGATTTTGTCCTTGAGCAAAGTGGCGGCCGGGCGTTCCCTATGGCTGCTAAGTACCGACCGTGAGCTGCACTGGCTTCACGTGCGACGGAACGATGTGGAAATCTTCGAGCGAGCTCTTCCAGGTCATGGCTGCCGCAAGAGCGATGAGGCGAAGTTTGCGGGTATCTATCTTGGCCGCTTCGATTGCGACGCGAGATAGAAAATCGAATTTCTTAGTCAGCGAGAATGGGCGGGTACTCTTTGAGATGTAGTTGGCGATCGTTATAATATTCGATCTGCAGCGTGCGCCAAGTCTGCAGCCGCTTGGCCAGCTCTTGGATGACCTCAGGCTTTGACCCTGCGATATTCGTTTGCTCTCCGGGATCGGCGGTCAAATTGTAAAGCGAATACCTTTGTTCGTGTTCGTCGTAGATCAATTTGAACCCTGACCGGATGATCCCATATTGATAGGCCAAGGGTGTTTGCGCCACCATATAGGCGGAGCGTTTGGGCTCAGGTGCCGAATTTATCAGATCGACTCCTTGGAAGCTCGGATGGACGCGTAGTCCCATGAACCCTAGAATTGAAGGTGCGATATCCACGTGCTGGGCCAAGCGATGCTCAACCCCCGGTGAAAGACCTGGCGCTCGAATCAGCAGCGGCACTTTCATGACTTCGTTGAATATTGCGCTGGCGTGAGACGCGAAATCATGTTCGTAAAAGGCCTGCCCGTGATCGCTCGTGATGACTATCAAAGTATTATTCCACAGACGTTCCTGTTTAAGGTATTCTATCAGGCGGGCAATCTGTGAATCCACGTAGGCTAGACTGTCGGCGTAGACGTCTTTGACCGTCTGAACCTTGTCTCGGGGAAAATGCGCAAATCTTATTGTGAAATCAAGTTTTTCCGGGGCGAACCGTCGCGGGAAATCAGGCGGTACCGCGTAAGGAAGGTGGCTGCTTTGAAGGTTTAACGATAAAAAAAAGGGCTCCCGCTTGACGCTTCCGATCCATTGGAGGGCTTCAGAAACAGTGTGGCGGTCGTCGACGCTTCCGGCATGTTTGGTTTCTCTTGTCCACTGCGCGAAACCGGCATCTCCGTCCATGACGTAAGAAGGCCCCTTGAAATTTGCCGCGTGAAAGAAACGGTCAATGTTACCGGTTCGCAGAAAATTAATCATGCCTCCCCAGTATTCGTTTGACGACGAAAAGATGGCGGTGCGGTACTCGAGGGCTTTCAGTACGTCGTAAATCAACACTCTCGGGTAAGAAGGCTTTTCCGGATATGTGTACGCGGTCTTCGAGCGTAACGGGTAGTGCGAGGAAAGCGGCGTGATCGTCGCATAGTCGGTGTGGCTCGAATGCGTGTAGGCGTTTAAAAAAACCCGGGATTCACGGGCGAGAGCATCAACGGCCGGCATGATATCGCGTCTGCTGCCGTACGCCCGAAGTTGATCTGCTCGCAGTGATTCGATGATCACGATGATGACATTTGGACGATGAGTTTGGCGACGTCCGGCGGTCTCCAGATACTTCGCCATAGAAATAATCGGACGCTGAACAATCCGGATATCATCAGCTCGAAGCCGCTCCTCCGGCTGGTTGCTGACGTATCTCTGGATGTCTGCAAAGACACGCGAGAACGGTCCGGAGGCGTCGTCGCGGCTCCTTGCGTAGAGCATGGCCGTGCGCATGAACTGCCGGGCGTCTGTGCCGCTATAGAGCTCTCCCAAAAAGGCTCCCAGGAGGCTGAGTCCGATCAGCCATGCCCACGCGAGGAGCAGTTTGCGCTGAAAAGCCGCCGGCTGCCGTTTCGCCCAGGCGGGCAACCGAAACAGGAGGATCCAAGTTCCTGCCAAAGTTAATGTGACAATCAGAAGCGCAACGTCGAGGTCTACCCAATGAAAAACCTGGAGCGGATGAGGTGCGACGAAGAAAAAGGTTCGGCTATCGATAAAACGGCCGGTTTGCCAAAACAGTCCCCAACTCGCGCCGTAAACCAGGAGCACAAGCCAAGCAAGACAAGCGACAAAGCCGGTCGTGACCCGGCGAAGGGCTCTACCGGCAGAGATAAAACGGTGGCAAAGCGATCTGAGGAGAAACAATGAACCCATAACGATAGCTAGAAAGAGGAACGAGACCGCGAGGGAATAACTGATCAAAAAAATACGGGCGCCCAACGGCAAGTTGAGATCGCGAATCGAGCTGCCAGGAATGAGCAAGTGAAGCGACAGTTCCACCGCGCCCAGGATCAAGCACACCGCCGCAGGCGTCAATGCGAAGCGGGAGAGTTCGTGAAACTTGACTCGCAACCGCGCAACTTTGATTTCGGCATCGCTTGCATCGCGAGCCCGTGGATTTTTGCCTCCGGCTGGTGATTTTGATTTTAAGGTCATTATTGCGAGGTAAAAAGCATCCGTTATACGACCGCTGTGTTCATTCACTCCGGTGGTGTTTTGTGACGGCCTCATTCTGACAGAGACCGCAGGAAAATTGAAGCTTGAACCGGTTCCAACCTCTTGTTATACGGGATACCTGAAAGAGCGCCGTGCCGAAACTGCTGAATCCAAGCCCATCCGCCAGTTCCGCCGACAATATCAGAATCATCATAGACTTCATCGCCTTGTGTCCCCGAGCAATTCCGCTCTTTGTGATCATGGTCGTGACGGGCTGGGTGTTTCTCCCGGTCCTACAGAATGGGTTGGTCGGCTGGGACGATAAGAGTCTCATGAACACGTTGCACCAACGTGATCTCGACGGGTCGAATCTGACGGGGATCTTTACCGCCATCCGTTCGGGACCTATAACATGGTTGACGTTTGGGTTAGACGATCTCCTTTGGTGGGCCGATCCGTTCGGCTATCACTGGACGAATTTACTGCTCCATATCGCTAATGCGGCAGCTGTTTATTTTCTTGCGTTGAAGCTCTGTTTGTTCGGAACATTCGGCAATGATAAATCGGATTACAGCGCCCCGAGACTTGCCGCCGCTGGATTGGCCGCTCTTCTCTTTGCTATTCATCCGTTGCGAGTGGAGCCCGTGGCGTGGACGTTCGCTCGCAGCGAAATCCTCGCCTCGCTGTTCCTTCTTTGCAGTACTTTATTCTATCTACACGGTATCCCGGTGAGTCGTTCGGATCGGCGCAAGCCCTGGTGGATGAGCTTATCCGTGTCCGCCTATGGACTATCTCTCCTGTCGGGAACGGGCGGTATCGTTTTTCCTGCAGTTCTATTGGTGATGGATCATTATCCTCTGGGACGGCTCAGGCTTGCAAAAGGCCCCGAACTTCGTTCCGAGGTATTCCGTCTGTGCAAAGAGAAATTTCCGTACATCCTCATGAGCCTTGTCGCGATTTCGCTTGTTTTCATGGCTAGTCTCGCGAGCTCATCCGGCCGTGAAATTCCTCGCACGTCTGGCGTGAAAGCAATAGCGGAATTCATGGCGGCGCCTGTGTTTCAGTTGTGGAAAACAGTTATTCCGTTTGCGCTGTCTCCGGTTTACGAACTGCAGGGCGGATTTTTGCTCCTGAGCGCGTTAGCGTTCCTGGCGCTTTCCGGCTGGATCATCTTTGTCGCCAAACGGTGGCCTTTTTTGTTGGCGAGTTACGTTTGCTACCTGGTGCTTCTTTGGCTCGCTCCGCAGTATTCTTTTGGTGCGGAAATCTTGTCGGATCGTCGTACCTATCTATCCTGCATTCCATGGGCGATTTTTGCCGGTGCTGCTGTATTGCCCTGCTGGAAGGCGTGCTTAGAGGGTCGACTTCGCCGAACCCATGTGAGTTTGGGAGTTGGAATGACTGTAGCAGTATTGTGCGGATTGGGATTGCTTACATCCGCTCAAACTCGGGTATGGCGGGATTCCGAGACCTTATGGAAAACCGCCGCAGCCGCAAGCCGGTCAAGCAAAGCGCATTATAATTTCGCGGCCCTGCAGGAAAAGCACGGAAAGTATGACGGTGCCATTCATTCGTACCGTCGCGCGTTAAAAATGACTCCGCAGCAGTGGGATGCTCACGAGAGAGCCGGTATGCTGCTTCAGAAAAAAGGTGAAATCGCAGAAGCCGTAGAACACCTGCGAAATGCAGTCCAATTCAACCCGAAAGCTTTGGATGCGCGTGAGAATTTAGCGGCGGGGTTGGTCAATCTAGGCCAGATCGCCGAGGCCGTGCAGCATTTCCGTGAACTTTTGAAATTGGCGCCAGAGCGCAACGAGGTCCGACTCAAATTGGGGACGATCTTGGCTGTGGAGGGCCGTGCGGCCGAAGCGGCGGAAATTCTCAAGGCCGCCGCCAAACTTGATCCGACAGACGGTAGAATATCTCTGAGGTTGGGCCAGGTCCTGGCCGCCCAAGGCAAGCTGGGCGAGTCGGTGCATTATTTTCGCGAAGCGGCGCGGCTGCGCCATGAAGACGCAGAGGCGCACGAAAGCCTCGGGCGCGCGCTTGCGGAGTTGGGCAAAAAGGACGAAGCAGCGGTTCACCTACGCGAGGCATTAAGAATACTCAGATCGACTCCGGCGGCGAGATGAATCCATTTTGACGCGGGGCAATTCAAGCGTCAGTGGGCGAGGAGATAACCTATCCAACTGACACCTAATCCTAAAACCAAAAACAGCAGAGTCAGAGGATTGCGTTCTTCGATGCGGTGAACTTGCGGCAGGATGTCAGCGGTGGCAATCGCGAGAAAGGTGCCGGCGGAGATGCCGATCGCGATCGCGACATTCTCGGGGGAGAGCGCGCGGAAAAAAAAATAGGCCAGCAAGGCGCCGACCGGCGTGGTCAAAGAAAAAAGCAAACTCAGCATCGCCACTTTGCGCCGGCTCCAGCCGGCTGAAAGCAAAATCGACGTAATCGAGATACTGTCGGGCATCTTGTGGATGATCACCGCGAGCAGGACCACCGGGCCCAACTGCGGCAGCATGAGTCCGGCACCCAGCGCTAGCCCATCGAGCAGACTGTGCAGCGAGATGCCCATGAAAGCGGGGATTCCCATCTGGTGAATATCGCAGTCCCGTTCCTCGCACGCATGGACAAAAACAAAGCGCTCCATGACGAAGATCAACAGAAAGCCCGCCAGGATGGGCCAACCTAAATTTTCGCCGAGCATTTCGCCGATCTCGGGCAGCATATGAAAAAAAACCGCGCCGAGGAGCACTCCCGCGCTAAAACTCAATAGCAGCGCCAATGCTCTTTGCGACAGCTCGCGCATGAGCGGCAAGAAGCTACCGACAAGAGAAATGAATATTACCGCAGGTAAGTACAATCCGAGCGATGCCATAATCCCCGCCAACGCTGGAAGCTAACATAGGGTTTATAGGCTCGCAAATAAGGCATCAGATAGGCGAAAACGTTTTAGCCACGGAAGGTTCGATCAATCGGTAGGTTGCGGAAATATGGTGTTGGGCGAATTTCAGCGGGAGCTAAGCTTAAGTCGATTTCAGGTCCTTGAAGTCGTCAATGACTTGAAAATCCTGTTGAACTTTGTCGATCGGTTCGCCGACCTGCTCGATTCGGTCGTGCGCTAAATTTCCCAAAAACTCGCCGGCATTGGCCAGGTATTTAATCTTCTGCGGATCGATCTTCATCACTCTGGCCGCGGTCGCGTCGACCGCCACCAGGTCGTCCCCGAAAATCAGCACGCCGCTGGCCTTGGGTTGGCCCTGAAGCGGTCCATTGCCTTCCATCCCGACGATGCCGTCGATGATCGCGAACTGCGGCAGCGGCAGCGAGCTGTTGATGTCAAGGATGCTCCCATGGATTCCCTGCCAGTGAAGAATATTCTTCGGCCAGCCGTAGACGGTCCCGGGGACCACGCCGAACATATTTTTTAACGACAGCGTCACGCCGGCCCAATGATGGGTTTTAAGCTTCGGCATGGAGACGAGCAAATCGGCGTTATAGAGATTCTCCGGCAAATACAACTGCCGCAGGTTGGTGAAGCTGCTGCGCAGCGGAGTCGGGCGAACATCGTCGGAATTGAGATCGACGTAGCGAACTCGATGCTGTTTGACCACATCGTACAAGCCCGACGCGGTCAGCAAGTACTCGTTGTCGCGGCGGTGTCCGGGACCCTCGGCGACGATCACCTGCGCCGCTCCTAGTGTACGGAACGAGTCGATCGCGGCTTCGATGACGGCGGGGTTGGTGTTGATCACCCCCTTGGGATCGAATTCGACCAGATTGGGCTTGAGCAGGATTTTTTTCCCTTTGACGTCCACGTTGCAGAGCTTGATGCCTCTCACGATCACGTCTTGGAGCGGCCGGTGATAACTTTCGGCCTTCAACACGGCCACGCGTGAAAGGTCTTTTCTACGGAACGCTTCCGGGCGCCACCTGACCGATGGCTGACAACCGGCGACAATCGGGTAGAGCGCGCCTAGCCCGGAATATTTTATGAAATCGCGTCGGTGAAGCATGCCTAGATCCGAAACGGGTTTGCTTTGCCGCCGTTGAGTGCCAGCAGGGCCAGCGCCAGTGTCTTGGTTTCGCGCAAAAATTTCGTCTCCGTAAAACGTTTGTCGATACGTTGCTGCCAGTCACGAGTCTCTTGGCCATAAAGATTCAGACATATCGCCGCCCAGGCTAAAGCCAAGCCAGAATTCGTTTCAGCCGCGGTTTTGCGCAACGCCTGCAAACTTTCTTGATTGGCCGGTTCGCCGGCGCGGTCTTGCAAGGCAATCAGCGCGACCGCCGTGATGTCCGGGTACGGCCAGAGCGCATAGTCCAATACTTTGGAGTTGCCGTAATTCCACCCCCCGCCTTTACACATGCGGTCATAGATCATTGCTTCGCCCTGGTGAATTCTCTCATCGATGTTGGTATCGCCGAGGGCTGATTTGACTTTCTTAAGGGCGACTAAGGCGTAACTGGTCGGCTCCACCCAGCTAAATGAACGGGGCACCCAAGACCAGCCGATCAAGTCTCTGTTGAGCTCGTTAGCCTTACTCTTGCCGGTGAAAAACAAAATGATTTCCGCTAAGATGCCGGGCTTGCTTCCTTCCTGATGCAAAAGCCAGCGGGCTGCCTCGAGCACCTTGAGTTGATATTCCGGAAATGCGCTGAGCGCGATAATCGCTAAAGCCGTCGTCCAGGAGCCTGTGTTGGTCACGTTATTCAACCGCAAACTACCGTCTGGATTCTGGTGCTGAACTAACCAAATGACGCCGCGCAGGACCCTGTCCGGGGCCGAACGCTCGCCCAGGGATTGGAGCGCGGCAACCGCCAGCGCGGTGGTCTCGGTGTTGCTGCCGTTGCCTGCGGCCGCGCCCCAACCGCCATCGGGATTTTGCAGGCTGACGAGCTCGTCTAACAGTTGGTCGATCATGGACGCTTTACGAATTGGTACAGCTTTCTAAGACGTGCAAGTTTCCCGCCAACACGAGTTGGCGGGAAAGCCGGGTACTGTCGAGGTATTTGGATCGACGAGCGCGCGAAGTTCCGGCCTTTCTTGTCCATCATGATGCATGAATGGACAGTTTTTCTCCAACGGGGGCAATTTAAAGCTCCGGCTCACGTAAATTCATAGAAAGTGCAGCCGCGCTTGGCCGGTGTGGAGCGTTAACTCAGCTTCTCGGATTCGCGCCGGCGTTCCGAGATCCTGCCAGAAGCCGCCGAAATAAAAACCGAAGAGCCGTTCGCCCCCGAGCAGCATGCGCGGGTAGGTATGTTTGGTGGTACTGAATTTTCGCGTCGTGCCGATATCATCCATGTGCTCGAAAACTTTTGGCTCGAGTATTTGCACGCCGGTAAACATCAGCTTGCGCGTGGCGCCGACCGGCGCGAGCGGCGCTTTGCTGTCGAGAAACCGGCAGATGCGGCCGCTGGCATCGATGTCGATGGAGCCGTATTCGTCCGCGCACTCATCAGCGCGCAGCACTAGCGTCGCTGCCGCGTCGGTCTTGCGGTGAAACTCGATCAGCTCCGCCAAGTTCAAATCGATCAGTGCGTCGGTATTGATCACGATGAACGCACTGTCATGCAAAAAGCGTTTGGCCTTGAGAAGGCCGCCGCCGGTATCGAGTAAGTCGGGTTCCTTTGAATACGTTATTTCGAGTCCGAGACATTTGCCGTCGCCTAGCCGGCGCTCGATCTGCTCGCCGAAATGATGCAGGTTGATGATCACTTCATTGATGCCGTAATGGCGCAACAGCAACAGCGCGTACTCGATCATCGGCCGCCCGGCGACCGGAACCAATGCCTTGGGCATGCTCTCGGTGGTCGGGCGCAGGCGCGTGCCCTGACCGGCGGCGAGTACCATAGCCTTCACTGCATCGCCTCGAAATGTTCCTCGAGCAGCGGCAAGAGCTTCCTGGTTGGCTCCGTCAGCGTACAGTTCCGCAGCAAACGGCGCGCAGTCGGCGGAATGAATCTTTTGTACGCCGGTTTACCTTTGACCAGATCGAGATAAAAAAAGCGCCCGACGACCTTCAGATCTCTTTGTATTGCCGAAAGCCGATAGATCTCGAAAAATTCATCCGTCGATATCGCGCGCCCATCGAGCCGACTGAGCTGGTTTATGTAATACCGGACCAGTCGTTCTTCGAGCTCCGGCCGAACGATGCTGTCGGTGATACGGTCATTGAGCAACGAGGCCAAATCATATTGCGGCGGCGCCAGCAGCGCGTCTTGAAAATCGATGACGCGCACCTCGTCATCGTGGATCATCAAATTCCAGCTGTGATAATCGCGGTGAGCCAAGCAAGCGTTTTGGCTTTCGAGGATGGCGGCAATAACGTCAAAACTTTTTTTCAGCGTGCGAATCACTTCATTTTTGATCTTGGCGCCGGGCCGTTTTTCCAAACCCCACTCGATGAAGTGCTCGAATTCCCAGCGGTAAAGCGTAGCATCGAAACGCTGCTGGAAGGCAAGGCATGAATCATGGCGCTCCTGCGTGCCTCGAACCTGCAGCTTCAACAGCTCGTCGATGGCCTTTTGATACCAGGCGATGACTTCGTCGTCATTGCATCCTTGCACCCGGTCCCACAGAGCCGTATTGCCAAGATCTTCGAGCAAGAGAATGCCTTCGGTCAGCCAATGGCCGTAAATTGCCGGGACGCGGACGCCGATGCCGACAAGAAAGCGATGCACGTTCAGGAACGGCAATTCTCGCGGGCCTTCTTTGAAAATGGCCAATTCCTCACTGGAAAGCGGCAGTCCGCTGTCGGCGGGAAGTTGCATGACAATGATCGACTCGGGGGCCCCCTCGCCGCGCAAGCTAGCGCGGTAATAGCGCCGGCTCGAGGCGTCTCCTGCGAGCGGAGCGAGTGCATCGATCTCGGCAACTGCGCCGAAGGCGCTGCGAATCTTGTCGCCGATGAGCTGGGTCCATCGGTCGGTCACCGGCTCTGATACCTCCCGGGCGTTGCGTTCTTTTTAAAAGTATAAGTGGTGATGGTCATGTGCCGACGACCGCCGGCCGATCAGACTTCTCAGGAACCGCCGAAACCGATGCTGACTTTGCCGGCCTCGAAAATAACGGGTACTTGGCGGCGTCCATTGGCGAGCTTTAGCATCCGGGCAAGAGCTTGGTCATCCTCGAGTACGTTCAAGTATTCAAAGGGGATCTTGCGGCGAGCGTAGGCCTCCCGGGCCGCTGCGGTGTAGGGTCAAAGATCCTTGCCGAAAATTATGGTTTTATCGTCCACGCCGATCTAACTTGTCACATCGAAAATAAGCGCGCGGCGGTTAAATTGCAAGTGAACCGAACCCTATGTTACTTTCTAAAACATTTCCTTCGCTCATTGAAAACGGAGCCAAATCTGTGTCGATTCGCATCGCCATTGCTCAGATCAACCCGAAACTCGGAGATCTCACGGCCAACCTTGCGCTCTATGAGGAAAACATTCGACAGGCAATCGATAAAACTGCCGATTTTCTGCTCTTTCCCGAGCTGAGCCTGACCGGCTATTTTTTGCGCGACACGGTGCCGAGCGTCGCGTTGACCTTGAAGTCCGCAGAGATCAAGAAGCTTAAGCAGCTCAGCCGCAAGCTGCCGTTTGTCGCCGGGCTGGTGGAAGAAAGTGCCGACCACCGTTTTTTCAATTCGGCGATCTATTTTGAAGACGGCGAAGTCCGGCATGTGCACCGTAAAGTCTATTTGCCAACTTACGGCATGTTCGACGAACAACGCTATTTCGCGCGCGGCGACCGTATCCGTGCTTTCGATTGCAAATTTGGTCGCCTGGCGCTGCTGATCTGCGAGGACCTGTGGCACCCGTCGACGATCTATCTTGCGGCGCTTGACGGAGCGTTGGCGGTACTGTGCCCGTCGGCGAGCCCGTTGCGGGGCATCGTCGACAACCAGGTTCAGGATGACACGGCACGCTATTGGGAGATGATCAATCGAGCCTACGCGGAGACCTACAGCCTGTTCATGATCTACGGCAACCGTTGCGGATTCGAAGACGGGGTCGGTTTTTGGGGCGGCTCGGAAATCGTCGATCCCTTCGGCCAACGGCTCGCCAAGGCTGGGTATTACGAGGAACAATTTCTTCTCGCCGAAGTTCCTTTGGAATCCGTGCGGCGTAAGCGGACCATGTCGCCGCTGTTGCGCGATGAGGATCTCGATCTGACGATTAACGAACTCATGCGCATTCGTGAACGGCCGGCGACGTCGACGGTGGTTCGAGCTTTCAGGGGCGCAAAGCTGCGCGAAGTCAAGAAGCCCCTATCCAAACCGCGCAAGCTTTGAGCCCGCACCCTTCATGATCGCAATTCCCACGAATCCGGCTCTGTTGCGTGAAATTCTCATCGCCTTTATCCGTAACGAGGTGCGCAAGACCGGGTTGACGAGAGTGGTCGTGGGTCTATCCGGAGGCGTGGACTCTACGTTGAGCGCAATGTTGGCTGCGCAGGCGCTTGGCCGGGAGAACGTGTTGGCGTTGTTGATGCCGTACAAGAGCTCGCACCCGGACAGCCAAGCCCATGCGGAGATGATCCTCCGCATGACCGGCATCGAATCGTTGTTCGTCGACATTTCGCCGCAGATTGACGCCTATTTCGACCGCTTCCCGGATGCCGATGCCCGACGGCGCGGCAACAAGATGGCGCGTGAACGCATGACGATTCTTTACGATCACTCCGCGCGCTGGAACGGCCTCGTGCTGGGCACCAGCAACAAGACCGAGCTGCTGCTCGGCTACGGCACGGTCTACGGCGACATGGCATCGGCGATCAATCCCCTCGGCGATCTCTACAAAACTCAAGTCTGGGCTCTGGCTGAAGCGATCGGCGTGCCCGATGTGATCGTGCGCAAGGAACCCTCCGCGGATCTTTGGGTGGGCCAAACCGACGAAGGCGAGTTGGGGTTTAGTTACCGCGAGGTGGATCAGCTGCTGTATCTAATGGTCGATCACCGTTACACCAAGCCGGAGCTGATCAACGCCGGTTTTCCCGAGCCTTTTGTCGACGATGTGGCGCAGCGCATCATGAATTCGCAGTTCAAGCGGCGCCTGCCGGTGATCGCTAAAGTATCACAACGAACCATCGATCGTGATTTTCGCTACTCCAGAGATTGGGGGAAGTAGCAAAGTAGGATTGAATCGTGAGGCGTGAGCCGTTGACTCCTTTTGTACGCCGCTCACTGCTCACCGTCTCACTGCCGACCGGTTGGGGACGGTGAATGGCGGGTGTCCTCTATATCGTTGCCACGCCCATTGGCAATCTCGAAGACATCAGTCTGCGCGCGCTGAGAATTCTGAAAGAGGTCGATCTGATCGCTGCCGAAGATACCCGTCACACGCATCATTTGCTCAGCCACTACGGCATCGAAACCGCGCTGACCAGCTATCATGAGCACAACGAGCGGCATAAAACCCAGGTTTTGATCGAGCGACTGCGGCGCGGTGCCAATATCGCTCTAGTCACTGATGCGGGCACGCCGGTGATTTCCGACCCGGGCTACCGGCTCGTGACGGCCGCCATCGACGCCGCCATCAAGGTGACGCCGATTCCGGGTGCGTCGGCCGTAACGGCTGTGGTCGCTGCCAGCGGTCTACCGCCGGACCGCTTCGCCTTCGAAGGGTTTCTGCCTGGCAGCAAAAAAGAGCGGCGCGCGCGACTGCTGGCATTGAAAGATGACACCCGAACTCTGATTTTTTACGAAGCGCCGCACCGGATCAAGGAAAGTTTAAGTGACCTCGGCGAGATCCTGGGCGACCGCGACGTCGTGGTGGCGCGCGAAGTGACCAAATTGCACGAAGAATTTCGCCGCGGCTCGGCGAGCGAGTTAGCGGCCCAACTCGGGAACCAAGAAGTCAGAGGCGAGATCACTCTGGCGGTCAGCGGATCCTCAGGCGCGGCTGCGGTTTCCCAAGCAACTCTCGAAGCCGAGATTCGCCGTCTGCGCGGCGCGGGCATGCACGTCAAAGCGATCGCCAGTTCTCTGGCACAGCAGTACGGCTGCTCGAAAAAATCGGTCTATCGTTTGGCGCTCGAGCTCGACAAGAAAGCTTAACCCTTAAACTTGTACTCCTCGAGCTTACGATAAAGCGTTGTGCGGTCGACCCCGAGCAGCTTCGCCGCCTCGCTCTTGTTGCCGCCGGTGTTTTCCAAAACGCGCTCGATATATTCCCGTTCGAGATCCCTGAGCGTGAAGCTGCGCGCGACCGCCTCGGCAAGCGGCAATTTTTTCTGATCGGCGCCGATCAATTGCGGCGGCAAGTCGGCGATTCCGATCGTCGGGCCTTTTCCCAGCAAAACCGCCCGTTCAATGGTGTGTTCCAGTTCGCGCACGTTGCCCGGCCAGCGATGGCCGATCAGGAGCGCGAGCGCTTCTTTATCGATGCCTTTGACTCGGTGCTGAGTCTTGCGCTCGTACTTTCGGATGAAATGCTCCACCAGCAGCGCAATATCTTCGGCACGCTCGCGTAACGGCGGCAATTCGATGCGGATCACGTTGAGCCGATAATAGAGATCCTGACGAAAACGGTTTTCGTGAATCAGATCTTCGAGGACCCGATTACTCGCCGAGATCAGCCTGACATCGACCTTGGCGCTCTTGTTGGCGCCCAAGGGCCTGACTTCTCGGTCCTCGATAACGCGCAGCAGTTTGGCTTGCAACGTCATAGGGACCTCGCCGATCTCATCGAGGAAGAGCACGCCGCCATCGGCTTCCTGAAAAAGCCCCGGCCGATCCCTTTTGGCGTCGGTGAAGGCGCCGCGAACGTAGCCGAACAGCTCGCTCTCAATCAGCGTCTCGGGAATCGCGGCGCAGTTGACGGCAACGAACGGGCCGCTGGAGCGGGCGCTGTTAGAGTAGAGAGCGCGCGCGACCATTTCCTTGCCGGTACCGCTTTCACCGAGAATGAGTACGTTGGCCGCCAAGTCGCTGATGTGGGCGATGGTCTCGAAGAGCTTTTTCATGCTCGGGCTGCGCCCGAGCATGTCGCTGAATCGGTAACGCCGCTGTACCTCGCTGCGCAACTGGTCGATTTCTTGGCGCATCCGGCGTTGTTCGAAAGCGCGCTCGATATGAATGAGCAGCTCATCGGAGCGGAACGGCTTAGTAATGTAATGAAATGCCCCGGCATGCATTGCCTCGACGGCGCTTTCGATGGTGCCGAATGCGGTGATCAGTAAAATGACGGCGTCGCCGTCCGCCGCCTTCAGCCGCTGGACGAGCTCGGTCCCTTTCATGCGCGGCATCATGAGATCGGTGATGACCACGTCATGGTGCCCCGGTCGGTAAATTTCCAAAGCCGACGGGCCGTCATAGGCAACTTCGACGTCGCAGCCCTCTTCGCGTAAAAGATCGGTGATAAACCGCGACATTTCCGGGTCGTCTTCGACGATCAAAATGCGCCGGTGGTGCGCGGTAGGAGGATTGACCGGTGAGTCCATCACGCAAGCGCTCAGGAATGAATCTTGGCTTCCAGCGCGGCGTTGGGCAAATCGATAATAAAGCGGCAAAATTTTCCCGGCTCGCTTTCCACCCGAATCTCCCCGCCGTGATCTTTGATGATGCCGAAAACGACCGATAACCCCAAGCCGCTGCCTTCGCCGATGTCTTTAGTGGTGAAGAACGGATCAAAGACACGACCGAGGTTCTCAGGAGCGATCCCGCTGCCATCGTCTTCGAAGTAAATTCGCACGCCGTGATGAGCGCCGTTGGCCGAAAGTCTCTTCTCCGGTGGAGCGCTCGGCTCGACGCCGATCGTAATCGATCCACCCGGCTTTAGTGAATAGATCGAATTCGTATAAAGATTGATAAAGACTTGTTGGAGCAGCTCGGCATCACCGCGTAGGGACGGCAGGGCTTTGGGCGCTGTGATCTTGACTCGAATGCTTTTCTTGTCGATTTGGTGCTCAACCAGATCCTTGACGCGGTTGAGCAGCGCGGTGATATCGACCTGGCGAAATACCGGTTCGCGGCGCCGGGAAAAGTCCAACAGCTGGCGCACGATCGCTGCGATGCGCTCGCTTTGCGAACCGATGATTTGTAGATTATTTTTCATCTCATCGGCGCTGCGCGCCCGGCGCAGCAGGTGCTCGGCGCGGCCGGAGATAATATTGAGCGGCGTGCCGATCTCATGAGCCAGTCCGGCGGCGAGCTGCCCGACCGACGCCAAACGTTCCGACCGGCGCAGCTCCTGCTCGAGTCTGAGCTTCTCAGCCTGCTCGGCCATCAAACGCTGATAACTATTTTGCAGCTCTTCCGACATCAGATTAAATTCCCGCGCCAAGGTAGCGACCTCGTCTCTTCCGCTGATGTCAATACGTTGCTGCCAATGACCCCGGCCGACCTCGCGAACCCGCTCGATCAGTCGATGAATCGGGCGGGCAATGCTGCGCTGCACGATAATCCAGACCAGCACCGAGAGCACCAGCGCCAACGCCGCGCTCGTCCCTAGAATACGATTGCGCCTTTCGGGGATCGAGGCGACCAGCCCGGCGCCGTGTCGCGCCAGCACAAAGGCGCCTACCGCTTCGCCCCGGTAGCTGTAAATCGGCTCGATCCGATAATAGATGAAAGTCCTGCGATCGCGGATGTAGCCTTCCATCGCCGTCTTGTTGCGCAGCACCGGTCGCGGGTCCAGCTCGAGGATGCGCGCCGGATCCATGTTCGGGAAGTCGTCCGGATAATTCAACGAAGATGAGATCGCCACCGGCTGGGCCTCGAGATCATAGATGATTAAGGCGTGGATATTGCCGCGCGGAGCCATGGCTCGCGCAAAATCTTGAGTGGCGGCGATATTCTGATGGTCGGCATAGATGTCTCTGAGCGCCACTCGCACGGCGTGAGCAAACCCGCGCATGCCGACACGGATGCCGCGGATGACGTTCTCCTCGTCTTGTTGAATGCTCAGATAGCCGTGGACGGTCATCGTTAACGCGACCGTGAGGACGATCCATATGATGATCTTGGTTCCGAGCTTCATGGCGGTAGGCTAGCCCGCAGCAATTTCGACTCCGCTCGTCTGGCGCTTAGCATAACAGCAATTCTGTTCGACATTCGCGGTGACCCTCGGGTTTTCGCGCCAACAGGCGCGACGTCGTGTTGCAACTTGCCGCGCCGCTGTAGGGATTTGCTCCGCACGCGCTTTAATCCAAACAGTTCAAGGGCTTGGGCCCGGGACGACACGGTTTTTAATTTTCTTGTGTGGCCATTTGCAACAGCGTTCTTTCTTGTGTCCCAACGACCCGCGTGGCTAACGCCCTGTTTTGTCATGGCCGAGTTGAACATTTTCGTTCTTTGCTTGTTTGGCATTCCGGTTGCGGAGGTAGTGATCATTCTAGATCCGCACAATCGGTGGAAACAAACAATGATTCTCGGAAAGGAGGTGAAAA
>Ga0075327_1000075_pt1 | contig 22539 bp, 25 predicted proteins | sample MayberrySE_Catta_2_FD_120056 | JGI IMG/M metagenome (GOLD analysis project Ga0075327, IMG submission 120056) | Natural and restored wetland microbial communities from the San Francisco Bay, California, USA, that impact long-term carbon... | ecosystem: Environmental > Terrestrial > Soil >...
CGCCTGCCGGCGACTTGGACGCGTCGATCTTTCGGGAGCCGAGCTCTATACGTCCTGCGAACCCTGCGCCTTGTGCGTGGCGACAATGGCCGTCGCCGGCATCTCGCGGCTCTACTACGCCGCCTCGATGGACCAGGCCGGCGAAGCGTTCGCGGGCCTGACCAAGGCAGAGCGCCATCCGATCGATTCAGAGCAAATCCGTGCCGAGGCCGGGGCAACGGTCGAAAACCGTTCGATCCCGGCCATGCAAGCTCTCGATCGCGAGGCGTACGAGGTGCTTGTCCGCTGGGCCAAGCGGCGCAGCGGCGGTTGACCCCTTGTGGCACATCTAGTGCCGCCGATTTGAAGTTCCTGCACCACTTGCAGCAATCTCATTTAGGAACTTCAAATCGAAAAGCGGCACTAGAATCATAAACTTGCTAGTGCCCCTTTGCTTCCGAAGTTCGTGTCTGAGGGTGCTGCAATGGTTCACGAACTTCGGAAGCGGGGCACTAGAACGGGTTCCTGCGGTTGAACTCTTGCAGGGTCGAGCCGGAGTCGCCGAAGACGAAACGCGCTCCGCCGGTGATGTGGTAGGCATCGTTTGAGCCGAGATCGGTGTAGCCGATTTCGGCGAACCCGGAGAATGGCGAGTTCATGAAGCGGTGTTCGATGCCGACATCGCCCTGCCAGCCGCTGGCATCGCCCCAGGAGCCGCCGACGGTTCCCGACAATGCCGTGTCCGGATCGAAATAGACGTTGGCCGTGCCGGTGGCGTCCCAGTAATTCACGGAATCGCTGAAGTAACCGATCTTGCCGATGAGATCGACGTTGCCGGCGAAGGCGGCGGCCTCGAGGCCGCCGCCGTAGGTGTCGTCGGTATCGCCGTAAACAAAGGCACCGGCGGCGACCGACCGGTTGTTGTAGAAGAAATGCCCGGTGCCGCCGAGAAACCAGTCGCCGGCGTCGAAGCGGTAGCCAAGCTGATGATCGATCGCCGCGTTCCAGACACTGCCGAGGGGCATCACAAGGGAGCCGCCGAAATCGAGGCTGAATTCCTGGGGGACATCGCCGTTGGTGTAGGTCCCGCTCAGGTTCAAGTCGCCGAAGATGCCTGAGGGACCGCCGGCTGACGATGGGGGCGCATAGTAATCGTTGCCGTAGGTGACATCACCGGCGGATGCACCGGCGGCGCCAAAGACAAGAAAGGCGCAGAAAGACAGCAATTGTCTTTTCATTGTTGTGCTCCTGTTGCGCGCAACCACCCGCCGCGCGGGCGATCATTCGACTAATGAATGATTAAAATTATCGGCAAACTGGTTTCCCGATCGGAAAGGAACGTGGTTACCGACTGGTGAATCGTGCGCGCGATCGATTAACCATGTTGCGGTTGCAGGATGCGGGCGGCGAGCTTGCTCGCGGAGGGACGACGCTTCGCCTCCCGGCCACGGTTGTGCGCGCTTTGCCACATAGTTAGGCTGAAAAATCAGTGGCATCGCCGACCCTGCCGACGAGCACGGTCGGCGAATACCGCTCCAAGACAACGATCCTCAAGGCGGATTCCCTCGTGAAGACAAGATTCGGGCTGTTGCCGACAATTCTTGTCTGCCTCGGGACATTGGTACTGGTCTCCGCCGGGTCGATCCTGACTCTCAGCCTGTTCACCACCACATCGGTCGTGTCGGACCTGGTATTCCGCCTGGTCAACCAGAATCTGACGGGGCTGGAGGTGGCGCTGCGGAGCTATCTCGACCCCGCCACGCACGAAGCCGAATTCCTGTCCGGCAGGATCCGGTCGGGCGCAATCGATTTCAGCGACCGCGGCAGGCTGTCCGAGATCGCGATCGGTTCGCTCGGCGCCGTGCCGCAAATCACCACGCTCGTCGTCGCGAGCGCCGACGGAAGCACGTTGCAGGTCTCCCGAACGCCGTCGGGCGATATCGACTCGCGTTGGCTATCGGCCGGCGGCAGCCTGCAGCGGGAGGCCCGGGTCAGGGAAATCGAAGCGCGCACCGAGCCGTTCTGGGGGCCTCCGATCTATGCGCCTCGCCTCAATCAGACGGTCGTCAACTTGCGGATGCCCATCCGACGCGGCGACGATTATCTGGGATTCGTCGGAGTCGGCATTTCGACGCAGGCCTTGTCGGAGCTTGCCGCAAGCCTGAGCAACCCGCCGCGCTCCACCGTCTTCGTGCTTTACGGTCGCGACAGAGTGCTCGCCCACGCCGCTTTGACGTCGCAATCGAAAGCCCTTTCCGCCGACCATCCTCTTCTTGCCACGGGCGAAATCGGCGACCTGATCGTCGCCGGTCTCGACGATGCGGAACTGCTCACGCGGGCGCAGGCGAGCGGGACGGACGACATAGAGATAAGGCGCGTCGAGATAGAAGGCACAAGGTACCTCGCCATCACCAAGCCGATCACAGGCTATGGCGACGTGCCCCTGGAGATCGGGGCCTACAGCGTCGCCAGCGAAGTGAATGCCCCGTTCCGCACCGTATTTCGCGCCGCCGTAATCGGCGTTGCCTTGTTCGCCGCGGCGATGATCCTTTCGATCTTCATGAGCCGGATGATCGCCAGGCCGATACGCCGGACCTCGGCCGGCACCTCGGCGATCGCTTCGCTCGACTTCGACAATATTGCGCCGTTGCCGCCGAGTCGGATCAAGGAGATCGACGATTTGGCGAATTCGTTCAATGCGATGCTTGTGGGCCTGAAATCCTTCGGCCGCTACGTTCCGCGCGCCCTGGTCAATCGGCTGATCCGCGAAAGCCGGGTCGGCGCCGGAACCGAGGAGCGCGAGTTGACGGTCATGTTCACCGATATCGCCGGCTTCACCGCAGCCTGTGAAGGGATGCCCCCCTCCGAAGTCGCAGCATTCATCAATCATCACCTGACGCTCGTCTCCCAATGCATCGAGAGCGAAGGCGGCACCATCGACAAATATATCGGCGACGCAGTCATGGCGTTCTGGGGCGCGCCGGATGTGGTTGACGACGCACCAAGCCGAGCCGCCCGTGCCGCGATAGCGATCCGGCAGGCGATCGCCGCCGACAACGACAAGCGGGCTGCGGACGGATTGGCGCCGGTGCGCATACGGATCGGCATTCATACCGGGCCGCTGATTGTCGGCGATATCGGCGCCCCCAACCGGATCAACTACACGGTGGTGGGAGACGTGGTGAATGCCGCGCAACGACTGGAAGCCCTCGGCAAGGACGTCGGGCCGGACGCCGAGTCGATCGTTCTGATCAGCGACGCGGCAAGAGCCGGTCTCGACGACAGCTTCGAGGCGGTCCATGTCGGCCGCTTCCAGGTGAAGGGAAAGCACCAGCCGCTCGACGTCTACCGGCTGGTCTGTCAGCTCGACATGCCGGACTGACTGTCACGCGGAGCTATGTGTCCGGTCTGCCGCGAAAGCCCTTGGCAACCAGGTAGAGCTCGACCGACTCCGCCCGGCTCGCCGGCGGCTTGACGTGGTGAACCGAAGCGAAACTGCGCTTGAGCAGGGCCAGCAGTTCGCCCTCGGTGCCGCCGCGAAACACCTTGGCGACGAAGTGTCCGCCAGGCTCGAGGATCGAAACGGCGAAATCGGCGGCGACCTCGCAAAGGTGGACGGTCCGCAGATGGTCGGTCCGGCGGTGGCCGGTGGTCGGCGCCGCCATGTCGGAGAGGACGATATCGGCGCCGTGGCCGCCAAGCGCGGCACGGATTGCGTCGGGCGCGTCATCGTCGAGAAAATCCTTCTTGATGACGATCACGCCGGGCAGCGGATCCATGTCGAGATAGTCGACGGCGACGACCAGCGGATCGGCATCGGTCGAGCGCACCCGCTCGGCGGCAATCCGCGACCAGCCGCCCGGCGCCGCGCCGAGGTCGACGACACGCTTACCCGGCGCCAGCAAGCGATAGCGATCGTCGATCTCGATGAGCTTGAAGGCGGAGCGAGCGCGGTAGCCTGCATCACGGGCGCGGGCGACGTAGGGATCGTTGAGCTGGCGTTCGAGCCAGCGGGTTGACGACGCCGAGCGGCGGCGCGCGGTTTTGACACGAACCTTGAGCCCCCTGCCCCCCGACGAACCTCGCTTGCCGTGCTTGTCAGCCATGCCGGCGATCGCCGGAGCGCCGGCCCGAACGGCGGCGCCAGACGCCGTCCGCGGCCATCATTTCCACCAACACGCCTTCGCGCAGACCGCGATCGGCAACGCGCAGACGCTCGCACGGCCAACGCCGCCGCATCGCCTCGAGGATGGCGCAGCCGGCCAAGACCAGGTCGGCCCGCTCGCGGCCGATACAGGGATTGGCGATGCGCGCTTCATAGTCCATGCCGACCAGCGTGCCGACCAGATCCCCGACCTGCCTGCCGGTCAGCCAGATTCCGTCGACCCTGCGCCGGTCGTAACGCGGCAGACAGAGATGGACGCCGGCAAGCGTGGTCACGGTGCCCGAGGTGCCGAGCATATGGACATCGCCGCGCGCGACTGCGCGATCGAGGGCCTCGGCCTCGGGGAAACCGCACAGCATCTCCATCACCTCACCGACCATGGCCTCGAACAGGTCCGGTGTGACGTGGCGGCCGCCATGACGCTCGCTGGCGTTGACGACACCGACCGGCAAGGACATCCAGGCGCGAATCCGGTCGGTCATGCGCCGGCGACGCCCGTCGTTCTCGCCGGCGGCAAGGTCGATCCAGACTAGCTCCGAAGAGCCGCCGCCGATATCGAAAAGGATGACGCCACGGGCAGCGGGATCGACCAGTGAGGCACAGCCGGCAACGGCAAGCCTGGCCTCCGTCTCCTGGTCGACGACCTCGAGAACCAGACCGGTCTCGCGCCGGACGCGACCGACGAAGTCCGCTCCATTCGCTGCCAGGCGGCAGGCCTCGGTGGCAATCAGGCGGGCACGGACGACGTTGCGGGCGGCAAGCTTGGCACGACAGACCTGCAGCGCCTCGATGGCACGATCCATTGCCGGCCCGGCAAGCTGGCCGCTCACTCCGATCCCCTCGCCGAGGCGGACGATACGGGAGAAGGCGTCGACGACGCGAAAGCCGTATTCGCGGGGCGCAGCGACCAACAGCCGGCAGTTATTGGTCCCCAGGTCGAGCGCGGCATACACCGGAGGATTTTCGTTGCGGACGACAGCAACCGCGGGCGGCGGCTCTGGAGCCGAAACCGGCGGCTCTGGAGCCGAGACCGGCGGCTCGGCCGCCGGCGCGGGGGGCATGGACTGTTTGCCGCCAGGATGCGAGCGCATTTCGGGCGCATAAACCGGGCGTCGCCGCTTGCGCCGGCGCTTACGGCTCTTGTTTCGCCTGCCATCGGGCGGCGGCGTGATGAGGGCGGCCGCAGGCTCCGCATCGGGAGCGACCGTTCCGGCATCCGCCGCCATAGCACCGGCAGGCGTTTCGCCGTCCACGGAAGGCGGACGGTCGCCTGTCGTCGTCAATCTCTTGTCCCCAACCCGCGCCGGGCCGAAAAGTTCGGCGGCGCGCAGCTTTCCGGTTTCCGTTTCGCCGACCAATCTATCAGGTGATGGCGCGCTGACAAGCGGCGCGCCAGATCGTAGTATCGAGCGGGCACCGAAGCGTCGCCGGCGAGGAGGAGAAACGATGTCGGATTTCAGCTTACCAACCGATACCATCAGGACCATCGCCGAAGCGGCCGGCCTGAAACTGACCGAGGAGCAATTCGCCGATCTGGTCGCCGCCTATCGGCTCTATGAACCGGTGCTTGCCCGGCTGCCGCGGGACTGGCCGTATGCAGCCGAACCGGCGCATGTCTTCGATCCAAGGACCTGCATGCCCGAGCGGGGCGCACGATGAGCGAGCTGCACCATCTCACGATCGCCGAGGCCGGGCGTCTGTTCCGTGCCAAGCAACTTTCTCCGGTGGAGTTGACGGAAGCCTATCTCGATCGCATCGCCGCGCTCGACGGCCCTCTTCACACCTACCTCACCGTCACCGGCGAGCGGGCGCTGGCCGAGGCGAAGGAGGCCGAGCGCGAGCTGATGTCGGGGACCGACCGCGGGCCCATGCACGGCATTCCCTACGGCCTCAAGGATGTCTACGAGACCGCGGGCGTGCGCACCACCTGCCACTCGAAGGTCCTCGAGCACAACGTGCCGACGCGCGATGCGACGGCGCAGAAGAAGCTCCGGGACGGCGGCGGCGTCCTCCTCGGCAAACATGCCCTGTGGGAATTCACCTTCGGCGGTCCGTCCTACGACCAACCCTGGCCGCCGGCGCAAAACCCATGGGACTCGAAGCGGGCACTGATGGGATCGTCGACCGGATCGGGCGCGGCGATCGCCGCCGGCTTCTGCGCCGGCGCACTCGGCAGCGATACCGGCGGATCGATCCGCTCGCCGGCCGCGCTCTGCGGCATCGCCGGCCTCAAACCGACCTACGGACGGGTCAGCCGGGTCGGCATCCTGCCCAATACATTCTCGTTCGACCACGCCGGTCCGATGGCGTGGACCGTCGAGGATTGCGCCCTGATGCTGCAGGTGATTGCCGGGCACGATCCGGCCGACCCGGCTTCGATCGACGTGCCGGTCGACGACTATGCCGGCGCGCTCGGGACCTCGCTCAAGGGCAAGCGTATCGGCCTCATCCGCGACTGGTACGAGGTCGAGGGCAAGATCTGGCCCGAAGCGATCAAGGCGATCGACGACGCCGTTGCGGTGTTCGAGAGCCTCGGCTGCACCGTCGAGGAGATCAAGGTGCCGACCATGCGGCAATTCCTCGACTGCAAGATCCCGATCACCCTCAGCGAGATCTACGCTGCGTTCGAGGAGGAGCTGAAATCGCGACCGCAGGACTTCGGACGGCAGTTCCGTTTCCGGATCATCTCAGGGGTGCTGATCCGCGGCAGCGACTACGTCAACGCGCTGCGCTGGCGGACAGAACTTGCCAAGGAGATGCTCGCCCATTTCGACCGGATCGATTTGATGCTGACTGCCGGCCACCTCGGCGAGCCGCCGAAAGTGTCACCGGGGGACCCGCCGGCGATCCTCAACGCCTCGACGCCGTCGATCACGACGCCGTTCAATCTGACCGGGCAGCCGGCGCTGGCGCTCTGCTGCGGGTTTCTCCCCGACGGTTTTCCGATCGGCATGCAGATTGCCGGCCGGCCGTTCGACGAAGCCGGCGTGCTCGCCGCCGGTCACGCGTTCGAGAAAGCGACCGACTTCCGCAGCCGGCGGCCGACGCTTGCGTCTCCTGCGGCGGCAGCGGCACAGTGAGGCGGGATGCGATTTAGGTCGAAGCAATCTCCCCCCTCCTCCGCTCGTCCCCGCGCAAAGCGGGGAACCCAGGGCCAAGATCGCAAGCGCGGAGATTTGTGTCCCTGAATCCCGCTCAGGGCGAGGATGAGTTGTGTATGAGGCGAAGTTCAACGCACGTTGCTCTAATTAACCCGCTGGGGACCTGTCACGGAAAAAATCGGCACCAAGATCACGCCATTGCGGATTGCTGCGCTCGATAAGCTCGAGCTTCCACTTCCGGTTCCATCGCTTGATCTACCTTTCGCGCATGAACGCCGATTCGCGTGATCCAAGCTCCTCGAACCAGACCAGCATCTTCACCCCATATCTCTTGGTGAAGCCGGGGATCACTCCACTCTTGTGCTCGAAATAGCGACGCGTAAGGTCGTCGGTCATGCCGACATAAAGCGTGCCGTTTCGGCGGCTTGCAAGGATGTAGACGAAGAAGCTCATCGTCGGCTCCTCCACGTGCGGCCCCTAGGTCCCCGCTTTCGCGGGGATGAGCGGAGAATAGGGCTAACGTGGTGATTCCACCTGTACCCGTCCTGAGCGCACAGCATCGTTGAAGCAAGTCAGATCGTCGGATGCGTGGTGTCGAGACCGATGGCGACGCGCCCGTGCGCCGAGGCGGCGACATCCATGTTGAAGGCGATATGCGAGGCGACGGCGTGCGCGTCGCGGAAATAGCGCTGCAACGGACGGTCGGTAAAGAGGGCCTCGGCACCGAAGCCGAGATTGACCATGTCGACCGCCTCGGTGCACAGGTTGGTGGCGAAACAGACGTCGCGGCGATAGCGCATCCTGGTCTCGAGGTCGGGCACCCGATCGGCGCGCGCATCGGCCATCGCTTCGGCGCAGATGCCGAGCATTGCGCGCCGGGCAACATCGATGCGCGACTCGACCGCGCCGATCTTGATTTGGGTGCTCTGCAGCTCGGCAAGCCTGGCGCCGGTGAACTTGGAGGCGCGCTCGCGGATCGAGCCGAGATAGGTGGCGTAGGCAATTTCGGCGAGGCCGAGCCCGATGCCCGACAAAATGAGCGGGAAGAGAGCAAACACCGGCAGGCGATAGAGCGCGCTCGGGTTTCTCTCGCTGCCCGGCGTCGGACCGCCCTTGAGATCGTCTGCAGCGACAGTCATCGCCTCGGCAACGAACACGTCGTTGCAGACGACGTCGTTGGAGCCGGTGCCCTTAAGCCCGGTCGCGTGCCAGGTGTCGACAATCTCGTACTGCGAGCGATGGAGAAGGAAGACGCGGCTGTGCGGTGCGCCGCCATCGTCGGGCGCGACGACGCCACCGATCAGGTTCCATTGGGAAGGGTCGACGCCGGAGGAAAACGCCCATCGGCCGGAAAGCCGGTAGCCGCCTTTGGTGCGTTGCGCCCTCCCCGCCGGGAAAATGAAGGCCGAGGCAATCATCGCGTCCGGATCCTCGCCCCAGATCCGATCCTGCGTCTCGGGCGGGAACAGCGCGACCATCCAGTGGTGGCTGGCAAGATTGGTCATGGTCCAGGCGGTCGAAGCGCAGCCGCGGGCGATGATGGCGCCCATGTCGACAAGACAGTCGTAGTCGAGTTCGGATCCGCCGACGCGCGCCGGCTGGAGCATGCGGAACAAGCCGGTTTCGTGCAGCGCACGGATGTTGTCCGGCGGCATCTGGCGAAGTTGCTCGGCCTCCTCGGCGCGCGCCGCGAAGGGCTCGACCAGTGACAGCGCCCGCTCGCGCGTTTCCTCATATCTGACGCCACCCGGCCGGGTCGGCTCGACGGCTGGACGGCTTGCGGATTTCTGCATTCTGTTGTCGGCTCCCCCGGCTTTGTTCTCGCGCGGGCTGGCAAATTGGCTCAGCCGCGCCGTCGCGGCAAGGGTAAAGCCGCCGCACCAGGGTACTGTAATGGTCGCAGACCTGATCGGTCCTCCCCAGATCGCCGCCGTCGCTATTCTGCTTCAGCGCGGCGCCGAGGAACTGTACTCGCAAAGAAACACCCGACGCCTGATCGCAGCCGGCGGACACGAAGAGGGTCGTGCCTACTATCCGGTGGTTGCCGTCACCCACCTCGCCTGGATCGCTTCGGTCTTTTTTCTGATCCCGGCGGCGGCGCCGATCGTCTGGCCGGCAGCTATGCTCTTTCTGCTTCTGCAGGTCGTCCGCTATTGGATCATCGCTTCGCTCGGCCGCTACTGGACCCATCGCATCATCACGCTCGACGGCGCGCCGATCGTCAGGCGCGGTCCCTACCGCTCCGTCAGTCATCCCAACTATGCCGTGACCTACGCCGAGACATTTCTTCTGCCGCTCGCGTTCGGCGCAACGGCGCTGGCTTTCATCATGACCGCCGTGTGGTTCGTCGTGATCCGCTACAAGCTCGTGCTGGAAGACCGCGCGCTCGCAGCGCGGCGCGGAGACGGGTCGGATATCGGCGACCGATCGCCGCCGGGCTGAGCCCGCGGTCACAGATCGAGGACGATGAAGTAGGCCGAGAAGCCGGGACCAAAGGCCGTCATCAAATGTCGTCCGGATCGACCGCTGTCGATCGCCTGCTCGAGCACGAAGAGCACCGTTACGGAGGACATGTTGCCGAAGTCGCGAAGCACGGCCCGCGGCAGTTCGAGATCCGCCGGAGCCAAAACCAGCACCTCTTCGACGACGTCGAGGATCCGGCTGCTGCCGGGATGCAAAATCACGCCGTCCAACCCGCTCAGCCTGAGTCCGGCGCGCTCGAGAAAGCCGGCGACAGCGGCGGCAAGATTCTCCCGGATCATGTTGGGCAGGTCGATGCTCATCACGACGCCGAAACCGTCGTTCTTGATGTCCCAGCCCATCAGATATTCGGTGTCGCGCCAGAAATGCTCGCCGACGGCGCGGACCTTACCGCGGCCGGCCGAGCCGGAGCCGTCGGCGGTGTTGCGGAGCACCACGGCCGCCGCACCGTCGCCGAACAGACCGGCGGATACGAACATGGCCGCGCTCGGGTCGTTGACCCGAAAGCAGAGCGAGCAGAGCTCGACACTGAGAAAGAGGACGTTACCGCCTGGAAGAGTCTGGGCGAGGCGGGTGGCGCGGGCAAGGCCGGCGACACCGCCGCCGCACCCGGCACCGAAGACCGGCAACCGCTCGGTGTGGGCCGCGAAGTCAAGCCTGTTCATCAGCATCGCGTCGAGACTCGGGACCGCGAGGCCCGTCGTAGTGTTGACGACGAGCGCGTCGATCTGGTCGAGCCGCAAGCCGGCGCGCGCGGTTGCGTCAAGTGCAACGCGCTCAAGCAGATCAAGGGCATGGCGCTGGTAGGTCGCGGTGCGCTCTTCCCAGCTGTGCACCTGGCGATACCAATCCAGAGGCTCGCAGTAGTAGCGGGTTCGGACGCCGGTGTTGAGGTAGAGGCTCTCCATATGGGCGAACTGCGGAAACACGTCGAGCGCCTCCGAGATCATTTCCGACTGGCCACCCTCGAAGCCGGGGACTGCAGTTGCGACGGACGCAATCGCGACGTCGAACCCTGCCTGACCGCGAGACGCGGCCTCGCTGCTGCTGACCTTTTCCAGCATCTCGTCCTCCCGGACAGGAGCGGTCGCACCTCGATAGAAGACGCATGAAAAAGCGGAACTATTCCGTCAGCGGCCGCCGAATCTTAGGTGCGATGGCGAGAGGCAGTCCGGAACGGCGGCAGTCGCAGGAAGGAGGGCAGCCCGCTGCCCGACGCTACCCGCCCTGCTCGATCCGCACCTTGGCAGCCCAGAATGCGTGGCGACGGGCAAGGACCGCGGCGAAATCGAACGGCTCGAGATAGGCCCAACCGACCTCCTCGCCGTCGACCGCAAAGTAGCTGGCGTCGCCCTTCAGCGGGCAATGGGTGGTCTTGTCGAGGCTCTCGAGCGGGACGACGATATCCTCGGGCGGCACGTAGATGACGGGATCGAGGGCCCGCCGGCCGACTTCGATGAGACAGAAGGCGTCGTTAGTATCGGCGATCAGGCGCTCGCCGCGCCAGATGCGGACCCGCCGATCGATCGGTTTGGCAACCATGAAATGATGCGGGCTGCCCGGCTCGCGAATGGCCCCTTCGACCTGGGGTATGCCGTCGAGAACGATCGGTCGCTTCGCCAAGACTCCCTCCCTGACCGGCCTCCGCGGGACGGTCTAAATTCGCGGCGAATAGCTGCCCCGCCATCTGGGTTTTTTCGCCTTGCCGCGCCGAAATCACATAGGGCGGAGCGCCGGGGCAAGAAGCGCTGTATTTTTTACCGAGCCGGAGCATCGCCGGAAGGGCGCGTGCACGACGCCGAATGTCCCCACGGGCCGGGCCGCACCGGCCAAGCCCGGCACCGGCCGGAAACGCCCCGATTGTTGACGCACGGACTGGCCATGCCTATAGGTTCGGAGAACCAAGGAACTTGCGCGCGTCGGTATCAGGCACCTTTGTCGGCCGCCGCGGCGATCCGCTTGGGGCATCGTCTAATGGTAGGACAGCGGACTCTGACTCCGCCAGTCTAGGTTCGAATCCTAGTGCCCCAGCCAAATCTTTTCAATGACTAGCTCGCTTCGGCGGGCATTTTCGTACCTTGGCGCCTGTCAAAGAAACCACAATGTTTTCAATGATTGTCATACAGTACGAGAAACTCTGCGCAACATGGACGCAACATGGTGCCGTCCCCGACCACCGGAGAGCCCCCCTTTCACTCATGTTGCAGGCGGGCCGCTCTCGCTGCACCTTTTGATCTGTATCATATCAATTCCTACGGCCGTTTTGCACAAAGTGCCGGTCGGACTGGATCTCCATTGGTCCCGACCGGGAGCGCCGCCGAATCCGAGTTGAAATGGCAGGTAGCGCAACAATGAGAGTTATTCTGGTGACAGCTGCTATCGTTGCGGTCGGAATAGCGACCTTCGGCCTTTCGGGATGCACCGGGAAGGGGACGCTGGCCGGAGCGCCGGCGGTCACGGTTTACGATAAGAAAGAAGAGCGGTTGCGGGGTTGGGACTAGTGCCGCCGATTTGAAGTTCCTGCCCACGTGCAGCAATCTCTTCCAGGAACTTCAAATCGAAAAGCGGCACTAGAATCATAAGCTTGCCGGGTGCCCCTTTGCTTCCGAAGATCGTGTCTGAGAGTGCTGCAATGTATCACGAACTTCGGAAGCGGGGCACCAGGCATAGCGGTTTGGAGCGCCCGGAACGGCCGGGCGCCGGCCTCGACAAAGGCGGGAGCGACTAGATCGGGCCGCTGCCGGCGCCGTTGCCGGCAAGGTCCGCCGCTTTGACCAGCGTCCCGGCCTTCACCAAGGTCGGCTTCTCGTAGACCTTGCGCTTGCCGTCTTGCATCTACGCGGCCCTCTCCATTGCCGGAGGCCGCGGCATACCATCATCCGGCCGACTTGTTGCACCGGACGCAGTGAGACGACTATGGCGACGCTGGCGCTCCTGGCCCGGTTCGACCTCGCCGGGCCGCAAGGGCGACGACGCCATGTCCACGACGTGCGATCGTGTCCGCCGCATCGACAGGACGGCATGCTTGTGAAACAAGACAGGCCGAGCCGCATTGAGCCGCGCAACGGATAGCGGACGGAAGCCCTGAAAGTGGTCGCATCGTACAAACTCTTGCTCATGGCCACGTGCCTCGCCGTGCCGGCGAGTTGCACGCAGGGAGGCGAGTGGCGGCACTTGGGGGCGCCAGCAGCCAAGACCGAGGCGGGCGAAGCTGCCTGTTCGGTCAGGGAGCAGGTGGATTCAGTGTGTATCAAAACGCGCGGATACGTTCGCGTGCAGGTCGAGTCCGGTCCGGAGAACAGCCGCGCCAAATGAGTGGCCGACCGGTCACTCGGTCTCCGCCGCCAACGGGTGGATGCAATTCTTCTCGATTATCACCTGCTCAATCGCGTTCTTCTGTTCTTGGCTAACGCCGCCATCAGTGCGCGCGGCTTCCCGACTGAGCTGGTCGCACGACCAGCCTTGATAGGGAGACTGGTCTATATAGGCGGGCCTGATGGATCTGTCGGCACACGCGCCGGCGGCCGAACAGGCGACGACGACCGCGATCACGGACTTGATCGAACGTCCCCTTCGCCCGCTGCCGATCGCGTGTCGCAAGGACGACTCGGAGCGTCGACTGTCCCCTGGAGGAGATTGCTGCACGTCGTGCAGGAACTTCAAATCGGCGGCACTAGTTGTTCGCATCCGCCTCGATCAATTCGTCCGGCGCGATCAATCCGTCTCCGTTCGCGTCGGCGATGCCGAAGGCGTAGCCGTAGGCCCTGAAAAATCGAATCCGCTTTGCCTTCGAATTACCCGCGTCGGCCATCAATCGTACAAATTGCTCAAACTCGGTTCGATTGAGGTGCTCGTCATCGTCCTTGTCGGCGGCCACATAGTTCTTCTCCTCCGTCTCCGATGGATCGGACCATGAGGCGCTCGGCATCACAGCGATTGCCGCACAGACCATGCAGGTGACAATAAAGTTGCTGTTTCGCATGACTTCAATCGACCCGGCGCGTTGAGCCTCTCTCATATTACCGAGCAACCGTAGGGAAACAACGGCTTCCGATGCCTGCCGTCGGCTCCCGAATGCGGCGCCTCGAACAAAGCCTATACGTGCCCAACCGGCAATTCGTGGCTCAGTTCGCTCACCAATGCGTGAGCCGCGTAAAAATGGTGGACGGCATCGCCGGATGGCGTCAGGATAATCGACGAGTGCCCGCTTCCGAAGCTCGTGACGTTGCAGCACTCTCAGACACGGACTTCGGAACCAAAGCGGCACTGGCAAGTTTACGATTTGTAGTGCCGCTTTTCGGTTTGAAGTTCCTGGAAGAGATTGCTGCACGTGGTGCTGGACCTTCAAACCGGCGGCACCAGGTAACCGGCCCGCGTCTGGCTAATGGGCACGGCAAGCGGCGTTCCAACGAGTATCGGTGTTTAGCACTCCGCACCTTGGGGCAAGGGGGTATGGGTGGCATCAGGCTGATGGTGCTCTCGCAAGAGGGTAGCTGGCGGATCAGAGTCGGTGACAAGTTCTCACGACCGTACCGTTCGCAAGGCGAGGCCGTGCGTGAGGCGTTCGATCGGGCAAGGGCGCTCGGCAAGGACGGCTTCGAGTCGGAGGTCGTCCTGAATGTCCTGACCTGCCAGTTTGGCCCCAACGATTTCTTCAAGACGGTCCCGACCCCACGCCGTCGCCGCGAAGGCAGCGTGTAAACGGCCTAAGCCCATCGAATGCTCCTGCCTAAAACCCATACTCCGACGCACCGGTGCCGCCGGCGATGGCGCGGGTGGCGCGCATCAGGCAGAGCTGGTTGGTGCCATCCGAGTGCAGGAAGCTCGCCGTGTCGCGCTGATACTTCTCGATCGGGTGCTCGTACATGATCGAGGCGCCGCCAAGCACCTCGCCGGCAAACTTGCAGACCTCTACTGCCGTCTCCGACGCGTTGACCTTGGCGAGCAATCCATGGACCGCCGCACTCGCATCCTTGCGGTCGGCGAGCCAGGCGGCATGCCAGATCTGAACGCGGGCCGCATCGAGCAGCGATGCCATCCGCCCGAGCATCAGCGCCACCGCCTGTTGCTCGACCAGCGGCTTGCCGCCCTGGATACGGCCCTTGGCATAGTGGAAGGCATATTCGTAAGCCGCCCGACCGACGCCGAGCACGGTCGCGGCAGCCTCGGCCTTGCTGCCAGGCAGATACCTGGCTCTCAGCTCGGCAAGCATCCCCTCGCCGACCAGCATGTTGGCAGCCGGCACGCGACAGTTCTCGAGATGGAAGGTGCCGTTGGTGGCGAGCCGCTGGCTGCTCTTTTCATGAAAGAAGCCGGCACGGAAACCCGGCGCATCCGACGGGACAACGAAGACGGCCCCGCTTTCTGACAGCTTCTTGCCGGTGTCGAGGCGAGCCACGATGAAGTAGAGCTTCGCCATGCTCCCGTTGGAGACATAGCGTTTGGAGCCGTTGATGACATAGTCGTCGCCGTCGCGCACGGCTGTGGTCCGGAAGTCGATTTCGGGCGCATCGTAGTAGCCCTGATGGTCCGAGCCGGCGCCGATCTCGGTCATGCCGAGCGCGGTGACGGCTTCAGGATCGTCGACGAAAGGCGGGATGAAGCGGCGCTGCTGCTCGGGCGTCATCGCCTCCGAGAAAAGATGGGAAAACTTCCAGCACTGGTCGAGGATGACGGCGAAGCCAAGATCGCCGGCACCGAGTTCCTCGCCGACGATGCATAGCGTCTGAATATCGACACCGGCGCCGCCGAATTCTTTCGGAATGCCGAGAGTCCTTAACCCTTGCGCGCTCGCCTCGCGAATCCAGTCCCACGGAATACGCTCTTCGGCAGTCGGGAGTCGGTCGCGCCTCAGAACATCCGGCGCGATATGCTCCCTGACAAAGCTGCGGGCGACGTCGCGCCAGTGAAGCTGGGTCTCGGTCAGTGAAAAATCCATTGGGCCTTCTTTCCCTTCTGTGCTCAGCGAACGTCGAGGTGATTGTCTTCAAGGAACTTCGACAGGAGATCGGCGATCTCCAGATTATTGAGATCCAGCATCGGGAAATGGGTGTTGCCGTGGATGCCGATCTCGGGAAGCATCAGGATCTCGGCGTCGCCGCAATGGCGATTGACCGCTTCGGCAAAGAGCTGCGAGCGCACGACGTTGACCCGCCGATTGTCGAGGGGCAGCAGCAGGCCGACATTTTTGGAGTCAAGCTCGGCCGGAATGAAATCGCCCCAGACGATCTGGATCGGCATCCTGGCCAGCTTGTCGAAATCGGCGCGCGACACCGCTATCCCCGCCACGACGTTTGTCCCGTCGGCGCGCGGGATCGCATCGGGCATCTCGTCCTCCGGAAATACATAGTCGCCCGGCTCGTAGGCGACGATCGCGGCGACGTTGTCGCTCTTGGTCGCGCCCACCCAGCCGCGGTTGGCGCTGGACGAGTGGGTCAACACGATCGACGGCCCCACCTCGTCGAGCAGGATGGCCAGCGCATCGGTCTCGACCCGCAGGTTTTCCGGTTCGCGGAACTCCGGATACTGAATGCGGAAGAACTCGTCGAGAGCGTCCGGGTCATCCGTCGGGAACTGGACGTTCGGATAGAACGTCGGCTCCGGTTCGCCGGGGAGCCAGGTGCCGAGGCGCCAGGTGGTGAAAGACCACTGGTCGTTGTTGGCCTGCGGCTGGTAGGAGGTCGGCGCGCCGCCCTGCCCGGCCCGTCCGACGCGCGGCAGATCGGTCATATAGGTGGAGAAGCCGCGACGCAGAAAGATGTTCTTGAAGCCGTCGCGGCCGTCGAAGGTGGTCTCCCAGGTCTTGGTGCTGCTGCCGTGGGTGAGCACCAGAGGATAGCGCCGCGCATTGGGCGGTATCTGATATTCGACGTAACCGTGGTCGCAACGGATCGAGGCAACGGACGGATCGCCGACGACCCGTCCGCCGAACGGGCGTGCGCCCTGGGCCGCGATGACGATCGGCTCCCCCTTCTGTTGCAGATGGCGCGGCAGCCGAATGCGACCGGTCGGCATGACTTCCTCCGATTTTCTTGTCGTCGGGATACTATAGCGGGCATTGCGTCCAGCGTCGTTCGCCGCGCAGCCCGTATATACACACCTTCACCGGCGGCGAAGGCCGGCGATATCGATCGCCGGCTGTCGTAGGCATGATCCGAGCCTGCGGGCCCGGAATGGCAAGGTACCAAGACGGCGAATTCAATTGGCGGGAGGCGCGCAGCCCGTCGCGACGCGCCGCTCAACAATACGCCCGGCTGCCCTCGTCAAACGTACTGGTTCATGTGGCGCAGGCGTTCCGTCAGGGCTCTCATGACTTCGAGCGCGAAACTCGGCGTTTCCTGAATGAGAATCAGAAACAGCCGCTGATCGACGGGAACGACCTCGCAATTGTCGATGGCAACGACTGCGGCAGTCCGTGCCGAATTCGCGATCAAAGCCATCTCGCCGAATATCGCGCCCCGGCCGATCTCCTCGATCCTCTTGCCGTTGACCTCGATCGACACCCGCCCCGTGTGCACGAGATATATTTCCGTTGCCGGCGCGCCTTCGGCGATAATCGTTTCCCCGGGCGAATACGCCACCGCGGGAATGTCCGCCTGGTCGAGCATCGAGAAATCGCGCTTTTCGTCTTCGGTCATGGCAAAGGCCATTCTCAAGCCGACGGCCAGAAATGCGGGCCTCGGAACGCTCACCTGATTGCTACAGAAATACAAAGATTTTGTGACACTCAGGGCCGCAAGTTCGAGAAGCCGAGGCCCCCGGGCGCCGAAAATCAAATCCTCGTACGCTTGCCGAACCGGCACCCCAGGTCCGCCCAAATGCGCCGTGTCTGCCGAATGCGCGCATCCGGGCCTGCACGGCGGGCTGGTTTACGCCGTCGCGCCGGGAGTATCGCGCTCCAGCTTTCTCAAATCTTCCAGGAGCCTGCCGGTTACGACGCCGATCAGATGAAATCCGATGCGCGGGTTCTGAAAGACCAGTTCGCGTACGCGATCGCGGGTAATACGGCCCAACCGGCAGTCCTCGGTGCACACGGCCGTCGTCATGCGTTGCCCCGCCGGCGCGAACATGCCGACCTCCCCGACCAGTTCGCCGGGCCCGACATCGACACCGAAATCCGGGAGTCGGACGCGCCCGGAGGTCAACACGTACATGTTGTCGGCAGCGTCCCCCTTTTCAAACAGGGTCGTGCCTGCCGGAAGCGAGACCGCAGTCAGGAAGGGCCGGAATGCAGCGAATCCGTCGGTGCTCTCGGCCGCATCCCGCATGTCTCGCGTCAGACGCTGCATCTCGACGAAGCGATAGACGTTGACCGGCAGAAGAATCGTATGGAGGATAACAATCGGCACGAGCCCGTTCAGAATCCCGTAAATCAAGAAGGCGACGCTGCTTCCAATTCCCAGGATGCGGAGCGGTATCATCGTGCGCACCGAGAAGGTTGCCAGCAGCAGGGCGGACGCAACGTACCCGACGATCTCAGCCAGACTCATGGGTTCCTCCCTGATCGAATCCCAAACCCCGCCCGAAACCTGATCGGACTTTGCCGAAATCGCAATGGTTGATCGGAATCTGTTACCGCAGCAGACCGGGCCGGTCAGCGCGGTGTGCCCTCCCTTGCCGCTACCTGCCGGCGCAGCAAGTCTACGTCTTCTATGAAACGGGCCGCAATGACGCCGATCAGGTGAAAACCGATCTGAGGATCCTGGAAGACGAGCTCGCGCAACTTCTCACGTGTGATACGTCGCAGCTTGCAGTCCTCGGAACACACCGCTTCCGTCATTCTATGGCCATTCGGCGAAAACATGCCGATCTCGCCGACGGTTTCGCCCACTCCGATATCAAGGTCGAACTCGGGCAACCGAATCCGGCCAGACGTGATGATATACATGTCGTCGGCGGGATCGCCCTGTCGAAAGAGGGTCGCACCAGCCGGCAGCGCCACCGAACTCGCATGTGGCAACAGAGCACTCAAGCCATGTGCCCCGCCCGTCGCCCCCTCCAACTCCCGGACCATACGACGCATCTCGACGAACCGGTAGACATTGAGCGGCAGCAGAGCCGCGTGGAGAATGAGAACCGGCTCCAAACCCGCCAGGTAGCCATAGGCGATAAAGGCAACATTGCTGGAGATCCCCAGAATGCGGAGCGGAAGCATGGTGCGCATCGAGAATGTCGCGAGCACAAGACCGGCGGCGACGTATCCGAAAACCTCTGGCAAGTTTACTTCCAGCGGATGCATAATCCCTCCCCGGCGCCTGCCTGATCTTATGCCGGCTTGGTGCGCACCTGTGCATGGGCCGCAATAGAGCGGCCACACAGGTATTATTACTTGCAGAAGGCCTACCTGTCTTTCCGTTTTCAGAATATGCCGGCTTCGAGACCGGCGGCCATAGCCGCGCCAAGCTCACGACAGTCGTCAACGAATCGCTCCTGCCAATCGCCACGGCAAACCAGCGGTTCCTGCACCGCCCGCCAACGCAAGCCGGTGACTATCGTTTCAACACCGCGGCGCGTGCCCGTCCCGTCATGACCGGCACGAATATACAGGCAGTAGGGCATGCCTTGAGTGCGTTCCAGGCAGGGGTAGTAGCAACGATCGAAGAAATCCTTGAGTGCTCCGCTCATGTAGCCGAGATTCTCGGTCGTGCCGAGGATGACCGCACTGGCGGCAAGCACATCGTCAGGCCCCGTGTCGAAGGGGCTCAACGCCAGCGCATCGACCCCCTCGACGTCTGCCGATTGCGCACCGGCAAGAACCGCCTCGCGCAGTCGCTTGGTGTTGTCCGACGGCACATGGCCGATGATCAGCAGGCGCTTGTGGCTCATAGCACCGAGCCTCGCAGCATTTTCGCAAGGCCGCAAACGGGCGCTCTGCGTTCGCGTCGCAGGTCCGTCCATCAGAGTTTCAACGCGCGAGGTTAACCGGCGACCCGACGCAAAACAGTAGAAGTGGACGCTTCTGATTGGCCGACGTCGTCAATCGACCTCTTCGCCTGAAAGGAAGCGGTCGGGTGGCTCAGCTCTTCGGACAAGATCCGGAACGGATATTGGCGTGGTCACGGCAGGTCACACGCGAAAGCGGCCGCGCGCCCCCGGATGCAATTCCTACTTATCCCCATATATCCCCAAGCACTATTTAGTTTGATTGCTCAATGCCTTTTCTGCTCATAGCTTTAGCGGCGGATATTGTGGATATCACCATGGGCGTTATCACCATCCTGTGCCCGCGTACGGGCAAGCAGGTTTCAACCGGAATTGAGATCAACCGAGATCAGTTCGCGCGCATGCGTGAAACGCGCTTCACCATGAGCTGCTGGCTTTGCGGCGGTGAGCATGTGTGGTCGAAACGATGGGCAACGTTCCTGGAGGATATTCCCGGGGATGGCACTATCGCTCCGCCCGAGGTAGCGCGGGAGAGGGCCTGATGGCCCGGCCGATGCTTTGTCCCCGACTCAACGATATCACAGTCGCCGCGACACTCTTTGCGAGGTAATGTCCGGGGAATTGCCAGAACCGTTGCCGCAGCTAAACTAATTGCCTCAAGAATCAACGGGCAACGTAGATTGAGCATGCTCCTCGACAATGTGGTCGCAACCGTTCGACATCGGTTTGCGCACGCTCCCTCCGATGCCGTTCCGATTATCGAGCGTCAAAGCGGAGTCATACCTTATTCGATGGTTGGCTCGACGCCGGTCTTTCTGTTGGTGACGTCGCGCCGGACCGGTCGCTGGATCTTCCCGAAGGGACGCCTGAGCGAGGGAATGGAACCTTGGCAATCGGCCGAGCGCGAGGCCTATCAAGAGGCCGGGGTAAAGGGCGTCGTCGATCCGGTGCCGGCGGGCTCCTTCCGGACCTGGAAGACTCGAGGCGTCCGCCGCTTCGCCATCGAGGTCGATATGTATCCGTTTCGGGTCGAACATCAGTTGGAGAAATGGCGGGAAACCGGCGAGCGCCATCGCCACTGGGCGATCCGCTCGGAAGTCGCCCGCCTGATCCTGGAGAAGCGCCTTGTCGAACTCGTCGAGATCGTCGCTGCACGTGTCGGCGGCACTCAGGTCGCTGCCGCCGACGAGATCAACGCGTAAAGCACGATAGCAAGTATCGCTGTTGCTGGTACGGTCACCACCCAAGCGGCTGCGATCGTCAACGCATATCGTCGTCTAACCAGCTTTCTTCTCTCGCGTTTTCTGATCTGGCGGATTGCGTCTTCCGGTGTTGCATTCAACGCCAAGACGTTCAGGAAGCGCGTACGCGGTTGCACCGCGGGATTGGGAATCCCCTTGTTGGTGATGGCTTCCCGCAGCAAGCCGACGCCAAAGACGCCGCCTACGGTGATGTGAGTCGACGAAACCGGCAGCCCCAGAGCAGATGCCACCAACACCGTGATCGCAGCAGACAATGCAACGCAATAGGCCCTGCTGGGGTTCATCTTGGTGATCCTCTCGCCAACCGTCCGAATGACGATCGGACCGAACAGGGTCAATCCCACCGACAGGCCAACGGCACCGATCAACAGGACCCAGAAAGGCAGCTGAACGCTTTCCGGAGCCGCGACCCCGGTACTCGCTGCGGCGACGATTGCCGCAAGGGGACCGACGGCGTTGGCGACGTCGTTGGCGCCATGTGCGAAACAAAGGAGCGCGGCGGCGACGATGAGCGGGAGGATGAAGAGTGCGGAGACCGAACTACCCCGGGCTTCGCTGCGTCGCGACTGACGTTCAACCCAAGGGCGCGCCACCAACCATGCCAAAGCAAAGAATGCTGCCCCGATGACAGCGACGGTCGACCAATCGGGCGCCCACACATGCGACAGTCCTTTGACCGTCAGATAGACGGTGAATACGCCCGTCATCGCCGCGACCAGCAACGGCAGCCAGCGCCGGGCGGCGGCGAAAGCGGCGGCACGATCCAGGATCAGCACCTTGAGGAGCAGGAAAAGGCTAGCCGCTATGAGGCCGCCCATCACCGGCGAAACCACCCAACTCGCAGCGATTGCGCCCATAGTCGGCCAAGAAACGACATCGATCCCGGAGGCAGCGATGCCCGAGCCGAGGACGCCGCCGACGACCGCATGCGTGGTGGAAACCGGTGCGCCGAGGTGGGTCGCGAGATGTATCCACATGGCCGCGGCGAGAATGCCAGCCATCATGACGACGATGAAATCGAGCGCTCCCATCGCCGGATTTGGTTGGATGATGTTCTTCGAAATAGTGTTGATCACGTCGCCGCCGGCGACGATCGCGCCCGCCGCCTCGAACACAGCGGCGACAGCGAGCGCAGCGCCAAGAGTCAGCGCCCTGCCGCCGACCGCCGGCCCAACGTTGTTGGCGACATCGTTGGCACCGACGTAGAGCGCCATGTATCCACCGACGACTGCGGCCGCAACGACATAAAAGGCGAGAGGTCCGCTCGCCGTCCAGCTCGCTGCGAAGATCAGGATCGCAAGCAGAAAAACGCCGGCCAATCCCGGGGCCGCAAGCGTGCGCGAAATGCTCCTGCTTGCGGCGTCCAGCCGGACCACTTTTTTGAGATGCTTGTCGAGATAGGCCAAGCCGCCTCCCGCGAATCGTCGGAAATAACCAGTTAAGCATTTCGCAGGGGTACAGGGCGATTTCTACAGGGCGCCGCCGAAAAATGCCCTAGCGTGGCTCGTGTGGTGGAATTGACATTCGTATCAGTATTTGCAGCAGGCGCAGAAACGAATGTCAATTCCAAAACCACACTAGATTCATATAGTTGCTAGTGTCCTTTCGACTCCGACATTCGTACGGAGCCTGCCTGAAACAGATACGAATGTCGGAGTCGGGACACTAG
>Ga0075327_1000077_pt1 | contig 22187 bp, 20 predicted proteins | sample MayberrySE_Catta_2_FD_120056 | JGI IMG/M metagenome (GOLD analysis project Ga0075327, IMG submission 120056) | Natural and restored wetland microbial communities from the San Francisco Bay, California, USA, that impact long-term carbon... | ecosystem: Environmental > Terrestrial > Soil >...
CACCCCACGGCCGCAAGGCGCTTCGGTAACGCCGTTTCGTCCGCCCCGGTACCCGCGCGCAAGCACCCATCCGGCGGCCGGCTTTGCCGAAGCTGCGCAGGCTGCCTTTGCCCCGCTCGTCATGCCCTCGGCAGAGGCTGGCGCCCAGGACGAGCCGTCGCCGGACGATATCGCCTGCCCGCTCGGTGCAGCACGGGCGCAAATCCATGAAACCTACATCCTCGCCCAGACCGCAGACGGAGTCGTCATCGTCGACCAGCACGCCGCTCATGAGCGGCTCGTCTACGAGCGATTGAAACAGGCGATCGACAAGCGAGGCGTTGCCCGACAGATCCTCCTCATCCCCGAGGTCGTCGAGTTGGCCGGCGACGACGTCGACAGGCTTGCCGAGCGGGCGGAAGAGCTCGCGGTCTGTGGACTGGCTATCGAGCGCTTTGGACCCGGCGCCGTCGTCGTTCGAGAGACTCCGTCGATGCTCGGCGCCGTCGACGCTGACGCTCTGATTCGCGACCTCGCCGACGAACTCGCCGAATGGGATCGTACAGCAGGCCTGCGCGACCGCCTCGACCGGCTCGCGTCGACGCTCGCCTGCCACGGCTCGGTGCGCGCCGGGCGGCGTCTCAAACCTCAGGAAATGAATGCGCTTTTGCGCGAGATGGAGGAGACACCCAACGCCGGCGAGTGCAATCATGGCCGGCCGACCTATATCGAATTGAAGCTCGCCGACATCGAGCGCCTGTTCGGCCGTCGGTAGGCCCACAGGCGGAACTCAAGACGCGGTCAGGAGCCGACCCTGAAGAAACTGATCTTTGCCGTCATAGGCCTCGTTGCCCTCATTGTTGCCGGTCTCGCGGCCATGCCGCTTTTCGTCTCGGCCGAAACGATCCGTACCGAGCTTGCTGCCCGCATCGAGGCAGCGACCGGTCGCGCGACGAGGATTGACGGCCCGGTGTCGTTCGGCGTTATTCCGACGGCACATCTGTCGGCAGAGGGGATCGGGATTGCCGGACTGGCGGGGGAGACGGAGGACTTCTCGGTCGAGTCGGTGTCCTTCGGCCTGAGCCTGCTGCCGTTGATTACGGGCAATATCGAGATTCACCGGGTGACCGTCACCCGTCCCTCGATCCTGATCGAGACCGATGCCGACGGCCGCACCAATTGGACCGGCTCCGACGCCGTTGGCGAGACCACGCCGGGCAGCATCGAAGACATGATCGCAACGAACGAAGGCCGGCCGGGAAGCACGCCGCAGAACACGCTTGTGGTCCTCGACCGGCTTAGTATCGGACGGGTGACGATTGCCGACGGCACCCTGATCTGGCGCGATCTCGCCAGTAGCCGCGAAGAGCGCCTAGAGGATATCGACCTTGACATACGCGTGCCGAGACTCGACGGCGCCGGCACCATCGAAGGCAGCTTCGTCAGGCTTGGCGTCACTCAATCGCTGGAGTTGGAAATCGGCGAACGGCCGGAGCCGACCCGTCTCGAGTCGATCCCGCTCAATCTCACTTTGTCCTCCGACGCCGGCACCATCGTCGCTCAAGGGATCGCAATGGTCGGCGAGACGCTGTTCGACGGGTCTATCGAGACCGAGGGGAAATCGCTCGTCGGCTTCGCCAGGACGCTTGGGATCGAGCTGCCGGATATGCCCGTCTTCGGTGCGTTCGATACGGCGACGCGTCTCAACGCCAGCGCCAGCCAGATCCGGATTGACGAGTTTGCCGTCGACCTCGGCGGGCTCAGGGCGCGCGGCGGCGCGGTGGTCGGGCTTGATCGCCCACGGCCGGGACTCGGTCTCAAAATAGCCGCTGATACGGTCGACACGGGTTTGTTCATCGCCAAGTCAGACGCCGGTGACGGCGGCGGAAGTGAACCGTCTTCATCGAGTGCCGGTTCGCAGAGCGTCGATTTCTCTGCCCTTCAACTGCTTGACGCCAATATCGACCTCTCGGCGAAAGAGGTCTTGATCGGAGCGGTGCCTGTCTCTGACCTCGGCATTGACCTTCAGATCGTCAATGGCGGGCTGAGTGCCAAAGTTCGGTCGGCAACGGTCAATGGTGCACCCGCGAGCGGGGCGATCGCTATCGACACCAGGGGAGAAGTGCCGGCAATCAAGGGGAGCCTGAAGGTCGACGGGCTCGACGCCGCCGGGCTTGCTGCACTCTCCGGCACGGACCTGCCGATCGACGCCGGCGCCATCGGCGCCGACGTAACCTTTGCCACGCACGGCATCACACAGGACCAGCTGGCGAAAAACCTCGATGGGAAGGGACGGGTTTCGCTCACCGACGGGCATGTCGGCGGCCTCGATATTGCCGACCTGGTTGGCGGGGACACATCCGCCAACCAAATCGACGATGTCGATCTGACCGCGGAGTTCTCCTCGCTAAGCGCTCCCGTCGATGCAAAGGGCGGCTTCGGGTGGCGCGGCGAGCGATTCACCATTGCAGCTCGCGCCGATCCACGAGCGTTTGCCGCCGGAGGGACGACCCCCGTTTCCGTCAATGCATCATCGCAGCGGGTCGATTTGGGTTTCAACGGCCAAGCCGGCGCCGCCGGTCTCGGCAGCGGGGCGGTCAGCCTGTCGACGCCGTCGCTGCGTGACCTACTATCCTGGGTTGGCCAACCGTTGACGCCGGGACAAGGGCTCGGTGCGTTCTCGATCAAGGGTGCTGTCGCCCTGGAGGAGAGTGCATTCTCTTTCGACAAAGCAGATTTCACCCTCGACGGATCGACCGGTGTCGGCACCGGAACGGTAACTTTTGGCAGCAAGCCGAAAGTCACAGCCGGATTGTCGATGCAGCGGCTCGATATCACGCCCTATTTGGTTTCTTCGGGGTCTGCCGGCGGCAGCGGAACGGCGACGGCTTCTGCCGGGGGTGGCGGCTGGAGTTCCGATCCGATCGGATTCGACGGATTGAGAGCGATCGACGCAAATCTCAACCTGAAGGCCGACGAGATCGTCGTCGATCGCATCAAGATCGGCCCGTCCCTTCTCAAGGCGTCGATCGCTAACGGCAAACTCAACGCCGAACTTACCGAAATGTCGCTTTATTCGGGTATCGGCGTTGGCGTCCTGTCGGTGGACGGATCTTCGTCAACGCCGTCGCTCGAGGCTTTCTTCCGGCTTGACGGCATCGACGCGCTTTCCTTCCTGCGCGACGCCATTGGTTTTTCACGGATCGAGGGGACCGGGTCGCTCTCATTCGATATTCGCTCCGCCGGCGGCAGCGAGGCAGCGTTGATGGCCGCACTCGCTGGCAAGGGCAGCATGGACTTCCGCAACGGCGCGATCCGCGGCATCGACATCCCAAAAATGGTGCGCAGTCTTTCGGTCGAGACACTGCTCGGGTGGCAACAGTCGGGCGACGAGAAGACCGATTTCAGTCAACTTTCCGGCACTTACACAATCGACAAGGGAATTCTCAGCAACCAGGATTTGCTGCTCATCGGGCCGTTGTTGCGGGTAACCGGCACAGGCACGGTCGATATCCCGCAGCAGACGCTTGCCTACCGTGTCGATCCGAAAATCGTCGCCTCGCTGGAAGGTCAGGGCGGATCGCAGGAGCTCGAAGGATTTGCGGTCCCCATTCGGATCGAGGGGCCGTGGAGCCGACCACGCATCTATCCCGAGATCGAAGGTATTCTCCAGGATCCGCAAAAGGCGCTGGACCAGTTGCGCAAGCTGGGCAGCGGCTTGTTCGGCGGAACGAGCAGCGCCGAACCGCCGACAGGCGGCACAGGCGGCAAGAGCGTCGAGGACAGAATCAACGAGGAAATCAGTAAGGGGCTCGGCAAGTTGCTCGGCGGATCCGGCACCGTTACTGGCCAGCCCATAGCACCGGCGACAACGACAGAAGCGGCGCCAAACCAGGAAACCACTTCTTCGCCGAGCCAGGAGGCTCCTACTTCGCCGACTCAGGAAGCCGCGGTGCCGCCGGCCGAGCAACCGCTCCCCGAGCCCTTGCCGCCTCCCGCCGGACAGCAAGAGACCACGCAGCCGCCTGCCGACTCTCCGTCACCACTCGATTTGCTTCTCGGCCAACCCACCGCGACCGAAGTACCTCCCGAACAAGCCACAGGAGAGCCGCAACCAGACGCTCCAGCACCGGAAGGCGGCGCCACGTCGGGGCCCTCTGAGCAGCCGACCGATCAGGCGGTGGACCTTCTGAAATCTCTCTTTGGACAATGAGATTGCGCCACGCGAGACGGCATGGCATTGGTCGGACGAGAGCCAAGCGACGAAGCATGATGAACCGCATTGAAACAACCGGACGCGGCGGTGAGGCACGCATTCGATATCTCGACGGCGATTTCCAGATCGTGACGCCGGGCTCTTTCGTTCGCTGTGCGGTGACGGGGCACAAAATCCCGCTCGACGAATTGCGTTATTGGAGCGTTGAACGGCAGGAAGCCTATGCCGACGCCGCCGCGTCGCTGTCGCGGCATCTCGAAATGCGTCGGCAGTAAGCTTGCTTCACCGCCGCGCGGCGATATCGACATTGCGCGCGAGGGCGCCAACCATTTCGGCGACCGCGACGGAGTTCTCGAATTCCAGTGTAACCGCGAAAGCCTCCGAGCGGTCGCGCAACCGTCCGGCAGCGCCGCCCGCACCGGTCAGTCGAGCAAGATCCTTTTCGGTCGTGACCAGGCGCAATCCGGCCGCATCGGCATGGGCAATCAGCCGCTCAGCCTCGACTTCGGTGTAACGATGGTGGTCGGCGAAGGCCATCGTTTTGGCGACGGGTGCCTTGATATCCGCCAGGGAAGCAAAGAATTTTTCCGGCCGGCCGATGCCGGCATAGGCGAGAATCGGGGTTTTTCGCCACGCCCTGACCCGCACCGGCTTGAGCCGGGCATGCAAAATTGCACGGCCGGCGCGGGCCGCAGCGCGGACAAGCGGATCCGCAGCCTCGCCGCCGCCGACGACCACGAGCGCATCCGCCAGCCGAAGCTGAACCCCAAGGGGCGCTCGCATCGGGCCGGCGGGCAGGACCATGCGGTTACCGAGACCGACATCGCTGTCGACGGCGGCGAAGACAAGGTCCTTGGCCAACGACGGATTCTGGAAACCGTCGTCCATGACGATGAAATCGACTCCGCCGTCGGCAAGGAGCGTTGCCCCAGCCGGTCGGTCATGGGCGACGACGGTCGGCGCTGCTGCCGCCAGCAGCAAAGCCTCGTCGCCGACGCGTTCGGAGGAGTGGCTTTCCGGGTCGACGACAAGCGGCCCCCGCTCATTGCCGCCGTAGCCGCGCGTCAGAAACCCCGGTTGCAGCCCGCAACTGCGTGCAATTCTTGCCAAAGCGAGCGCGGTGGGGGTTTTGCCGGCACCGCCGACCACGAAATTTCCTACACAAACGACCGGCACCGACGCCTTGAGCCGCGGTTTGCGCCGCATCATCATACCGGCGGCAAGACCGTAGGCTCCCGCAATTGGTGCAAGCGCCCACGAAATCGGGCCGGGTTTCGCGCGCCACCAAAACGACGGCGCTGCTCTCACTTGGCGTGATCCCCGGCAAGATAGGGATCGAGCGCAGCCATGGTTGCGGCAAGGGCACCACCGAGCGGCGCGAGCGCGTCGGCGGTCTTGTCGGCGAAGCACCGCCGCGCCTCCGAATCTCCCAAGAATCGCGCAACCGCTTCGGCCAGGTCCGCGCCGTCGGCAATCGGCGGTGCTCCGCCGACGCTGTCGATGGTCGCATAGATATCCGAAAAGTTGTGAACGTTGGGCCCATGCAGCACCGCGGAACCAAGCCTCACCGGTTCGATAGGATTCTGGCCGCCGTGAGGGATCAGCGATCCGCCAAGAAACGCAATCGGAGCAACGCGATAGAACAGGCCGAGTTCGCCAAGCGTGTCGGCGATGTAGATCTGCGTCGTTTCCTCGAGCCTTTCGGAGCGGCTCCTCTGAGCCGTGCGCAGCCCCTTCGCAGCAAGCTCGGACCGGATTGCGTCACCTCGTTCGGGATGGCGCGGCACGATGATTGTCAGCAAGCCGTCGAAGCGTGCCTGCAGCAGACTATGCGCTTCAGCGACGATAGCCTCTTCACCGGCGTGGGTGCTGGCCGCAACCCAGACCGGCCGGCCGGCAACGGCCGCGCGAAACTCCTCGAGAATCTTCGCATCGACCTCCGGCGGTGGCGCGTCGAACTTGAGGTTTCCGATGACCTCTACCCTTGGCACGCCAAGAGCGGCGTAACGCTCCGCGTCTTGCGCACTTTGGGCGAGACAGAGCGGGATGCGTCCGAGAATTGCGCGCCCCGCTCCGCCAAGACGGCGCCAGCCGCGGAAAGATCGCTCGGACAAGCGGGCGTTGACCAGGACTTGCGGAATGCCGGTCGCCGCCAGTCTGACGATCGTTGTCGGCCAGAGCTCGGATTCGACGAACAACGCCAGATCGGGACGCCAATAATCGAGGAAGCGCCCAATCAACGGCGGCGCATCGAGCGGTGCGAACTGGTGACAGGCGCCGCGCGGCAACCGCTGGGCGGCAACATCGGCCGACGTCAACGTGACCGACGTAAATACGACGGAGAACCCGCTCTGCGTCATTCTCTCGATCAACGGAATGATCGCATTGGTCTCGCCGACACTCGCAGCATGCACCCACGCGAGGCGGCCGGCCGGTCGCGGTTTGCTTGCCCGGCCGAAGCGTTCGCCGAGCCGTGCACGGTCTTCCTTGCCACGCCGTGCCCGCCACGACAGGGCAATCGGCATAAGCGGGACGGCGGCACGTCCGGCCAGCCGATAGGCGCCGATCACCGTATCCGCGAGGATGTCAGACATTGCGCCTGTCGACGATCGCATAGGCCCGCTGAGTGGCGTCGTTGAGCGCGTTCTCGACGTTTTGCCGCTTCGACTCGAGGACCCGGTCGTCGGCCTCGGCCGGAACTTCCACGATCTCGCCAACCGCACAGGCGCCCCGGCTGAACGGCAGGTTGAGGGTTGACCGGTCCCAACTGGTCAGCTCGATCCGGCGGCTGGTCGCATAGGCGACCGGCACGATCGGCCGACCGCTGGCTCTTGCCAGGGCGACGATGCCGAGCCCTGCGCGGCGAGGTGCCAATTGGGAAATATCGGCGGTCATGCAAACGAAAGCGCCTTCGTCGAGCGCCGCCTTCATCTCGCGAAAACCGCCCAGGGCGCCTTTCTCGAACATGCGGGACGGATTGCGTGCCGTCGAGCCGCGGATGGTGGAGATGCCCAACTTTTCCGCGATACGTGCGTTGAGCTCGCCGTCGTGGTGCTTCGAGATCAGCACGCGGACATCCAGATCAAATCTTCGCAGGAACGGCAGCATGAAATGCTGACCATGCCACATCGTAAAGATCACCGGAGCGAGGGAGGCGTGGAGAATGTAAGGATCGCTCGGGTCGTAAACCGTCCTGCTGGTAGCGTTGACGATGCGCAAATAGTTGACGACCAGACTCGTGATTGTCGATTGCACTGCGGGCCTGCGAACAAACTGGTTGCCGAGGTTGCCTGCGCGGCGACGCAGAGAGCGGCGCGCCCGCTTTCTGCCACGCCCGGCGCGCGCCGCCGCTTTCGCTTGCTCTGCCGTGCTCATCGGCCTATCCGCGCCCGCCCTCGTCATTTGCTTGCCCGGTTGCCTCGGGGTCGAGAAGGCGATGCAGATGGACGATGAAATAACGGGTATCCGCCTGGTCCACCGTCGCCTGGGCCTTCGCTTTCCAAGCGTCGTACGCCGTCCGATAGTTGGGAAAAATGCCGACAATATCGAGCGCCGACAGATCGTTGAAGCGTATATCGTCGACCGATTCCAACGCGCCGCCGAAAACGAGATGGAGCAGTTGAGGCGAATCTCCGGATTCTTGCATAGCCGCTTTTGTCATCACCAACATGCCAAGAATATGGCTTCCGGCACTACTGCTGGCGTCCTCTTTCAACCTCGGTAAATAGCGTTGTCATAGCGTCGCTCAGCCCGGGCGGCGAAGCCACGAGAGCCGGATGACGCCGGTCGGCACCGTTGTATCTCGGCCGCTTGCCGTCAAGGTCCACCAGCCAGCCACCGGCTTCGTTGACCAGCAAATCGGCGGCGGCGAGATCCCAATCATAGGCGCCGCGCCGGGCGACCGCCACATCGAGATAGCCAGCGGCAACGAGCGCAAAACGATAGGCGAGTGAAGCAATAAAGCCTCGATATTCAAGGGAAATCGCCGACATTTCAAGGATTTCGCGAACCAAGCGCTGCGAGCCGGCAACGTTGGCTCCGGCGATTTTGCTGCGAGCCGACACCCGAATCGGAACGCCGTTGCGCGTCGCGCCGCCGCCCGCAACCGCCTGGAACATGACGCCGAGCGCCGGGGCAAACAGCGCCGCGGCGACCGGACGGCCATCCTCGACAATGGCCAGTGACACCGTCCACTCCCTCTCGCCGGCGAGGAATCCCCGCGTGCCGTCGATCGGATCGACGATGAAGATGCGCTTCCGGCCGCGCTGGGCGAGATCCTCGACGGTCTCCTCCGACAGCCAGCCGTAGCCCGGTCGCGCAGCCAGCAGCCGCTCGCGAAGTAGCCGGTCGACTTCGAGATCGGCCTCGCTGACCACCGAAGTCTCGCCCTTCGCCCAATTCTTCGGCTGCCGGCCGAAATATTTCATCGCCAAGGCGCCGCCTTCGCGTGCGACCGCCGACAGCAGCTCGAGGTCCTCCGGCGAGGTCACGACGGGCATTCAGCGCCCGGCGATCGTCAGCCCATCGACGGCGACCGTCGGAGCATTGACAGCGAGTCGATAGATCAGGTCGCTGGCCGGAGTCAGTTGCCTGAACATCTCGGTAAGATTGCCGGCGATGGTAACTTCGGCGACAGGATGAGCCAGGGCGCCGTTCTCGATGGCAAAGCCGGCAGCGCCGCGGCTGTAATCACCGGTAATCAGGTTGGCGCCGTGGCCGATCAGCTCGGTCACGTAGATCCCGCTACCGGCTTGCGCGATCAGCTCCTCCGGAGACATAGAGCCCGGATGTAGCGTGAGGTTGCTAGCGCCCGGCGCGGTGTTGCTGCCGCTACGCACAGCGCGTCCGTTGGTGACGAGCCCGAGTTCGCGGGCGCTGGCACTGTCGAGGATCCAGGCGGCAAGCGCGCCGTTGTCGACGATGTCAAGCGGCTCGACGGCAACGCCCTCGCCGTCGAACGGGTGAGAGGCGAGCCCCCTTCGTCGCAGCGGATCGTCGCTGATCCGGACACCGGCAGGAAAGACGCCGCACCCCAGCTTATCGCGCAGGAAGCTGGTCTTGCGGGCGATAGCCGCGCCGTTGGCAGCGCCTACGAGGTGACCGATCAACCCTGTGGCGACTCGTGGATCGTAGATTACGACGCCTTTTTCCGTTTTCATCTGACGCGGATTGAGACGTTTCACCGCACGTTCGGCCGCCCGTCGGCCGATTTCGGCAGGATCCGGCAGGTCGGCGCGGTAGATCCGCGCCTCCGCCTCATAGTCGCGCTCCATGTGTGTGCCGCTACCGGCGATCGCCGACGCCGATATCCTAAAACGCGACGACGAATAGGCGCCGGAGAAGCCGTGCGAGGTGGCGAGCACCAGGCCGCCGAGACGCCAACTCGCCGAGGTGCCGCCCGAATTGGTGATCCCCTCGACCGCGCGCACCGCATCCTCGGCGGCCAGTGCCGCTTCGGTCAATTCATCAGCAGAGGCAATCGTCGGATCGAGCAAATCAAGGTCGGGGAAAGATTGTGCCAGTCTGTCGGGGTCGGCCAACCCCGCAAAACGATCTTCCGGTGCCACCCGGGCCATTGTGACAGCCCGTTCGGCGAGTTCGGCCGGATCGGCCAGGACATTCGCCGAAACCGCAGCCGAGCGCCGTCCGATAAAGGCGCGTAGCGTGAAATCGTCTCCTTCCGACCGCCGCGTCTCCTCGATCTTGCCCAGCCGCACCTCGACGCCAAGAGAGACGCCCCGGACGCAGACGGCGTCAGCTGCATCGGCGCCGGCGTGGCGGGCCGCCTCGACGAGGCGGATTGCCCGGTCGGAGAGATCGCTATGGTCGAAAGGTTCGCTCATTCTGGTTCGTCGCGCTCTAGTTATTGTCTAATAAACATGGCTGCAAGCCTCGGTGACACGGTACGCCCGATTGATCAATCGGCCGCAACGCGCGATACCTCCGCCCGCCACCCGCACCATCGCTTCCCGTATCGGCTGGAAAATCGCTTCAATGTCATCAGTACCGGACCCGAACGCGAAGGGCGCGCGGTTTACCACCGGGCCAACCATGCGCCATGTGCTGGTCATGTGCAGTGCCGGCTCGATTGGCCTCGTCGCAATTTTTCTCGTCGATTTTGCCAACCTTTTCTACATTTCACTGCTCAACCAGCCGACGCTGACGGCAGCCGTCGGCTTCGCCGGAGTGATTCTGTACTTCCATATGTCCTTTTGCGTCGGCCTGATGATCGCGGCCGTCGCCCTGACCTCCCGCGCGATCGGTGCCGACGACCGTCGGCGCGCCCGCCAGGTCGCCGGATCGGCCCTTACCATCATCGTTATCATCACGAGCGCGCTGGCGCTCGTCAGTCTTCCCCTTATCGACCCGATGCTCGACCTCGTCGGAGCAAAAGGCGAAACTCACCGCATCGCTGCCGGATACATGTGGATCACGGTGCCGACCACGCCGCTGCTCGGGGCCGCAATGGGCCTCATCGGCATACTCCGATCGGCCGGCGACGCCAAACGGTCTATGTATTCGACGCTCGTCCTCGGACTCACGACCGCCGTCCTCGATCCGATCCTGATCTACGGGCTCGGCTACGGCGTAACCGGTGCCGCCGTTGTCACAGTGGTTGCGCGTGCTTTGACCGTCGCATATGGGCTCTTGGTCGCAATCAAAGTTCATAAAATTATTGCGCCCCCGACCGTGAAGGCGGTGGCGGCCGACTTTGTGCCGCTGGCCCGGATCGGGGGACCGGCAGTATTGACAAATATTGCGACACCGGTGGGCAACAGCATCGTCACCGCACAGGTCGCAGTTTTTGGCGACCATGCGGTTGCTGGCTGGACCATCGTCGCCCGGCTGATCCCGGTGGCATTCGGCGTCCTCTTTGCCCTTCCTGGCGCCATCGGACCGATCATCGGCCAAAACTTCGGCGCCAGCGCCTTCGCCCGCGTGCGGCAAACGCTGGTCGACAGTATGATCGTCACCGCGGTCTATACGTTGGTCGTCTCAGCTGCGCTCTTCGCCGGACGCGACATGATCGTCGCGTTCTTCGGGGCTAGCGGCGAGGCCGCCCGCCTGGTTCTGTTTTTCTGCGAGTATCTGGCGCTCAGTTATATTTTTGGTGGCGGCATCTTCGTTTCTGTAGCCGCTTTCAACAACCTTGGTTTTCCCATGCGGGCCACCTTGTTCAACTGGGCACGGGCGACCATTGGCACAATCCCGTTCGTCTGGCTCGGCGCCCGCCTCGGCGGCGCCGAGGGCGCGCTCGCCGGCTTCGCCATCGGCGCAATTCCTTTTGGCATTCTGGCGCTTTTCGTGGTCAACCGCACGATCAACCGGCTCGCGGGAGAACAGCATCAAGCACCTGGTGGGGGCGTGCCGGAAGCTGCCCGTGCCGAAAGTCGGAGCGGGCTCTAACGATGCGAAACTGACGCTTCGCACCACTTTTTCTGGATCGATCAATTGTCCTGACATTTTGCAGGATTCGCTCGTGCGACCTGCCGCGGATCGGGCTGCAAAAGTCAGGTTTGAATCTCTAGGAAGCCGGCTGACCGACCCGGACCACCGTCAGGTCTTCACCGTTGCCCAACAAGCGCCGCACCACGCGCCTGATGTCGTCGCCGGTCACGGACGCGATCAAATCGTTGCGGCGATTGATATAGTCGATGCCGAGATCATCGAGTTGAATCGCCAGCAGCTGTCTTGCGATCCGGGTCGAGGTTGTGAATCGCAGGGCATAGCTGCCGATCAGATAGCTTTTTGCCTCGGCGAGTTCATCTTCATCGACGCCCTCGGTGGCGAAGCGGGAAATTTCGCTTTCGACCAAGGCGACGACCTGATCGGCTTGGTCGGATCGCGTTCTGGTTCTGCCAAGGATAAGGCCGGCGTGATTGTAGGCTCTCAATCCGAGCCCGATCGAGTAGGCAAGCCCGCGCTTTTCACGCACTTCTTCATAGAGGCGCGAAGAGAAGCCGCCGCCGCCGAGGATGTGAAAGGCGATCGCAGCGGGGACATAGTCGGGATCGCTCCGCACCAAACCTTTGCCCGCGAACAGAAGCACCGATTGCGGAATATTCATTGCGATATCGATGCGCTCGCCAATGACCGGTTCGACGTTCCTGATCAGGTCGAGGTTGGCCTTTACCGGAAGCGAACCGAAGACCTCATCGAGAAGGGCAGCGAGATCTGCAGCATTGATTGCGCCGACCACTGCCACCTTGAGATTGTCTCGGGCGATATTCTTGCCATGGAATGTCCGGAGGTCGTCAACCGTGATCGCCGCGACCGACTCCAACGTCCCCTCAACCGGTCGGCTGTAGGGGTGATTTGGAAACGCAGCCGCCATCAGCGCTTCGGCACCGACGTTGTCCGGATCGCGCTCGTCGCTACGGATGCCGGCGACGACCTGTGCCCGAATGCGGTCAACCGGCTCGGGATCGAAGCGCGGCTCGGTCAATGCGAGCCTGAGAAGACGGGCCGCCTCGTCCCGGTTCTCGACCAGGGTCCTCAACGAACCCCCGAAGGAGTCGCGATCGGCGTCGAAAGACAGCTCTATCGAAAACTCGTCGAGAGCATTTTGGAAGGCCGCAGCGTCGAAATCCCCGGCGCCTTCGTCGAGGAGGCCCGACAGCATGTTGGCGACTCCGGGTAGATGCGCGGGATCCTGTGCGGCGCCGCCGACAAAGGCGAACGACACGGCGATCAACGGCACGGTGTCTTCCTCGACCAGCCAAGCCTCGATGCCTTGGGCGCTAACGACTTTTTGAACCTCGACCGCCTGGGCGGTGCCGGCCGGCGTCCCAAGGAAGAAAACGAGGGCAATCAGACCTATCGTGGATCCGGCCAAGCCGCCCATCGGCAAGACGACCTTGGCGCGCAGAAGAGAGATCATGTCCGTCCCTCTTCCGGTCCGTTGATCAGATAACCGGTGACCGAGCGCCTGATATCAAGGTACTTGCGGGCGACCGAAAGCACCTGGTCGGCGGTGACGCTTTCGATCATCCTTGGCCATTCCTGAACGTCGGAAATCGTGCCGCCGGTAGTCAACGTTCTGCCGAATACGCGAGCGAGGCGAGACTGACTGTCCTGCGCATAGATCGTACCGGCAATGATACGGCGCTTGGCCCGCTCCAACTCGTCGGACATGACGCCACTTTCGACAAGCTCAGCGATAACGGCGTCGACCTCTCCTTCCAGCGTCTCTAGAGACACGGCGCCACGTGGCGCAGCATAAACGCCGAAGCTGGCGTCGGCTCCAAGCGCGGTGCCTCCGTATCCGCCGCCGGCCGAAGCAGCGACCGCTTGGTCGACGACGAGGCGGCGGTATAGCCGGCTGGTCGGGCCGCCCCCCAGTACTTCGCCCAAAACTTCAAGCGCGGCAGCCTCGCCGGGTGCCGCGCCTGCCAAAGAGGGAACCAGATAGATACGACGGAAGGTCGGCAGCGTCACTTGCGGGTCGGCAAGCGTTATCTTGCGCGCAGCGAGCGGCACGGGCTCCCGCGGCCGCACACGCGGCGGCGGGTCCGCCCTCCGGGTCACTTTGCCGTAGGTTTCCTCGGCGAGGCGGCGCACCTCTTCAGGAGTGACATCGCCGGCGACCACCAATACGGCGTTGTTCGGGGTGTAATAACGGTCATAGAAGGAGTCCGCATCGGCTCTATCAAGGGTCGCCATCTCGTGGGCCCAGCCAATGATTGGAATTCCATAGTGGCTGTTTTGATAGAGTGCGGCGAGGACTGCCTCGGACAACCTGGCCCCGGGCTCGTTGTCGGTGCGCGACCGCCGCTCTTCCATAATCACTTCGCGTTCGGTCGCAATCGCCGCGTCGTCGATGAGGAGGTTCGCCATCCGATCGGCTTCGAATGCCATGACCAGACCTAGTTGTTCGCGAGCGACCGTCTGATGGTAGACAGTGTTGTCGTAGGAGGTGGCCGCATTCTCGTGTCCGCCGATTGCCGCGACCCGACGCGAAAACTCGCCTGCAGGATGGTTAGTGGTGCCCTTGAACATCAGATGTTCGAGAAAATGGGCAATGCCGGAGCGGCCGGGCGGGTCCTCCGCAGAGCCGGCCTTGTACCAGACCATATGGGTGACGACGGGAGCCCGATGATCCGGGATAACGACCACTTCCAGCCCGTTGTCGAGCGTAAATGTACTGACCCTCGGGGCGATCTCGGCGATCGGCAAGGCCGCCGCCGGCGTGGAGACTGCAAGACCGAGGATGAGAGCGCAATGGAAGGAACGAGCTGTCTGCAAAGGGATCATCCTGTCGTAGAAAAATGCCACCGCAACAATTGGCGGGGATATAGGCCGCTCAAGGAGCCCTATCCAGTGGAAAGGCGAAGGAATACCAGCTGCGAGTCGCCTATGACGCGCCGTTCAAGTTCGTCAAGGTGGCTGACTGCGCCGATCGCAGTCTTTCCCGATTCCTCAAGAACACAGATCGCATCAGGTCTCAGCCAACCGCCAACATAGGCCGCAGCAAGCGCCTTTTCGCCGAGACCTTTTCCATAAGGCGGATCGACAAACGCCAGATCGAAAGGCGAAACCGTGCCGGCGTTCCCCAATCGGGTGGCATCGCGGCGGAAGATGCGGGTTCGGCCAGTCAGACCGAGCGCCTCGATGTTCCGGCGGATGAGGCCACGCGCCGCGACATTCTCGTCGACAAACAAGGCGAAGGCGGCGCCGCGCGACACGGCTTCCAGCCCAAGTGCTCCGGTTCCTGCGAAAAGGTCGAGCACACGGGCGCCGACAATGTGATCGCTGTAGCGGTGAATGAGAATATCGAAGAGACTCTCGCGCAGACGATCAGAACTCGGCCTGATATCCCGTGAGTTGGGTGCAACCAACTCACGCCCGCGGAACTCACCGCCGACGATCCGCATGACCGCCTCGCCCGCCCGTCGCCTTTCTTAGTTTCGTGCGTGTCTGCGCTCCTGGCGTCCGCTTCGCCAGCCTCTTGGCGGCCGGGATGGGACGGCTCGCAACGCGGACCGGAGCAGCGAAATCAACTTTGGCTGCGGCGGCAAGCTTTGCACCGAGCTGGTCCCGCAAAACTTTTCCGCTCACCTCGCGGGCCGCTCCCACGGCGAGCTCGCCCAACTGAAAGGGCCCATAGGAAACTCGGATCAACCGGTTTATCGACAAACCGAGATGGGCGAGCACGCGTTTTACCTCACGGTTCTTGCCTTCACGCAAGCTGATCGTCAGCCAAAGGTTACTTCCCTGCGCACGATCGAGCGTTGCTTCCATCGCACCGTAGCGGATGCCATCGACGGTAATACCGTCAGCGAGGCGGTCGAGGTCGCCTTGGCTCGCCTTGCCATGGGCCCGCACCCGGTAGCGCCTTAGCCAACCAGTCGACGGCAATTCGAGAATCCGTGCGAGGCCGCCGTCATTGGTCAACAGCAAGAGGCCCTCGGTGTTGATGTCCAAACGACCAACGGAAACCACGCGCGGTAACTCCGGCGGCAGCGCCTCGAACACCGTCCGACGGCCCGTGGCATCGCGCGTCGTTGTCACTAGGCCGCGTGGCTTGTGGAACAGCCACAGCCGGGTTCTCTCGCGCACAGGCAACAGCTTGCCGTCAACCGCAACCCGGTCGTCCGCCCCGACGAGCACCGCAGGCGTCGACAGGGTGGTACCATTCACCGTGACCCGACCGGCCACGATCCATTGCTCGGCTTCGCGGCGAGAGCAAAGGCCGGCGCGGGCGAGGACCTTGGCAATGCGCTCGCCCCCGGATTCAGCTGAGGACGTTGATTTGCGTTTCATCGGGAGATTGCTTAGCAGAGCGCCCATTCAAGCGCGATAGAGAGCCGTCATGCCTGAGAAGCCCGCGAGTTCAGGACCGATGAGTCTCGCTCTTGAGGAAGCGCGTCAGGCGGCCGAACGCGGCGAAGTGCCTGTCGGCGTAGTCCTCGTTCGACAGGGCGTCGTGATCGCCCGTGCCGGCAATCGAATGCGAGAGACCGGCGATCCGACGGCGCACGCCGAGATATTGGCCATCAGGGCCGCCTCCGGTGCGGAGCCACTGACCGGAGCCGACATGTACGTGACGCTTGAGCCCTGCACGATGTGCGCCGCGGCGATATCATTCGCACGAATAAGGAGATTGTATTTCGGTGCATTCGATCCGAAAGCGGGCGCGGTTGAAAGCGGCGTGCGTTTCTTCGACCGAGCGACCTGTCACCATAGCCCCGAGGTTTACGGCGGCATTGCCGAGAGCGAGGCGGCCGCCTTGCTCGTTGCGTTCTTTAAGTCTCGTCGCTGAGGCGGAGGATTCCAAAAAAGTCCTGCACGCGGGACGGCACAACGCCAGATCATCCACCGAGATCAGAAAGGCCAGATGTCGGGAAGCCTGAGCCCGTTCTTCTTCTTCGGCTTTTCAGTGACCTCGACGGGCGACTCGGGATCAGGCTCGCGATAAGGTGCCGGCGGCTCAGTCAGATAACGGCGAACCGGATTTCCATCCTCGTCGAACGAACCAATCTTTGCGTTCTTGGCATTCGCCATAAGTTTCTCGGTATCATCGGTGCTGTAGGTGCCGTTCACTTTGGACTGGAATAGTTTCTGCGCCTGGTTCTGGCGATCGTCGTCCGTCCTTGCCAGCGGGTCGGACCGATTGAAATTACCTTTGTCCGCACCCTCTGGAACAGTGAATTTCAGCGACTGGCCGGCCTCCTGCTTCTCCTTGACGAGTGCATCGATTCGCTCTCGTTCTTCGTCGGGATCGACCGGCCAATTGCCGGCCACGGTAGTTGCCGAAGGGCCACTGCCCGGCGGAGGAAGCGTGGCGGTGGGTGGCTCAACGATCGGCGGTCGCGGTTCGTAGTCTATCGGGTCTTGGTCTTTGTTGCTCCCGCCAAGCGCCAGGATGCCCGTCAAATCATCGACCGTTTGTTTTGCCGCCGTGGTTCCGGTTCCGTAGGTCGTCATCGAACCGCAGCCGCCCAGCGCAAAAGCTGCGCCAAGCAACAGTAACGGCGTCAGAACCGACGCAGGAAGGAATTGGGCCATTCTCACTATCGTTCCTTGTCTCCCGCGGGCATTCGAGTTGCGGTCTCCGCAGGCGCAAGACCGAACCATATAAGGAATCGGCCCCAATCCCGGCGAAAATCCGGCAAATCGCTTAATTTTCTACATGAAGAGGCGCAATGTCACAAGCCACAGCGGCTCATTCCGTCGCCGCAAGCGCAAGATCGAGCTGGCTGTCAGACGCCGCACCAGCAAGCATGCGGCGGGCGGCTTCGCGGTCTTTGTTCATCTCAGCGACCAGCCCGTCGACCGAATCAAAACGCAGTTCCGGCCTGATCCAGTCGCAGAACGATACCGTCACCCGCTCGCCGTAAAGATCCCCTGAGAAGTCGATAAGGTGGACTTCAAGTAGCGGATCGCCATCATCGAAGGTCGGCCGTCTGCCGAAGCTCGCGACGCCACCGTGTTCGCTACCATCGGCGCGACGGAGACGCACCGCATAGATGCCGTGGCGGAGCCGGCAGTCCGAGCCCAGCCGCATGTTGGCCGTGGGAAAGCCGAGATTACGGCCACGGCGGTCGCCGCCGACCACTTCAGAAATGACGAACCAACGATAGCCAAGCAGTTGATTCGCCGCCTCGACTTCCCCCAACTCGAGATGAGCCCGAACTCGCGAAGATGAAATGATCGCACTCTCGTCCGACACCGGATCGACAACGCTGACATCGAAACCAAGGCGCGCACCAGCCTCGCCAAGGAACTCCGGAGATCCGCCGCGGCTCTTGCCGAAGTGGAAGTCGTAGCCGACGACCGCCGCTTTGACCGCCAGCCTGCCGACAAGTTCGTCCTCGACGAAAGCGTCCGCGGTAAGGGTCGCGAAGTCCCGATCGAAGGGAATGACGATCACCCCGTCTAGGCCGAGCGCGGTAAACAGACGTGTCTTGGCGTCGAGCGGTGTCAGGCGAAAGACCGGAGCCATCGGCCGGAATACCGTGCGCGGATGCGGCTCAAAGGTAAGAGCGGCGAGCGGCACACCGATATCACGCGCCTTTCGACGCGCGGTCTCGAATAAGACGGCATGGCCACGGTGCACGCCGTCAAAATTGCCTATCGCATAGACCGCACCGGTGAGGGCCGCCGGGACCCGACCAAGCGGATAGGGTGTGAGCAGCTTCCCGGAGGCGCCGGCGTTGGCAGGCATATCGATTCCGTCGGCGATCAGAGAAAATGGAACCTGCCGTTCGGGCGTGCCTTGGTCAAGAGGTCGAAACTCACCACGATAGCCGGTTGATGAAATTGCGGGCGCCGAGGTCGGCGGCGGCGAGAAATTCACCGACCAGTCTGGAATCGGGACTGTCTCCGGGGCCAAACTCAGCAGCGTGAATGCCGTCGGTAACGAACAGGATATCGATGTTCTGATCGAAAGCCCCACGAAGATCGGTTGCGACACCGTCGCCGATGGCGAGAACCGATTTCCTGGCGATATCGCGTTCGGCAAGACTTGTCAGCCTGTCAATAGCCGCCTCATAGATCGGCGCAAATGGCTTGCCGACGATTATCGTTTCGCCGCCCAAAGCGGCGTAGCGCTCGGCAAGGGCACCGGCACACCAGACCAGCTGGTCGCCGCGCTCGACCACCCTGTCGGGATTGACGCACAGCATTGGCAGGCCGCGATTGGCTAGGCGCTCAAGCCGCTCAGCATAGTCGTCGGGCGTTTCGACGGTGTCGTCGAACAGTCCGGTGCAGGAGATCAGGGTCGCACTATTCTCATCGACCAGCGGGTTCGCCAATCCTGCATAGATCGGCCGGTCGCGGTCCGGGCCGAGATGGAAGATTTTGGCGCCAACCCGGCCGGCCAGGAACGCGCGGGCAACATCGCCGGAGGTGACGATATCGTCAAAGGCGGCGCGCTCGACCCTGAGCCTGTCCAGTTGTTCTACGACTTTCGCGGCCGGCCGCGGCGCATTGGTGATCAGGACCACCCGGCCGCCTGACGTTCTGAAACGAACAAGCGCCTCTACCGCCGCAGAATAAGCATGCAGGCCGTCGTGGAGCACCCCCCAGACATCACACAAGATGAACCGGTAGTCGTCGGCGATTTCCGAGAGCCCGGAAATGGCGGCTGGATCGGGTGAATTCGTCATTCACGCCCGCGTATTGGTTCAGCCCGCCGCGGTCAAGCGAATCGAAGCCGGGCGACCTCTGTCCGCAGGAACCCTTTTTTTACCCTGTTCGGGGCAAAATTCGACCGTTCGTTCCGAACCGGCACGAGGGGGTCGCCCGGTCATGGCAACTGGCCAAACGTCATCTGCGCCCGTCGAGGTCTACATCGTCGATGCCGACCCGACCCAACGCCGCGCGCTTGCCGGCGCGATCGCCGACCGCGCCATCGGCCGGTTTTCCCCGCGGCTATGCGCCACCCCGTCCGAAGCCCTCGGTAGCCCCCGCGATGGAGCCAATGCTATCGTCATCGCCGATCTCGAGACCATTGGGGGCGTCGAACGGCTCTGCGATATCGCCGACCCCGGCTTGTCGCTGATAGCGACCAGCGCGCGCGGCTCGCTGAATGCGGCGGTCGCGGCGGTTAAGGCCGGTGCGATCGATTTCCTGCCGAAGCCGATCGGCGCAGCCGCTCTGCTCGCTAGATTGGAGGCGACCGTCGCCGCGTGGCCGACAAAATCCGGGCTCGAACATCCGGCCACGAAGGCGGAAACGCCGGTCAAAGCGACTGCAGCCGGTTTTGGCGGCTTCGTGGGCGAGGGCGCGGAGATGCGGGCTATCTGCGACCAGATCCGGCGCATGGCACCCTCGCGCGCGCCGGTCTTCATCACCGGCGAAAGCGGCGTCGGCAAAGAGGTGGCAGCCGAGGCCGTCCACGCCCATGCCGGCGGCGACGGACGGCCGTTCGTCGCCATCAACTGCAGCGCGATCCCTAAGGAGTTGATGGAAAGCGAGATTTTTGGCCACGTCCGCGGCGCCTTCACCGGCGCGACGGAAGATCGTGTGGGCGCCGCCGAACTCGCCGATGGAGGAACGCTATTCCTCGACGAGATCGCCGAGATGGACCTTTCGCTCCAGGCAAAGCTGCTCCGTTTCGCCCAAAGCGGTAGCCTCAGACGGGTTGGCGGTAGCAAGCTCAAGCAAGTCGACGTCCGTTTTGTCTGTGCCACGAACCGTGACCCGTTTGCGGAGGTCGAGGCCGGACGGTTCCGAGCCGACCTGTTTTATCGCCTTCATGTGCTGCCGGTTCACCTGCCGCCACTGCGCGAGCGACGCGAGGACATCCTGCCACTTGCACGACTGTTCCTCGATCGCTTTGCGGGCGAGGAAGGCCGCAATTTCAAGGGGTTCGAGCCCCAGGCCGAGGAAATGTTGCTGTCCTACGCCTGGCCCGGCAACATCCGCCAACTGCAAAACGTCGTCCGCCGCACAGTGGTGTTGCACGACGGCGAGGCAGTGGCCGCAGCAATGCTGCCGGAGACGCTGTCGACCGTGGTGAGGTTCGCAGCCCCGGCAAGCCTGACTGTCCAAGCTCAACCGGACAGAATCGCTCCCTTCCACGAGGAGGAGCGCCGGATCATCGAAAAGGCGCTTGCCGCGTTCGGCGGGAACGTCCCGAGGGCCGCCGCAGCCCTTGAGATCAGCCCGGCGACGATCTACCGCAAAGTCAAGGCGTGGAGCCGGCCGACCGGCGGACCACAGCGTTCAGGGCAGGCATAGGATCCGTCGGAAAACCGTAAGAAGCATCCAGCGCAGGCGGCAAGATTACAAGGTAACATCGACGGCGACGGCTCGCACCGTGCGGGAAACGCCTCTTGCGCCGACGCGCTCGGGAATGAATCATGCATGTCTGGGCTGGCGTGGTCGCGCAGACAAAAGTGCGAAGGATCTACGCGATTGGGGGACGAAGACACCGGCGGATATGCTGCGAGTTCTGGGACTGGCGGCCGTTCTGGTCATGGCGGCGATCCCAACGGCGGCTGCCGGCGACGTTACCGACTTGGCCCGCGAGGCCGAACGCTTGCTCGCAGAGGACGAGCCGACGACGGCATTCGACGCTATGGATGCGGTGGTCGATGCATTCTGGCGGGCGGCGCCGCTGATCATCGAAGACGCCCGGTTCGACCCTGAGGGCGACGCTACCTTCGCGCCGGCGGCGCGCGTTGGCATCCTTCTTAGACCGCTCGGCTACGGCTTCGACGAAACCGACGGCAATTTTCGGATTTCGCTCGACACCGATGTCGAGATCCGCTCCCCCGGCGGCCTGATCCTCGCGAAATCGGAGGATTTTGCCAAGCTCGAATGGACGGGGCCGACGAGGAACCGCGGCTTCACCGCCCGCATCTCGGTCGACATGCCGGACCTCAAGCCCGGAGACTACGAACTCAGACTAGCGGTCACCGATACGGTCTCGGAGAAGACGGCGAATATAACCCTCCCCTTCTCAATTTCGGCGCAGTAGGTCGGAAACGACGGATCCTCCGAGTGCCGATCGCCAGAAGGCGACGGCCTCCCATTCCTTGAAAAAATTCCTCAAGCGGGCCGCTGGTCCGCTTGACAAGCGGAGATCGGGTTCTTAAATGCCCGGCGCTTGTTAGCACTCACCTCTCACGAGTGCTAGCAGAGCCAGTTTATCCCTGCAGCCCGACTTTCGGACTGCGTTGGACCAAGAGGAAGAAAACCATGAAGTTCCGCCCTCTGCACGACCGCGTGGTCGTTCGCCGGGTCGAGTCCGAAGAGAAGACCGCCGGCGGCATCATCATTCCCGATACGGCGAAAGAGAAGCCGCAAGAAGGTGAGATCACCGCCGTCGGCCCTGGCGGCCGCGACGAAAGCGGCAAGCTCATCCCGATCGATCTTAAGGTCGGTGACCGCATCCTGTTCGGCAAGTGGTCCGGCACCGAGGTCAAGATCGACGGAGAAGATCTCCTCATCATGAAGGAATCCGACGTGATGGGCGTCATCGAAGGCAAGGCGGGCACCACCCGCAGGGCCGCCTAACGGTTGCACTGTCCACAAGTCATCA
>Ga0075327_1000078_pt1 | contig 21920 bp, 20 predicted proteins | sample MayberrySE_Catta_2_FD_120056 | JGI IMG/M metagenome (GOLD analysis project Ga0075327, IMG submission 120056) | Natural and restored wetland microbial communities from the San Francisco Bay, California, USA, that impact long-term carbon... | ecosystem: Environmental > Terrestrial > Soil >...
ACCAGGACCTCGTCTCCGAGACGTTCCGGGAGGCGCTCGCGGCTCGCGAAGGCGCGCAGGCCGACGAACGAGCGATCCACCTCGCGATCGGGCGCCTGGTGCGCCTCGGGCGCGCCGAGGGCAGCGTATCACGGGCTCACGCGATCGAGGACCAGGCGGCGCTGATCTTCGGCGCGTTCTCGCAGCTCATGTTCGAGTGGGCGCACCGGCCGGACTTCCCGATCGCCGAGCGCTCCACTCGCATGGCGCGCCTGCTCGCCGACGCGCTGGCGCCGCGGCCGGGCGAGCGCAGCCGGCGCTCCTGAGCGCGGCCGCGCCGGCTCAGCGCGTGGCCGCCGAGGCTGGCGCCGCGCCGGCGAGGATCCGCTCCAGCTCCCGGATCTCGACGGGCTTCACCAGGTGGTGGTCGAAGCCGGCCTCGCGGGCGCGGGTGCGGTCCGCGGGCTGCCCGTAGCCCGACACCGCCACGAGGAGCATGCCTGCCGCGGCCCCGTTCTCGCGGAGGCGGCGCGCCACCTCGAAGCCGTCGAGGCCCGGCAGGCCGATGTCGAGCAGCACGACGTCCGGCTGCAGCGCCTGCGCGCGCTCGAGCCCCTCGTTGCCGTCGCGCGCGATCTCCACCGTGTGCCCGCGCCGCCGCAACAGGTGCGCGAACGATTCCGCCGAGTCCGCATTGTCCTCCACGAGCAGGATGCAAAGCGCGCGCTGCGGCCGCGGCGCGGGCGGCTCCGCAGGCGGCGGCGCCGCGGCGCCGCGCCGCGCCGGGAGCCGGATCGTGAACGCGCTGCCGCGCCCCGGCCCGGCGCTCTCGGCGCGCACGTGGCCGCCGTGCATCTCGACGAGGGTCCGCACCAGGGTGAGCCCGATGCCGAGGCCGCCGTGCGCGCGGTCCGGCGTCGCCGAGGACTGGAAGAAGAGATCGAAGATGCGCGGCAGCACGTCGGGCGCGATGCCGATGCCCTCGTCCCGCACGCGGATCTCGAGCTCGGGGCCGGCGAGCTCGGCCTCGAGCCGGATCAGCCCGCCGGGCGCCATGAACTTCGCGGCGTTCTGGAGCAGGTTCGCGAGCGCCTGCGCGAGGCGCGTGAGGTCCGCGTGCAGGAGGACCGGCTCCTCGGGCAGCGCGAGCTTCAGCGCGTGCTGGCGCGACTCGATCAGGCCGCGGCTCACCTCGAGCGCGTGCTCGATCACGGTGTCGAGCGACACGTCCTGGCTCTCGAGCTGGATCTTGCGGCGGCTGATCCGCGACACGTCGAGCAGGTCGTCGATCAGCCTCACCATGTGCTGCACCTGGCGCTCCAGGATCACGCGCGCCCGCTGGACGCTCGCGTCGCCCTCGGCGGCGCCGCCGAGGATCTCGGCGGCCGCGGAGATGGGCGCGAGGGGGTTGCGCAGCTCGTGGGCCAGCATGGCGAGGAACTCGTCCTTGCTGCGGTCGCTCTCGGCGAGCTCCGCCACGCGCGCGGCGAGCTCGCGCTGGCTCCGGGCCAGCGCCTCCTGCCCGCGGCGGTGCTCGAGCGCCTGGCCGAGCTGCACGCCGAGCGTGCCCACGACCTCGAGCAGCGACTCGTCGGGCTCCTCGACCTGGCCGCTGAAGAACTCGATCACGCCCTCGACCTGGCCGGAGATCGCGACGGGGAAGCCGAAGCCCGCGTGGAGGCCCACCTGCCGCGCGACGGCCGCGCGCGGGAAGTTCGCGTCGTGCACGACGTCGCGGATCCAGGCGGGCGACGCGGACGCCCAGACGCGGCCGGGCAGCCCGACGCCCGGCGCGAAGGTCTGCGCGCGGGTCGCCGCCACGAACGCGGCGGCGTCCAGCCCCGGGCGGCACCAGACGCCGAGGCTGCGCAGCCGCTTCGCCTCGCGGTCCACGCCCCAGAGCCCGCCGACGTCCCACTCCAGGTTCTCGCAGACGGCGCGGAGCACCTGGCTGCCGAGCTCCGCGAGCGGCGTGGGGCCGGCGAGCAGGCTCGCGGTCGCGTGGACCGCCGCGCGCTGGCGCTCGGAGCGCCGCCGCTCGAACGTCACCGCGCCGAGCACGAGCCCGGTGAGCGCCAGCACCGAGGCGTAGAGCTGGAGCAGCACGAGGGCCTGCGTGGAGGACGGGCGCGCGAAGGGGCCCGCGCCGGCGAGGGTCCCCGTGAGCGCGAAGGCGAGCGTCGTCGCGACGAGGAGCGAGGCCGCGGGCGGGCCCTGGCGGAGCGCCGCGAAGATCACGATCGGGAAGGCCAGATAGCCGAGCGGCGAGTCGCGGGAGATCGCGCCGAGGTGCGGCCCGAACGCGAGCACGCCGATCGCGCACGCCGCGAGCGTGAGCGCGGCGACCTCGACGCGGTCGCGCGGGCCCCAGCGGCGCCACGGGCGTCCGGCCCAGGTCAGGAGCAGCGGCGCCACCACGAGGTCGCCGCCGGCGTCGCCGAGCCACCAGATGCCGAAGAGCGGGCCGAACTGCGACCAGGGCTGGAGGCCCGCCGCGCAGAGCGAGACCACGCCGATCGTCGCTGCGATCAGCGTGCTGACGCCCGCGCCGAGCCCGACGAGCGCGGCGGCATCGCGCACGCGCCCGAGCCGGGCCCGGAAGCCGACGCGGCGCAGCAGCAGGCCGCCGACCACCGCCTCGAGCGTGTTGCCCAGCGCGATGCCCGCCGCGACCCACACGGGCTCGTCGGCCCGGACGTTCGCGAGGAACGCGCCGGCCGCGATCGCGGGCCAGACGCGCTGGCCGAAGAGCACGATCGCGGCGAGCGCGATCCCGGTCGGCGGCCAGACGAGCGTCACCTGCGGCACGAGGGACGCCAGCGCGAGGCCCAGCTTGGCCCCCGCGAAGTAGGCACCCGCGATGCCGAGCTGGAGCGCGACGTTGGCGAAGGCGCGAGACTGCATCGGCCGCCCTCGAGAGCGCCGAAGCTTAGCCGTCCCGTGGCGCCGGCCTACCTCACCTTCCCGAAGCTCGCGCGCACCTCCTGCACGTAGAGCTCCGGCTGCTCGAAGGCGGCGAAGTGGCCGCCCTTCTCGAGCTCGTTGAAATGAACCAGCTTCTCGAAGCGCTTCTCGGCCCAACGCCTCGAGGTGCGGAAGATCTCCTTCGGGAAGATCGAGCAGCCGACGGGCACGGGCACGGGATCGAGCGACAGGGTGCGGAAGCTCTCCCAGTAGAGCCGCGCAGAGGACGCCGCCGTCGCGGGCAGCCAGTAGAGCATCACGTTGTCGAGCAGCTCGTCGCGCGAGAGCACGTTCTCCGGGTGCCCGTCGCAGTCGGTCCAGGCCCAGAACTTCTCGAGGATCCAGGCGGCCTGGCCCGCCGGCGAGTCGACGAGCCCGTAGCCGAGCGTCTGCGGCCGCGTGCTCTGCTGCTTCGAGTAGCCAGAGTCCCAGTCCTGGTAGTGCTGCATGCCGGCGAGCGCGGCCTTCTCCTTGTCGGTCAGGTCGTTCAGCGTCGCCGGGTCGGGCGGCGCGATCGGCATGTTCAGGTGGATGCCCGCGCAGTGCGCGGGATCCTCGATGCCGATCCAGGTCGTCACCATCGCGCCCCAGTCCCCGCCCTGAGCTCCGTAGCGCGCGTAGCCGAGCCGCTGCATCAGCTCGGCCCACGCCTTCGCGATGCGCTGCGTCGTCCAGCCGCTCCGGGCCGGCTTGTCGGAGAAGCCGTAGCCGGGCAGCGACGGGCAGACGACGTGGAAGGCGTCCCGCGCCTCGCCGCCGTGCGCGGTCGGGTTCGTGAGCGGCTCGATCACCTTCTGGAACTCGACGATCGAGCCGGGCCAGCCGTGCGTGATCACGAGGGGCAGCGCGTCGGCGTGCGGAGAGCGCACGTGGACGAAGTGGATGCCGAGCCCGTCGATCTCCGTCCGCCACTGCGCGAAGCGGTTCAGCCGCTCCTCGCGGCGGCGCCACTCGTACTTTTCCGCCCAGTACGCGCAGACGTCCTGCACGTATGCGAGCGGGATGCCCTGCGTCCAGTCGTCGACGGTCTCGCGCTCGGGCCAGCGCGTGGTGCGCAGGCGCCGCTTCAGGTCGTCGAGCGCGGCGTCGCTCGCCGCGATGCGGAAGGGCTCGAGGGCGGGGGGCATGGGATCTCCTCGCTCGGCGTCAGGCGAACGGACGGAAGCGCCAGCTGGCGACGGTGCTGAGCTTGGTGAGCGTTGCGGACTGCGGCTCCGCGGCCGGCTCGGCCGCGGGATCGACCTCGATCGTGAACGTGTGCCCCGCGCCGGCGGCGACGCGCGCGCGCGGCTCGACGGCCTGCGCGAGCGCCTCGAGCGGGCGCGGCTCGCCCGCGGCGAGCAGCCCCAGCCAGCCGGGAGCCTCGGGCTCGAGCAGCGCGGGCGGGCCGGAGAGCGCGAGCCGGAGCCCGCGTTCGCCCGCGGGCTCGAGCGCCGCCTCGAGCCCGGGCGGCAGCGCGGGATGGAGCGCGAGCACCTGGGCGATCCGGTCGCGCCCCTCCGCCACGCTGGCGCCGAGCGCCGCCGCGATGCGCTCCGCGGTCACCCAGTTCGCGCCCGCCCACTGGTGCGCGAGCACCTCGCGCACCTTCTCGCGCTCGTGCCGCTCGGCGAGGAACAGGCTTGCCGAGGAGGCGAGCAGGTGCGCCTGGAGCGAGAACTCGCGCAGCACCGCGACGAGCGCGCCCTGCGAGAGGTGCTCGAGCCGGAACTTCGGGTCGACGGGGCCGGCGTAGTCGCGCCAGCCGCCGGGCTCGCGGTCGGCGGGCATCGGGTTCGGCACCTGCGCCAGCGGCAGCCGCCCCACCGCGAGCGTGTGCGGCTCCTCGACGAGGGGCGTGGCGCCGGGCTCGATCGTGATCGTCCAGTGGCAGTGCGGATGGCGGTCCGTGGGCTGGCGCGGCGGGCGGTGGATCGGCCGCATGCGCGCGCGCGGGTTCGTGGCGACGGCGGTGGCGTCGAAGGTCGGGTCCTCGATGCGATGGCACATCATCACCACGGCCGCCTCGCCGCGCTTCTCGACGTCCATCAGCGCGCCGCAGTGGAGCAGCCGGAACTCGGCGCGGCTGGCGTCGTGCACCTCGAACTGCACGTCCATGTACTCGTGCGGGAAGCCGACGTCGAGCTGGAGCGCCTTCACGATGGCGTCTACGCCCTCGCCCTCGATCCTCAGGAGGCGCTTCATGCGGCGGGTGTAGTTCGGCGAGGCGCCCTTCCACTCCCAGATCGAGAGCGGCTCGATCTCCCGGCCGCCGCCGAGGCGCATGCCGACCTGCGGCATGAGGGCCCGATCGTAGGTGTGTCCGTACAGCATCCACTCGCGGCCGAGAGCGGCCAGCTCCGCCCGCGAGAGCTCCTCGAGCCGACGGATCTCCATGCGGCAGACAGGTAGCGCAGCCGACGCTGGCGGAGAGGCAGGCGATCGGGCACGGTCGATGGCGCGCGGGAGGTCCCTCCGATGGCGATCCAGGAAGGCAGGGCGGCGCCCGACTTCACGCTCGAGGACCAGGACGGCCGGCCGGTCTCGCTCTCGGACTTCGCGGGCCGGAAGAACGTGCTGATCTACTTCTACCCGAAGGACGACACGCCCGGCTGCACCAAGGAGGCGTGCGGCTTCCGCGACGACCTGCGCGCCTTCGAGCGGCTCGGCGTCGCCGTCCTCGGCGTGAGCGCCGACGGCGCGGAGTCGCACCAGAAGTTCATCGCCAGGTACAAGCTGCCCTTCCCGCTCCTCTCCGATCCCGACCGCAAGGTCATGAAGAAGTACGGCGCCTTCGGCGAGAAGATGATGTACGGCAAGAAGACGCTCGGCGTGATCCGCTCGACGGTGCTGATCGGTAAGGACGGCAAGGTGCTGCGCCACTGGGCGAAGGTGGCGAACGCCGAGAAGCACCCGGGCCAGGTGCTCGAGGTGGCCCGGGAGCTGCTGGGCTAGAGCGCCTTCAGGTAGCCGTGCTCCTCCAGCTCGAGCAGCAGCAGCTGGCGGAGGATCACCTCCTTCGGCGTGTGCGGATGCGCGAGCCCGATGCGCTCCAGGTAGGGCGCGGCCTGCGCCTCGTCGACGTCGTGCGTGAAGGCGCGGATCAGCGAGCGGATCAGCGTTCGCGGCTCCTCCGTCAGGCGCTTCATCTCCCGCAGGCCGATCGCGAGCGCGACCTCCTCGTCCGTGAAGTCGGTGCCGAGCGGGAACGGCGGGAAGTAGCCCTCGGCTCGCCAGCGTGCCATCTCGCGCTCCACCCGCTCGGGCAGGTTGTGGCGGCTGCGCTCGGGGATCTCGTACGCCGGGTCGAGCTTGCCGGTGCGCTTGGCCTCGGCGAGCAGCGCGTCCTGGAAACGGGAGTCGGCGACGCCGAGGAGCGCCTGGATGATCTCCTCGTCGGTCTTCGCCCGCAGGTCCGCGACGCCGTACTCGGTGACGACGATGTCACGCAGATGCCGCGGGATGGTGACGTGGCCGTAACGCGCCACGATGTTCGAGGTCAGCTCGCGCCCGCTGCCGCGCGTCGCGCGCAGGCACAGGATCGCGCGCCCGTCCGGCAGCTCGTGCGCCTGGGCGACGAAGTTGTATTGGCCCCCGACGCCACTCACCACCTGGCCGTTCTCGAGCCCGTCGGAGACGACCGCCCCGCCGAGCGTGATCATCATCCCCGTGTTCACGAAGCGGGCATGGCGCCGCTGGAGCGTCTGGAGCGCGGCGTCGGAGAGCCGGTTGATGCGGCGGACGCTGTCCATCGCGATCCGTTCTGACTCCTCGCGCGTCATGTCACGGAGCGCCTCGTAGAAGTCCGGCGGGCCGAGGAAGAAGCCGCCGTGCATCACGACGCCGTGCGCGAGGCGCTCGCCGAGCGCGTGCTGACACAGCTCCGCGTAGCTCTCCGGCTCGTCGAGCGCGGCGCGGATCCGCCGGCCGTCCGCAACGAGCCAGCCGTCCTCGAGGCGCACGGAGGGCCGGAGCACGCCCCAGTGGCGCAGGAACTCGACGTCGGCCGGCCCGAGCCGCGCGGGCACGACGCCTTCCGCGCAGAGCGTCGCGAGGGTCTTCTCGTCGACGCGCGTCCCGAGCCGCCCCTCGTCGAGCAGGCGCATCAGCCGCGGCTCGTCGAAGACCTCGCGCTTCAGGATGCCGCTCCGGAGCAGGTGGAGGAAGCCGTTCACGAACATCTCGCTGCAGCCGTAGAGCCCCGTCTCGAAGGGCCCGAGCCCCCCGACCGACTCGACGAGCCGCGGGTCGCTGCCGAGCCCCGCCGCGATCCGCCGGTACGCGGCGTTCGCCGTGTGGCGGAGGCGGCAGCCGTACACCACTGCGTCACCGTGCGCGCCGATGCCGATCTGGAGCGTGCCGCCGTCCTTGATCAGCGTGCTCGCGTGGAAGCCGATGACGAAGTCGTTCGTGCTCACGGGCAGGTTCGGGGGCGCGAACAGCGTGGTGTCGTAGGCGGGGTTGCGGACCACGCAGTCGAAAACTCCCGGCTCGGCCAGGGCACGGTGGTACATGAACGGCAGCGCGGAGTGCACCTGAGCGATCGTGACCACGCTGCGCCCGCGGGCGCGCTCCTGCTCCAGCAGGGGCATCAGGTCGAGCGTCACGTCCGTGTTCCCCGAGAGGCTCAACATGCGGCGGCCGTCGACCTCGCCCTCGGCCACCAGCTGCACCAGCACGTTGACCCCGCGCGCGAGCAGATCGCGCGCCACGAAGGTGTAGTTCGTGGAGATGTAGTCGCGTTGGGCGGAGGCCACGTGCTTCATCGAGCCGGCGCGGAAGTAGAACTCGTGGACGCGCACGTTCGGCGGCAGCCCGCCGCCGCGCAGCGCGCGCATGTACTCGAGCTCGACGTAGCTGCCGAAGTGACGGTCGATGAAGGGATCGAGGAGCTGAGCCTCGAGCTCGCTCTCCGGCCGCGGCCTCTCGAGCGAGAGCGCGGTGTAGAGGGTGAGCTCCAGGCCGGGATCCCCTTCGGCGCGGCGGTAGAACGCGTTCAGCAGCTGGTTCGGCTTGCCGAGCCCGAGCGGCGCGCCGAGCACGATGCGCCGGCCGACCCTCGCGATCACCTCGTCGACGCAGGCTTCGGCCGTCTCGAACTCGCGGGGAGCGTCGGGCATGGAATCCTCAGCGGGAGGCGTCGGCCTTGCGGGCTTCGAAGAGCCACAGGCAGCCGTCGAGGAGCATGCGCTCGGCCGTCGGCTTCCCGAAGGGCGAGCGCTCGAACAGACGCCTCGCTTCATCGGGGGCGAGGGCCTTCGTGAAGACGCGCGGATAGATCAGCCGGAAGAACCAATGACGCAGGCGCCGGCGCTGGACGGCCACGGCGTCCGGCGGCGCCAGCCGGTTCATCTCGGCGACGAACGCGCGCCCGCCCGGCGCCAGCACGCGGTACAGCTCCCGCAGCCCGGCCAGCGGGTCCGGCCAGTGCTTGATGGAGCCGGTGCTGAGGACTGCGTCGAAGTGCGCATCCGGGTACGGCAGCGCGGCGACGTCCGCCTCCTCGAAATGGAGGCGCTTCGCGGCGGGCGACGCGCGCGCGTGGGACCGGGCCAGCGCGATCATGGTGGGCGCGAGGTCGATCCCCGAGACCTCCGTCTCCGGCAATCGCTCGGCCACCACGATGGCGAACTGTCCGGGCCCACAGCCCGCGTCGAGCACGCGGCGCGCCCCGCCGAGCCGCTCGAGCACCTCGTCGGCGAGGCTCGCGAAGGTCTCGCGCAGTGCGGCCTGGACGCCGCGGTCGTAGCCCCGCGCGATCCAGCCATCCATCGCACCCTTGCCGGTGCGGAGCATCCTGAGCGTGCTCATCGGCGCTCGCCTCCGCGAAGTCACTGTACCACCGGGAGAGGACGGCGAGCGCGCCGTCCGGGCCGCGGGGAGGTGGGCGTCCGCGGCTAGAGCGCCGCGGCGACGCGTTCGTCCCCGAGCTCGGCGCCGAGCTCCGCGAGGAGCTCGCGGCGCGGCCCGCGCCAGGCGAGGTCGTCCACCGCCTCCGCGAGCGGCACGTCTTCGCGCAGCGTCGCGAGCGTGCGGTAGAGGAGCGCGTCGGCGCGCCGCTCGCGGAGCGTGGCCGCGAGACCGGCGGCGTCGCGCACCCGGACGCCCCAGTCGCGCGGCTCGTCCGGGATCCGATCGACGTGCTCCCAGCGCGCGAGCACCGCCGCCGCCGACTTCGCACCCCAGCGCGGCAGGCCCGGGTAGCCGTCGGCGCTGTCGCCGACCAGCGCGAGCCAGTCGGGGATCGAGGCCGGCCCGACGCCGAACTTCGCGACGACGCCCGCCTCGTCGAGCGTCTTCTTGCGGAGGCGGTCGAGGCAGACGACGCGCGCCCCGCGCACGCACTGCGCGAGGTCCTTGTCCGGCGACGCGATCACGACCTGCTCGACGCGCTCGTCCTCGGCACAGCGCGCCGCGGCGGTCGCGAGCGCGTCGTCCGCCTCGAACTCCACCATCGGCCAGACCACGAAGCCGAGCGCCGCCGCCGCCCGCTCGGCGAGCTCGAACTGGCCGAGCAGCTCCGGGTCGAGGCCGAGGCCCGTCTTGTAGCCGGGGTAGAGATCGTTGCGAAACGACTCGATCACGTGGTCGAAGGCGACACCGCAGTGCGTCACCGGCTCGATGCGCGCGAGCGCGGCGAGGCTCCGCAGCAGCCCGCGCGTGGCGCCCACCTCGCGCCCGTCGGGCGCCCGCGCCTTCGGCGCGCCGAAGTACGAGCGGAACAGCTCGTACGTGCCGTCGACGAGGTGGATGCGCACGGTCAGCGCGCGTCCCCGCCACGCCCCGGATCGGGCTCGAGGTCCCGGTACAGGAAGTACCCGAAGAGCATCTCCTCGAAGCTCTGCTCGCCGTAGCGCACCCACGCGGTGGGGTCCGGATTCGCCGGATTCGCCGCCGAGTTGTCGAAGACGGCCGTCACCACGAGGCGCGTCCCGGCCGGGATGCGCTTCGGCTCGGCGAGCAGATAGCGGCGCTGCCAGGCGAAGCTGTAGCTCGGCACCGAGAGCAGCGTCTCGCGGGTTCCGCCGGGGAAGAAGACCTCGTAGCGCATGCTCTTGCCGCGGTAGTGCATGTGCGGCGTCAGCGCGTAGAGGAGGATGTCGCGCCCGATCGTGCGCTCGGCGACCTCGCGATGGTCCGCGGCGCCGGGCGGGATCGCGAAGTCGAAGCGTGCGGCGGCGCCGGTCTCGAGCTCGTGGGCCAGCGGCTCGTCCGCGAGGTAGAGCCCGAGCCGCGGCACGTCGCGCTCGGCCCGCCCCGTGGGGGTGTAGTGGAGCTGGAGGCGGATCCTCGAGCCGGCCGGCAGGAAGTAGCCCGTGCCCTCGGGCAGCCGATGCGCCTCGCGGCCGGGCACGTAGCCCGCGAACATGCCGCGCGTGAAGCGCGGGCCCTCGGTCGGCGGGAGGCGCCGGCCCTCGGGAACCACGATCCAGGCGAGGCCGTGGTGCATCACGCGCGGGTTGCTCGGCCGGAGCTCGACGTCGCGCACCCAGGCGTCCCGCTCGATCGGCACCTCGATCTGCTCGTAGCGGTAGGGGACGACGCCCGTCGCCGGGATCCGCTGCTCGGGTGCCGTGAGCACCAGGTCCGGCGCACCGAGCGGCCACTCCGGCAGCGGGCGCGACGCCGCCTCGACCAGCGGGTCGGGGCCCGCACCGCGCGGCGCGCCGGCCTCCACCCAGCGGGCGAGCGTGCGCTGTTCCTCCGCGCTGAGCGCGATCGCGTTCTTGAAGCGGCCGAAGCGCGGGTCGGCGTGCCAGGGCGGCATGCGCCGCGTCCGCACCACCTCGCGGATCATCGGCGCCCAGCCGCGCACGACGGCGAAGCTCGTCATCGCGAAGGGCGCGACGCCGTCCTGCCGGTGGCAGTCGAGGCAGCGCCGCTCGAGGAGAGGCGCGACCTCGTCGCTGTAGGAGATGTCGGCCGGCGCCGTGCGCTCGCGCTCGGGGAAGTGGATCAGGCAGCCCGCCGCCTCGCGGACCGGCGTCTCGCTCGGCCTCCCCTCGAAGAGCGCGCGGAGCGCGTCGGCGAGATGGTGGGCGCGCGCCGGGCGCTGCGTCTCGTAGTGGAGGCGGTCGTCGACCGGGCCCCGGTAGACGATGCGCCAGCCCTCCGTCGCGATCAGCAGCACCTCCGCCGTGCGCGTCACGCCGAGCGACTCGGCCACGAGCTGCGCGTCGTCGATCAGCACGGGGAAGTCGATGCCGTAGTCGCGTGCCTCGCGCGCCACGCTCTCGCGGTCGTCCTGCGGGTTCGCGTTGAGTCCGAGGAAGGCGACGCCGCGCGGCGCCCACTCGTCGCGCACGGCCCGGAGCGCTGGAACGGTGTTGCGCGCGATCGGGCAGCCGTTGCCCTGCACGAAGAGCACGACGGCCTCGCGGTCGCCGTAGCTGGAGAGACGGTGGGAGCGCCCCGCGTGGTCGAGGAGCGCGAAGTCGTCCACGCGTTCGATGCCCGTCTCGGCCGCGGCGCCGAGCAGCAGCACGGCGGCCGCGGCGGGGAGCAGCGAAGCTCGGGCCCGTCTCGTCGGCATGGCGGTGTACGGTGCACTCTAGCCGCGCGGCGGGGGCCCGGCCGGCGAGCGAGCGAGCGAGCGGGCCGGGCGCCGGCGAGGCGGCGCTCAGCGCGGCATGGTCTGCCCGCCGTTCGCGCGCCAGATCTGGCCGGTGCAGATGCGGCTCGCGTCCGAGGCGAGGTAGAGCACGAGCCAGGCCTGGTCGAGCGGCTCGCCGACCACGCCGAGCGGCGAGAGCGCCTTCATCGAGGCGACGAAGGCGTCGTAGCGGGCCGGGTCGAGCGAGCCGTCGGCGCGGCGGAGATGACGCTCCGTGAAGCGGGTGAGTGTCGCGCCCGGCGCGAGCACGTTCACGCGGATGCCCGCGGCGCCGACCTCCGTCGCGAGCGTCTGGGTGAGCTGCACGACCGCGGCCTTCGCCATCGCGTAGAGCCCGTAGCCCGGCACGGCGCGGTCGATGGCGCCGCTCGCCACGTTCACGATGCTGCCGCCGCCGCGCGGCGTCATCGCGCGCACGGCGGCCTGGCAGCCGAAGAGCGTGCCCTTCAGGTGGATCGCGAAGACCCGCTCGAGCTCGGCCTCGTCGAGCGCCGCGAGCGCGCCGTCGGACGGCACGCCCGCCACGTTGCACATCACGTCGAGCCGGTCCCACTCGCTGAGCGCTCGCTCCACGAGCGCATCCACGTCGGGCCGCGTTGCCACGTCCGCGCGCTGCCCCACGGCCGCGCCGCCCTCCTTGCGGATCGCGGCCGCCACCGCCTCGGCGCCCTCCCCGTCGAGGTCGCCGACCACGACGCTGGCGCCGGCTCCCGCCAGCACCTCCGCGATCGCCCGGCCGATGCCGCTCGCGCCGCCGGTCACGACCGCGGCGCGCCCGTCGAGGCGGAAGATCCGGGCCACGTCGTGCACGGGCGGCTCAGTCCACGAACTTCGCGAGCCGCTCGGGGGGCGGCGCCGGGGCCTGCTTCGGCGGCGCCGGCCGGTAGCGCTCGATCTCCGGCAGCACCTCCTTGCCGAGGATCTCGATCGTGCGCAGCACCGACTCGTGCGGGTGGTAGCCGAACTGCACGTAGCAGATCAGCTGGTCGACGCCGAGGTCGGCGTAGTGCTTCATCTTCTGGAGGCAGCGCTCCGCGTCACCGACCACGATCATGTCGGCGTCGTGGAAGTGCTGGATCGGGATGTTGCCCTCGAGCAGCGGCTTCATGAGCGGGAAGGTCGCGTCCTGCTCGGCCTTCGAGAGGTGGACGAGCTCCCAGTCGAGCGTGAACTGCGCGAGGTGCTGGTACCACCAGGCGACGCTCTTCCAGATCCCGTTCGCCTCGGCCCGCGCCATCGAGTCGGCGCAGTGGACGAGCGTGTAGGCGGCGACCTTGTTCGTCGCGACGTCGGTGAGCGGCTTCGCGCGCTCCTGCGCCGCGCGGTAGGCCGCGATCTGCTGCGCCATGCGCTCGAGCGGCTGCATGATCGCGAACGAGAGCAGCCCGAGCGCGTTCTCGCCGGCCACCTCGGCCGAGCCCTCGCTCGTCGCCGCCATCCAGCACGGCGGGTGCGGGACCTGGTGGGGCTTCGGTGTCACCACCCGCTCGGGGAACTGGAAGGTCGGCGAGTCCCACGAGAAGCGCTCCTCGCGCCACATCCCGCACACGATCTGGATCGCCTCCTGCCACTGCGCGCGCGAGCGCTCGCGGTCCACGTGGAAGGCGGTCTGCTCCATCGGCGTCGAGCGGCCGGTGCCCCACTCGACACGCCCGCGCGAGAGGACGTCGACCGTCGCGACCCGCTCCGCGATGCGGGCCGGGTGCGTGAAGCCGAAGGGCGTGAGCGTCACGCCGAAGCCGAGCCGGATGCGCTCGGTGATCTGCGAGAGCGCGCCGAGCAGCACCTCCGGCGCCGGGCAGTGCGAGCGCCCCTCGCGGAAGTGGTGCTCGACCGCCCAGATCGTGTGGAAGCCGAGCGAGTCCGCGAGCTTGATCTGCTCGATCGCCTCGGAGTACGCGCGCTGCTCGCGCTCGCGCTGGCCCCACGGATGCGGCTTGCCCCAGGGCTTCGGGGCGTCGACTTCGTAGAGCAGATCGAGCTTCATCGCGGACCTCTGCGTCGCCGGCGTGTCGAGACGGGTGAGGTAGCGCATCCCCGCGCGTTGCGGACACGCCGCGCCCCGGCGCGATATCGTGGGCCGCTCCGACGAAAGGGGGCGAGACGATGAGCGCCGAGCCGAGCCTGCTCTTCGAGCGCCAGGGGCCGACCGTGGTGCTGACGATGAACCGACCCGAGCGCAAGAATGCCCTCTCGCTCGACATGCTGGTGCGCCTCGCCGACGCGTGGGAAGCCGTCGAGGCCGACGACGCCATCCGCTCCGTGATCCTCACCGGTGCGGAGGGCGCCTACTGCGTCGGCGGCGACATGGACGCCGGCTGGATGAGCGGCAAGCAGTCGGCGACGCCGACCGAGCACGAGCGGCGCGCGCAGGCGGACATGTCGATCGTGGGCCGCGGACTGCTGCTCACCCGCTGGCTGCGCAAGCCCATCGTCGCGGTCGTGAACGGCGACTGCCTCGGCGGCGGCTGCGAGATGCTCCAGCAGACCGACATCCGGATCGCGGAGGCGCACGCCCGCTTCGGCGTCCCCGAGGCGAGGCGCGGCCTCATCGCCGGCGCCGGCTCGACGATGCGCCTCAAGCGCCAGATCCCCTACGCCGTCGCGATGGAGATGCTGCTCACCGGCCGCATCCTCGACGCCGGGGAGGCGCTGCGCTGGGGCCTCGTCACGCACGTCGTGCCGAAGGGCGAAGGCCTCGCGAAGGGGCAGGAGATCGCCGCCGTGATCGCCGCCAACGCTCCGCTCTCGGTCGCCGCGAGCAAGGCCTCGGCCATCGAGACGGGCTGGCTCCCCGAGAGCGAGGCGCTCCCCATCGAGCTCGGCTGGGCCGCGAAGGTCACGCGGAGCCACGACGCCCGCGAAGGCATGAAGGCCTTCGTCGAGAAGCGCGCGCCGAAGTTCACCGGGAGATGACGCGTGGGAGTACAGCCGCGCTGAAGCGGACCGGTTGCATCCGCCGTGGTGATAGGTCAGGATTCGGTACCAAATTCGGACCCATCCGGAGCATCGATGCCGCCGAAGAAGGACATCCGGCCGATCACGCTCCTCAAGAGCAGGACCGCGGACCTGGTGCGTGAGGTGAGCGAGGAAGGCCGCGCCATCACCATCACTCAGCACGGGGAAGCGAAGGTGGTGCTGATGGACGTCGAGACCTACGACCGCTGGCGGGCAGCCATGGCGCTGCTGAAGGCGCTGGCCCAGGGAGAGGCGGACGTGGTGCGCGGCCGGACCGTGAAACAGGCGGAGGCTTTCCGTCGGGCGCGAAGAGCCATCGAACGAACCGCCCGGGATGGCTAGGCGCCGCTTCCGGGTCGAGTGGGCCGAGGCCGCCGTCCGCGACCTCGAGGAGATCGTGGCCTTCCTCGCGCTGGAGTCGCAGCAGGGCGCCGAACGCGTGGTGCGACGGGTCGAAGACCGCGCTGCCACGCTCGAAGCGAGCCCGGCGCGAGGCCGCGTCGTCCCGGAGCTGGCCCGCTTTCAGATGCGCACCTGGCGGGAGCTCGTGATCCGCCCCTACCGGCTCGTCTACCGAATCGAAGGCGACATGGTGATCGTGCTCGCGGTCTTCGACGCACGGCGAGACCTCGAGGACCTGTTGCTCGAACGCCTCCTCCGGAGCCCGTGAAGGTCCAGCCGCGCGGCCCCTACGCCGGCAGCGGGTTCGCCCGCACGAACTCCTGCACGATCTTCGCGAGCAGGGGCCCCTGCTCCTCCTGCGTGAAGTGGCCCGACCGGAACGTCGTGTGCGCCTGTCCCTTGCAGCCCGGGATCCGCTCGATCAGGCGGCGCGGCGCATCCGGCAGCGGGAAGACGTCGTCGTCGTCGCCCCACGCGGTGAGGAACGCCTTCTGCCACTGGCTCAGCACGTCGTTCCAGGCGGCGGCGCACTCGGCCGTCGAGGGATAACCGCGCCAGAGCGGCGCGAGCCCCGGGAACTCGCGCGCGCCGGCCTTGTAGGTCTCGTCCGGGTACGGCGCGTCGTAGGCCGCGGCCTCCGCCGCCGAGAGCGTCTTCGTGCGCAGCCCGCCGGCGATCAGCGGGCCCCAGCTCGGCACGATCAGCCGCACGCGGAGCCAGATCAGGAAGGCCTCGGTGGCGACGCCCGGCTCGGTCGGGCTCGCCTCGGGGAACTCGGGGCCGGGCAGCGTGCTGTTCGAGATCACCACGCGCGCGAAGCGATCGGGCAGCTGGCAGAGCACCCGCAGCCCCACCAGGCCGCCCCAGTCCTGCCCGAAGAGCGTCACGTCCCGCAGCCCGAGGCCCAGGACGAGGTCGCTCATCCAGCGCACGTGACGCTCGAAAGTGTAGTCGCTGCGCTCGGCGGGCTTGTCCGAGCGGCCGAAGCCCACCAGGTCCGGCGCGATCACGCGGATGCCCGCGCCGGCCAGGGGCGGGATCATGTGGCGGTAGAGGTAGCTCCAGGTCGGCTCGCCGTGGAGGCAGAGCAGCGTCTCGGCCGCGTCGCGCGGGCCCTCGTCCACGTAGTGGACGCGAAGCCGCTGGCCCCAGCGCTCGGGCGTCTCGAAATAGTGCGGCGCGAAGGGGTAGCCCGGCAGCCCCTCGAAGCGGGCGTCGGGCGTGCGCAGCACGCGCTCGATCTTCGCGGTCGACGCCACGCGGCGCGGCATCCACTCGGTCTCGGGGATCTTCGCGATCGCGTCGAGGATCGGCTTCGGAATCTCGGGGGCCATCGTGCGGCTCTCCTTCAGCCTGCGGGCGCGGTCGCCCCGAGCCGACCCAGGATCGGGACGGTGATCGAGGCCTGTGTGTCGCCGAGCTGCTTGCCGCCGACGATGCCCTGGTAGAAGCGGCTCTCGACCATGCGGCGGAAGTACTCGACGCCGGGGTAGTAGACGAGCGCCACGTTCTCGAAGCGGGCCTTGCCCTCGAGCGTGACGGCGCGGCCCATGTGCATGGGGCCGTGGCCCACCTCGGCCATCAGGCCGAACATCCGGTCCACGTAGCCGCGATCGGCCGCGGCCTGCTCGGGCGTCCCGGGCAGCGTGAGGTTCACCACCACCGCGGCGTGCCTCCCGAGCTCGCGCTCCGCGTCGAGCCTCGCGAAGCGCCCGTCCCGCGGGATCACCCACTCGTGCGGGGGAGCCGGCTCGAAGGGAAGCAGGGAGGGAGAACGCGTCACGAGCTGCCCGAGTCGCTTCGCGAGCAGGAGCTGCGGAAGCATGAGATTGCCGAGCGCCGAACGCTGCATGCCGTGCGCGTAGGTCCGCGCGAAGCCGTCGAGCGCGCGCTCCAGATCCACGCGGTCGAACGCCTCGCGCGAAGCGAACTGCACACACACGACGGCGTCCCACGGCACGGCCTCGCCGAAGGCCTCGGTCAGCTGGCGCGAGGGCTGCGCGTTCAGCGCGACCTTGCCGGCGTAGACCATCCTCGCGGTGCCGCCCGCCTCGAGCCGATCGCGAAGCTCCCGCACGCTCCCGAACAGCTCGCTCCCGCGCGCGAGCTCGAGGAAGATCAGCACGTGGAAGGCGTCGCCCGAATGGAGCAGCGGCTGCCGGTCCTGGACGAGCTCGCGGCGGGCATGCACGTAGCGTCCGTGCTGCCAGAGCAGCGCGGCGACGAGGGCGCCGAGCAGGGCGAGGGCGAGAATGGCGAGGGGGCGGATCACGAGGGCTCCGGTGAGGCCCTATTATGGCATAGCATATGCCATATTGAGATGGCTGCACGGGGCGGGCGCGCATCCGCGTGGGCGGCGGCGGGGTCGTTAAGCTCGAGCGACGGCGGAGGCGCGGCGTAACGCGGCCGACCCCGCGAGCATCGAAGCTTCGCCGGCGTGCCGGCCTTGGGAGCAGAACTGGCGGACCTCATGACGCGGAGACGCATCCTCGGGGGGATCCTCGGAGGCATCGGGCTCGCGCTCGCGCGCGGCCGCCCCGCCGTCGCGGATCCCGCCCCGGCCCCCGGCCTCGAGAAGCTCGAGCTCCCGAAGAGCGAATGGAAGAAGCGCCTCCCGCGGGACGCGTATGCCGTCCTCTTCGAGGAGCACACGGAGCGGCCGCGCTCGAGCCCGCTCGACCGGGAGAAGCGGCCGGGCACCTACGTCTGTGCGGCCTGCATGCTGCCGCTCTTCGAGTCGTCGGCGAAGTTCGAGAGCGGCACCGGCTGGCCGAGCTTCTTCCGGCCCATCGAGGGGCACGTGGCGACGAAGCGGGACTACAAGCTGATCGTGCCGCGCACCGAGTACCACTGCGCGCGCTGCGGCGGCCACCAGGGTCACGTCTTCGACGACGGACCGCCGCCGACGGGGCTCCGCTACTGCAACAACGGCGTGGCGCTGCGCTTCGTGCCGGAGGGCGAGCCGCTGCCCCCGCTGGTCCGCTCGTGAGGCCCTTCCTCGCGGCGTGCGCGGCGCTGCTGCTCGGAGCGGCGGCGAGCGCGGAGCCGGCCGTCGCCACCTTCGCGGGCGGCTGCTTCTGGTGCATGGAGCCGCCCTTCGAGAGCCTGCCCGGCGTCTCGTCGGTCACCGCGGGCTACACCGGTGGCACCCGCGCGAACCCGAGCTACGAGGAGGTCTCGGCCGGCGGCACGGGCCACGCCGAGGCCGTCGAGATCGTCTACGACCCCGCGCAGGTGAGCTACGAGACGCTCCTCGACGTGTTCTGGCGCAACGTCGATCCGACCGTCGCGAACCGCCAGTTCTGCGACGTGGGGTCCCAGTACCGCTCGGCGATCTTCGTCCACGACGACGCGCAGCGGAAGGCGGCCGAGGCGTCGCGCACCGAGGTCGCGCAGAAGCTCGGCGTGCCCGTGAAGACCGGGATCGTCGACGCGGGACCCTTCTACCGCGCCGAGGAAGTCCACCAGGACTACGCGCGGAAGAACCCGCTCCGGTACCGCTACTACCGTCGCGGCTGCGGCCGCGACGCGCGCCTCGACGAGATCTGGGGGAAGGAGCGCGAGGCGCATTGAGAGGTCCGCTGAGATCTCGAGGGCCAGCAGCTGCCCCGGCCGGTCTTGGCCGCCCGGGGAATTCGCGATAAGGCGACTCAGCTGGCGGAGAGGGAGGGATTCGAACCCCCGGTGGGATTGCTCCCACACCTGATTTCGAGTCAGGCCCGTTCAACCGGACTCCGGCACCTCTCCGCGCTCGGAAGGCCGCGGAAGCTACCCGCGCCGCCGCTCGGGAGCCACTCGGAGCTCAGATCCCGCGCTCGCGCTCGACGTCGACGCCGAAGGGGCCGAAGCGCAGGCGCTCGCCGCGGTCGAGCTCGGTGAGCACGACGTCGAGGCGCAGCGGGGGCTCGGAGAAGAGGTTCGTGAGGCGGAAGAAACGCGAGTGGAAGCGGTCGGGCTCGGGCCGGACGCCCACGTCGAAGAACAGGACGCCGCGGTAGCTCTCGTCGGGCGCGAGCACGCGCTCGCGCAGCTCGAGCTCGCGGTAGAGCGCGTCGAGGCGCGCTGCGGTCGCGCTCGTCACGAAGAGCCCCTTCGCCTTCGGGATCTCGGCCACGGCGGCGGCCGGCAGCGGGTCGATCACGTGCCGGTCGTCGAGGAGCAGCACGTCGGCGGGCCGGATCCGCACGCGCGCCGCGCCGTGGTTGGAGACGATCACCTGCACGGGCAGGATCCCACGGCGCAGCAGATCCGCGCCGAAATACCGCTCGGCGCGGCGCCCATCGAGCATCGGCTCGACGGCGACGGCGACGCCGTCGCGCTCGTGCGCCGTGGGATAGACGTCCGCCTCCCGCACCGGAAGCTCCACCAGCTCGAACGAGGCGCACGCGGAGGCGACCCACAGAACCATCAGGAGCACGAGGCGCATGGCGGCTCCCATCCTTCCGATCCCGATCGACCGACGGAAGAGCCTATCGAACGCGGGGCGGCGCGACGGGGCCCGATCCCGGCACCGACGGCGTCCACGCCGAACCTTTCTCGCCGATTCGCGTGACGGCTCTCACCCTTCGCGCCGGCGCGCGTGACGCGACTCACGGCAACACGCTCGCAGCTGGCAGAAGCTCCGCTCGCGGACGGGGAATCCCGGGCTCGAAGCGGAGCCGGCACGAGGGGGGCGTGATGCCGCGATGGAAGCGTTCGTTCGTGAGGCGGAGCCGCGGGCTCTTCGGCGTGGCGGTCGCCGCGCTCGCCTTCGGGATGCCGGCGCTCGCCGCGCCGCCCGAGGGCTTTCCCGGCGGGCTGAAGGAAGCGCTCGGCCCGCTCTTCGAGCGGGTGCCCCGCGCGGAGCGCGAGCGCGAGGCCCCGCCGCACGGTCGGCCCGCGGCCGTCCACTGGGTGCGCCGCTGGAACCAGATCGCAGTCGACGCGAGCGGGCTCGATCACACGCCGCCCGCGGACGGCGAGGCGCGCACGTTCGGCGAGCAGCTCGGCCCCGGGCGCTCGGCGCGCGCGATGGCGATCGTGCACATCGCGATCCACGATGCGGTGAACGCCATCCTCGGCGAGTACCGCACCTACACGGGCATCGGGTCCGGCTCGGCGAAGCGGAGCGCCTCGCTCAAGGCGGCGGTCGCGCAGGCCGCGCACGACACGCTCGTCGCGCTCTATCCGTCGCAGGCGGCGCAGCTCGACGCCGAGCTCGCGCTCGACCTCGCCGCGCTCCGCGGCGGCCGCGCGAGGAGCGAGGGCGTCGAGGTCGGACGGCAGGCGGCCGCGGCGATCCTCGCGCTCCGGAGCGACGACGGCTCGCAGCACGCGGAGCCCCAGATGGACACGGAGTACGTCCCGGACGAGGCGCCCGGCGTCTGGCGCCAGGACCCGCTCAGCGAGATCCCGATCGCGCTCGGCGCGTATTGGGGCGAGGTCACGCCCTTCGTGCTCGCGTCCGCCGACGCGCTCCGCGTGCCGCCGCCGCCCGCGCTCGAGAGCGAGGCGTACGCCGTCGCGTTCGAGGAGGCGAAGGCGCTCGGCGGCGACGGCGTGGTGACGCCGACCGTGCGGACCGAGGAGCAGACCGAGATCGGCACCTTCTGGGCGTACGACGGGACGCCGAGCCTCTGCGCGCCGCCGCGGCTCTACAACCAGATCACCGTGCAGATCGCGGACGAGATGGGCACGGACGTGGTCGAGCTCGCACGGCTCCTCGCGCTGGTCAACACCGCGCTGGCGGACGCCGGCATCGCGATCTGGGAGTCGAAGTACCACTATGGACTCTGGCGGCCGGTCACGGCGATCCGCGAGGCCGACCCCGGCACCGGGCCGACCGGCGCCGGCGACGGCAACGACGCCACGCAGGCCGACGTCGCCTTCACGCCGCTCGGCGCGCCGGCCAGCAACCTCGCCGGCCCGAGCTTCACGCCGCCCTTCCCCACCTATCCGTCCGGGCACGCCGGCTTCGGCGGGGCGCTCTTCCAGATGCTGCGGAACTTCTACGGCACGGACGAGATCGCCTTCACCTTCGTCTCGGACGAGCTCGACGGCGAGACCGTCGACGGCGAGGGCAACGTGCGGCCGCTCCGGCCCCGCAGCTTCGACACGCTCTCCGAGGCCGAGGAGGAGAACGGCCAGAGCCGCATCTACCTCGGCATCCACTGGTACTTCGACAAGACCGAGGGCATCGCCCAGGGACGGCGCGTGGCCGACCAGGTGTTCGAGAGTGCCTTCCGGCCCGTGCGCGGGCCGGGCTCGAGGTAGCGCGGGCTCAGTTCTCGTCGACGCGCCACTGCGCGGAGCAGTTCGACTCCTCACCGCAGGTGAGATCGATCGCGGTCGTGTCGTCGCTGCACACCGCCTTGCTGCCGCCGGCGGGAACGCTCGGGCTGGCCGAGGAGACGCCGGTCACCGCGACGGTGAGCGCCGCCTTGCCGGTGTTCACCACGGTCACGCAGACGTCGCTCCCGGTCGGATGCGAGAAGACCGTCTCCGAGCTGCCGATCCCGATCGAGATCGCGCCGGGGCCGGCGATCGTGTTGTTCGTCGCTGCGAGGTTCGTCTTCGGCGCGGCGAGGGCCGGCGCCGCGAGGCCGAACGCGACGCCGAGCGCAAGCAAGCGGGATCCCGTCTTCCGAGTCACCATGCCCGTCCCTCCAATGTTTTCGGGGCGCCAGCTTTGTACGGCCTTCCGGCGGATCCGCAACGGTCAATCCACCCCATCCTCGCGGCCCGCCGCGCGGGCGAGGCCGAGCTGGAGCAGGCGCTGGACGAGCGGCTCGTAGCCGAGGCCGGCCGCCTCGGCGGCGAGCGCGAACTCCTCGAAGCGCGCGACCTCGGGGTTCGGGTTCGCCTCGAGGAAGAAGAGCTCGCCGTCGGCGCGGAGCCGCCAGTCGAGGCGCGCGTAGCCGTCGAGGTGGAGCGCCTGGTAGACGCGGCGGCTCTCGCGGGCGAGGCGCGCCACGAGGTCGGGGGCGAGGTCGGCGGGCACGAGCCGGATGCCCCGCGCGCGCTGGTAGCGCAGGCTGTGCTTCAC
>Ga0075327_1000081_pt1 | contig 21675 bp, 21 predicted proteins | sample MayberrySE_Catta_2_FD_120056 | JGI IMG/M metagenome (GOLD analysis project Ga0075327, IMG submission 120056) | Natural and restored wetland microbial communities from the San Francisco Bay, California, USA, that impact long-term carbon... | ecosystem: Environmental > Terrestrial > Soil >...
AAGACGCCGAACAACGCCGGCCCGCTCCCCGACATGCCGACGGCCGACGCTCCGGTCGCCTCGATCTCCTTCCGAAGCTCCGCCAGGACCGGACGAAGACGGGCCGCGGCCGGCTCGAGGTCGTTCCCCACGAGCGACGGCAGCGCACGCGCCTCTGCCGGCACGGCCAGAAGCGCGCGGATGCTAGGACCCGGCTCCGCCGGCGTCAACGAATCGACACGTGCGTCGTATGCGGCGTACACGTCGCGCGTCGCGAGCGGGACGCCCGGGTGCGCGAGCAGCAGGGGAAGGCTCGGCAGGCCCGGGACCGGCTCGATCTCGTCGCCGATCCCGCCCACCAGCGCGGGCCTCGGCTCGAGGAAGAAGGGCACGTCGGCGCCGAGCGCGAGGGCGAGCGCGTGGAGCCGCTCGGGCGGCACGCGCCCGGGCAGGAGCGCGGCGAGCCCGCGCAGCACGGCGGCCGCGTCGCTCGAGCCGCCGCCGAGCCCGCCCGGCGCCGGGAGCCGCTTCACGAGCTCGAGCGCGACCCCGCCCGGGTGGCCCGCCGCCGCGAGGAACGCCTCGGCGGCGCGCGCGGCCAGGTTGCGGGCATCGGCGGGCACGCCCGCGCAGTCTCCCGCGAGCGCGAACGCGATGCCGGGCTCGTCGCGCAGCGCGAGCCGCAACGTGTCGGCGAGGTCGATCGGCAGGAACAGGCTCTCGAGCCGGTGGTAGCCGTCCGCTCGCCGCCCGAGGATGCGCAGCCCGAAGTTCACCTTGCCCGGCGCGAGCAGCTCGAGCTCCACTACGTGTGGCTCGACTCCAGGTAGTGCACGCGGAGCTCGGTCAGCAGCTTCGCGAGCAGCTCCGCCTCCTCGCTCGTGAGGTTGCCGCGCGTCTTGTCCTCGAGCAGCTCGAGCGTGTCGATGCTGTGGCGCGCGAGCGCGAGGTTCTTCGGGCCGGGCTGCCCCGTGTCGGGCTCGGGCAGCAGGCCCAGATGGAAGAGCGCCGAGGTGGCGAGCGAGAGCGCGAGCCCGGCAAAGTCCGGCTTCGGGAGCGGCGGCGGCGCCGCGGGCTCCTCCTCCTTGGCGCCGCGCCGATCCACGATCGTGAAGCCCGGGCCTTCCTTGCGTTCATCCGGCGACATCGGCCGTCCCCTCCCGTCGCGAGGCGTCGAGCTCCTCCATGCGCCGGTGCGCGACGGCGATGCGCTGGCCGGCGGTGACGACCGAGCCGAGCGCCACGATCGCGAGCGCGAGCGGCATCCAGCCCGTGAGACCGCCGAGAGCGAGGATGACGACGCGTTCCGCGCGCTCGAGGACCCCGACCTCGAAGCTCGGCAGCACCGACTCCGCGCGCGCCTTCGTGTACGAGACGAGCACCGTCGCCACGAGCGCGAGCGCGGCGAGCCACGCCAGCGGCGAGTCGCCGCTGCGCGCGTAGTGCATCACCAGCCCGAGCAGCAGCGCCATGTCCGCGACCCGATCGAGGCTCGAGTCGAGGAAGCCGCCGAAGGTGGTCACGCGTCCCTGGCGGCGCGCGACCACGCCGTCCACGAGGTCGAAGACGCCGCCGAGCAGCACGATCAGCGCGCCCTGCCGGAAGCGGCCCTCGGCGAACGCCCACGCGCCGGCGAGCGACACGCCGAGCCCGAGCACCGAGAGCGCGTTCGGATGCACGCGCGGGTGGAAGAGGAAGGGCAGCGCGCGTGCGATGCGCTCGTCGAAGTCGTGGCCGAAGCGGGCCTTCAGCACGCTGGCTAGCTCCCCTGCGGGGACGTCTCCTCGCGGCGGCGTGCGACGTCGGGCGCGTCGACGAGGTCGGCCTTCGCCGAGACGTCCGGCAGGGCGGCGATCTCGCGCGCGACCTCCTCCGGAGGGACCCAGCCGCGCCGGCCCACCAGGCGGCGATCGTGGCGCAGCAGCTTGCTCGCGGAATCCTGCACGGACGGGCCCCTTTGTTCGAGAAGGGGCAGCACGTTAGCAAATTGACACCGCGTTCCCGCTTCGGATAGTGTGGTCGATGGCCGATGTGCGTCTCCATCTGGGGGTAACCGTGGCCTCGAGCACTCTCCCGGTCCTGCGGACGCTGCTTCCGGCGGCCGCCCTCGCCCTCGCGGCTTGCGCCTCGGCGCCGCCCGAGCCGGAGATCGCGGAGCTCCCGCCCGCCGAGGAGCTCTACCAGCAGGGCGTGGCGCTCCTCGAGAACCGCCGCGAGATCCTCGGCCTGGTCGACGTGACGCCCTACCAGGACGCGATCGACAAGTTCCAGGAGGTCGTCGACAACTACCCGTACAGCGAGTACGCGGTGTTCGCCGAGCTCCGCATCGCGGACGCCTACTTCGACCAGGAGCGCTGGGACGAGGCCCTCTCGTACTACCGCGACTTCGCGGAGCTCCATCCCGAGCATGAAAGGGTGCCCTACACGATCTACCGCACCGCGCTCTGCCACGCGGCGAAGAGCCCGTCGGCCCAGCGCGACCAGTCCGCCACGAAGGACGCGCTCGCCGCGCTGGACCAGCTGCTGACGCGCCATCCGAACTCGCCCGAGGCGCGCGAGGCGGAGGCGCTCTGGAAGGAGCTGCGCACCAAGCTCGGCGAGCACGTGCTCGGCATCGGCGACTTCTACCTCACGCGCGAGGAGTACCAGAGCGCCGCCGGCCGCTATCGCCAGGTACTGGACGAGTACCCCGGCCTCGGCCTCGACGCGGACGCGCTCTACAAGCTCGGCCTCTGCTACACGCACATGAACCGCGAGGACGACGCGCGCCGCATCTTCGAGGTCATCCTCGAGAACTACGAGGACAGCGAGGTCGCGCGCGCGGCGCAGGATCAGATCCCCGCCGCCAACTGAGATGCGCGGACGCATGACGGCCGACGAGTCGGCGGCGGTCCGGGTCGGCCGGCAGCACCTGGAGCGCGGCGAGGACGAGGCCGCGCTCGCCGCGTTCGAGCGCGTCCTCGGCGAGCACCCCGGCTTCGCCGACCTGCACTACCTGGTCGGCCTCGTGTACGAGCGCCGCGGCGACCTCGACGCCGCCGCGGAGAGCTTCGAGCGCGCGCTCGCGATCAACCCGCGCTACGCGGAGTGCGCGCTCGCGCTCTCGACGGTCTACGAGCGGCGCGGCGAGTGGGAGCGCTCGCGCGCCCTCGCGGCGCGGCTCGGCGAGGCCGCCTCCGAGGGCGGCGCGCTCGATCCCACCACGTCCGGCAAGATCGCGAACCTGCACGCCGAGCTCGCCGACGCCTACCGCGAGGCCGGCGAGCTGCGCGAGGCCGTCCTCTCCTACCGCAAGGCGCTCGAGCGCGCGCCCGGCTTCCACGACATCCGCTTCCGTCTCGGCGTGACGCTCCGCGAGGTCGGCCTGCCGGCGCAGGCCATCGCGGAGCTGAAGCGCGTGCAGCGGGGCAATCCCGCGTACCTCGAGGCGAGCGTCCAGCTCGGCCTCACCTACTGGAGCCTCGGGCGGAGCGAGCAGGCCATCGCCGAGTGGCAGCGCGTCGTGGCCGCCGACCCCACGCGCCGCGACGCGCCGATGTACCTGCGGCTCTGCCGGCCGCCGGGAGGCGCCTAGCCGAGCGCGCGGAACGCCCCGAGCCCGAACACGCCGCAGCCGAGGAAGGCGACGGCGCAGCCGAGCGCGCCGAGCCGGCACCAGAGCGCGACCCGGAAGGCGTCTTCGGCCGGCACGAGCGGATGGAGCGCGATGGGGTGGAGCCACCAGCGCGCGGGCAGGCAGCCCGCTCGCGCGAGCGAGCGGCGGAGCGCGAGGTGGTAGAGGAGCCCGGTCGGGAGCCCGAAGCCGAGCCCCGCCCCGACGAGCCCGAGGCCCGCGGCGAGCAGCGCCTCCGGCGCGAGGGCACTCCAGGCCCACACGCCGCCCGAGAGCGCGGCGAGCCCGGCGGCCACGAGCGCGGCTTCCCGCATTGGGCTCGCATCGGCCGGACGGCGCACGGCCGTGACCCGCGCTCCGGTCCGGCGCTGCGCCGGCCGATGAGGAGCGCGTGACGCTCGGGCTCCTCGTCGCGTTCGCCGCGGCCGCCGCCCTCGGCCTCGCTGCGGCCGCGGCTCTCGCCTGGCGGCGCCGCCGGCGGCGCTGGCTCGGGCGTGTGCGGAGCGCCTGCGGGCGCGTCGCGCCGCGCCATCCCGTCGCCCTCGTGCACGGGCTCTTCGGCTTCGACGAGCTCGCGGTCGGCCCGGCGCGCGTCGCCTACTTTCGCGGGCTCACGGATCGCATCCAGCAGGTCGGCGCGGAGGTCCATCGCCTGCGGGTCGCGCGCACCGCCTCCGTGTCGGTGCGGGCGCGGCAGCTCGCGCGGAGGCTCGACGCGCTCTCGGCGAAGCGCGTGAACGTGATCGCGCACAGCATGGGGGGCGTCGACGCGCGCTTCGCCCTCGCGAAGCTCGGGCTCTCCGACCGCGTCGCCTCGCTCGTCACGATCGGCACGCCGCACCGCGGCACGCCGCTCGCCGACCTCGGCCACCGGTGGCTCGGCGAACCCCGCCCGCGGCTCGCGGCGCTCGGGCTCGACCTCGCCGCGCTCCGCGACCTCACCACCGCCCGCATGGCGGCGTTCAACGAAGAGGTGCGCGACGCGCGCGGCGTCTGGTACGCCTCCGTCGTGTGCGTCGCCCCGGCGGACGGCCTCCATCCGCTGCTCCGCCCGACGCACCGTTATCTCGAGCGGCGCGCCGGCCCGAACGACGGCGTGGTGCCCCTCGCCTCGCAGGCCTGGGGCGACGTGGTCGCCGAGCTCGAGGCGGATCACTGGGCGCAGATCGGCTGGTCGCGGCACTTCGACGCCGCCGACCTCTTCGAGGAGCTGCTGCGCGAGCTCCGCGGACGCGGCTGCTAGCGCGGCCCGGCCGGGAGGCGCCGGCTAGACTGCGCGGCGTGGGGGAGCTGCGGACGCTCGATGCGCTCGCTGCGGGAGTGCTCGGGCTCGCCGCGCTGCGGGGCCTCTGGATCGGCGCGGTGCGCGAAGCGTTCTCGCTGGCCGGTCTCGCGACGGCCGTGCTCGTGGTCCGGGCCTTCCGCGAGCCCGCCGCGCGCTGGCTCGACCTCCACGGCCCCTTCGAGACGACCGAGCTCGCGGCCGGGATCCTCGCAGCGCTCGCGCTCGGCGTGGGCAGCCTCGTCGCGGTCGCCCTCGTCGGGCGCCTGGTGCGGCGCGGCGTGCGCGGGGCCGGCCTCGGCCTCCTCGATCGTCTCGCGGGCGCGCTGCTCGGCGCGGCCGAGGGAGCGGTCGTGGTGGCGGCGCTCGCGATCGGGCTCGCGGCGCTCCTCGGCCGCGACGACGACGCGCTCGCGGGCACGCGGACGCTCGCCGCGCTCGAGGCGACCGAGGACGCGCTCGGCGTGGACGCGCCCGCCGTCGCTACGGGTCCGCCCAGCGACCGCGCTCGCGAATGAGCGCGACGAGCCGGTCCGGCGCCTCGGCCTCGGGGACGTTCCGCACCAGGCACTCGTGGCCGACGTACAGGTTCACGCGGCCCGGCCCCGAGCCGACGTAGCCGAAGTCCGCGTCCGCCATCTCGCCCGGGCCGTTCACGATGCAGCCCATCACGGCGATCTTGAGCCCGCGCAGGTGGCCCGTGGCGGCCTTCACCCGCGCCGTCGTTTCCTCGAGGTCGAAGAGCGTCCGCCCGCACGAGGGGCACGAGATGAACTCCGTCCACGAGGTGCGGAGCCGCGCGCCCTGGAGGATGCGGTAGGCGAGCTCGACGTCGCGCGCGAGCGAGCCCGTGCCGCCGAGCGAGACGAGGTCGCCGATGCCGTCGCAGAGCGGCGCGCCGACGTCGGTGGCGGCGGCGAGGAGCGCGGCCTCCGCCGGCGCGAAGGGATCGATGCGCCGGCGGAGCGCGACCGGGAGGCGCCCGAGCCCGCGCGCCGAAAGGAGCGAGACGAGGAGGCGCGCGCCGTGCGTCGGGAGCGCGGTGTCGACCGAGACGAGCGCGGGCGGAGGCGCCGCGGCGAGCGCGGCGTCGAGCGCTGCGGCGAGGCGTTTGAGCGGGATGCGGAAGCGCCACTCGACCGGGACCGGGAGCGCCGGCAGCGCGCGCGGCGGCGCGTCGAGCCGCAGCACGAGGCGCGCCGCGTGCCGCGCCACGGCCGGCGCGAGCGCGGGGCCCGCGAGCACCGCGAGCGGCGCCCCGACGTGGCGCTTCGCGAGCGCCTCGGCGAAGGCCGCGACGCGCGCCACGTCGCCGGGCTCCTCCGCGTCCACGAGCAGGCCCTCGCACGCGATCTCCGAGAGCCGCGCGAGCTCGCGCTCGACCTCGCCCGCGGCGCCCTCGGGATCGAGCGGCGCGGGCCCGAGCCAGGCCTCGACGCGCACCGGCTCCGCGCCCCCGATCCCCGCCGCCCCCTCCGTCGCGCGCCGCGCGTGCGCGTACGGGTCCGCGACCCAGGGCGCGCCCGGCTCGGCCGGCTCCGCGAAGCGCTCGCGCGCGCGCGCGTCGTAGCGGGCGGCGAGCGCGCGCGCGACCGGGATCTCCTGCACGGGGTCCTCGGTGAGCGAGACGCGGATCGTGTCGCCGATCCCGTCCTCGAGGAGCGCCCCGATCCCGATGGCGCTCTTCACGCGCCCGTCCGTCCCGTCGCCCGCCTCGGTGACGCCGACGTGGAAGGGGTACGAGGGCCGGCCCGGCGCGCGCTCTGCGAGGCGCGCCGCGAGCAGCCGGTACGCCTGGATCGCGACCTGCGGATTGCTCGCCTTCATGCTGAAGACGACGTCGAAGTAGCCCTCGTCCTCGCAGACGGCGAGGAACTCGAGGGCGCTCTCGACCATGCCGAGCGGGGTGTCGCCGAAGCGGTTCAGGATGCGGTCCGAGAGCGAGCCGTGGTTCGTGCCGATGCGGAGCGCGCGGCCGAGCGTCTGGAGGCGCCGCACCAGGGGCCGGAAGCGCTCCTGCACGCGCTCGATCTCGGCCCGGTACTCCGCGTCCGTGTACTCGCGCTGCTCGAAGCGCTTGCGGTCGGCGTAGTTGCCCGGGTTGATGCGGACCTTCTCGACGTGAAGGGCGGCCTCGAGCGCGGCGTTCGGCGTGAAGTGGATGTCCGCCACCAGCGGCGCGCGCACGCCGCGGCGGTCGAGCCCGGCGCGGATCGCGGCGAGGCTCTCCGCGTCGCTGAGCGAGGGCGCGGTCACGCGCACGATCTCGCAGCCGGCCCCGACGAGGCGCTCGGCCTGCGCGACCGTCGCGGCCGTGTCGCGCGTGTCCGTCGTCGTCATCGACTGGACGCGGATCGGGTTCGCCGCGCCGACGCCCACCGTGCCGATCTTCACCTCGCGGGTGGGCCGCCGCCGCCACACGAAGGGGGAGGCGACGAAGCGCGCGCTCACGCGCCGCCTCCGACGAGCGCGTAGAGCTTCTCGATCGCGGCATCGAGCTGCTCGGGCTGGCTGCCGCCCGCCTGGGCGAAGTCGGGGCGGCCGCCGCCCTTGCCGCCGACCACGGCGGCGACCTCGCGCACGAGCGCGCCCGCCTGGAAGCGCTCGCGCAGGTCCGGCGTCACGCCGAGCGCGAGCGAGACGCGTCCGTCGAGCGTCGAGGCCACGAGCACGACGCCGCTCCGGAGCTGGCCGCGGAGGTCGTCGACGAGGTCGCGCAGCTCCTTGCCGTCGAGGCCCTCGACCCGGCGCACGAGCACGCGCACGCCGCCGATCTCGCGCGGGGCCTCCGGCGCGGCCTCGCCCGCGGGCGCCCGGTGGCGGGCGCGCCGGAGCTCCGCGATCTCGCGCTCGCGCTCCTTGCGCTCCTCGAGCAGCTTCTCGACGCGCTCGCCCGCCTGGTCGGGCGGAACGCGCAGCAGCTCGCCCACCCGGCGGAGCGTCCGCTCGCGCTCGCGCAGGTACTGGAGGGCGCCGAGCCCGGTGAGCGCCTCGATGCGCCGCACGCCGGCCGCGATGCCCGACTGCGACACGATCTTGAGGAGCCCGATCTCGCCCGTCGCCCTGGCGTGCGTGCCGCCGCAGAGCTCGGTCGAGACGCCGCCGAAGGAGATCACGCGCACACGGTCGCCGTACTTCTCCTCGAAGATCGCCACGGCGCCCGCGTCGAGCGCCTCGCGGTAGCCCATCTGCCGGAGCGTCGCGGGCTCGTTCGCCTCGATCCAGGCGTTCACGAGGTCCTCGATGCGCTCGATCTCCTCGTCGGTGAGCGGAGCGTCGTGCGTGAAGTCGAAGCGCAGCCGATCGGGCGCCACGAGCGAGCCCTTCTGGAGAGCCTGCGGCCCGAGCACCTGGCGGAGCGCCGCGTGGAGCAGGTGCGTGCCCGAGTGGTTCCGCACCGTGGCCTCGCGCGCCGCGCGGTCCACCGCGAGCGTCGCCACCTCGCCGGCCCGGACGCGGCCGGAGGCCACCTTGCCGCGGTGCACGACGAGCTCGCCGCTCGGACGCTGCGTGTCCTCGACCTCGACCTTCCCGCTCGCCGTCTGGATCGTGCCGCGGTCGCCGACCTGCCCGCCGCTCTCCGCATAGAAGGGCGTCTCCGCGACGACGACCTCGACCTCGGCGCCCGCCACGGCCTCGTCGGCGACGCGCCCGCCGACCAGCAGCGCGCGGATCTCGGCCTCGTGCGCGAGCGTCTCGTAGCCGACGAACTGCGTCGCGACGTCGGCGGCGATGCGCCCGTACACCTCGGAGACGCTGGCGTCGCCACTCCCCTTCCACGCCTCGCGCGAGCGCGTGCGCTGGGCCTCCATCTCGGTCCGGAAGCCGCTCTCGTCGCCCGCGAGCCCGCGGCTCCGGAGGATGTCCTGCGTCAGGTCGAGCGGGAAGCCGAAGGTGTCGTAGAGGCGGAACAGCACGCCGCCCGGCAGCGTCTTGCCGCCCTTCGCCCGGAGCTCGCGGATCGCGTCCTCGAGGAGGGCCAGGCCCTTGCCGAGCGTCTCGAGGAAGCGCTCCTCCTCGCGCCGCACGCGGTCCGTGATGAAGGCGCGCCGCTCGAGGAGGTCGGGGAACGCGGCGCCCATCCGCTCGATCACCGCCTCGGACACCACGTGGAGGAAGGGCCGCTCGAGCCCGAGCAGCGCGCCGTGGCGGGCGGCGCGCCGGAGGATGCGGCGCAGCACGTAGCCGCGGCCCTCGTTCGCGGGCAGCACGCCGTCGCCGATCAGGAAGGTGACGGCGCGCGCGTGGTCGGCGATCACGCGGAGCGAGACGTCCTGCTCGGGGTCGGCGCCGAGCGCCGTGCCCGACAGCTCCTGCGCGCGCGCCAGGATCGGCGTGAAGAGGTCGGTCTCGTAGTTGCTCGTGAGCCCGGCCAGCACCTGCGTCGTGCGCTCGAGGCCCGCGCCGGTGTCGACCGAGGGCCGCGGCAGCGGCGTCATGCGGCCGCTCGCGTCGCGGTCGTACTGCATGAAGACCAGGTTCCAGAACTCGAGGAAGCGGCCCGAGTCCCGCGAGGGGTCGTCGTCGACGACGCCGGGGAGCGGCCCGCGGTCGAGGTAGATCTCGCTGCACGGTCCGCATGGGCCGGTCTCGCCCATGGCCCAGAAGTTGTCGGCCTCGCCGAGCCGGTAGATGCGGCTCGCCGGGACGCCGATCTCCTGCTCCCAGATCGCGGCGGCCTCGTCGTCCTCGCGGAACACGGTCACGGCGAGGCGGCTCGGGTCGAGGCCGAAGCGCTCGGTCACGAGCTCCCAGGCGAAGCGGATCGCGTCGGGCTTGAAGTAGTCGCCGAAGGAGAAGTTCCCGAGCATCTCGAAGAAGGTGTGGTGGCGCGGGCTCCGTCCGACCTCCTCGAGGTCGTTGTGCTTGCCCGAGACGCGCAGGCACCTTTGCGTGCTGACGGCGCGCCTGTAGGGCCGGCTCTCCTCGCCCGTGAAGACGCGCTTGAAGGGGACCATGCCGGCGTTCGTGAAGAGGAGCGTCGGGTCGCTCGGGATCAGCGACGCGCTCGGGACGCGCGTGTGCCCCTTCGCTTCGAAGAAGCGCAGGAACGTCTCGCGGATCTCGTCGGCCTCGCGCAGCGCGGCGCCCTCCTGGCGGCGAGCGCAGGAGGATACCGGACGTGCCCCTCGGGGCTAGAAGCGCTCGATGAAGTCCGCTTCGGTCTTGCGCTCGCCGGAGCCGCCCGCCTCGGCCTTCTCCGGCTGCTCGCTGTCGTCGCTGTCGAACTCGTCCCAGGTGCCGTCGGAGGTCGAGGCGATGCCGCGGAAGCGGAGCGCGAAGTCGTCGCGGTTGGAGACGTGCTTCAGCGCCTCGTCGTAGTTGACGAGGCCGCCCTTCACGAGCTGCATCAGCGACTGGTCGAAGGTCTGCATGCCGTAGGTGGTGTAGCCCTTCGAGATCGCGTCGTGGATCTCGCGCGTGCGGTCCTTGTCGCTGATGCACTCGCGCACGCGCGCGGTCGCGACGAGCACCTCGAGCGCCGGGACGCGCCCCTTGCCGTCCGCGCGCGGCACCAGGCGCTGCGAGATCACCGCTCTCAGGATCGAGGCGAGCTGGAGGCGCACCTGCTTCTGCTGGTAGGGCGGGAACACCGAGATGATGCGGTTGATCGTCTCGGTGGCGTCGAGCGTGTGGAGCGTGCTCATCACCAGGTGGCCGGTCTCGGCCGCGGTGAGCGCCGTCTCGATCGTCTCGAAGTCGCGCATCTCGCCCACCAGGATCACGTCGGGATCCTGGCGCAACGCGGCGCGGAGCGCGTTCGCGAAGGTCTGCGTGTCGACGCCGATCTCGCGCTGGTTCACGACCGAGCGGCGGTCCCGGATCAGGAACTCGATCGGGTCCTCGATCGTCATGATGTGCGCGGTGCGGTGCGCGTTGATGTGGTCGATCATCGAGGCCAGCGTGGTGGACTTGCCGGAGCCCGTCGTGCCGGTGACGAGGATCAGCCCGCGCTGCTCCATCGCGATCTTCTCGATCACCTTCGGCAGGTGGAGCTGCTCCATCGACTTGACGCCGAAGGGGATCACGCGAAACACGATGCCGACCGTGCCGCGCTGCTGGAACACGTTCACGCGGAAGCGGCCGAGGCCCGGGATCCCGTACGCGAGGTCGCACTCGCGAAATTCTTCGAATCTGGCGCGCTGGACCGCGTTCATGATGCCGACGGCGATCTTCTGCATCTCGTCGGGCATGATGCGCTCGCCGTTCTTCAGCGGGACGAGCGCCCCGTCGACCCGGAACATGGGCGGCAGGCCCGACTTCAGGTGGATGTCGGACGCGCCCCCCTTGAGAGCGACCTTCAGGACCTCGTCCAGCACCAGGGGCATCGCCGACTCCTCGAGAGACGCCCGCCGCTCGCGCGGAGACGCACCGGGATCCTTCGGTCGATCCGGGGGGGCTCTTGAGGCCGCCGCTCGCCGGCAGCTCGCGCGCGAAACCCGGGCCCCGGCAGGCGAGGGCGGCCGCCCTCGCCTGCAAGCGCCCCGGCTTCCCTACGCGCCCTCGGCGGCCGGCTCCGCGGGCCGGGCCGGCACGGCGCGCTTGATGCCCTTCGCCGCGTAGACCGCCTCGGCCAGCCGCTCGCGCGCGTCGGGGTTCTCGCGCAGGAAGCGCCGCGCGTTCTCGCGGCCCTGCCCGATGCGCTCGTTTTCGTAGGTGAACCAGGCGCCGCTCTTCTCCACCACGCCCGCCTCCACGCCGAGGTCGAGCAGGTCGCCTTCGAACGAGATGCCCTCGTTGTAGAGGATGTCGAACTCGGCCTGCCGGAAGGGCGGCGCGACCTTGTTCTTCACCACCTTGACGCGCGTGCGGCTGCCGACCACCTCCTCGCCGTCCTTGATCGCCGCGATGCGGCGCACGTCGAGGCGCACGGAGGAGTAGAACTTGAGCGCGTTGCCGCCGGTGGTCGTCTCGGGGTTGCCGAACATCACGCCGATCTTCATGCGGATCTGGTTGATGAAGACGACCGTGGTGTTCGACTTCGAGACCGTGCCCGTGATCTTGCGCAGCGCCTGGCTCATGAGCCGCGCCTGGAGGCCCATGTGCTGGTCGCCCATCTCGCCCTCGATCTCGGCGCGCGGCACCAGCGCCGCGACCGAGTCGATCACCACGAGGTCGACCGCCCCGGACCGGAGGAGCACGTCGGCGATCTCGAGCGCCTGCTCGCCGGTGTCGGGCTGCGAGACCAGCAGGTCCTCCACGCGCACGCCGAGCTTGCGCGCGTAGGCCACGTCGAGCGCGTGCTCGGCGTCGATGAAGGCCGCCACGCCGCCGAGGCGCTGGATCTGCGCCACGGCGTGGAGCGTGAGCGTGGTCTTGCCGCTCGATTCCGGCCCATAGATCTCGACCACGCGCCCGCGCGGATAGCCGCCGACGCCGAGGGCGAGATCGATGCTCACCGAGCCGCTCGGGATCACGTCGATCTCGCGATCGATCGAGTCCTCGGTCATGGTGAGGATCGCACCCTTGCCGAACTGCTTCTCGATGGTCGAGACGGCCATCTCGATCGCCTTCTTCTTGGCGTCTGCACGCTCCGTGTCGTTGCTCTTGGCCATGAATCGTTTCTCCTTCATTGGAAGCTCGTGGGGAGAGGAAGCGGGTCCGCCGGGGACGCGGACGAGGGGAGCGGAAGCCTCGCGAGCGGCGTGTAGCGCGAGCCGCCCGCGCCGAGATCGCTCTGGAAGAGCACCACCTCGGCGACGCGCAGCGCGGCCGGTGCGGCGGCGCGCGTCTCGTCGAGCGGCGGCAGACGGCGGCTGCGCACGCGGCCGAGCGTGAGGTGCGCGCGGAAGCGGCGCGGCTCGGCGGGCAGCCCCGCCGCCACCACGCCGGCCTCGATGCGCGCGGCGAGCGCCGCGAGCGGGGCCTCGGGCCGGGCGCTCACCACGACGACGCGCGGCTCGCGCGCGGAGGGGAAGGCGTGCGGAGCGCCGAGCGTCACCTCGAAGGGCTGCGTCGCGCCGAGCTCGCGCCGGACGGCGGCCACCAGCTCGGGCAGCAGCGAGGTGGCGACGTTGCCGAGGAAGCGGAGCGTCACGTGGTAGCCCTCGTTCCTGACCCAGCGCACCGTGCCGCCGTCCGGGCGCGCGGAGAGCTCGCGGGCGAGCGCGCCGAGCGCCGCCTTCGCGCCCGCGGGCAGCTCCCAGGCGAAGAAGGCGCGCACGGCGCGCTTCTCCTTCCGGGCGGAGAGGTCGCGGAGCTCGCTCACGTACCGCCTCGCAGCCAGCGCGGCGCCACCCGCGCCTCGCCGAGGAGCGCGCGCCGCAGCCAGTCCAGCGCGACCTGGCTCGTCACCACACGGTGTCGGGCGCGGTCGAAGGGGAACAGGAACTCGTGGGCCTCGCCGCCCTTCGCATCGGCGAAGCCCACGAACGCGAGACCGACCGGCTTCTCGACGCTGCCGCCCTCGGGCCCGGAGATGCCGGTGGTGGAGACCGCGAGGTCGGCGCCGAGACGCGCGCGCGCGCCCTCGGCCAGGGCGCGCGCCACCGGGGCGGAGACCGCGCCGTGCTCGGCGAGGAGCGCCGCGGGGACGCCCAGCAGGTCGCGCTTCGCCTCGTTCGCGTACGCGACGACGCCGCCCCGGAAGTAGCGCGAGGCGCCCGGCACGGCGCTGATGCGCTCGGCCAGCAGCCCGCCCGTGCACGACTCCGCGACGGCGAGCGAGAGCCCGCGCCGGGCGAGGAGCGCACCGAGCGCCTGCTCCATCGTCTCGTCGTCGCGGCCGTAGACGAGCGGCCCGAGCCGCTTCTCGATCGCCTCCACCAGGTGCGCCAGCCTCGCGTCCGCCTCTGCCGCCGTGGCGGCGCGCACGACCGGCCGCAGGTAGTTGTCGGGGAACGCGGTGCGGAAGCCGAGCGAGACGCCCTCCTCGCGCGCGAGGCCCTTGAGCTCGTCCTCGAGCGTGGACTCGCCCATGCCGAAGGTGCGCAGCAGCGTCGCCCGGACCACGCCGCGCGCCGCCGGCAGGCGCGCCGCGAGGCGCGGCAGCACCTCGTCGTCCAGCATGCGGGCGAGCTCGCGTGGCACGCCGGGCAGGCAGAAGAAGAGCGAGCCGCCGGCCTCGAGCATGCAGCCGGGCGCGGTGCCGACCGGGTTCGGCAGCACCTCCGCGCCCTCCGGCAGCAGCGCCTGCTTCTCGTTGCTCGGCGACATCTCGCGGCCGAGCCGCGCGAAGAAGGCACGGATCGCGGCGAGCGAGGGCTCGTGGCGGACGAGATTGCGGCCGAAGCTCCTCGCGAGCACCTCGAGCGTGATGTCGTCGCGCGTCGGGCCGAGGCCGCCCGACACCAGCACCACGTCGGCGCGGCCCGCGGCGCGCCGGAAGGCATCCACCAGGTCGCCCTCGTCGTCGCACACCGAGGTCTGGAAGCGCGTCTCGACGTCGAAGCGCAGCAGCCGGTCGGCGAGGAACGACTTGTTCGTGTCGACGATCTCGCCGCGCAGGAGCTCGTCGCCGATGGTGAGGATCTCGGCCTTCAAGCGAACACCCCGGCCCCGGCGAGCGCGCCCATCAGCAGCGCGCCGATCGCCCCGGCCAGAACGTCGTCCGCCATCACGCCCATGCCCCCTTCGAAGTGCCGCTCGGCCCAGCCCACCGGCCCCGGCTTCCACACATCCAACACCCGGAACGTGACGAATGCGGTCACGAGCGCCGCGAGCGAGACCCCGCCCCAGAGCAGGAGCGGCGCGAGCGTCAGCAGCTGGCCCACCACCTCGTCGATCACGATCCGCCCGTCGTCCGGCCCGTAGATGCGCTCGGCGCCATCCGCTGCCCACACCCCGAGCGCGAGCAGCGCCGCCCAGCTGAGCGCATACAAGGCCGGGCCCACGGGCGAAAATAACACGAAAATCGCGATGCCGAGAGCCGACCCGACCGTGCCCGGTGCGATGGGCGCGAAGCCGCTGCCCGCGCCGGTCGCGACGGCGAGGGCGAGGCCTCGGGCCAGGGCCGAGCCGCTGTCCTTCGCGCTCGAGATGTCGACTCCGCTCTCGGGACCGCGGAGGAAGCGGGTCCGACGGGGCTCGGACGACGTCCGAATGGGGGCTTCGGACCGCGTCAGTGTCTCCGAGGGCGGCCGCGCGTCAAGGGCCGCTTTACCCGGTGCCCCGACTTCTCGATAGTTCCAGGGACGCAAGGGGGAAGGGGATGGGGGCCGAGGCCGCGGCGCGCCTCAGGACCGCGCCCGAGCTCGCGACGCTGCTGCTCGAGCTCGGCCGGCTGATCCGCGCGCGCCGCTACTACCCGCCGGGGGACGCGCGCCTCGCCGGCGTGTTCGAGCGGAGCCTCCGCGCCTGGCGCTCGGACCTGGCGCGGCGCGGTGCGCTCGCGCTCGACGTGGTGCCGGAGGGCTTCCGCGAGCACGGCAGCCGCGGCGTGCTCTCCCACCCCCAGCTCGCGGAGCTGCAGCAGGACCTGGCCGAGCGCGGCGTCCACCAGCTCCGCTTCGAGGCGGCGCTCGACGGGGAGGCGTTCGCCGGCTTCGCGGAGGTGCTCGCGGGCGACGCCGGCCGGACAGCCTCGCGGGGGGGCTTCGCGGCGGCCCTCTACGCACACGCACCCGCCGGGATCCTGGTGAACGGCGTGCCGCCCGCGGCGCCGGCCCCCGCGGCGCCGGCCCCCGTCGGGTCGCACGCGCCGGGCCAGGCGCCCGCGGCGGAGCCCGCGCCCGAGCTCGACGCCGACTTCGAGGAGCTGCCCGAGTCGCTCGGCGTTTCGGCCGAGCTCTCCTCGACCGACGATCTCGGCGACGCCGCGCCGAGCCACGACCTCGAGGTGCTGCTGCGCCAGCTCGAGGAGTGCACGAGCGCGAGCCAGTACCTCGATCTCGCGCGGCGCACGACGCTGCTCGCCGAGCGCGCCTTCGACGACGGCGAGGCCGAGGTCTGCTACCGCGTCGCGGCGCGGCTCGCCGAGCACGTGCACGGCAAGGCGAACGTGCGCCTGCGGGAGCTGGCCGAGAGCTTCCTGCGCTCGCTGATGCACGGAGCGCGTCTCGAGGCGCTCGTGCAGCGCACGGCGGGCGCGCTCCACGACGGGGACCTCGCGGCGAGCGAGATCCTGCTCGCGCTCGGGGATGCGGCGGTTCCCCCTCTCCTCGATGGCGCGCTCTCGCTCGAGAGCAACGCCGAGCGCGAGCGGCTCACCGCGCTCGTGGTGACGCTCGTCGAGCACGCGCTGCCCGCCGTGATCGAGCGCCTCCGCCCGCACGACGCGCCCGCGAAGGTCCGCGCGATGGCGCGCATCGCCGGCGAGCTCCAGCACCCCGACGTGGTGGCACCGCTCGCGGGCCTGCTCGGGGCCGCGGATCGCGGCGTGCGCGAGGAGGCGGTGCGCGCGCTCGTGCGGGTGGGCGCCGAGCCGGCCGTCGCCGCACTCGCGAGGGCGCTCGAGAGCGAGGCGCCCGAACTCGCTCTCGTCGCTCTCCACGGGCTCGGCAGCACCGGCAACGCGCTCGCCGTGCCCCCGCTCGAGCGCGCGCTGGCGCGCGCCGTGGAGGTGCGAGACGTCGCGCGCGCGAAGGAGGCGATCCGCGCGCTCGGCCGGCTCGGCCGTCCGGAGGCCGCCATGGCGCTGGTCGGGCTCCTCGAGCGGCGCGTCCGGCTCGGCGGGGGCTGGCTGCGGGAGCTCAAGGCGGCGGCCGTGGCGGCCCTCGCGGCCGTCCCGGGGGACGAAGCCGTGGCGGCGCTGGCACAGGCCACGCAGGCCCGGGACACCCAGCTCCGCCGCGCCGCCCAGACCGCGCTCGACCGGCGTGCCCAGGCGCGCACGCGGGCCGGGGCTTAGCCTCCCCGGTCATGGCTGTGCTCGGCATCGACCTCGGCAGCCGGCGGATCGGGCTCGCCATCTCCGATCCCGAGGGCCGCGTGGCGCTCCCCGCCGGAACGCTCGAGAGCCGCGGGCGCGCCGCGGACCTGGCCGCGATCGGCACGCTCGCCCGCGAGCGGGGCGTCCGCCGCGTCGTGGTGGGATTGCCCCTGCACATGAACGGGCGCGCGGGCCCGGAGGCACAGGCGGCGCGCGCGTTCGCCGACGCGCTGGCGCGCGAGCTCGGGCTCCCCGTCGAGACGCTGGACGAGCGCTGGACCACGCGTGAGGCCGAGCGGACCCTCCGCGAGACCGGGGGCTCGGGGCGCCGCAAGCGCCGCGGCGCCGCCGATACGCTCGCGGCCACGCTGCTGCTCCGCACCTTCCTCGAGCGGCTCGGCCGCGGCGAGGCGCGCGAGCCGTGAGGCGGCTCGTCGCGCTCGTGGGCCTGGCGGCCCTCGCCTGCTTCGCCGCCACGGGCGGCCTGCTGGGCTGGTCCCTGCGGCCGCCCTCCGACGTGCCGCGCGAGATCGTGTTCGAGGTGCCGCGCGGGGCGCGGCTCGCCACGGTCGCGCGCGAGCTCCAGCGCGCCGGCGCGATCCGGAGCGCCTACACCTTCCAGCTGCTCGCGCGCGTGACCGGCCGCGGCGCGGCGCTCCGCGCGGGCGAGTATGCGCTCTCCCCGTCGCTGGCCGCGGACGAGGTGCTCGAGAAGCTCGCCAGCGGCAAGGTGATGACCCACCGCGTGGTGCTGCCCGAGGGCCTCACCCTGCGCGAGGTGGCGGCCCGCTTCGAGGCCGCGGGGCTCGTCTCGGCCGAGGAGTTCGTCGCGGTGGCGAGCGACCCGACGCTGCCGCTGCGGCTCGGCGTCGATGGCACGACCCTCGAGGGCTACCTCTTCCCGGAGACCTACGAGCTCGCGAAGGGGCTGGCTGCGCGCGAGATCGTCCGCCTCATGGTCGAGCAGTTCCTGAGCGTCTGGCGGCGGCTCGAGCCCCTCGCGGCGCAGAAGGCGCTCTCGATGCGCGAGGTCGTCGTGCTGGCCTCGCTGGTCGAGAAGGAGACGGGCGCCCACGAGGAGCGCCCGCTCGTTGCCGCCGTGTTCTTGAACCGCCTGGCCCGGGGGATGCGGCTCGAGACGGACCCCGCGGTGATCTACGGCATCGCGGACTTCGACGGAAACCTCCGCCGCGTCCATCTCGAGGACGCGGGGAACCCGTACAACACCTACCGCTTCGCGGGCCTCCCGCCCGGGCCGATCGCGAACCCGGGCGAGGCGTCGCTGCGCGCGGTGGTGGATCCCGCGGATGCCGAGTACCTGTTCTTCGTGGCGCGCAAGGACGGCACCCACCACTTCTCCCGCTCGTATGGCGAGCACGTCCGGGCGGTGGAGCGCTACCAGCGGGGCGGGGGAAACGGCCGTTGAGCTCCGCGCCCGCGGACCCGCGGACCTTCTTCCTCGAGACGCTGCCCGGGCAGTGGAACGCCGCGCTGCGCGATCAGGAGCGCGCGGTGGAGGCGGCGGAGCGGTTGCTCGCGGGCATGCGCGCCGTCGACGCGACGATCGGCGTCGAGATCCAGGGAGAGCGCGGCGGCCGCTTCTTCCTGAACATCGCCGCGGGCCGGCTCGAGCCCGGGGACTCCCCGGCGCATCCTCCCTTCCTGACGCTGCGCCAGGACCGCGCCTCGTTCGAGCGCTTCGCCGCCGAGGTGGGAGATTCGGCGCTCGGCTTCCTCGGCGCGCTCTCGGGGCTCGCCCAGGAGATGCGTCTCACGCGTGCACGCGTCGAGCTGCTCTCCGGGCTCGCGGGCTGCGTGCGCTTCGAGCTGCGCGGCGAGGGCGGCTTCGTGCTGCTCACGCACTTCGGCGCGGGTCCGGTGCCGGAGGTCCCGACGACGTCGATCGCCGTCGACCGCGACGCCTACCGCGCCCTGCGCGCGGGCGAGCTGAACCCCCAGGATGCCTTCCTCGGCGGGAAGATCCAGGTGGAGGGCGACCTCCAGCTCGCGATGCAGCTCGCGCTCGCGGCGCTCGCGCCGGACTGACGCGCAGGCGCAGTGCTCCCGCTTGCCCGTCGATGAAGAAGGCTTTCGAGGGACGGTGAGCGGTTGCCATTCATGCCATGGCGCGCCGGACGAGACAGCTGAGCTTCGACGAGTACCGGAAGCGGATGGGCCGCGGCGTCGACCGCGCGCGCGTCTGGCATCGCGCGCGCGCGAACGCATCCCCGGCTGGTGCGTCGTGAACAACGGCTTCGGGACCTGCTCTCCGGGACGCCGCTTCGCGCAGCAGCGCCGCTCCGCGCGCCGGGGCTACGGAATCGCCACCTGGCGCAGCAGCTCGAGGCTCTCGAGCGCGCGGCCCGCGCCGTTCACCACCGCCGTGAACGGATCCTCGCTGCGGAGGATCGGCAGCTTCGTCTCCTGGCGCAGCACCTGGTCGAGGTCCTTCAGCATGGAGCCGCCGCCCACCAGCATGATGCCGCGGTCGACGATGTCGGCCGCGAGCTCCGGCGGCGTGCGCTCGAGCGTGAGGTGGACGGTCTCGACGATCTGGCCGAGCGGCTCGACCAGCGCCTCGCGCACCTCCTCGCCGGTGGTGACGACGACCTTCGGGATGCCGGCGACGAGGTCGCGGCCCTTGATCTCCATCGTCTCGGTCTTCGCGTTGGGCGACGCGGTGCCGACCGTGGTCTTGATCGTCTCCGCGGTGCGCTCGCCGATCAGCATGTTGTACTTGCGCTTCACGTAGTTGATGATCGCCTCGTCCATCGCATCGCCGCCGCAGCGGATCGAGCGCGAGGTCACGATGCCCGAGAGCGAGATCACGGCCACGTCCGTGGTGCCGCCACCGATGTCCACGACCATGTTCCCGGTCGCCGCCGTCACGTCGAGGCCGGCGCCGATCGCGGCCGCCATGGGCTCCTCGATCAGGTAGACCTCGCGGGCGCCGGCCGAGAGCGCCGACTCGCGCACCGCGCGCTTCTCGACGCTGGTGATGCAGGGCGGCACGCAGATCACGATGCGCGGCCGCACCCACTTCGTGCGGTTGTTGTGCGCGCGCTGGATGAAGTAGCGCAGCATCGCCTCGGTGATCTCGAAGTCGGCGATCACGCCGTCCTTGATCGGGCGGACCGCGCGGATCCCGCTCGGCGTGCGGCCGAGCATCTCCTTCGCCTCGTGACCGACGGCGAGCACCTTCTCGCCGCGGCCGCTCGGATCCTTGGCGACGGCGACCACGCTCGGCTCCGAGCAGATCAGTCCCTTGCCCTTGGCGAACACCAGCGTGTTCGCCGTGCCGAGATCGATGGCGAGATCGCTGGAGAAGAGACCGGCGATGGCGTCCAGCATGTGCGCTCCTGGGGGAACCCACGGCGAGAGGCCGTAGGGATGCCCTCCCCTATCGGCAGGAGCGCGCGAGAGTTGAGGTGAGCGCTGAGATTGCCCTACGAGCTGCGCCGTGACTGCCGTCGCGGCGACGTGTCAGCGCGTCGCCTCGTCCTCGCTGCCGGTCGCCTGCGTCTCGCCTGCCGCTTCGGGATCCGCGGCGACGAGCGCCTCGAGCTCGCCGAGCCGGCCGGCGAGTGCGGCGGCTTCCGCCGCGAGCGCCTGCACCTGCGTCTGCACCTGCGCACGCCGGGATTCGAGCGCCGCGAGGCGCTCCTCCGCAGCGACGAGCGCGCTGCTCGTCGCCTCGAGCTGCCGGGCGAGCTCGCGTGCCTCGCGCCCCGCGAGCGCCCAGCCGAGCGCGGAGAGCGCGAGCGCGCCGGCGAGCAGCGGCACGACGAGCCGGCGCCAGCGCCGGCCGCGCTCGCCCGGGCGGCTGGCGCGCTCGTCCTGAACGCCGACGGCGACGAGTCGCGGGCGTCCCTCGGCCATGGGCGGCTCACCTTGCTTGCGTCCTACGACTGGATCACGAGCTTCGAGAGGCTCGTCTTGCGCAGATTCGTCTTCTGGATCGTGCGCACGAGCTCCGCGACCTTGTCCGTGTCCGTCTCGAAGGGGTTGTTGCAGATCACACGCACGTTGAGGAGGTTGCCGAGCCGGATGTTCGACCAGTCGAGGTCGTACTGGATGCCGTTCTGCCGCGCGAGCTTGATGAACTCGCCGCGCATGCGGGCGCGCGTGTCCGGCGGCGGCTCCGTCTTGGCCTTCAGGATCTCGTCGTCGTCGAGGATGCGGTCGACCGAGCCCTTGCGCTCCATCAGGTAGTAGAGCCCGCGCCCGAGGCGGATGTCGTGGTACTGGAGATCGAGCATGAACACGCGCGGATCGCTCCAGCGCGAGCCCCGCGAATCGATCCAGTTCTCGATCAGCTTGCGCTTGATGACCCAGTCGACCTTGCGCTCGAGCTTGTCCGGGTCGTCGTCGAGGCAGTCGAGCACGTGCTGCCACATGCCGACGGCCTCCTTGAGCTCGTCCGACACCGGGTACTGCTCGATGTACTTCCGCGCCATCTCGCAGTACTCGCGCTGGATCTCGATCGGCGAATACTCCCGGCCGTTGTCGAGGCGCAGCTTGCGCTTGCACGTCGTGTCGTAGGAGATGTCCTTGATGGCCTTCACCGGGTTGCGCAGGGTGAAGTCCTTGTTGATGTAGTTGTCCTCGATCATCTGGAGGACGATGGCGCAGGCGCCGACCTTCAGGAAATTCGTGTACTCGCTCATGTTCGAGTCGCCCACGATCACGTGGAGGCGCCGGTAGCGCTCGCGATCCGCGTGGGGCTCGTCGCGCGTGTTGATGATGGAACGGTCGTTCGTCGTGGTGCCCGAGATCTTCTGGTAGATGTGCTGCGCGCGCTGGCTGATGCAGTAGTGGACGCCGTCCTGCGTCTGGAAGACCTTACCTGCCCCCGTGTAGATCTGGCGTGTCACCAGGAACGGGATCAGCTGCTCGGCGAGGTAGTAGAAGTCGACGTCGCGGTCGACGAGGTAGTTCTCGTGGCAGCCGTAGCTGTTGCCGACGAAGTCGGTGTTGTTCTTGAAGATCGAG
>Ga0075327_1000082_pt1 | contig 21609 bp, 19 predicted proteins | sample MayberrySE_Catta_2_FD_120056 | JGI IMG/M metagenome (GOLD analysis project Ga0075327, IMG submission 120056) | Natural and restored wetland microbial communities from the San Francisco Bay, California, USA, that impact long-term carbon... | ecosystem: Environmental > Terrestrial > Soil >...
CACGCCTCTTGCTCTATCGATCGCCACGTAGAGGTGACCGGCGATGACGTAGCGAGACGATGCCGCGGTGCCTTGCTCGGCTGCTGAGCCTTGCTGAGCCAGTCGGAGCATCGAGCGCCGCAACGGATGATCCGGGGGCCGCGCAACCGGCCGCCCGCGCAGAGGAACCTGCCGCGCTCCGTGGTCGGGGTGGTGGGATTCGAACCCACGACGCGGATCCCCCAAAGATCCGGCTCTGGCCGCTGAGCTACACCCCGAACCGGCGAGGAGGCTAGCGTAGGCGCGTGCGGATGCGGTGGCTCGTGCGCGTCGGGAAGGCGTTCGCCTTCGGGAGCCTCGGCCTGCTGCTGCTCGTCGCGCTCTGGGCGCTGGTGCCGGCGGGCACCGCGTCCCTCTCGGGCGAGGGCGCGATCGCCGCGCTCGAACGCGTCTCTCTCGGCGGCTCCGAGCAGACGATCCTCGTGCGCGGGCACGACCGCTCGAAGCCGGCCCTGCTCTACGTGCACGGCGGACCCGGCTTCGGCCAGCTCCCGCTCGCGCCGCACTACTCCGAGGCACTCGAGCGCCACTTCGTGGTCGTGCACTGGGACCAACGCGGGGCCGGCGCCTCCTGCGCGGGCACCGACTTCGAGGCGGTCACGCGCGAGCGCATCGTGGCGGACGCGATCGAGCTCTCGGAGCGGCTCGCGGGCCGCTTCGGCAGCTCGGGAAGGATCTTCCTGCTGGGCCACTCGTGGGGCAGCGTCGTCGCGGCGCTCGCGGTGCAGCAGCGGCCGGAGCTCTTCCACGCATACGTCGGACTCGGCCAGGTCGTGAACGGCCGGCGCAACGAGGAGCTCTCGTACCGCTTCGTGCTCGACGAGGCGCGGCGGCGCGGCGACGCCGAGGCGCTCGCCGAGCTCGAACGCATCCACCCGCCGTATCCGACGACGCGCGAGCTCGGGGTGCAGCGGCGCTGGCTGAACGCGTATCGCGGCAGCATCCACGCCATGGAGCGCGCCCGCGCGGCGCTGCCCGCGGCGCTCTTCGGCCGCGAGTACACGCTCGCGACGCGGCTCCGCTTCTTCTCGTGCTTCGACCGCAGCATCGCGCGCCTGTGGGACGGGCTCGACGCCTTCGACGCGCGCGTCGAGATCCCGCGCCTCGACGTCCCCGTCTTCTTCTTCACGGGGCGGCACGACTGGAACACGCCCTTCCCGCTCGTCGAGGAGTGGGCCGCGCGGCTCGAGGCGCCGCACGTGGAGATCGTCTGGTTCGACGACGAGGGCCACTTCCCGCCGCTCGAGGACCCGGAGGAGTTCCAGCGCCGTCTGATCGAGAAGCTCACGCCGCTCGCGCCGCGCGGATCACCCGCTCGAAGCGGGCGAGCTCGCCCGCGAAGGGCTCGGCCGCGCGCGGCCAGTGCACGACGAAGTCCGTGACGCCGGCCTCCGCGTAGCGGCCGAGGGTCTCGCGGAACGCCTCGACGGAGTCGAGCCCGGCCGCGAGGCCGACGCCCGACAGCACCATGCGCGCGAGCGTCTTCGGGTCGCGGCCGGCCGCGGCGCACGCGTCGGCGAGGCGCGCGCCCTGCGCGGCGATCACGCGCGCGCCCTCGGCGGCGGCGAGCCCCTCGCGCTTCCGGTCGCCCGTCGAGACCCAGCTCTCGCCGAACTCGGCCGCGAGCGCCATGCCGCGCGGGCCGCTGGCCGCGATCGCGAAGGGGATCCGCGGGCGCTGCACGCAGCCCGGGACGCTGGGCGCGCCGTCGGCCGCGTACCAGCGCCCCGCCCACGACGTGCGCGGCTCGCGGAGCAGGTGGTCGCTCAGCGTCACGAACTCGGCGAAGCGCTCGGCACGCTCGCGCGGCGACCAGGGGCGCTGGCCCAGGATCGTGGCGTCCCAGCCCGTCCCGCCCGCGCCGATCCCGAGCACGAGGCGGCCGCCCGAGAGGTCGTCGAGCGCGATCGCCTCGCGCGCCAAGGGGACGGGATGCCGGAAGTTCGGCGACACCACGAGCGGCCCGAGGCGGATGCGCCTCGTCGCGAGCGCGGCCGCCGCGAGCGTCGGGACCGCGCCGAACCAGGTGGAGTCGCGGAGGCTCCGCCACGCGAGGTGGTCGTAGGTCCAGGCGTGGTCGAAGCCGAGCGCCTCGGCACGGCGCCACGTCGCGGCGAGCTCCGCGCGGCGCAGCTCCGGCAGGATCACGACGCCAAGACGCATCCCGGACGAGAGTGCGCGAGAAGGCGGCGAGCGTCGACGGGCGGGCGCTCTAGCTCTGGATCGCGCTCCGACGGCGTCGGGCGATCGCCGGCGCCGGCGTGCGGCGCAGGCCCCATGCCAGGCCGGCGAACGAGAGGCTCCGGATCGTCCACTTCGTCGGATCCCAGTGGTACCAGGCGATCCCGTTGCGGTAGTCGCCGGGGAAGGCGTGATGGAAGTTGTGGTAGCCCTCGCCGTAGGAGAAGAACGCGAGCCAGGCGCTGTCGCGAGCCGAGACGTCCGTCTGGTAGGGGCGCTTGCCGAAGAAGTGTGCGCTCGAGTTGATCAGGAAGGTGCAGTGATGGACGAAGACCGTCCGCACCAGCCCGCCCCAGAGCACGCCGCCCCAGGGTCGATCGAAGGCGAGCCCGATCAGGAAGGGCAGGCCCAGGCCGACACCGACCGCGAGCGGGACGTAGAAGCGCGCCTGGAGGCGGACGAGCCGGCTCCGCTCGAGATCCCGGACGTTCGCCGTGCTCGGCGCTTCCTCGAAGAGGATCCAGCCGATGTGCGCCCAGAGGAAGCCGCGCTTGATGTTGTAGGGATCGGCCTCCTGGTCGACGTGGCGATGGTGGGAGCGATGGTCCCTCACCCAGGCGAGCGCAGAGTTCTGGAGCGCGGCGGCGCCGAAGATCAGGACGAGCGCCTGCACGATCGGATGGCAGTCGTACGTGCGGTGCGCGTAGTAGCGGTGGTAGCCCGCGGTGATCGCGAGCCCCGTGAGGAAGTACATCGCGACGAAGGGCACGAGGTCCGTCCAGACGAAGCCCTGCGAGGCGACGTACGCCGTGGTGAGCACGACCGCCGCGATCGGGGTCGAGATCAGCACGCTCGCGTTCAGCCAGTTGAAGCGGAAGCGCGGATGGCTCACCCGAGAGGTGTACCGGCCTCCGACCGGGAGGGAAACGAGGCGTCGGTAAAAGATTGGTAAGGACCGCTCGGCGGGGCCCCCTGCGCGTCCGTGCGAGCGCCGCTCGCCGCCGGCTGGCTCGCGCCCGCCGACGCGCTACGCAACCGGGTGTCCTCGCCGCGGAGGTGCCCATGCCCGCCGATCTCCTCACCGTCGACGCCGACGGCCACGTGCTCGAGCCCGCCGACACCTGGGAGCGCTACATCGACCCCCGGTTCCGGGACCGGGCGCTCCGGATCGGCACCGACGCCGACGGCTTCGAGAACCTCTTCATCGACAACCGGCCGACGCTCATGCTGAAGGGCCGGCTCGGCGCCCTCGGCGGGATCGAGGCCGAGACGCCGGCCGAGAAGCTCGCCTTCCAGATCCCGGGCCGACGCACGTACCGCGACGGCGCGCCGCCCGGCGGCTTCGACCCGCAGGCGCGCCTCGCGGTGATGGACGCCGAGGGCATCGACCGCGTGCTGCTCTATCCCACGATCGGGATCGCCTGGGAGCACGCCGCGCTCGACGCCGAGCTCGCGCTCGCGTACAGCCGCGCCTACAACCGCTTCATCGTCGACTTCTGCCGCGCCGAGCCGAAGCGCCTCCACCCCGTCGCGCACATCACGCTGCTGAACCCGGCGGGCGCCGTGGAGGAGGTCCGCCGCGCGCGCCGCGACGGCTGCGTCGGCGTCTACCTCTCGCCCGACCGCGCCGCGCGCCGCGGCAAGCCGCTCGACGACCCCGACTTCGACCGCTTCTGGGCCACCGTGTCGGACCTCGACATGCCGATCGCCTTCCACGTGGTCGCACGCGAGGATCTGACCTTCGCCCCCTGGGCGCGGAGCGGCACCGGCGCGGACGGCGTGTTCATGTTCGCGTTCCTCGCCGTCGAGGTGATGGCCGCCTTCACGCAGATGATGGCCACGGGGCTCTTCGAGAAGTACCCGCGCCTGCGCTGCGCCGTGCTCGAGGCGGGCTCGAACTGGATCACGGCCTGGCTCGACCGCCTCGACCACAAGGTGGAGCGCGGCGGCTTCCCGACCGCCCTGAAGCTGCTGCCGAGCGAGTACTTCCGCCGCCAGTGCGTGATCTCGGCGGATCCCGACGAGTCGCTCACGGCGCCGGTCGTCGCGCACCTCGGCGACGACTTCGTCGTCTGGGCCTCGGACTACCCGCACCTCGACGCCTCGTTCGGCGTCGTGAAGGAGCTGCGCGAGCGCATCGCGAGCCTGCCGCTGGCCTCGCAGAGGAAGGTGCTCGGCGAGAACGTGCTGCGTTTCTACGGAATCGGCTGACGCCGCGCTTCAGCGGATCCGGCTCCCGGCCGAAGCAGGCGACATGGAGAGCGCCCCCCGAGGCGGGGGACGGGTGCGTCCCGCCGCGCTGCTCGCCGTGCTGGCGTTCGGCTGCGTCGGTGAGCCCGAGCCGCCGCCGCCCGCCCCGCCGCCGCCCCCGGCCGCGTCGCTGCGCGGGCGTCTTCTGGCCGAGGGCGAGGCGCTCTCGAGCGCGGATCTCGCGCGCTCGGTCGTCTACCTGGAGCCGATTCCGGCGGCGCCCCTGCCGCCGGCCCCGCGCGCGGCGGAGCTGCACCATCGGCTCGCGCCGGAGCTGCTCGCCGTCGCGCCCGGCGACACGCTCTGGCTCGTGAACGACGACCGCATCTTCCACGGCGCCTTCTCCTACTCCCGGCCGAACGGCTTCGACCTCGGCGCCTACGGCCCCGGCGAGCGGCGGCCGGTCCGCTTCGAGCACGCCGGCCCGGTGCGCATCCACTGCCCCTTCCATCCCGAGGAGGCGAGCCTCGTCGTCGTGGTGCCGAGCCGCCTCGTGGTCCTCCCCCGGCGCGGCGGCGCGTACGAGCTCACGGGCATCGCGGCCGGGCGCTACTGGCTCCGCGCCTGGGCCGACGGATGGCCCGAGGTCGCGTACGACGTGACGCTCCACCCCGGCGAGACGGCGTTCCGCAACGTCGTCTGGCCGTCTAACGCCGTCGCCGGCGGCGCCGAGGCGCGGCCAGCGCCGCGAGCGCCGCGTCCACCGGCAGCGGCGCCCCGACCAGGAAGCCCTGGATCTCGTGGCAGCCCCACTTCACCAGCAGCGCCCGCTGCGCCTCGTGCTCCACGCCCTCGGCGACGACCCGGAGCCCGAGCGCCCGGCCCATCGCGACGATCGAGCGCGTGAGCGCGGCCGCCTCCGGGTCCTGCACGATCGAGCGGATGAACGAGCCGTCCATCTTGAGCGTGTCGACGGGCAGCCGGCGCAGGTAGGAGAGCGACGAGTAGCCGGTGCCGAAGTCGTCGAGCGCGATCGAGAGGCCGAGCGCGCGCAGGTCTTCGAGCGCGGAGACCACGGCCTGCTCGTCGCGCATGATCGCGCTCTCCGTGATCTCGAGCTGGAGCCGCTCGGGACGAACGCCGTGGCGCTCGAGTGTCGCGGCGATGTCGCGCGCGAAGCGCGGGCCGAACTCGCGCGCCGAGACGTTGAAGGAGATCCGCGCGCCGGCGCGCGCCAGCTCCGCCTCCGCGCGGCTCGCCTGCCGGCACACCTCCTCGAGCACCCAGCGGCCGAGCGGCGCGATCAGCCCGGTCTGCTCGGCGACCGGCACGAAGTCCGCCGGCGACACGGCGCCGAGCTCGCCGTCGTGCCAGCGCGCGAGCGCCTCGTAGCCGACGATACGGCCGCTCTCGAGCTCGAGCTTCGGCTGGAAGTGGAGCGCGAGCTCGCCGTGCTCGAGCGCGTGCCGCAGGCGCACCTCGACCGCGAGACGGCGCTGCGCGAGCTCGTTCATCGAGGCGTCGTAGAACTGGTAGCCGTTCTTGCCCGCCGACTTCGCGTGGTACATGGCGGCGTCGGCGCTGCCGAAGAGCGCCTCGACGCGCTCGCCGTCCGAGGGCCAGGTCGCAATGCCGATGCTGGCGTGGACGACGAGCTCGTGGCCGCGCAGCCGGCAGGGACGCTGGAGCCCGTGCAGCAGGTGGTCGGCCACGAGCGCGAGGTCGCTCGCATCGCGGAGCTCGGTGACGAGCACGGCGAACTCGTCGCCGCCGAGCCGCGCGACCGCGGGCTCGAAGCCGCGATCGAGCTCACGCGGCGCGAGCGTGGCCTCGCGCGCGCCGCGCACGAGCCGGTCGGCCACCTCGCGCAGCAGCTCGTCGCCGACGTCGTGCCCGAGCGTCTCGTTGATGCGCTTGAAGTCGTCGAGGTCGAGGAAGAGGACGCCGAGCCGCGCGCCGTTGCGGCGGGCCTGCGTGATCGCGAGCCCCACCCGCTCCGCGAACATCAAGCGGTTGCCGAGGCCGGTGAGGCCGTCGTGGTACGCGAGGTAGCGGAGCTGCTGCTCGGTGCGCTTGTGCTCGGTGAGGTCCTGCACCGTGCCCTCGAGCCGCGCCGCCCGGCCGCTCGCGCTCCGCACCACCTGGAACTGCGTCTGGAAGAAGCGCTCGCTGCCGTCGGGCAGCTGAATCCGGTAGTCGAGGTGCGCGCCGGCGCCCGCCTCGATGCTGGCGTGGACCGCCTCCAGCACCGCGCGGCGGTCGTCGGGGTGCAGCCGCTCGAGGAGCTCGCTCGGCGGGCCTTCCTTGCCGGGATCCTCCACCCCGTAGAGCGCCCAGAACTCGTCCGAGGCCATCAGCGCGCCGGATTCGAGGTCGAGCTCGAAGCTGCCGAGCCGCGCGATCTGCTGCGCGCGCGCGAGATGCGCCTGGCTGCGGAGCAGCTCGCCGTGCGAGGCGAGCAGCTGCGCCGCCATGCGGTCCACGCCGCGCGCCACCTCGCCGAGCTCGTCGCCGCGGCGGCTCGCCAGGCGGACGGCGAGGTCCCCGCGCCCGATCCGGCCGACGGCATCCTGGACCTGGCGGATCGGCCGCACCAGGCTCCGTGCGAGCACGAAGCACGCCGCGAGGGTGACCGCGAGCGCCGCGCAGCCCGCGAGCGCGAGCTTCGCGCGCGCGCTCGCGAGCGCCGCGCGCTCGGGCGCGAGATCGGCCACGACGAAGAGCGTGGCGCCGGCCCCGCCCCGGATCCGGGCGACGAGGAGCGCGCCGCCGTCCTGCGCCGGCGCCTCGGGGCGGAGCTCTGCGCCGCAGAGCTCGGACCAGCGCGCGAGCAGCGCGGGGCCGAGCGCCTCGGCCGCGACGAGGCGATGCGTCTGGCGTCCGCCGAGCGCGATCGCGACGGCGACGGCGGCGTGGATCCGGCCGCCGGCCGCGAACAGCTCAGGCGCGCCCACGCGCTGCGCTGCCTCGACGAGCGCCGGGTCGCCGCTCGCGGCCTGGAGCGTTCCGCGCGCGTCGAGGAACGCGATCGACGCCGCGCCCTGCTCCGCTCGCACTCGCTCCGCGAGGTCCCGCGTGGTCGGTGCGTGCGCCACGCCGAGCGTCGCGCGCAGCTGCGGTGCGCTCGCGACGGCGCGATAGCGCACCTCGAGCTGCCGCAGGTGGTCGCGCAGCAGCGAGTCGCCGGCGTGCGCCGCCCGCGCGAGGCGCTCCTCCGCGTTCTGGCGCAGGCCGCGCTGGAGCGCGCGGTCGTGAACCAGGAAGGCGAGGCTCCCGGACAGCAGCGCCGTGCCGACGAGGGTCGCCGTCAGGCGGCGCGCGAGCGTCCAGGGCTCTCGTCTCGGGGCCTCCTCCACGCGTACCTCCGCCGACAGCGCGCGGGATCCGCTCTCGTTTCGGCGCCCCGGGCGTGCTCCTTGAGGCGGAGCCCGCGCTAGCGATCGCCGCGGGCGGCGCGGCTCCCCGGCGGCGCCGGCAGCGGCAGATCCTCGGGAAGGCGCGACGCGATCTCCTCGCTGATCCCCGCCTCCTCGACGAGCAGGCGGCGGCGCTCGTGCGGGTCGAGCGGCCGGAGCGCTGCCGCGCCGGGGCCCGCGATCTCGACGCGCTGCCCGAACGCCGCGCCGATCGCGCGGTCGCCGCGAAGCACGCGCAGATAGAGACCGTAGTTGAAGGGGCTCCAGCCGCGCGTCTCCTCGTGGCGCGTGCGGAACTCGGCGGCGCTCGCGCCGAGCGCCTCGATGCGGCAGTCGAGCCCGTCCGGCTTGTGGAGCGGCCGCCAGCGCACGAGCCAGCGGCCATTCTCGGGCCGCGCGCGGACGCCCCATGCGCCGTGCGCGACCCCGGTCTCCGCGGCGGAGTCGAGACGCAGCGGCTCTCCGTGGAGGATCGACGCGTCGACCATCCAGAGCGTGCCGTCGAGCCGCACGCACGTCGTGCCGTGGTTCGGCGGGAGATCGGGCGCCACCAGCATCGTCGCCGTGCCGCGCTCGGCGGCGAAGCCGAGCCCCTCGAGCAGCGCAGCCAGCGCGCCGTTTCCGGCCCAGCAGGTGCCGCCCGTGCCGTGCGCGAGCCACGTCTCGAAGAAATCCCTCGGCTCGTCGCCCGGCAGCGGCCCGGCCTCTCCGCCGCGCAGATGCATCAGCTTGCGAACGTTGTCGAAGGGCACCCGCTCGCACCAGCGCGCGTAGAGGGACGCGAGCCCGGGCCGGTCCGGCGCCGGGGCCGCAGAGAAGCCGAGCCGTTCGAGAACGCGCTCGCGGAGCGCGGGGGTCAGCACGCTGCAGCTGCGAAGCGGGTTCGAGGCAACGAGTCAGACCAGCCGGATCGGCTGAAAGACCTTCTCCTCGAGCCAGATCACGATCTCGCGCAGCGCGTCGGGATTGATCTCGTGCTGCATCGGGTACTCGCGGTAGTGCACGTTGAGCCCGCGCGCGAGCAGCCGCTGGCGCGACTCCTGCGCGCGCGCGACCGGGATCATCGGGTCCTGGCTGCCGTGGATGACGAGCGCGGGGAAGTTCTTGAGCGCTTCGTTCGGGGGGATCGACTTCTCGAGCGGCTCGGGCAGCCAGCTCGACAGCGCGACCAGGCCCGCGAAGCGCTCGGGCTCGGAGAGCACGAGCTCGTAGGCCATCACGGCGCCCTGGCTGAAGCCGAGCACGACGACCTTGCGCCGGTCGACGGGATAGCGCGCGAACGCCTCGTCGATGAACTTCCGAAGCGCGCCCCGCGCGCTCTCGAACGCAGCGGGGTCCATCTCGCGGCCCTGCGTGATCGGCCACCAGCCGAAGCCGAGCACGCCCTGCGCGATCTGGAAGGTGACCGGGCCCTGCGGACAGAGCACGAGCGCGCGGCCGCCGTGCAGGATCGGCGACAGCCCGATCAGGTCGTGCGCGCTCGCTCCCCAGCCGTGGAGGGCGAGCACGGTGGGATGAGGCCCGTCGCCGGGAGGAACGTGCGCGGTGTAGAGGAGATCCATGGCGAACACGGTAGCCGGCACGGGGCCTCGGCCCAGCCGGGCCGCGCCGCGCGCCAGCCGCCGGACCGCCCGTCTCCCATCTGCTACATCCACTCCTCATGCCCGCGGGCCGGAGCCTCTTCGACAAGGTCTGGGACGCGCACAGCGTGCGCGAGCTGCCCGGCGGCCAGACGCAGCTCTTCATCGGGCTCCACCTGATCCACGAGGTCACGAGCCCGCAGGCGTTCGCGATGCTGCGCGAGATGAAGCTGCCCGTGCGCTTCCCCGCGCTCACCTTCGCGACCGTCGACCACATCATCCCGACCGACTCGCAGCAACGGCCCTTCGCCGACCGGCTGGCCGAGGAGATGCTCGTCCACCTCGAGCGCAACTGCCGCGAGCACGGCATCCGCTTCTTCGACGCGGCGAGCGGGAAGCAGGGCATCGTGCACGTGATCGGGCCGGAGCTCGGCCTCACGCAGCCCGGCACGACGATCGCGTGCGGCGACAGCCACACCTCGACGCACGGCGCCTTCGGCGCGATCGCGTTCGGGATCGGCACGAGCCAGGTGCGCGACGTGCTCGCCACGCAGTGCCTCGCCCTGAACCGACCGAGGGTCCGCCGGATCGAGGTGACGGGGAAGCTCGGCGGCGGCGTCTACGCCAAGGACGTGATCCTGCACGTGATCCGGCGGCTCGGCGTGAACGGCGGGGTGGGCTTCGCCTACGAGTACGCGGGCCCGGTGGTCGAGGCCTTCTCGATGGAGGAGCGCCTCACGCTGTGCAACATGTCGATCGAGGGCGGCGCGCGCGTCGGCTACGTGAACCCCGACGAGATCACCTTCTCCTACCTCGCGGGGCGCGAGCTGGCGCCGCAGGGCGCCGCCTTCGAGCGCGCGCTGGCTTGGTGGCGCAGCATGGCGAGCGACCCGGACGCGCACTACGACGACCGCGTCGCGCTCGACGGCGCCGCGATCGAGCCGACGGTCACCTGGGGCATCAACCCGGGGCAGGCCTGCGGGGTCAACGAGCCGATCCCGCGCCTCGCGGACGTGCGGCCCGAGGAGCGCGCCCAGGTCGCGGAGGCGCTCGAGTTCATGGGGCTCACGGGGGGCCGGCCGCTCGCGGGAACGAAGATCGACGTGGCCTTCATCGGCTCCTGCACGAACGGCCGCATCAGCGATCTGCGCGAGGCCGCGCGCGTGGCCAAGCAGGGCCGCGTGGCGCCCGGCGTGCGGACGTACGTGGTGCCGGGCTCGCAGGCCGTGGCGAATCAGGCGGAGGCCGAGGGCCTGCCCGAGGTGTTCCGCGCCGCGGGCTTCGACTGGCGCGAGCCCGGCTGCTCGATGTGCCTCGCCATGAATCCCGACAAGCTCGTCGGCCGCGAGCTGTGCGCGTCCTCGAGCAACCGCAACTTCAAGGGGCGCCAGGGCTCGCCCGTCGGCCGCACGCTGCTGATGTCGCCGGCGATGGTGGCCGCGGCCGCCCTGCGCGGCAAGGTCGTCGACGTCCGGGAGATGCTGTAGATGGCGGAGGCGCGCGTCGAGCGGGTCGAGGGCCGCGCCTGCGTGCTCCGGGGCGACGACATCGACACGGACCGCATCATCCCGGCGCGCTTCCTTCGCTGCGTCACCTTCGACGGCATCGGGGAGCACGCCTTCGCGGACGACCGCGAGCAGGCGAAGGGCGACCACCCGCTCGACGACCCGCGCTTCCGCGGCGCGAGCATCCTCGTCGTCGGCCGGAACTTCGGCTGCGGCTCCTCGCGCGAGCACGCACCGCAGGCGCTGATGCGCTTCGGCTTCCGCGCCTTCGTGGGTGCCTCCTTCGCCGAGATCTTCGCGGGCAACTGCACCGCGCTCGGCCTGCCCTGCGTGACGCTCGCCGAGCCCGACCTCGAGGCGCTCATGGACAGCGTCGCGCTCGATCCGGCGCAGCCCGTCGTCATCGACCTCGTGGCACGCACGGTGACGTCCCGGGCCGGCGTCGCGAAGGCCGGGCTCCCGGGCGGCGTGCGCCAGGCGCTGCTCGAGGGCAGCTGGAACGCGACGGCCGTGCTGATCGACGCGGGGGACGCGATCGAGCGCACTGCGCGGCGCCTGCCCTACGTGAGCGGCTTCCCGGGCTAGACCGCTTGCGGCGGCTGCTCACGGTCGCGCTCTGCGCGCTCCTCTCCGGCGGAGCGGCCCGCGCCGACGAGCCCGCGGCGCCCGCGGCCGCGTCGCCGCCGGCGCCCCGCACGGAGACGGCGCCGCGGGCGCCCGAGCCGATCGCGCTCTCGCACGTCGTCGAGCAGGGCGAGGAGGCCGAGCGCGCGGCGAAGAAGCTCGCGTCGGTCGCCGAGGCGGTGCCCGAGCTCCAGCAGATCGAGCAGGCGCTGCCCGAGCAGGGGGCCCAGCTGCGCGAACGCGCGAAGCGCTCCGCCTCGATCGCGACGGACCCCGGCTCGCTGATCGCACTCGACGAGGAGCTGCGCAGCTGGGAGCTGACCCGCGAGGACCTCTCGGCTTCGCTCGCCCTCCTCACCGAGCGCCTCACCGGGCTCGAGACGGCGCTGGCGGAGCTGTCGCACCTCCACGAGGTCTGGAAGGTCACCGAGGAGGCGGCGCTGCGGGCGGTGGCGCCGGACGGCGTGGTGGAACGGATTCGCGCGGTCCGTCGGACGCTGCGCGACGCGAAGGCCCGCCTCGAGCGGCGCCGCGACGAGCTGCTCGCGCTCCAGGCGAAGGTCGCCGAAGAGGAGCAGCGCGCCCAGCTCGCGCTCGAATCGCTCACCGAGGCGCGCGACGCGTTCCGCAGCCAGCTGCTCCTGCGCGACAGCCGGCCGCTCTGGGCCGCCGTCGGCGAGGGACGCAGCGAGGTCGCACCCGGCCTCCGCGAGACGTTCGCCGCGCGCTGGCGCGCGCTCGGCCGCTTCGTCGAAGCGCGCCGGGAGCGGTTCGCCGTTCACGTGCTGCTGCTCGTGGCAGCGCTCGCGGCGACGCTCGCCCTGCGCAGCCGCGCCGGGGGCTGGCGTGCCGACGACCCGCGCCTCGAGGCCTCGGCCGTCGTGTTCGAGCGACCCGTCTCCGCGGCGCTCCTGCTGGTGGCGTCCCTCACGCCCCTGCTCTACCCGCGGGCCCCGCGCCTCGCCGATGCGCTCGGAGTCGTGCTGATCGTGATCCCGGCGCTGCGCCTGCTGCCGCGGCTGCTCGAGCCCGCACTCGCGCCCGCCGTGTACGCGCTCGCCGGCTTCGCGCTGCTCGACCGCTTCCGCGACGTCGTGTCGAAGAGCGTCCTGTTCGAGCGGAGTCTGCTGCTCCTCGAGACGCTCGCGGCGTTCGGCTTCCTGATCTGGATGCTCCGGCCCGCCCGGCTGGCGGCGCTGCCGGCCGGGACCCGGATCCCGCGCGCGCTCGGCCGCACGCTCGATCTGGCGGCGATCGCACTCGGCTTCTCGGCGCTCGCGAACGTGGCCGGCTGGGTCCACCTGTCGCGCGCGCTCGCGGAGGGAGTGCTCGGCTCCGCCTACGTCGCCGTCGTGCTCTTCGGCGCCGTGCGGGTGCTGCGCACGGCGGTGCGAGCCGGCCTCCGGAGCGGCGCCGCGCAGCGGCTCGGGCTCATCCGGCGTCACGGCAGCGGCGTCGAGCGCTGGCTGCGGCGCGTCATCCACGGCGGTGCGTTCACGCTCTGGGCCTGGCTCACGCTCGCCGGCTTCGGTGTCGCGGACCGTGCCACCGAGGCCCTGGCGGCCGTGCTCGGTGCCGAGGCCCGATTCGGCTCGCTCGGCGTCTCGCTCGGCGACGTGCTGGCCTTCGTGCTCACGTTGGTGGGCGCCTACCTGCTCTCACGGGCGCTCCGCACCGTGCTCGAAGACGACATCGTGCCCCGACTGCCAGCGGCGCGCGGGGTGGGCCACGCGGTCACCAGCACCGTGCAGTACTCGGTGCTGCTGCTCGGCTTCCTGCTCGCGATCTCGGCGGCCGGCGTCGATCTGGACCGGGTCTCGCTGCTGGCAGGCGCCTTCGGCGTGGGCATCGGCTTCGGCCTCCAGAACGTGGTCAACAACTTCGTCTCGGGCCTGATCCTGCTCTACGAGCGGCCGGTGCAGCTCGGCGACATGGTCGAGGTCGGCGGCACCACGGGCGAGGTGCGCAGGATCGGCATCCGCTCGAGCACGATCCGGACCTTTCAGGGCGCCGAGGTCATCGTGCCGAACTCGAGCCTGATCGCCGAACGCGTCGTGAACTGGACCTTCTCCGACCGGCGGCGCCGCATGGAGATCAAGGTGGGGGTGGCGTACGGGACGGACCCCGAGCGCGTGCTCGCCCTGCTCGAGTCGGTCGCGCGCGGCCACCCCGGCGTGCTCGAGGATCCCGCGCCGCAGGCCCTCTTCACCGGCTTCGGCGACAGCTCGCTCGACTTCGAGCTGCGCGCGTGGACGGCGCAGTTCGACACGTACGTCGTCACGCAGAGCGACCTCACGGTCCGCGTCGCGAGGGTGCTGGCCGAGGCGGGCGTCGAGATCCCCTTCCCCCAGCGCGACCTCCACCTGCGCACGGCCGACGCGAAGGCGCTCGCCGCGCTCCGGGACGAGCCGGACGACTGAGCCGGTCAGCGGGCCTCGTCCCGCGGCCCGGGCTCATCGGGTCCGGTCTCTTCTCCTCCTGCGGACACCGCGGGAGGCGCCGGCAGCGACGCCGCCTGCTGCTCCTCGATCACGATCTCGACGCGCCGGTTCTGCTGGCGCGCGCTCGGCGACGTGTTCGCCACCATCGGCCGCGTCTCGCCGTAGCCGACGGTCTCGAGCCGGTTCGCGTCGACGCCCCGGCTGCGGAGATAGTCGGACACGGCGCGCGCGCGCCGCTCCGAGAGCTGCTGGTTCGCCGCGTCGCTGCCCACGTCGTCGGTGTGCCCCTCGATCGAGATCGCGCGCTCCGGATGCGCCTTCAGGAACTCCGCGACGCGGTCGAGGGTGCGCTGCGAGCCGGGCTGGAGATCGGCGCGGCCGAACGCGAAGAGCACGTCGTCGAGCGTGACCACGACCGGAGTGCCCTGGTTGGCGGCGGCTTCGAGGTCGCGCTCGAGCTCGGAGAGCCGCTGCTCGGCCGCGGTCGCCCGCTCGGTGGCCGTGTCGGCCCGCTCCGCTTCCGCCTGTGCCCGCGCGGCCTGCTCGCGCGCCCGCGTGCGCGCCTCCTCGATGCGCTGCTCGCGCGCCTCGAGCCGGACGTCCACCCGCCGCGACCCGAGCTCCTCTGCGCGCTGCTCGAGGGAGCGGCGCTGCGCGACCTGCTCGGCGGTCGCCACGCGCAGCTCCGCGATCTCGGCGAGCCGCTCGATCTCGCGCTCCTCGGCGTCGCGCTCGAAGGCCCGCTCGACGCGGCTCACGGCCTGCTCCGCCTCGTAGAGCTCGACGGACGCGTTGCTCGACACGACGGGATCGGCCGCCGCGTCGGCGTAGCGGGCGCGCGCCTGCTGGAGCGCGGGCGGCGGCGTCGAGGCGCACCCCACACCCAGCGCGAGCAGCAGCGCACCGATCAGCCCTCCCGGCGCGACTCGCGCCGTCCTCGTCGCGTTCCTCCGGCTCCTCATCGCGTCTCCTCCTCGAGAGCGCCCACGGTCTGCGAGAGCTCCTCCACCAGATCCTGCGCCCGAGCGCGCTGCGCCGAGGCGAGCGCGAGGTCGGCCTGCGCCTGCGCGAGCTCGGCCGCACGCAGCGCGTCCTCGTTGCGTTCCTCGCGCAATGCGCGCTGCGCCTTCTCCAGCTCGTCCTGCGCCTTGCGCAGCGGGAGCGGGGCGTGCTGGTTCGCGCCTTCCTGCTCGGCGCGCGCCACCGACTGCTCCGCACGCGCGACGGCGCCGCGCGGGGGCGGCGTCGAGGCGCAGGCCAAAGCGAAGGCCGCGAGCGCGACCGCGAGCACGGTTCCTCGTCTCATCGCATCCTCCCTTCGGAGCGGCTGCTCTCTTCGGACGTGTCGTCGAGGATTGCAAGCGGCGTGCCGGCCTCTCCGCGGACCTCGGCTCGCGCGAGCGCGGGCAGCAGCACCGCGATCTCCTCGAGGAATGCGTTCGCGTCGTCCGCGTTCCGCTCGGCGAGCGCCGCGGTCTGGGCGTCGCCGAGCGTGCGCGCGGAGGTCGCGAGCACGAGGTAGGCGGCCGTCGCGTTCGAGAGGAGGGCGTAGATGTCGCACAGATCGCCCGTCGCCTCGGGCATGCTGCGCGCGGGCTCGAGCCAGCGGGCCACGCGCGCGAGCGCCGCGCGGGACGCCCGCCGCCACCAGGGCACGCGTCCGTGCATGCGGCGCAGGGCCTGCTGGAGCGCGGCCTGGTGGGCGTACGCGCGCGGCTCGAGGCGCTTCAGCAGCCCCCACGCCTCCGGCCGCTCGCGGAGCGGCCCCGTCTCGAGCTCGGCGCTGAGGCGCGCGTGGAGCCGGCGCTCGAGCTGGAGCAGATCGCGGACCTCGCCGCGCAGCGCTGCCGTTCCGGATGCGGCCCGCATGACGACGGACGCTGCAGGCTCCGTGCCAGCGTTCGCCCCGGGCGCTGCGTTTGTACAAAGCGGCGGAGCCGCTGCGCCTGTCGACGCACCGGGGCCGTCTGCTGGCATCGTTCTTGCGTAGCATCCGCGCGCATGGGAGACAGCCGGTCGACGAGGCGCGGAGCCGATTGGCTCGCCGCGCTGCTGGCATTCGGGGCGCTGCCCGCCGCGGCGGAGGCGCCCGAGCTCGTGCGCGGTCCGACGGAGGTGCCGCTCGCCGTCGACGTGGTGTCGAGCTCCGGCGACGCGGTCACGTACCGGCTCACGAACCGCGGCGCGCATCCGATCCGGGAGGTCGAAGTGCTCGTGTCCCACGCCTTCCGCTGGGACCGGGAGTTCTCGCCCGGGGCCGAGAGCCCGAGCCGCGCCGCGACGCAGACCGTGCCCGTTTCGCTCGCGCCGGGCGAGTCGACCGAGGTGAAGCACCCGCTGCGGCCCCCGCTGCCCGAACGCAGCGACGGCCACTTCGAGACCGCGGTCGAGGTGCTGCGCTGGACCGCGGTGCTGCCGCCGCCGGGCGAAGCGGGCGGGGCGGCGCGATCTACAACGCTCGATCTACAAAACAGGAGGTGAGGCGATCGATGCGCCGCGCGTGGCAACCGATCGGGGTCGTGCTCTCGATCGTCGTCGCGGCCGGCTGCACGACGCTCGTCGCAGCCGGCTGCACGACGTCCCAGCGCTGGCAGCTCGGCGTGCCGGGCACGAGCTTCGACCTCGTTGTGACGCGGGTCGAACGGCGCAGCGAGCTGCTCGACGTTTGGCTGCAGCGCGAGGAGCTCACGCTGCGGAGCTTCGTGCCCGCGAGCCCGGCCTGCACCGAGCTGCTCCAGCCGGAGCGGACCGTGACGTGGAGCCAGGGCGGCTCGGGCACCTTCCACCCGAGCTCCGGGGACGCAGAGCTCCGCTGCCGTGCGGCCGGCATCGGCTCGCTCGAGGAATGGCGCGACCGCCTCCGCGCGACGCCGGGCCTCGAGGACTCGATCGTGCCGAGCGCACAGGCGGACTATCGCATCGTCTACCGCGACGAGGACGTCGCGTTCCTGCGCGGGCGCTTTCCGCTCGCGGGCCAGCTCGGCTGGACCTCGCTCGGCGACACCATCGCGGTCGTACCGACCGGTCCGGAGGCCTGCGCGGACGTGCTCGAGCGCGAGGTCGGCACCATGGAGTACTTTGCGCGCGGGACGCCGGTGCTCGCGCTGATGGGCTCCGCTGCGCGCTGTCCGATCGTCGGGCTCGTGCGGCCCGGGGCAGCGCCGGGCGCGGAGGCCAGCGTCGAGTGAGGACGAACATGAAGACGGATGCCTCGATCTCGCGGCGGCGCCTGCTCCGCGACGCCTGCGCGCTCGCGGCGACCGTGCCGCTCGCGCGCGCGCTCGTGGCGTGCGGCGCCGAGGAGCCCACGCCGCAGGCGCGGACGGGCACCGGCGTGCAGCCCGGCGCGGGCCGCGAGGAGCGCGAGCCGCCGCCGGCCGCCCGGGCACAGCCGCCGGCCGCGCAGCCGCAGGTGCCCGCGGAGCAGGCGCAGGCGCAGGCGCAGGCCGCGCAGCCGCAGGCCCCGCCGCAGCCGGCAGCGGGCGCCGACGGCCAGCTCGTCACCGAGATCGCCGCCATGCAGCCGCTCGTGCAGTCGCTCCAGTACGTGAACGATTCGCCGAAGCCCGACCAGCGCTGCGACAACTGCCTGTTCTTCACGGCGACCTCCGACGGACGCGGGCGCTGTCAGCTCTTCACGCAGGGCCTGGTGATGGCGCAGGGCTGGTGTGCCTCGTGGCAGCAGAAGCTCCCGGCCCCGGGCTAGGGCGTCATCTCCAAGAGCGTGGGTCACACGTCGAGCCGGGAGCCTGGGCCGGCCGCCAAGATCGCATCCGAGTTCCGGCCGCTGGAGACCGGTGCACGCGGAGGCGACATCACCCGTTTCTTGGAGCCGGAGCGGGCACCGGTCTCCAGCGGCCTCTTCGAGACTGCCCCCCGCAGCTGTGACGAACGTGCCTGGACTCGACTGCTACGTGATCCGCACGCTCTTCACGTTCACGAACTCGCGGATGCCGTGGCGGGACAGCTCGCGGCCCCAGCCGCTGTCCTTCACGCCGCCGAAGGGCAGACGCGGATCCGAGCGCACCATGCCGTTTACCACGACCGAGCCGGCTTCGAGCCGGCGCGCGATGTGCTCGCCGCGCGCGAGATCGCGCGTGAACACCGCGGCGCCGAGCCCGAAGGGGCTCGCGTTCGCCAGCCGGATCGCTTCGCGCTCCTCGGCGACGGGGATCACCGCCGCCACCGGGCCGAACACCTCCTCGTCGAAGGCCGGCATGCCGGGCGTCACGTCGCTCAGCACGGCGGGCGGATAGAACGCGCCGCGGCCCTCGACCGGTGAGCCACCGAGCAGGCGCACCGCGCCGAGCTCGAGGCTGGCCCGCACCTGCGCATCGAGGCGCCGGCACGCGTCCCGGTCGACGAGCGGGCCGAGCGTCGTCGCCTCGTCGAGGGGATCCCCCATGCGCACGGCCCGCATGCGGTCGACGAGGCGCTCCTCGAACTCCTTGCGCTGCGTCGACACGACGATGAAGCGCTTCGCGGCGATGCAGCTCTGGCCGCCGTTCAGGAGCCGGCTCTGTGCGCAGACCTCGGCGGCTGCGGCGACGTCGGCGTCGTGGAGGATCAGGTACGGGTCGCTGCCGCCGAGCTCGAGCACCGTCTTCTTGAGCGCGGCGGCGCTCTTGCGGGCGACTTCGCGGCCCGCCTCCACGCTGCCGGTGAACGCCACCGCGCGCACCCGCGGGCTCTGGATCAGCGCCCCGACCCGCCGGCTGCCGAGGCGCAGCGAGCGGAACGCTCCGGGCGGCAGCCCGGCCTTCGCGAAGACGGCCTCGATCGCCTCCGCGCAGCCGGGCACCTTGGTCGCGTGCTTCACCAGCACCGCGTTGCCGGCCATCAGCGTCGGCACCGCGAAACGGAACACCTGCCAGAAGGGGAAGTTCCACGGCATCACGCCGAGCACGACGCCGAGCGGCTCGAACGCCACGTAGCTCGTGCGTGCGCCGGTCTCGACGGGCTCGGGCGCGAGGAAGTCCGCGGCGTGCTCGGCGAACCACTCGCACGCCCACGCGCACTTCTCGACCTCCGCGCGTCCCTCGCGGACGGGCTTGCCCATCTCGCGGGCCATCGTGACGGCGTGATCCGCGGCGTCGCGGCGCAGCAGGCGCGCGACCTCGCGAAGCCGTCCGGCCCGCTCCGCGCAGGGCGTCTCGCGCCACTGCCGGTGCGCCCGGTCGGCGCCCTCGAGCGCCGCGCGCACCTCCGAGACTGGCGTCTCCTCGTAGCGGGCGATGGTCTCCCCCGTCGCCGGATTCACGACCTCGATCATGAGCCCCTCCCCTGCACGGCCCGCCACCGTCGGTTGCAAGAAGCGGTCCTGCGGGCTTTCTACAAGCTGCGCGGGGCCTCCTCACGCGCGGGCACGCGCCTTGCTTCGGCGTCGGCCATGGGGACCGTCACGCTCACGTGGGCGGCTCACCTCGCCGCCATGCTGCCGCCGCGCCAGAAGGATCGCTCGTGAAGCGTCCCTGGCTCGGTCCGCTCCGCAGCGCCTGGGAGTCGATCCGCGCGAGCTACTGGTTCCTGCCATCGCTGATGGCCGCCACCGCCGCCGTGCTCGCCTTCGGCATGCTCGAGGTCGACCGCCGCGGGGCGGCGTCCTGGCTGCGCGAGGTGTCCTGGATCCGCGAGGTCGGTGCGGAGGGCACGCGCGCCGTCCTCGGCACGATCGCCGGCTCGATCATCACCGTGACCGGCGTGGTCTTCTCGATCACGATCGTGGCGCTCACGCTGGCCTCCTCGCAGTTCGGCCCGCGCCTGCTGCGAACGTTCCTGCGCGACCGCCACAACCAGCTCGTGCTCGGCACCTTCGTCGCGACCTTCCTCTACGTGCTGCTCGTGCTGCGCGCCGTACGAGAGGGTCACGTGCCCCAGCTCGCCACCGCGGGGGCCGCGGCGCTGGCGGTGATCAGCGTGTTCGTCCTGATCTACTTCATCCATCACGCCGCGAGCTCGATCCAGGTCTCGAGCGTCATCGCCGCGGTGGCCGACGAGATCGAGCAGCAGATGCCCTTGCTGTTCCCGGAGCAGGCCGCGCACCCCGAGCACGAGCTGGAACCCGACGACGCGACGCGCCTCGAGGCGCTCGCCCGCGACGCCCGCGAGGTGGAGGCGTGCGCCTCCGGATACGTGCGGGTGCTCGACGTCGACACGCTCGTCGCGCTGGCTGCGGAGCAGGATCTGCTGATCCGCCTCTGCCGCCGCCCGGGCGACTTCGTGCAGACCGGCCAGGTCGTCGCGCGGGTGGCTCCGGCGAGCCGGGCCGCCGACGACCTCTGCGGTGCGATCCGCGAGAGCTTCGTGCTGGGCAACGAGCGCACGGCCGTGCAGGACCTCGCCTTCCTGACCGACCAGCTCGCCGAGGTCGCGGTGCGCGCGCTCTCGCCGGGCGTGAACGATCCGGGTACCGCGGTCGCGTGCGTGCGGCGGCTCGGACACGTCGTCGCCACGCTCGCGCAGCGGGAGATGCCGGACGAGCGCGTGCTCGACGACGAAGAGCGGCTGCGCGTGCTCGTGACGCCGACCCGCTTCGACGAGATCGTCGCCGGCTGTCTCGACCCCGTGCGCCGCTACGGCGCGAAGGACGCCACCGTCGCGGTGGCGCTGCTCGAGGCCGTGTCGTCCGCCCTGCGCTGCGCGCGCGACCCCGAGCGGCGGCGCGTGCTGCTCGAGCACGCCTTCGAGATCCACGACGCCTTCGCCGCGGAGGCGCCCCCGGCGAAGCGCGACGCCGCGGCGGTCCAGGCGGCGCTCGCCGAGGCCACGGCGGCCGCCGCGGAACGCATCGCGTAGCTCTCCACCGGGGCGCTCCCTTTGTACAACGAGCGCCGGCGGCGGGGCCCCGGCCGCGCCGCGGACGAGGCCGGCGGGCCCCGGCCGATTGGCACGTCTCGTGCTCCTCCCCGTGCAGGAGGCGCGTGGGCCCATGACGAACCGCAATCTCCTCGGAGGCACGAGCGGCTCGGTGCTGGCGGGGCTCGCCGGCTTCCTGCTCGTGCTCTTCTCGGCGGATCCGGACGCGCGGGGCGCGGCCGGACACGCGCTGCTTCCAGGCGACACCGCCACCGTCGTGATCGAGCCGGCCGTGTTCGTCGGCATGGTCGAGATCACCGGGGACGAGAGGCGCGGCTACGGCGTGCTGCTCTCGACGGCGACCCAAGAGGTGATCGTCGCGGACAACGCCGTGTCGCGGTCGCTCGCGGAGTTCGAGGGCGAAGTGGTCGCGGTCCGCGGGCGGCTGATCGAGCGTTCCCAGGCGCCGCCCACGATGGTGGTGCGCGACTTCCGTGTGCTGGGCCGCCCGGGCTCGGGCTCCGAGCCCGGGGAGCGCCGCTCGGCGCGGGTCGAGATCGCCTGCTGAGCGGCTCCGGAGCCGCCGCTCATGCCTCCGGCGCTCGCACCGTCAGCACCGGGCAGGGCGCGTCGCGCAGCGTTCGCTCGGTGCTGCTGCCGAGGAAGACGTGCGCGATGCCGGTGCGCCCGTGCGTACCCATCACGATCAGGTCCGCGCCGATCTTCGCGGCGAAGTCGCGGATCGTCCCGGCGATCGTGGCGCCCGTCTCGACGTGCGCCTCGACCCGGGCACCGGGGGGAAACGTCTTCTCGATCTCGCTCCGGAGTGCCTGCTCGG
>Ga0075327_1000083_pt1 | contig 21464 bp, 19 predicted proteins | sample MayberrySE_Catta_2_FD_120056 | JGI IMG/M metagenome (GOLD analysis project Ga0075327, IMG submission 120056) | Natural and restored wetland microbial communities from the San Francisco Bay, California, USA, that impact long-term carbon... | ecosystem: Environmental > Terrestrial > Soil >...
GGTGCGGCCCGGCGCGAAGCGCGTGGCTCCCGCCGAGCGCCCCGTCTCCGCGCTGCCGCCCGCGGACCCGGTTCCGTCGCTGGACCAGCTGCTCCAGCTCCCGCCCGCGGAGCCGGCGGCGCCGCAGAGCTTCGAGTGGGCCGGCGCGCGGGAGGGTCCGGCGCCGGGCGAGCGGGAGGATCCGGCGCCGGGAGAGCACCGCCGCGAGCGCCGCATCCGCGTCGACTACTCGCGCGAGGACCTCACCGAGGGCGTGCCGATGCAGGCCGAGCGCCGGCGCACGGACGTCGGGGTGTCGGTCTCCGTCGACGAGTCCGACCGGCTCCGCGTGCGGGGCGGCGTGCGCGTGGACGAGCGCGAGAAGTCCGAGGAGGAGCGCGAGGCCGACCGGACGCCGACCGTCGGGGTCGAGGTGCGCTTCTAAGCGGCTAGCGCGGCAGCCAGAGCGGCTCGACCCGCTGCGTGATGTTCCAGTCGCGCAGCTGGGCCACGGCGGCCTCGAGGTCCGAGGGCGTCGGCGCGATCGGGCCGGCGGCGCCGGGATCGTGGATGTGCGCGCAGGCCGGATGTGCGGCGACCGCGATCAGCGCGGGCGAGAGGCCGTGGATCTCGCGCGCCAGCCACGCCCGGAGCCAGGGCGAGGTCTGCGGGTCGGAGGCCGCGAGCGCCCGCACCGGCGTCACCACGCTCACCACCTCGTCGACGCCCCAGTCCGAGCGCAGCGCGCGGCGCGCCTGGCTCTCGACCAGGGGATCCCCGCACGAGAGCAGGATCGCCGTCCGCACCCGCCAGGCCTCGGCCGGCCAGAGCCGCTCCGCAGCAGCGAGCTGTCGTCGAAGATCAGTCCGGTCGCACCAGCCGAGAGCCGTCATGGTGCCCTCCTCGTCTCGGTGGGGGTGGAAGCTTGGATCGGCGCCTCCGTCGCTGGACAATGCGATCCGCGTCACGCCCCGAGCGCGCGTGCTTGCCGGTCCCCGGACCGTGCGGCGCCCTGGGACGGACCGCGGGCCGCTGTGGCCGGCTGGGACGTCGGGACTACGCTCGGCTGCGGGCCCGCGTGCAGGGCTTGGCACGCCCTCTGCAAAGTCGCCGGGCGGAGGAGGTTCCATGAAGCGCATCCTGATCGCCGCCATCGTGCTGCCCTGGCTCTCGGGCTGCGCGACGAGCGGCAGCCTCGATTCCCTCGAGCAGCGCGTGAGTGCGCTCGAATCCCGCGCCGAGGCGGCCGACCGCCGCGCCAGCGAGATGGACGACCGCGTGCAGGGCGCGCAAGCCACCGCGGAGCAGGCGCTCCGCCGGGCGGAGGCCGCCGAGGCGGCGGCCCGGGCTTCGGCGCAGCAGGCCGACGACGCCGCACGCAAGGCCGACGCGATCTTCAGGAAGGGGGTGGCGAAGTAGGCGCCCGGGCGCGCTCGCCGGCGGCGCCCGGTGCGCGGCTCGTCGGCAGCGTCCCGACGCGGACGGGCGTACCGAGCGCGGCCTCGACCGTCTGCGCGACGCGCTCGAAGTCGAGCGCGCCGAGCAGGCCGAGCGCGCTCGGTGTCGCGAGCGCTGCAGCGAGCGGGTCCTCGAGGCGCGCGTAGAGGTCGGGGTGCGCCTCGAGGGTGAGCGCGTCGCCGTCCACCCCCCACTTGAAGGGCTGGTACACGACGCGAAGGCGCGTGCCCGGGGGCGTCCGCTGGAACAGCCGCTCGATCTGGTCCTCGTAGAGCCGCACGCAGCCGTGCGTCGCCATGCGGCCGATCGACCAGCGCACGTTCGTGCCGTGGATGCCGTAGCTCGTCGTGCCGATCGTCATCCAGTAGCTGCCGAGCGGATTCGCCGGGCCCGGCGGAACCTGCGCGGGCAGCTCGGGCTTCTCCGCGCGGATCGAGGCCGGCACGGTCCACACGGGATCGATCCGCTTCTGCCCGATGCGAAACGTGCCGAGTGGCGTCGGATCCGCCGGGTCGCCCACGGCCGCCGCATAGACGTCCGGCACCGGCGCCACGCGGAAGTCGTAGAGACGCATCTCGGGGACGTTCAGCACGAGGCCCTCGGGCTCGACGTCCGGCAGCACGAAGCGGGTCGGCAGGCGCACGACGCTGCCCGGATCCGGGATCCACTCGTCGAGGCCGGGATTCATCCGCACCACGGACTCGAAGCCGAGCCGCTCGCGGAACGCGACGTCGAGCAGCGTGTCGTTGGGCTCGACGAGCACGCTGCGCTCCTCGCCCACGACGGGGCGCAGGCGCGGCGCCACGCTCGCCGGCTCCGCGGCGAGGGCCGCGCCGGCGGCGGTGAGAGCGGCGCAGGTTAGGATCGCGCCGTGGCGGCGTCCGAGACGAGGCACGGTCGCGAGCTGCGGCGGAACCTCCGATCCCCCGCCCGGCACGTCCGATCCCCCGCCCGGCACGTCCACCCCCCCGCCGGACGGTATCGAAGCGACGCCCGCCGGCCCGCGCGTCTGGGGCTCGCGCTCGCTCTCGCGTTCGCGTGCGCGCGGCCCGGGCCGGAGCCGGCCGGTCCGCCGCCCGCGCCGCCGCCGCCCGCGCCCGCGCCGCCCGAGGTGCGAAAGCCGCCGCCGCCGTGCCTGCGCATCGAGCGCATGGTCGTGCACAAGGGCGAGCGCAGGCTCTGGGCGGAGTGCGAGGGCGGTGCGGTCGTCGAGCTCGCCGTCGCGCTCGGCCGCGCACCGGTCGGGCACAAGCTGCGCGCCGGCGACCAGCGGACGCCCGAAGGCGCGTATCGGATCGCCGGCCCGGCGGTGCGGAGCCGCTTCCACCGCTTCGTCCCGATCGACTATCCCTCGCAGGCCGACGCGGACGCGGCGCTCACCGAGCGGCGCATCTCGCGCGCCGACCACGCGCGGATCGCGGCCGCACACCGGAGCGGCGTGCCGCCCCCGGCCGACACGCCGCTCGGCGGGGAGATCGGTCTGCACGGCGAGGGAGCGCGCTGGCGCGGAGAGTCGCGCGCGCTCGACTGGACGTACGGCTGCATCGCGCTCACCGACGCGGACCTCGACTTCCTGATCGCGCGGCTCCGCACCGGCACGCCGCTCTCGATCCTGCCGGCGGAGGCTCCGGTGCCGGGCACCGAGTAGGCCGCTCAGGCGCGTTTGCTCTGGAGCGCGACGCCGTGCTTCTCGGCGAGGCGGTAGAGCGCGGCGCGGCTCCGGCCCAGCTGCTGCGCGGCCCGTGCGATGTTGCCGCCGTGGGCGGCGAGCGCCTGCAGCAGCGCGTCGCGCTCCTCGCTGCGGTACCGCTCGCGCAGGACCGCGACGCTGACGCGCACCTCGCCGAGGACGGCGCCGATCTCGTCGCCGCCCACCTCGTCGCCGGTCGAGAAGGCGAGCGCGCGCTCGACCACGCGGCGCAGCTCGGCCACGTTCCCCGACCAGTTCGCCTCGCGGAGCGCCTGGAGCGCGCCGCCCGCGAGGCGCTGCTCGGGGCGCGCGAGCTCGCGCGCGATCTCGGCGGCGAAGTGGCAGGCCAGCTCGGGGACGTCGCCGCGCCGCTGCCGCAGCGGCGGCACCTGCACGGCGAAGCGGAGCAGCGCGGACGCCAGCTCCGGATCGAAGCCGTCGTCGAATGCACGCATCGGAAAGGCCGCGGAGGCGGTGGCGAGCAGGCGCGGCCCGAGCGCGCGGCCGCGCGCGATGCGGCTCCAGAGCGACTGCGCCTCGGGCGGCAGCGCCTCGATGCTCGCGACGATCACCGAGCCGCGCGCGGGCAGGCCGCCCGGCGGCAGCGCCGCGCGCGCGTCGAGCTCGAGGAGCGGCGCGTCGGCGTTGGCGCCGATCGCGTGGAGCGCGCGTGCGGCGCGGCGCCGTCCGCTGCCGGGCTCGCCGCTGAACAGCACCGGGAACGGCAGGCCGGCGAGCCCGAGCAGCTGGCTCTTCAGCCGGCGCAGTGGAGCGCTCGACCCGATCAGGTGGGCGTCGAGCCGTGCCAGGCTCTCCGCCCTCGACGCGCGCCGCATCGCCGCCGGCGTCGAAAAGGCTTCGTCGCGTGCCATGGTGACCTCCTCCGCGAGCAGGTCCCCATGCTAGGCACGCGCGCCCGTATGCGTGCCATCAAAGAGCGAGAAAGTGCGTCACGCCTCGAGCTTCAGCACCCGCAGCGCGTTCTCGCGCAGGAACTTCGGCCAGACGCGATCGCGGAACGGCACGTCCTTCATCTCCGTCATGATGCGCTCGAGCGAGAGGCCCATCGGGAAGTAGCCCGCATAGAGGATCTTGTCCGCGCCGCGCGTGTTCGCGTAGTCGATGATCGCCTTCGGATAGTGCTTCGGCGCGAACGCGCTCGTGGCATAGTGCAGGCCCGGCCACTTGAGCATCAGCTTCACCGCGAGCGCCTCCCACGGCTCGCAGCCGTGGAAGGTGACGATGCGAAGCTCCGGGAAGAACCAGCAGACCTCGTCGAGATGCTCCACGTGCTGGCAGTGCATGGGCACGCGCGGGCCCGGCACGCCGGCGTTGATGAAGTACGCGATGTCGAGCTCGCACGCCTTCGCATAGAGCGGATAGAAGCGGGCGTCGTTGATCGCGATCTGCGGATTCAGCCCCGCCGGGAAGGTCGAGATCGCCTTGATGCCGAACTCCTCGTGCATGCGCGTCACCCCGCGCACCGCCTCCATGCCCTGGCTCGGATCGACCTGGAGCGTCGGAAAGAACCGCTTCGGGTGCTGCTTCAGCGCCTTCCGGCCGAGCTCGGTCTGGCAGCTCGTCGGGGCACGCTCGATGCCCCACTTGTCCATCTCCTCGAGCGTCACCTCGATCGGGTCGCGGCCCTTGCCCCAGTCGTAGGGCACGCCCTTGAACATGTACTCGACGGGGAAGGTGCTCTCCTTCGACTCGGGGTCGCGCGTCTGCTGGCGGATGAAGTCGTAGGTCTTGCCGTGGTCGGTGATCGGGAACCCGAGCATCAGGTCGATGATCGGGAGCTTGGGCATCGGCATGTCACTTCCCCTCGAACTCGGGCTTCTTCTTGGCGGCCATCGCCGCGTAGCCGAGCTGCATGTCGTCCGACGTGAAGAGCGGGGCGGCGCTGGCCGCCTCGAAGCGGAGCGCCTCGGCGAGGCCGCGCTCCGCCTGGAAGTTGATGGTCCGCTTGATCGCCTGCACGGCGAGCGGCGCGTTCGCGGCGATCTCCTCGGCCAGCGCGCGCACGTGCGCGACGAGCTCGGCCCTCGGCACGACCTCCTGCACGATGCCGATGCGGAGCGCCGTCGCGGCGTCGATGCGGCGGCCGGTGAAGGCGAGGAGCCGCGTCCAGCCGGCCCCGAGCTCGGTCACGAGGCGGAGATCGCCGCCCGCGTCGATCGAGACGCCGACCTTCGGCTCGGGCAGCGCGAACTCGGCATCGTCGGCGGCGACGCGCACGTCGCCCATCAGGGCCAGCTCGAGGCCCGCGCCGAGGCAGTGGCCGTGGATCCCCATCAAGACGGGCTGGGGCAGGTTCGCGAGCACGTGGAAGCGCTCGTGCACGTGGCGGAAGCGCTCGTAGTAGTTGCGCGCCTTCTCCGCGGGCGAGCGCCCGGTGATGCGGTCCTCGGGCATGCCGAGGTCCACACCCGCGCAGAACGAGCGCCCTTCCGCGCGCACGATCACGACGCGCACGTCGTCGCGGAAGCGCAGCGCGTCGGCGTGCGCGGCGATCTGCCGCGCCGACTCCCAGCTCCACGCGTTCAGCTTCTCGGGCCGGTTCAGCACGAGCGTCGCGACCGGCCCGGTGACCTCGAGGTCGATGTACGAGGGAGTCGCGTTCATTCGTGCGAGAAGGGCCCCTTGCCGAGCTGCTCCCGGATCGGGACGAAGTCGGGCTGGCGCAGCGCGCGGCGCTGCCAGTTCGCGCCGTCGACGACGAGCGTGTGGCCGGAGACGTACGCCGCGTAGGGCGAGGCGAGCCAGGTCGCGGCCCAGCCGAGCTCGCGGAGCCGCCCGGTGCGGCCCGCCGGGCTGCTCGCCTCCTCGCTCGCGCGGTCGCCGCGCCCGGGTACGCCGCGGATGTCGGCCGTCTCGTCCTCGTGCGGGAAGAGGCCGGGCACGAGGCCGCTCACGCGGAGGCCGTACGGCCCCCACTCGACGGCGAGCGTCTCGGTCAGGTTCTTCACGCCCGCCTTCGCGGCGGCGGAGTGCGCGAAGCCGGGGCCGCCCGTCCATGCGTAGGAGGCGCCGACGTTCACGATCGCACCGGGCGTGCCGGCCGCGATGTGGCGCCGGCCGAACTCGCGCGAGCAGTAGAAGGTGCCGTTCAGGACGATGTCGACGACGGTGCGCCAGCCGTTCGGCGAGAGGTCCTCGGCCGGGACCGGGAAGTTCCCCGCGGCATTGTTCACGAGCACGCCCGGCGGGCCGAGCGCCGCCTCGACCGCGTCGAAGGCCGCCTCCACCTGCTCGGGCTGGCGGATGTCGCAGGCGACGCCCGCCGCCTTCGCACCGAGCGCCTCGACGGCGCGGACGCCCGCCGCGCGGTGCGCCTCGCCGCGCGACAGGATCGCGAGCTTCGCACCGAGCCGCGCGAACTCGAGCGCGATCGCCTTGCCGAGACCGGTGCCGCCGCCCGTCACGACGACCGTCTCGCCGTCGAAGGTGCCGAGCGGCAGCGCGTGCGCGCCGAGCGGAGGCGGCTCGGGCAGGGGCATGGGGTCTCCTGGGCAGAAGCGCGAGTATCCGGCGGGCCCCTGGCTCCGTCAATTCGGCGCGGCGGTGATACTCTCCGGCCCCGTGGAGACGGGCAGCGCCGAGCTTCAGTGTCACGTCGCCGAGCGTGTCGCCGTCGTGAGGCTCCAGCGGCCCGAGGCGAAGAATGCGCTCACGCTGGAGATGAAGCAGGCGCTCGTGGAGCTGCTGCCGGCGCTCGCCGACGATCCGCACGTGGGCGCCGTGCTCCTCACCGGCGCCGGCGCCGCGTTCTGCGCCGGCGGCGACACGAAGCGCATGGCGCGCGAGGGCGCGCCGCCCTCGCCCGACGAGCGGAAGCGCCAGCTGCGCTGGGAGCACGGCATCCCGCTCGCGCTGCATCGCATGCCGAAGCCGACGCTCGCCGCGCTGCCCGGAGCCGCCGCGGGGGCGGGCCTCTCGCTCGCGCTCGCGTGCGATCTCCGCGTGATGGCCGAGAGCGCGTTCGTGACGACGTCCTACGTGAAGCTCGGGCTCTCGGGCGACTATGGCGCGAGCTGGTTCCTGACGCGCCTCGTCGGCCCCGCGCGCGCGCGAGAGATCCTCTTCCTCGGCGACCGCCTCGGCGCGCGCGAGTGCCTGGCGCTCGGCCTCGTGAACCGCGTGGTGCCGGACGCCGAGCTCGAGGCCGAGGCCCGCGCGCTCGCTCGCCGCCTCGCGCAGGGTCCGCCCATCGCGCTGCGCTTCATGAAGGACAACCTGAACCGCGCGCTCGGCGAGAGCCTCGAGACGCTACTCGAGCTCGAGGCCGAGCGCATGGTGGACGGGGCCACGAGCGAGGATTACGTGGAGGCCGTGCGCGCCTTCGAGGAGCGCCGCCCGCCCGTCTTCAAGGGCCGCTGAGCCGCGAGGAGAACGCATGCCGGACGGCGCCGACGCCGTGAAGCTCGCCTTCGAGGGCGACATCGCGATCCTGAGCTACGACCGCCCCGAGAAGCACAACGCGGCGAACGACGCGATGGACGCGCGCCTGTTCGAGCTGCTCGGCGAGCTGCACCGGCGCCCGGGCCTGCGCGCCGTGGTCTGGCGCGGGGAGGGCGCCTCGTTCTCGTCGGGGCGCGACACCTCGCAGCTCGGCGTCCGCAGCGAGGACGTGAGCGACTTCGAGTTCATCGAGCGCGGCCACCGCGGCACGCAGCTCTTCCTGACGCTGCCGGCGCCGACCCTCGTCGCCCTCAAGGGCTGGGTGATCGGCGGCAGCTTCGAGCGCGCGCTGCTCTGCGACGTCCGCGTCGCCGGCGAGAGCGCGAAGCTGCGTCTGCCCGAGATCGCGCACGGCGTCGTGCCCGACTCGGGCGGCACCGCGCGGCTGTTCCAGATGGCGGGCCACGGCCTCGCCGCCGACCTCGCGCTCACCGGGCGCGTGATGACGGCGGAGGAGGCGTTCCGACACGGCATCGTGTCGCGCGTCGTGCCGGACGACCAGCTCGACGAGACGGTGATGGAGATGGCGCGCGCGATCGCGCGCGCGCCGGCCTTCACCGTGGCGATGTTCCTGCGGACGCTGCGCCGGCTCGCGAACCCGCTCGTCCAGCACTCGCTCGCGGAGGAGTCGCTCGCGCAGAGCCTGGTGTTCGCGTCCGCGGACTACCGCGAGCTGAAGGCCGCGCGCGCCGAAGGCCGCGAGCCCCGCTACCGCGGCCGCTAGCCGCAGCGGGGACGTTGGTTGAAAAGGTCAAAAAGTTCGGCCGGGCCTCCGCCGCAGGCGCGGCCAGAGGAAGCCGGCCCGCATCCGGTACTCGGCGTACGCGGGGTGGTAGGCCGCCAGCCGACCCTCCTCGACGCGGGCGCGCCAGCTCTGGAGCGCCGTGAAGGCGAGCGCGGCCGCGATCGCCCACGGCGCCGGCCACGCGATCACGTAGCCCCACACCGCGACCATCTCGCCCAGGTAGAGCGGGTGGCGCACGAAGCGGTAGAGGCCCGAGGTCACCAGCTCGCGCACCTCGCTGAAGATGCTGAAGGAGCGGCCGAGGCTCAGCATGCTCGCGACCGCGAACGCCTCGCCCGCGGCCATCATCGAGAGCCCGAAGTAGGGCTTCGCCTCGAGCCAGGGCCGCCACAGGAACGCGGAGGCGCCGGGCGCGTGCTGGTCGATCCAGTGCACCAGCGGCGCCGGCGGATACTGCGCGAGCGGCAGTGCCGAACAGACGAGCGGCAGCAGGATCTCGACGGGCCGGCTCGCGAGCGCGAGCGCCGGCCGCCGGCGCCAGTACGCGCTCCAGAACAGCACCGCGAGCAGCGTCAGCAGCGCCCAGCGCACCAGCTCGACGCGCGGCGCCGCGAGGGTCGGCCAGAACGTGAACTGCCGTGCCACCACCGCGGCGAAGACCACGAAGCCGGTCCAGCGCCCGATCGGCTCCTGGAGCCGGCGCGTGCGCTCGCTCATGTCCGGGCCGTCGCCACGGCCGTCATGCTAGCCGGATCGTCCGCTCGGCCGGGCCGCTCAAGCCGCCTCGCGGGCCCGCCGAACCACTCCCTGGCCGACCGCGCCGCGGCCGGAACCCGAGGAAGAAGAACGTGTTGCGATCCGCGCTGCACCCGCTCGTTCGCCTGGTGATGCTCTTCTCGCTGGGCCTCGCCGCCGGCCCCGCGCTCGCGGTGGCCGACATCGAAGAGGTCCGCTTCACCGTCACCATCGCGAAGAGCTCGGAAGTCGCCGACGAGATCACCGCCGAGATCCGGGTGACCGGCACGGATCTGAACAACGGCGAGGTCCAGTTCCCGAGCGCGCTCGGGACGCGTGCGCTGCACGCCGATTCGGACGGTACGGACCCCGACCCGGATCTCGCGCTCGGCCTCTCCTTCAGGAACGAAGCCGAGCTCGACGCTCTGATGCCGAACGGCAACTATGTCGTACGAATCGCGAACGACACCCGGCAGGCGACGATCGGCTATGTGCGGCCGAACGTGCCGTCGCCCGCCATCTCCGAGCCCGGCGCGAACGACGTGCTGCCGACGGGCCCGGTGGAGGTGCTGTTCACCGCGTGCCCGGTCTGCACCCTCAGCGGAGACTCCGTCGAAGCCGAGCTCGAAGGCGACGCCGCGGCGACCGAGACGCTGACCGAGAGCGACGACTCGTGGATCCCGCCGGACGGCATGGGCGGCGACCTGCTGCTCGGCGAGAACGGTGAGTTCCTCGCGCGCATCACGCACACCGCGGTCCGGGAGGACGACGGGAGCTTCAGCGGCGGCGACCTGGCCGTGTTCGTCAACACCTTCATCCAGTCCGACGAGGTCGGCTTCCGGACCGGCTTCGAGCCGCCGCTCGGCGACTTCTGCCTCGTGGTGAACGACCCCACACCGCCGGCGGAGTGCACGCCGCTCGCCGACGACCTGCTCCTCCTGCTCGACACGGGCGGCCCGGTCTCGACGAGCCTCGGCGGCCGCGCCGTCGACTACGACGTCGCGGTCGGCGAGAAGGGCCAGCTCACCGGCAGCGCGCTGGCGGATCTCGGCGGCGACGCCACGAAGGAGACCCCCGGCGCCCTCAAGGGCAAGCTCAAGGGCAAGGGCGGCGAGCTGAAGCAGAAGCTCTCCTTCCCGCTCGTGAACGAGGGGTTCGCAGCGAAGCTCAAGGTGAGCGTCTCCGACGTGCTCTCGATCCCGCTCGACTCCTTCGAGCGCGTCGAGAAGGCGTCCGGCAGCCTCGGCGGGGCGAAGGTCAAGGAAGAGGACCTCACGACCGGCGCGCTCCCCTTCACCCCGCTCGGCTGGCGCCTCGACTTCGGCATCGACGCCGCCGGGGCGGTGCAGAACGCCGTCCTCACGCTCGACAACGCGAGGACGTTCCCGCTCCAGGGGACGAACAAGTTCAACCTCGCGACGAACCTGTCGGGCCTGAAGCTCCAGAGTGCCACGAAGGGCATCAAGCTCCAGCTCAAGAAGGTCGAGCTCGACGACGAGAGCGCTCCCACCGCGCTCGTGGGCGGCTCGCTCTCCTACAAGATCCTCGGCCAGGGCGGGAAGGCGACCCTGCCGTAGGCCGTCCGCCGATCATCCCGACCGCAGCTCCCTCCGCTTCCAGATCGCGAAGAGCGCCGGATAGACGAGCAGCTCGAGCAGGAACGAGCTCGCGAGGCCGCCCACCATGGGCGCTGCGATGCGCTTCATCACGTCCGCGCCCGGGCCGCTGCTCCAGAGGAGCGGCAGCAGGCCCGCGCCCATCGCGACGACGGTCATCAGCTTGGGGCGGATGCGGCGCGCCGCGCCCTCCACGATCGCCTCCTCGAGGTCGGCCGGCGTCCGCATGCGGCCCTCGGCGACGTGCCTGCGGTGCGCGAGCGTGAGGTAGAGCAGCATCACGACGCCGGTCTGCGCGTCGAGGCCGGCGAGCGCGATCAGCCCGACCACCACGGCGATCGAGAGGTGATAATCGAGCGCGAAGAGCAGCCAGAACGCTCCGATCAGCGAGAACGGCACCGCGAGCAGCACGATCCCGGTCTCGACGAGAGAGCCGGTGTTCCAGTAGAGGAGCAGCCCGACGAGCAGCAGCGTCGCGGGGACGACGAGCCAGAGCCGCTCCGTCGCGCGCTCCCAGTGCTCGTAGACGCCCGCCCACTCGAGCCGGGTGCCGGGCGGGAGCGTCACGCGCTCGGCCACGGCGCGCTTCGCGTCCTCGACGTAGTCGACGATCGGCCGGCCGGCCACGTTCACGGAGACGAAGCCGACGAGCCGGCCGGCCTCGCTCCGCACGAAGGCCGGGCCCATCTGGAACTCGACGTCCGCCACCTGCTCGAGCGGCACCTGCGCGCCGAGCGGCGTCGCGACGAGAACGCGGCGGAGCGCGTCGGGGTCCTCGCGGAAGTCGCGCGCGTAGCGCACGTTGATCGGGTAGCGCTCGCGGCCCTCGACCGTCTCCGACACGTTCATGCCGCCCACGGCCGACTCCACCACCGCGTTCACGTCGCGCACGCGGAGCCCGAGGCGCGCCGCGGCCTCGCGGTCCACGCGCACGTCGAGGTAGAAGCCGCCGGTCAGGCGCTCGGCCTGAACGCTCCGCGTGCCCGCGACGTCTGCGAGCGCATCCTCGATCGCGACGCCCACCTGCTCGATCGTCTCGGGGTCGTCGGCGAAGACCTTCACCGCGAGCGGCGTGCGGATGCCGGTCGAGAGCATCTCGTTCCGCGTCTGGATCGGCATCCAGAGCGTGTTCGCCATGCCGGGATAGCGGAGCGTCTCGTCGATCTCGCGCTCGAGCCGCTCGCGCGTCATGCCGGGGCGCCACTCGGAGCGCGGCTTCAGCGTGATCACGGTCTCCACCATCTCGAGCGGCGCGGGGTCGGTCGGCGTCTCGGCGCGGCCCACCTTGCCGAACACGCGCGCGACCTCCGGGAACGCCATCAGCTCCTGGTCCATCCGCTGGAGCACGGCGGCGGCCTCGGTCATCGACATGCCGGGCGGCGCCGTCGGCATGTAGAGCAGCGTCCCCTCGTCGAGCGGCGGCATGAACTCGCGGCCGAGTGCGAGGAACACCGGGACGGTCGCGGCCATCCCCACGGCGGCCGCCGCGGCGACGAGCCAGCGGCTCCGCACCACGCGCCGCACGACCGGCGCGTAGGCGCGGATCAGGGCGCGGCTCACCGGATGCTCCGCCTCGCCGCGGATCCGGCCGCGCAGGAGCATCGCCGCGAGCGCGGGCGTGAGCGTCACCGAGAGCACCGCAGCGAAGCCCATCGCGTAGGTCTTCGTGAAGGCGAGCGGCTCGAACAGGCGCCCCTCGGCCCCTTCGAGCGCGAAGATCGGCAGGAACGAGACGGTGATGACGAGCAGCGCGAAGAAGAGGCTCGGCCCCACCTCCTGCATGGCGGCGACGAGCACCGCGCCCCGCGCATCAGGCCGGCCGGCGCGCTCCCACTCCTCGAGCCGCTTGTGGCAGTTCTCGACCACGATGATCGAGGCGTCCACCATCGCGCCGATCGCCACCGCGATGCCGCCGAGCGACATGATGTTCGCGGTGAGGCCCTGCTCCCGCATCGGCACGAACGCGAGCAGCACGCCGACCGGGATGGTGAGGATCGGGATCAGCGCGCTCCGCGCGTGGAGCAGGAAGAGGAAGATCACGAGGGAGACGATCGCCATCTCCTCGAGGAGCGTGGTCCGGAGCGTCGCGACCGCGCCCTCGATCAGCTCGGAGCGGTCGTAGGTGGGGACGATCTCGACGCCCTCGGGCAGCCCCGGCCGGAGCTCGTCGAGGCGCGCCTTCACGCGCTCGATCACGGCGAGCGCGTTCTGGCCGGAGCGCATGACCACGATGCCGCCCACCGTCTCGCCCTCGCCGTCGAGCTCCGCGACGCCGCGGCGGACGTCGGGGCCGAGCCGCACCTCCGCCACGTCCTCGAGGTACACGGGGGCGCCGTTCGCGCCGACGCGGAGCGGGATGCGCCGCAGGTCGTCGAGGCGCTCGACGTAGCCGCGCCCGCGCACCACGTACTCGTGCCCGGCGAGCTCGACGCTCTGGCCGCCGACGTCCTCGTTGGACTCGCGCACCGCCTGCACCACGTCGCCGAGCGACACGTCGAGCGAGCGCAGCCGGCTCGGATCGAGCAGCACCTGGTACTGGCGCACGAAGCCGCCGAGCGAGGCGACCTCGGCCACGCCGGGCACGCTCTCGAGCGCGTAGCGCAGGTTCCAGTCCTGGAGCGAGCGCAGCTCGGAGAGATCGAGCCGCCCGCTCCGGTCGACCAGCGCGTACTCGAACACCCAGCCGACGCCCGTCGCGTCCGGGCCGAGCACGGGCAGCACGCCGTCCGGCAGCTTCGCCTGGACGCCGGACAGGTACTCGAGCACGCGGCTGCGCGCCCAGTAGAGATCCGTGCCGTCGTCGAAGATCGCGTACACGAACGAGAGGCCGAAGAAGCTCTGGCCGCGCACGAAGCGCACGCCCGGCGCGGCGAGGAGCGTGGTCGAGATCGGATAGGTGACCTGCGCCTCCACGAGATCCGGGCTCCGTCCCGGCCACTCGGTGAACACGATCACCTGGACGTCGGAGAGGTCGGGGATGGCGTCGAGCGGCGTCTCGCGGAGCGAGTACGCGCCCCAGAGCGCGCCTGCCGCGACGAGCAGGAGGGTGAGGCCGCGGTTCGCGGCGCACGCCGCGATCAGCCGCGCGACGAGGCCGCGCCGCTCCGTCGGGCTCGGGCTCACCATCGCTCGAGCGCCGCGCGCAGGCGACTCTCCGAGGCGACCAGGAAGGTGGCCGAGGCGACGACCGCCTGGCCCGCGTCGACGCCTGAGAGCACCTCGACGTCCTCGCCGAAGCGGCGGCCCACCTCCACCGGCTGCGGCCGGAGCCGGCCCCCCCCGAGGTCGAGGAACACGAAGCTGCGCTCACCGGCGTGGAGCACGGCGGAGATCGGCACCACGAGCGCCTCCTCGGGCGGCGCGTCGAGGTGCAGGGTCCCGAACATGTCGGGGCGGAGGGCGAGGTCCGGGTTCGCGAGCTCGACGCGGACGCGCGCCGTGCGCGTCGTGTCGGACACGCTCGGGTACACCCACGCCACCTCGCCCTCGAAGCGGCGCCCGGGCAGCGCCGGCACCTCGAGCCGGGCCGGCATGCCGACCGACACGAGCCGGATCTCCGCCTCGTAGAGCTCCGCCTCGACCCAGATCGGATCGAGGGGCGCGATCCGGTAGAGGCGCGCACCGGGCTCGACGGCGCCGCCCGCCACCACGTTCTTCTCCATCACGAAGCCCGTTGCGGGCGAGCGGATCGGCACCTGCTCGAGCGGCACGCCGCCCGCCGCGATGCGCTCGAGCTCGGCGGGCGCGAGATCCCAGAGGCGCAGGCGATTGCGCGCGGCCTCGACCAGGTAGTCGGCGCGGTCCGGCACGCCGCTCTTGCGTGCGCGCGCCTGGGCCTCGCGCGCGACGAGGTACTCGCGCTGCGCCGCGTAGAGCGCGGGGCTGTAGAGCGTGAAGAGCACGTCGCCGCTCTCGACGCGGTCGCCGACGGCGTCCGCATGGAGCTCTCCCACCCAGCCCTGCACCTTGAGCGAGACGTCGTGGAGCGCCGACTCGTCGGTGACGATCCGCGCGGGCGCGCGCAGCGTGGACGTGAGCGTGCGGCGCGCCGCCGGCACCGAGCGCACGCCGATGCGCTGGAGGCGTTCGGGCGCGATCCGGAACTCGCCGGCGTGCTCGGCATGCGGCGGCGCCGCCGCGCCGGCCGGCGCGGCGCCTGGTGCCTCGGGCCCCGCACCCGCACCCGCGGCTGCGAGACGGAGCCCCGGCGTCCCCACCGTGAGGGAGCCCTCCGCGCGCGCCTCGGACCCGGCGGCGATCTCGACCTGCCAGGTCCCCCCCATGTCGAGCGCGAAGTGCGCCTCGTAGCGCCCGCCGCCCGTCTCGGCGACGTGCGCGGGGCCGCCCATCGCGGGCATCGCGCCCATCGCGTGCATGTGCACCTTCACGTCGAGGTTCGCACCCTCGACGGGACGGCCCTCGGCGTCGCGCAGCTCGAGCACGAGACGGTTCTCCCCGAGGCGCGGTGTCTCGGGCTCGACGGCGGCGCGGATCTCGAGGCCGCCCGTGCGAACGACGCTCGGCTCCGTGCCCGGCCCGCATGCGAGCAGCAGCGCGGCGAGGAGCGAGAGGTGGCGCTTCATCGGCTTCCTCCCGGGAGCGCGCCCGTGGCGCTCGACGGGAGCGCGCCGGTGGCGCTCGACGGGAGCGCGCCCGTGGCGCGCGCCAGCTCGGCGTGGCGGCGGCTCACGTCCACCGCCGCCTCCTCGTGAACGAGCTCCGCGTCGCGCAGGCGCCGCTCCGCGTCGATCACGGTCGAGAAGTCGCTCTGTCCGGTCTCGAAGGCCGCGCGCGCCGAGGTGACGCGGTCGCGGGCGGCCGGGAGCAGGCGGTCGCGGATGATCTCGAGGCCGTGCTGCGCCTCGTGGAGGCGCTCGAGCGCGCGCTCGACGGCGAAGCGCGCCTCGGTGTCGAGGGCCGCGCGGGAGCTGCGCGCCTCCTCGAGCGCGGCCTTCGCCTCGTCGAGCGCCGCCTTCCGCCGCGCGAGGCGGAGCGGGACGTTGAGCTCCACGCCGACCATCGGCTGGAGGTCGTTCTCCTGCCAGATCGTGTCGTACGCGCCGATCAGGCGGAAGTCCGGCAGGTACTCGCGGCGGGCGAGCGCGACGGCGGCCTCGCGCGCCTCGATGCGCGCTGCCGCGGCGAGCAGGTCGGGCCGCTCGGCGCGCGCGCGGGCGACGAGCGCCTCGCGCGGCTCGGGCGCCGCCCGCGGCTCGAGCGCGGCGGGCGGCGGCGGCAGCGGCAGCGCCGGCTCGCGGTGGAGCAGCGCGTTCAGCTGCGCGGCGGTGATGCGCTGGTTCGCGCGCAGCATCACGTCGCGGTGGAGCAGGTCGGCCTCCTCGAGCTCCGCCTCGAGCGGATCCTGCTGCGCCGCGCTGCCCGCCTCGTAGCGCGCCACCGCGATCTCGCGCAGCTCCGCGAGGAGCAAGCGGTGCGCGTCGTTCACCGCGAGCTGGCGCGCGCTCAGGTAGTACGCGTCGAAGAGGAGCGAGGCGAGCGTCGCGAGGCGCAGGCGCACGGCGGCGTGGTCGCGGGCGGCCGCCTCGGCCTCGGCGAGCGCGATCTCGCCGCGGAGCGCGCGTTTGCCCGGGAAGGGCAGCGCCTGGGAGAGCGCGACCCGCTGCCCGGTGTCGACGCTCGACGACCCGATCGACGCGGGCGCGAGGTCGTACTCGAGCATGGGGTCCTCGAGCGAGGTCTCCTGCGGATGGCGCGCGAGCGCGGCGCGCCAGGCCCAGCGGGCGGACTCGATGGTGGGATTGCGGGCGAGGACCGCGTCCACCAGCGCGCCGCGCTCGAGCACGGCGCGGCCCGCGAAGGGGTCGACGTCGGCGTCTGCGGGGACGGGGGCGGCCGGCGCGGCGCGGAGCCAGGCGGCGGCGAGCGCGTCGTGGCGGGACGTCTGGCTCGTGGCACAGCTCGCGAGGAGCGATGCGCAGAGCACGAGCGCACGGAGAGCAGGCATGTCGAGCACCTCGATGGCGGGGACCGCCCGGCACGGACGAGGCCCGGGCGGCGGGCGCCGCGGACGCGGCGCAGGGGTCGGCCGTCGAGGAGGCTAGAGGCGCAGGACCCGCGTGGTGTCGGGGCGCGCCGGAGGCGGCGCGGCGCGCGAGAGCGCGGCGGGCGCGAGGGCGACGCCGAGCGGTGTCAGCGCCGGGCCGCTCGCGGGCGCGGGGGGCGTGGCGTTCACCGGCGTCGGCGCGGCGGGCCGCTCCGGGCAGCAGTCCGAGGTGCCGAGCCAGGTGCAGGCTCGCTCGGGCTCGAGCGCGGTGGGGCAGCACGCCATCTCGGGCACCGCGGCCGCCGCCGCGCCCGCGGCGAAGGCCAGGCCCGCCGCGAGGACCAGCAGCAGGACGAGGCTCGCGCGCTTTCGGCCGGGGAGCGGCATGCGGATGGGTGTAGGTGCCCGGGTTCGGGGTGTCAACGACGTCTCGGCAGAACGGGGACGTTGGTTGAAAAGGTCAAAAAGTTGGCGCGCGCCGGGCACGAGGCGAGCGGACGTCTTCACCTCTTCAACCAACGTCCCCGCTCTACGGGCGCATCGTGTAGGCGCGCGGGCCGAGGGCGTGGCGCAGCTCGGTCTGGATCTCGTCCACCCAGCGGCAGAGCCGCGGGCGCGTGCGGCGCGGGTCGATCAGCTCGTGGACGCCGAACTCCTCGGCGCGCGGGAACACGGACTGCGCGGCGAACATCTCGTCCTCGAGCTCGCGGCGGCGCGCTTCGGGATCGGGCGCCGCCTCGATCTCCCGCCGGAAGGCGAGCTGGACGCCGCTCTCGACGGGGAGCGCGCCGCTCATCATGGAGGGCCACGCCACCACGGTGGCGCCGGGGCCGTAGTGGATGCCCTGCGCCACGCCGAACGACTTGCGCAGCACGAGCGCGAGCCACGGCACCCGCGTCTGGAGCACCGCGAAGAGCGCCTCCATGCCGAAGCGGATCGTGCCCGCCGCCTCCGCTTCGGGCCCGATCAGGAAGCCCGGCTCGTCGACGAGGCTCACGATCGGCAGGTGGAAGGCGTCGCACGTCTCGACGAAGCGGCGGATCTTCCTCGCGCCCGTCGCCGACATGCCGCCCGCGTAGATCAGCGGGTCGTTCGCGAGCACGCCGACCGGCTGGCCCGCGATGCGCGCGAGGCCCGTCACCTGCGTGCGGCCGTAGCCGGCGGCGACCTCGAAGAAGGAGCCGCGGTCGAAGACCAGCGCGATCACGCGGCGCACCTTGTAGGGGCGACGGCGCTCGCGCGGCACGATGGAGAGCAGCTCCTCCTCGACGCGATCGGGCGGATCGTCGCACGGCGTCACGGGCGCCGCCGCGTGGACGCTCGACGGGAGGTAGGAGAGGAACGTGCGGATCTGGCGCAGGGCGTCGTCCTCGTCGGCGGCCACGTTGTCCACCACGCCGCTCTTTGCGTGCACCTTCGCGCCGCCGAGCTCCTCCTTGGTGAGGCGCTTGCCCGTGGCGCGCTCGACGAGCTCCGGCCCGCCGGTCAGCACCACCGCCGTGTCCCGCGTCATCACGGAGAAGTGCGACGCCGCGAGACGCGCGGCCGGGAAGCCGGCGCACGGGCCGAGCGCCGCGCACGCGACCGGCACCGTCGCGAGCGCCTCGAGCGCGAGCACATTCATGGGCGGCGGCGCGGTGAGGTCGTAGCCCGAGCGGCCGCGAGAGCCGTACGCCCCGGAGACGGAGGCGCCGCCGCCCTCGATGAGCCGCACGAGCGGGATGCGGCGGCGGATCGCGAGGCCGTCGGCGTACTGCGTCTTCTTGAGGCTCGCCGGCGAGTAGGCGCCGCCCTGGATCGTGAAGTCGTCGCCCGCCACGACGGACGGGCGTCCTTCGATCCGCGCCGTGCCGACCACGAAGTTCGTGGGGCGGAAGGCGACGAGGCGGCCGTCCTCGCCGCGCTCACCCTCCCCCGCGGTGTCGCCGCTCTCGGAGAAGCTCTCGGCGTCGACGAGGCGCTCGATGCGCTCGCGCACGGTGAGGCGGCCGCGCGCGTGCTGGCGCTCGACGGCCTGCTTGCCGCCGAGCTCGCGCGCGAGACGACGGCGCGCTTCGATCTCGTTCGCCTCGTCCTGCCAGCTCATGGCGGCGGACGATAGCGGAGCAGTAGAGTCGGCCGGCCCGTCCACGACGGAAGGAGCACGCGGATGGCGACTCTGGAGCAGCTCTCGAGCGAGCTCGCGGCGCTGCGCGCGCGCGTCGAAGAGGCCGAGGCCGCACAGGCGATCCAGAACCTGAAGGCGCGCTATGCCGAGCTCGTGGACGCGCGCTACGTCCGCGGCAGGCTGGCGCCCGACGAGAAGGTCGCCGCGGCGGCCGAGCAGATCGCGGCGCTGTTCACGGAGGACGGCGTCTGGGACGGCGGCCCCGCGCTCGGCGTCGCGACCGGCCGCGCGGAGATCGCCGCGCGCATGCGCGCACCGACGCTGCTCTTCTCGTGGCACTTCTTCCTGAAGCCGCGGATCCACGTGGAGGGCGCCCGCGCGCAGGCGCGCTGGGACATCCTCTCGCCCTGCACGACGAAGGAAGGGCGGCCGCACTGGATGGTGGGCTTCGAGGACGATGACTACGCGCGCGTTGGCGGTGTCTGGCTGCACGCGCGCATGAAGCTCACCTCCGTCTTCCTCGCGCCTCACGAGACGGGCTGGCAGAAGATCTTCTACTGAAACGGGGGCTGAAACGGGGTCGGACTTCAGATTCCAAGATTTTCAGATTCGCCCAGCGGGGGAGGAATCTGACAATCTGAAAATCTAAAGTCCGACCCCGAGCTTCTCCCCGAGCTCCTCCTTCAGGGTGCGGGCGCAGCGCCAGAAGAAGAAGGCGCTCGCGGCGCCGATGACGGCGGCACCGAGGAGCGACCAGCGGATCGCGTCGTCGCCGAAGCGCGGGGCGAGCGCGTCGTTGACGAGGCCCACCAGCGCGGGGCCGACGCCGTAGCCGACCAGGTTCGTGACGGCGAGCTGCGTGGCCGAAGCCGTCGCGCGGAGCCCGGGCGCGACCAGACCCTGCACGAGCGTCCAGAGCGACGCGACGTAGAGGTTGTTCAGCAGGTAGAAGGGCGCGAACGCAGCGAGCGCGAGCCCGCGCTCCGGCGCGAGCGCGAAGGCCGCGGCGAAGGGGAAGGCGGCGAGCGACACGAGCGCCGAGAGCCACGCGTACCAGCGCGGGTCGCGCCGCGCGAGGCGGTCCGCGAGGAGGCCGCCGCCGAGCGCGCCGAGCCCGCCCGCGACCGCGGCGATCGCGCCGAACGCGACGCCCGCCTCCCCCGCCGACATCGCGAACACGCGGCGCAGGTAGGTGGCGCCCCAGGACAGCACCGCGTAGCCGAGGAAGGCCTGGCACGCGGCCGCCGCCATCAGCCAGCGGAACGCGCGCGTCGCGAACACCTCGGGCATCACGCGCGAGAGCGGCGGCGCCTCCGCGCGCCGGCCCGCCCCGCTCCCGCCGCGCGGCGGCTCGCGCACGGTGAGCACGATGAGCAGCGCGACGGGGAGCCCCGCGAGCCCCGCCACGACGAACGCCGTCCGCCAGTCGAACCACTCGAGGAGCAGGCCCCCGCCCGCGAAGCCGAAGCCCGTCCCGAGGTAGATGCCGAGCCCGTAGACGGCCATCGCGGTCGCGCGCCGCGCGGGCGGGAAGTAGTCGGAGATCAGCGAGTGGGAGGGCGGCGTGCCCGCCGCCTCGCCGATCGCCACCGCGAAGCGGAGCGTCGCGAGCTGGACGAAGCTCCGCGCCAGTCCGCAGCCCGCGGTGAGGAGGCTCCACGCCGCGAGGCCGGCCACGAGGACGTTGCGCCGCGACGCCACGTCCGCGATCCGCGCGATCACGAAGCCCGCGAGCGTGAACGAGAGCGCGAAGTACGGCCCGAGCAGCAGGCCGAGCTCGGTGTCGCTGAGCCCCATCTCCTGCTTCACGTCGAGGCCCACGATCGCGAGCACCTGCCGATCGACGAAGTTCAGCACGTACGCGAGCAGCAACAGGAAGAGCACCCAGCGCGCCTGGCCGCGCGAGGGCGCGAACTTCTCCTCCGCGCGCGGGCTCACCCGTTCCAGGCCGCGATCCGCTCGAACCGCTTCGGGATCTCCTCGCGCGAGCGCACGATCTGGGCCAGCGCGAGCGAGATCGACGTCGCGCCCGCTTCCACGAGCCCGGGGATGCTCGCGAGCGTGGCGTCGAGGTCGAGCGACTTGTCCGCGCGCCGCACGTACGCGACGTGCGCGCGCACGCCGAAGCCGTCGAAGGGCCGGCCCACGGCGTGGAACGCCTCGCGGAGCCTCGCGATGCCGCTCCGGAGCGCGTCCGGGCGCGAGTCCATCGGCATCCAGCCCGCCCCGAGCTCCGCGATGCGCGTGAGGTTCCGGAGACCGAGCGCGACGCCGAACCAGAGCGGCGGCCCGCCCGGCTGGAGCGGCCGCGGCAGGCACCAGACGTCGCGGAACGACACGCTCGGCGACTCGAAGCGCGCGGGCGCGTCGCGCCAGAGCACCTGACACGCGCGGAGCCCGTCCTCGAAGAGCTGCCAGCGCTTCGCGAAGTCGAGCCCCTCGGCCGCGTACTCCTCCTTCTGCCAGCCCGTGCCGACGCCGACCTCGAGCCGCCCGCGCGAGAGCACGTCGAGCGTCGCGAGCGTCTTCGCGAGCAGCACCGCGGGGCGGAGCGGCGTGATCAGCACGCCCGTCCCGAGCCGCACGCGCGACGACACGGCGGCCATCGCCGCCAGCACCGTGAGCGGCTCGGGCCAGGGCTCCTCGAGCGGGAGCGGGAAGCGCCCGTA
>Ga0075327_1000084_pt1 | contig 21368 bp, 16 predicted proteins | sample MayberrySE_Catta_2_FD_120056 | JGI IMG/M metagenome (GOLD analysis project Ga0075327, IMG submission 120056) | Natural and restored wetland microbial communities from the San Francisco Bay, California, USA, that impact long-term carbon... | ecosystem: Environmental > Terrestrial > Soil >...
ACAGGTTGATCCCGCTGAAGCAATGATTGATCGAGACGTCGCGGATCAGCGCGTTCGTCCATCCGAAGCCGGCGATGCCCGACTTCGGTAGACCCTCGATGTGAACGCGCTGGATCGTGAGCCCGGAGACGTCCTGCGCGCGAATGCCCGAGGTGTTGCCGAAGACGCCGGGCTGGAGGCGTCGGGCGGCACTCGTGTCGTTCCACTGTGTCACCCAATCCGACGCCCCGAACAGCCTCACGTCGCTGATCGTCGCATTGTTCCCTTTCACCCAGATGATCGACGAGTGACCGGCGTTCGCGAAGGTCTGGGAAATGGCGAACGTGCGACGCTCGAGTCGCTCACCGCTGCCCAGGACGATGGGTTCGTCCAGCACTTCGACGCCGTACGGACCGGTCGGCGCCGCCATCGAAGGTCGCACACCCGCTGCGTAACCCGCTGCCCCGAGTGCTCCCGCTGCCACCACTTGCTTGAGAAATCCGCGCCGACGCTCGTCGACCTCGTGCGTGTCCATTCCAACCCCCCCAAAAAAGTCGAGCGCACACTAGGGCCTTCGATGCAGCGGTTCCGTGACCGTCGACACGTTTCGCGCGCGCCGCGCTCTCGATTACTCGACCTCGCCCGACGAACGAGGTTTCGGTGCGCTGGCCTCACTACGCGACTCCTGCGCGAGAGGCAGGATCTCGCGAACTTCGACGCGACCCGTTCGTGGCGCCTGTCCCGGCGTGCGGTACACGAGATACCGAGCCTCCGGATTCGTGTAGACGGGGTCGCCGAGCCGACAACCGGCCGGAAGGCGCAGGTAGTCGCACTCGTAGGCCTCCTCGGGGCGCTCCGACGTGACGAGCAGCGCGAACGCGGGTCGATCGAGAGGAAGGTCGCGGTGGTGCAGATAGACGGGCCTCGGAAAGTAGATCAAAGGCAGACGGCTGCGCGCAAAGATCACTGCATTGGGGGGAAGGAGCTCGTCGAGCTCCCGAAGGTCCTCGTAGAGCGGGATGTAGTTTCGGAAATAGGCTTCGCGCTCGCCGATCCCGACCGCGATCGGCGCGATGAACCAAGCGCGATACACGTGAAGCCCCAACCAGGGTACGAGCAGGATGACGATGGCAACCACGCGCATCGGGCCGCGCACGAGCCAACGTTCCGCATGGGGGTGAAGCTGGATCGTTCCCACGACGAGCGCAGCGTGGAGCAGCCCAGAGAGGAACCGCGCCTGATGAGGCAGCGTGATCGCGATGATCAGCGCCTGCACGGCGAGCAGCGAAGCCACGGTGAGCCTGCGCTCCCGAGCGCCCGTCGGCAGAGCGAGCGCCAGGATCGACGCCGTGTACGTCAGTGGATAGTTGAGCAAGTAGCCGCGGATCGCGAAGAGCAGGCCGGCCTGGCCGACTCGCCGAGAGCCGGCGATCTCGCCCTGCACCGCCGAATCGAAGATTGACCGCTCGAAGACGTCGGTGAACATCGGACCGAACGGCGAGCCAGACTGGATCAGCGTCCAGAGGCACAGCGGCGCGTAGAGCACCAGCCACGGAAGCGCAACCGCGGCGACCATCCCGGGCCGGATGCCTCGACCGCGCGTCGCGTGCCAGCATCCGACTGCGAGAACGATCCCCGCGAGGGGGACCAAGGACAACTTCGTGAACGCGGCCATCATCGAACAGAGCGACACCAACGCCAGATAGGCCGTGCGAGAACACGACCGGAGCAACTCCCGATGGAATGCGAGTGCCAACACGGCGCTGGCGGTTGCCAGGTCACCCAGCGCGTGGGGACCGCCCGTCGTGTGGTATACGGATGGGTACAGACCCACAACGACACTGGCGGCCGCGAGCAGCATCGCGAACGAGCTGCGGGTCTCCTCGCGAACGAGGTGCGCGACGAAGAAGGCGAGCAGGGCGCCGAGGCACCAGCTCCACACGTTCGGAGCATCGACGTAGCCGAGCGCGTGGAGCGGGGCTCCCGCGATCGGGTATCCCAACTGCGGCAGGACCGCCGCCTCCCACGGACGCAGGTAGAAGACGAGTTCACCCTCGAGCACGATGCGAGCCGGCGGAAGAACCTGGTAGAAGATCTCGTCGATCTTCGTGAGGGGCGCCATGGCGAGGAGCAGATTGATCCCAGCCGCCACGATCAGGATGCCGGCGAGCAAACGAACGCCCGCTCCGTTCAGCCGCAACGTGGCGCGTGCAACGCTCCGCGAACGCACCCAGAGCTCGATCGAGCCGACGAGCGCGACCGCGGCCCACCACACGAGCAGTGCCGAGCGCGTCGCAACGCCGAGCATCGCGAGCACCTGAACGCCCAGGCTGAACACCGCCGTACCGAGGAGTGCCGCCGCGACCTCGCGCCAGGGACGCGGAAGCTGAAGACCCACGACCCGGAGGGCCGAGAAGCCGAGCCCCAACACGGCCGCGAACGTGACGAGGCCGAGGAGCAGCACGACCGCCGGCTGGTAGCTGGCGAGTCCCTCGAATGCCGGCACTCGTGACTCCTCGAGCCAACGACCTTGACCGGAACGGTCGGAGACGATGTACTTGCGCGGTGAAGCTCCAAGATGGCCGAACGGCGGTCCCGAGGCAATGAAGCTCAGCGTCTTGATCCCGGTCTACAACGAGCGCTACCTCGTCGCCGAGCTGATCCGGCGCGTGCTCGATGCCCCCCTGCCCCGCGCCATGGACCGGGAGCTCATCGTCGTGGACGACGGCTCGACGGATGGCACCCGGACGATCCTCGAGGAGCTCGCGGCGAAGCACCCGGAGATCGTCTACTCACCGCACGAGAGGAACCAGGGCAAAGCCGGCGCGATCCGCACCGCGATCAGCCTGGCCACGGGCGAGTTCTGCATCTTCCAGGACGCCGACCTCGAGTACGAGCCGCGCGACTACGAGCTCGTTCTCGACCCGCTCCTCTCCGGCGACGCCGATGTCGTGTACGGATCCCGCTTCCTGCCGCGGGAGCGGCGGCGTGTCCTCTACTACTGGCACTCCGTCGGCAACCACTTCCTCACGTTCCTCTCGAACGTGCTGACCGGCCTCAACCTGACCGACATGGAGACCTGCTACAAGGCGTTCCGCACCGACCTGCTGAAGACGATTCCGATCCGCAGCGGCGGCTTCGGGCTCGAGCCCGAGATCACCTCGAAGGTCGCCAAGCGGAGGTTCCGGATCTACGAGGTGCCGATCAACTACAACGGCCGCACCTATGCCGAGGGCAAGAAGATCACGTGGCAGGACGGCTTCCACGCCCTCTGGGTGCTCCTGAAGTACCGGCTGGTGGACGACCTCTACACGGAGCACGCGGGCGCGCACGTGCTCGCAACGCTGGACGGCGCGCACCGCTTCAACCGCTGGATGGCCGATACGATTCGCCGCCATGTCGGTCATCGCGTGATGGAGGTCGGGGCTGGGATCGGCACGTTGGCGCAGCAGTTCCTGCCGCGCGATCACTACGTCGCCGCCGAGATGGATCCGCTCCATCTCGAGGTGCTCCACAACATGTCGCTCGAGCGGCCCTACCTCGAGGTGACCCGGCTCGATGCGCAGCGCGACGACTGCTTCACGCCCTATTTGGGGAAGCTCGACACGATCGTGTGTTTGAACGTCCTCGAGCACATCCCCGACGCGACCGCGGCGCTCCGGAACTTCCAGCGGGCGCTCCAGCCCGGGGGCAATGCGATCGTGCTGGTTCCGCAGGGGAGCTGGCTCTATGGCAGCATCGACGAGGCGGTCGGTCACGTGCGCCGCTACTCGAAGGAGGAGCTGCGCTCCGCCCTCGAGGAGGCGGGCTTCCGCGTGGAGCAGCTCTTCGATTTCAACCGAGTCGGAGTGCCGGGCTGGTGGCTGAACGGCCGACTGCTCCACCGGGTCCACATGCCGAAGTACCAGCTGAAGCTCTACGACAGCCTCGTCTGGCTCTGGCGCCGGCTCGACCGCTTCCTGCCCTGGGCGGGCCTGTCCGTCATCGCCGTGGCGCGCAAGCCCGAGTAGCGCCTCAGCCGGGACGGGGCGCGAGGCCGAGCGCGCCGAGCAGATCGGTACGGAAGCGGGGATAAGTGAAGCGACGGCGCGCCTCGGCGGCGGCGGCAGCGCCAAGCCGCTCCGCGAGCGCTCGATCGCAGAGCAGCGCCGTGATCGCGTCCGCGAGCGGCTCGCTCGCGTCGTAGGGGACGAGGAGCCCGGTCCGTCCGTCGGAAACGAGCTCGCTCGCCGCGTCGGCCGTCGAGCCGATGCACGGCAAGCCGTGCCACATGGCCTCCGCGTAGACCAGACCGAAGCCCTCCTGACGGCTCGGCATCGCGAACACCGCGGCGGATCGGTAGAGGCGCCCGAGCTCCCGGTCGGACACGCCGCCGAGGAAGCGCAAGGCACCGGCGAGACCGCGCTCGCGGGCCGCCCGCTCGAGCCGCGGCGCATCGTCGCCCGTGCCGACGATCCAGAGCTCGGCGTCGGGAACGCGCTCGCGCACGCGCGGCCACGCGGCGAGCAGCGCGTCGTGGCCCTTGCCGCGCTCGCTCGACCAGAGGCGGCCCACGATCAGCGCGGCCGGCTCGCGGCGTCGAGGCGCCTCCTCGAGGTCCTTCTCCCAGAGCGCGAGCCGCTCCGGGTCGATGCACAGCGGAACCGGGTGCACGCGGCTCGCGAGCGACGGGAACCTCTCGCGCACGTACCGGCCCGTGAACTCGGAGTTGGTCAGGATCCGGTCCGCCGCCTCGAGGGCTGCGCGGCGGCGGCCGGCGGTCGCCGCCTCCAACTCGCCGCCGTGCGCGAAGATCGCGTAGCGGTGCCGGAACGCTCCCGGAAGTGGAAGCTGCATGGCGCGCGCGAGACCAGCGTGATCGAAGATCACCAGGTCCGGGCGCCGGCCGAGGAGGCGCCAGAGCTGGAAGACGAAGCGCAGCTGGCTGTTCCGGGCGTACCGGCGAACGCCCGTGGCGTTCGTCGCCTGGCGAGTGGGCTCGTCGATCAGCGATAGCGTGTCGACGGATTCGAGTCGGTCTCCGTCTCGCTCTTCGTCCAGCACGCGGAGGATGCACCGGTTCACGCTCGCGATTCCGCCCCCGACGTGGATTCCGGTCGCCGCGAGCAGGATGCGGCGCGGGCTCCGCGCCTCGCTCATCGGCGCAGCGCGCGTTCGAACACGCCGCAGAGAGCGTCCACCGAGCGCTCCCACGAGAAGCTGGCAGCCCGCTCGCGCGCTCGCGCGACACGGGCGGCGGTCGCAGACGAGCCGGCCCGCACGGCGTCGATCTGCGCGGCCAGCGCCTTGGGATCGAGGGGCGGGAAGTAGAGCGCCGTGTCGCCCGCGATCTCGCGGAAGGTCGGGATGTCCGACGCGACGACGGGGGTGCTGGCCAGCATCGCCTCGAGGAGCGGATGCCCGAAGCTCTCGATCAGCGACGGGAAGACGAACGCGGACGCGCCGCGGTAGTAGGCCAGCAGCTCTGCATAGGGCACCGGTCCGAGGAAGCGCACGCGCTCGGCGAGGCCGAGGCGCGCCGCGAGCGCCTGGAGCGCCTGGGTGTGCTCCGGATCGAGGAGCGAGTTGCCCGCGATCCAGAGCTCGAGCCGCGGCTCGCTCACGAAGCGCAGGCTCTCGATCAGCGTCTCGATGTTCTTGTGGCGTTCGGGGGACGCGGGCAGGAACAGGTAGGGAACGTCCGAGTGGAAGGGCTCGGCGGGTGTGAACGCCGCTTCGGAGACGCCGTAGTGCACGATCGCGACGCGCTCTTCCGGGATCGGGATCGTCTGCCGGATCGCATCCGCCGCGGCCCGGCTCGGGAAGACGGCGAAGCGCGCCCGCGGCGCGCCGAGTCGCGCGAGTCGGAACAAGGTGCGCGTGCGTGCATCGTCGTAGAAGCGGCGGTCGTAGATGTTCAGATTGCGCATCAGGACGACGACCGGGACCGGCGCGACCGGCGGGCAGACGTCCGCCACGCAGTAGAGCAGGTCGAAGCGGCGGGCGCGGGCCGGGAGAGCGATCTCCTCGTAGAGCACGCGCAGCGGCAGCCGCAACGCGCGTGGGAGCGGTGGCAGCCGGAGCGGCTCGACCGCGACGCCCGTCGCGTCGAGCTCCGCCAGCTGTTCCGGCGTCCCGAGCAGCGTGAAGCGGAAGCCACGGTCGTCGCGCCGGAGCTCGCGGAGCAGGTTCACGACGTAGCTCCGCCCGCCTCCCTGGCTCATCGAGAGCGCGTTCACGAGGATGCGCGGCTGCGGCACCGCGGCAGTATAGGGGCGCGAGCGAACGCCCCCTCTCCCGGCCGGTCACACACGGGCGTCTGCCGAGCGGCGGACACCACCCGCCCGCTGCGCCGTTAGACTCGGCGCCCGTGTCGAGCCATCGGCCGGAAGCAGACGCGGGCCTGCGGGCGCTCGGCCGCTGGCTCCGCACCGCCCGCCACCTCGAGGCGTCGCAGCTCTGGCACCGCGGCCGGCTCGTGCTCCGGCGCGCGTGGTGGGAGCGGCGCGGCGCGGCGCTCCACGAGCGCACCACCGCGCGCGCGGCGCGGCTCGCGCCCGCGCAGCTCGACCATCCCGGCCTCGCGCGCGTGGCGGCGCTCCGGGAGCGCCTCGCGGACCGCGCGCGCTCGCGCGAGGTCGCGGACGCCGCGCTCGCCGGCCGCTTCGCGTTCCTCGGGCGCGAGCGCACGTGGGGCGCCCACGTCGCCTGGTTCGATCCCTCGCTCGACGCGGGGACGCGCCTCTGGAAGACGCTCCTCCACGAGTTCCCGTACGCGCTCGACCTCGCGTGGGCGGCGCGCGAGACGGGCGACCCGCGCTATCGCGCGCGCTGCCTCGAGCTGATGCGGAGCTGGAGCGCCGAGGCGACGCTCGGCCGCCCGGGCTACGCGAAGGACAGCTGGAACGCGCGCGCCGTGGCGACGCGCCTCGTGAACTGGGCGCTCGCGGCGGCGGTGCTGCGCCTCGAGCCCGGCTCGGAGGACGCGCGCTTCGTGGCGCGCTCCATCTCGCTCCACGGCCTCTTCCTGCGCGAGAACCTGGAGTGGGACGTCCGCGCGAACCACCTGCTCCGCGACGCGGCCGGGCTCGTCTTCGCGCACGAGCTCGCGGGCGTCGCGCCCGAGGCGCAGGCGCTCCTCCGCGATCAGCTCGCGGAGCAGATCCTGCCGGACGGCTGCCACGCCGAGCGCACGCCCCACTACCACGCGATCGTGCTCCAGGACCTGCTCGAGGTGCGCGCGCTCCTCGGCGAGCGGACGCCGCCCTGGCTCGCCGAGCACGTCGCGCGCATGGCCGGCTTTCTCGCGTACCTGCTGCCCGAGGACGGCGCGCTGCCGCTCTTCGGCGACACCTGGCGCGGCGAGGTCGCGCCGCGGCGCCTGCTCGCGGAGGCGGGGGAGGCGGCGCCGCCCGCGCCCGGGCTGCCCGAGCGCGCGAGCGGGCTCGTCGTGCTCCGCGCCGGGCCCTTCCACGTGGTGATGCGCGCCGGCGCGCACGGGCCCGACCACCAGCTCGGCCACGCGCACGCCGATCTCCTCTCGTTCGAGGCGAGCGTCGGCCGGAGACGACTCGTGACCGACACGGGCACCGCGACCTACGACGCCGGCCCGCTGCGCGATCGCCTCCGCTCGACCGCGGCGCACAACACGGTGCAGCTCGACGGCGCCGAGCTGCTCGAGGCATGGGGGAGCTTCCGGAGCGGCCGTCGCGGCAGAGCGTGCGTGCGCTGGCGCGGGAGCGCCGACGGTGTCGAGTGGCTCCACGCCGGCCACGACGCCTGGCACTTCCTGCCGGGGCGGCCGCGCCACGAGCGGCTCGTCGCGGTCTCGGCGCGCTTCTTGCTGGTGCTCGACGCGGTCCGCGGCCGTGGCCGCCACCGCGTCCGCAGCGCCGTTCATCTCCACCCCGACGCCGGAACGCTGGAAATGACAGTCACGCCCCGCGGGGGATCCGTCGCCGAGATCCCCGTGCCCCTGCACGAGTGCTGGAACGAGGCGCGCGAGATGCGCGAGCTCGCGCTCGAGGCCGAGGTCGAGCTGCCCTGGCTCGGCGGCTTCGTGTTCGCCCCGCCCGGGCTCGCGAGCGACTGGCAGCTCGGCTTCGAGGGCGCCTCGGTCCGCGCGCGCGTGGCGGACCTCGAGCTGCGCTGGGAGCCGGGCGCGAGCACGCGCACTCCCGTCGTGGTGCGCGCGTTCTCGGCGCCTTCCGGCTCTGCTACCTAAGTGAGTCGCCGTGCGGGCGTCCCCGCCGCGTTCGAAGGCGGCAACAGCTTCATCAGCACAGGAGAGACGCCCGGTGTGGATCGGGTACCACCGCAGCCACGAAGCGAGCGTGGTCGCGATCGACGATGCGGGCCGCCCGCTCCACGCGATCGCGGAAGAGCGTCTCTCGCGCGTCAAGATGCAGGGCGGCTGGCCGCGCCTCGCCGCCGCCTGGCTCGAGGAGCGCGTCGCGACGAACGGCGCGCCGCTCGTGCACGGGGGGCTCCCGCTCGCGAAGCGCCTGCCGCGCGAGCTCGAGCTCGCCTTCTGGAACGCCACGCACGGCCGGCTCCAGGACGTCCACCCGAAGCGCTTCCGGAAGCTCGCCGACGTCGCGTTCGGCCGCGCGAGGGGCGCCGCGCCCGCCGTGTTTGCGGGGCGCGCGCGCACGCACGTCGACCACCACACCTGCCACGCGGCGAGCGCGTACTACGCGTCCGGCTTCGACGAGGCCGAGGTGGTGACGGTGGACGGCGTCGGCGACGCCTACTCGAGCCGCTTCTTCCGCGGGCGCGCGGGGCGCCTCGAGCCGCGCGCCGCCTTCTTCCACACCGCCTTCCCGCTCGGTCACAACTACGAGTTCGTGACGGCGCTGCTCGGCTTCCATCCGCACCGCCACGCGGGCAAGGTCACCGGCCTCGCGGGCCACGGCCGCGTCGAGCCGCGCCTCGTGGCGAAGCTCGACGCCTGGACCGACGAGATCTGGTCGCGGCAGCGGGGCCGGCCGTACTTCTTCATGCTCCACTCGCAGCACGGCTCGACCGCGGGCGACCCGCACTTCGCCGCGGCGGTGCGCGAGCTGCGCGAGGCGCGCCAGACGCGCTTCGGCGACTGGTCCGACGCGGAGATCGCCGCCGCCATCCAGCACGTGCTCGAGCGCGAGGTGGCACGGCTCATCGCGGCGAACGTGCCGCGCATCGAGGGGCAGCCGATCGCGCTCGCCGGCGGCGTCTTCGCGAACGTGAAGCTCAACAAGCTCGTGAAGGAGATGGGCTTCGGGAAGATCTTCGTCCAGCCCGCGATGGGCGACTGCGGGCTCGCCCTCGGCGCGCCGCTCCAGGCGCTCGCCGAGAAGAACGGCGGGCTCCGCCCCACCCCGCTCGAGCACGTGTACCTCGGGCCCGACTACGACGACGCGGCGCTCGAGCGGGCGCTCCGCGCCGCGGGGCTGCCGGTCCGCCGTTTCGATCCCGTCGAGCCGGAGATCGCGCGGCTGCTCGCCGACGGCCGCGTCGTGGCGCGCTTCAACGGCCGCATGGAGTTCGGGCCGCGCGCGCTCGGCAACCGCTCGATCCTCTACCACTGCTCGGATCCCGGCGTGAACGACTGGCTGAACAAGCGGCTCCAGCGCACCGAGTTCATGCCCTTCGCGCCGGCCACGCTCGAGGACGAGGCCGAGTCCTCGTTCCTCGGGCTGGCCGGGGCCGAGCACGCCGCCGAGTTCATGACGATCATCTTCGACTGCTCGGAGGAGTTCCGGAACACCTGCCCCGCGGCGGTGCACGTGGACGGCACGGCGCGCCCGCAGATCGTGCGCAAGGCCACGAACCCGTCCTTCCACCGCGTGCTCGAGGAGTACCGCACGCTCACCGGCGTGGGCACGCTCGTGAACACCTCGTTCAACATGCACGAGGAGCCGATCGTGTGCTCGCCCGAGGACGCGGTGCGCGCCTTCCTGCTCGGGCACCTCGACTATCTCGCGATCGGGAGCTACGTGGTCGAGAATCCGCGCCTCGAGCCGGTGGTCGGCACCCCGCCGCGGAGGCTCTCGTGAAGGTCGCCGTCTTCGGTCTCGGCTACGTCGGCTCCGTCACCGCCGCCGCGCTTGCGCGCGACGGCCACCAGGTCGTCGGCGTCGACCCGGCGGCGCCGAAGATCGAGGCGATCCGCGCCGGCAAGGCCCCGGTGCTCGAGACCGGCCTCGACGACCTCGTGGCGCGCATGCTCGAGAGCGGGCGACTGCGCGCCACCGACGATCCGGCCGACGCGCTCGCGGGCGCGGAGGTCTCCCTCGTCTGCGTCGGCACCCCCTCGCGTCCGGACGGCTCGCTCGACCTGCGCTTCGTGCGCCAGGTGGCGGAGCAGATCGGCTCCAAGCTCTCCCTCGCCGAGCCGGGCCACCTGATCGTCGTGCGCAGCACGGTGCTGCCCGGCAGCACGCGCGACCACGTGATCCCCGTCGTCGAGCAGGCCTCCGGGCGCCGCGCCGGCGCGGGCTGGGACGTCGCGGTGAATCCCGAGTTCCTGCGCGAGGGCTGCTCGCTCGAGGACTACGACCGCCCGAGCCGGATCCTGGTGGGCGAGCGCACCGACGGAGTGGGCGCGCGCGTGATGCGGCTGTACGAAGGCATCCCGGCCGAGCGCTTCGTCGTGCCGCTCGAGGTCGCGGAGGCCGTGAAGTACACCGACAACGCCTTCCACGCCGTGAAGATCGCCTTCGCGAACGAGGCGGCGCGGGTCTGGGCGGCGCGCGGCGCCGACCCGAAGCGCGTGATGGAGATCTTCGCCTCCGACCGCAAGCTGAACGCCTCGCCCGCGTATCTGCGCCCCGGCTTCGCGTTCGGCGGCAGCTGCCTGCCCAAGGACCTCCGCGCGCTCACCTCCGCGGCGCGCGATGCGCACGTGCGCGTGCCGCTCCTCGACGCGGTGCTGCCGAGCAACGAGGTGGAGGTGCTGCGCGCCCTCGACGCCGTGCTCGCGAACGGGCGGCGCCGCGTCGCGCTGCTCGGCCTCTCGTTCAAGTCCGGCACCGACGATCTGCGCGAGAGCCCGCTGCTCGAGCTGGCGGAGCGGCTGATCGGCAAGGGCTTCGAGCTCGCGATCCACGATCCCGGCGTGAACCTGGCGCGCATCCACGGCAGCAACCGCGCCTTCCTCGAGGAGCATCTGCCGCACATCAGCCGGCTGCTCCAGGAGGACCTCGAGGCGGCCGTCGCGAGCGCGGACGTGATCGTGATCGGGCACGGCGATGCGCGCTTCCGCCGCGACGAGGAGTGGCGCGCCCGGGGCAAGCTCGTCCTGCGCCTGACGTGAACGGCGCCCGATGAAGCTGCTCGTGCTGTCCTCGCGCCCGCCCTGGCCGCCGACGCGCGCGGACCAGATGACCGTCGAACGCATGCTGCGCTTCCTCTCCGCGCGGGGCGTCGCCGTCGACCTCGCGTGTTTCGTCGAGGACGCGTCCGAGGAACGCGCGCTGCGGGGGGAGCTCGGCGCGGCGTGCCGGCGCATCGACACCGTCGTGCTCCCGCGCTGGCGCTCGTACGCGCGCACCGCGCTCTCGCTGCCCGGACGCGACCCGCTGCAGGTCGCGTACTACCGCTCGCCCGGGATGGCGCGGCTCTTGCGCGAGCGCATCGCGAGCGAGCGTTACGATCTCGTCTACGTCCACCTGATCCGCATGGCCGAGTACGTGCGGGCGCTCCGGGTGCCGAAGGTGATCGGGCTCCAGATCTCACAGGCCCTGAACCTGCAGCGGCTGGTCGACCACGCGAGCGACCCGGCGCGGCGCCTCTTCTACCGCGTGGAGACGGCGAAGGTGCGGCCCTACGAGGCAGCGCTCTGCCGCGACTTCGACCGCGTCTTCCTGGTGGGGGCCCGCGACGTCGAGGAGATCGCGAAGACGGCGCCGCTCGCGAATGCCGTGGTGCAGCCGCACGGCCAGGACGTGCCGCCGCTCCCGCGCGTGCGGGCGGCCCGGCGCGAGCCGGGCACGATCGTGATGAGCGGCGTGATGGCGACGTACACGAACGTGAACGCCGCCACCTGGTTCGCACGCGAGATCTTTCCGCGCGTCGAACGCGCCGTGCCGGGAGCCGCCTTCTGGATCGTCGGCCGCCAGCCGCAGCGCGAGGTGAAGGCCCTCGCGCGGCCGCCGCACGTGGTCGTGACCGGCGAGGTGCCCGACGTCTACGACTGGCTGCTCCGCGCCGAGGTCGGCGTGGCGCCGCTCCGCATCGGCGCCGGCATGCAGAACAAGCTCGTGCAGGCGATGGCGAGCGAGCTGCCGGTGGTGGCGACGAGCCTCGCGAACGAGGGCATCGGCGCGGCGGCGGACGCCCACCTGCTGCTGCGCGACGAGCCCGAGGGGTTCGCCGACGCGGTGATCGCGCTGCTGCGCGACGAGAAGGAGCGCGAGCGGCTCGGCCGCGCGGCGCGCGCCTTCGTCGAGGAGCACTGGACGTGGGAGGCGCACTTCGAGCGGCAGCTCCGCGTCTTCGAAGAGGTGGCGGCGAGCGCGCGATGAGGCTTCGGTCGGGCGTTTGGCTCGTCGCTGCAGTGAGCCTGCTCGCGGCGGGCGCGCGCGCCGAGCCGGCAAGGCTCCAGCTCTACGTGATGCCCGACACGCAGTCCTGGGCGTGGAACCAGGGCGGCTCGACGCTCGAGACCTGGCGCTCGGTCGCGAAGGCGCTCTGCCGCGAGCGGGAGCGCTTCGCGATGGTGCTCCACACCGGGGACCTGGTGGACAACCACCGGATCCGGCCCGTCGAGTGGAGCAACGCGCTCTCGGTGATGCGCGAGCTCGACGCGTGCCGGCTGCGCTACGCGATCGCGTTCGGCAACCACGACTTCGACAACTACCCCGCCGCGAAGGGCGCCCGGCTCGCGGGGGACGCGGGCTGGAAGCGGGTGATCGCGCAGCTCGCGCAGCGGCCGGCCGAGCGCAGCCCCTCGGGCCGCGGCGGGCTCCATCCGCTCGCCGACGGCTGGTTCGTGCTCGCGGCGGAGCTCTCCGGCGGCAAGCCCGAGCTCGACTGGATCGCCCGCGTGATCGAGGCGCGGCCCGGAGCACGCTTCGTGTTCCTTAACCACGGCTGCGTGAACATGAACGGCGTCGCTGGGGAGGCATGCCGTCGGATTTTCGAGCGCCACCCCGAGATCCGCATCGCGGTCGCGGGCCACTGGCTCGGCGGACGGCGCGACGCCTGGCACGCGGTGCCGCGCGCGAGCGGCCCTCCCCTTCTCGCGCTCTACCAGAACTACCAGCACGTCCCCGAGCTCGCCGCCTGGGGTGTCGTGCTCGAGCTCGACCCCGTCTCGGGCGCTGCGTGCGTGTGGAGCGAGAACCTCCTCACCGGGAAGAGGGGACGCCCCGCCGCCTCCTCGGAGCAGCTGGGGCCGATCGCGGCCGGCGCGAGCCGGCGCTGCTTCGATCCCGGAGAAGCGGCGTCCACGCCGGGCTAGAGGACACCCTCCGCGCGCAGGAACCGGGCGATCTCGTCCGCAACGAGCCGATAGCCACGCCGGTTCAGGTGACGGTCCACGGCGTAGAAGAGCGGCTCGCCGTCGCGTTCGAAGGTCTCGCTCAGCACGGGAAGCAGATCGAGACACGCGACACCGATCTCCTCGCAGTAGCGGAGAACGTCCCGGTGCGGGCGCGCGGCGTCGTACACCCGGCCCGTCAGCGCGTCGCGGTTCTCGACCTGGATGCGGTTCGGAAGGACCACCGCGAAGAGGCGGCGTCCGGTCTCGTCGCAGCGTCCCTTCATCCTCCCGAGGTGGCCGAGGATCCGGCGGAAGAGCGCCTGCTGCTCCGGCGTCTGCTCGCGCAGGAACACGTAGGTGCCGGCGCTGTCGTAGATGCTCACGCCGAGCCAACGGCCCAGCGTGAGCGCCCAGCCGACGAGCCGCGCCGACTGCGAGACCCGGAGCTTCACGAACTGCGCGGTCTTCCAGCGCGCGAGCCAGGCGCCGCCGCGTCGCTCCTCCGCCGGCGCCGGCGCGGATTGCACACCGGTCCCTGCGAGCACACTCGGATAGAAGTCGTTCCCGACGAAGATCGCGACGACGATGGTGCGCGCTGCGAAGCCGGTCGCGATCGCATCGTCGAACATCCGGGCGTACGTCGGCGGCGCCCCGTTGCCCGGCATGCCGAAGTTCAGCACCTCGACCGGACGCCCGGCCTCGGCGAAGTGCCTCTCGAGCCGACTCGGGATCGTGTCCTCGTGCTCGACACCGATCCCGTACGCAAAGGAGTCGCCGATGAAGAGGACGCTGCGCGGGTCGGCGACCACCGCGGCGGGCCACTCGACGTCGCGGCGGCCGAAGCGGTTGTAGCGAGCCTCGAAGGTGAACTCGCCGGTCTCGTAGCGGCGCCGAACGCCGGGCAGGAAGGAGAGGCCGCCGCTGGCGTGGTCGACGTCGTGCACGCCGAGCGGTCGGGTCCGCTCGAAATCCACGAGCCAGCGCACGCCGAGCTCAAGCGCGAGCGCCGTGAGCAGCAGCGAGCCGACGGCGAGCGCGAGGTTCGGGATCCAGGGGCGGCGGGCGTGCCGCGGCGCGGAGCTCAACGTCGCACGCCCTCCGAAGAGCGCCGGACTGTATTGCGCGTGGGACGTCCGGGCAATCGGAGGCCCCGCGGGGCTGCTGCGGGCCGGCGGTGACGTTCTACAATGGCGCTCCTTGCCACGGCGAGAATTGCATGAACGTGCAGACCGAGTCCGCTGGGGGATGGAGAGGCCGGCCCGCTCGCCTTCGCGCGCTGACGCCGGGGCGCTGGAAGGACAGCATCGCAGCCAGCTTCGAGGCGGCGGGGCTGAACGCCGCGGGGCTCGGGCTCCAGAAGCGTCTGCTGCGCCCGTGGGCGCGCGCCCTCAACTACCACGACGTGCCCCCGCGACTCGCGGGCGCCTTCGAGCAGCAGCTGCGCCGCTTCGCCCGCCACTTCGTCTCCGTCGGGCCCGCGGAGCTGCGGCAGCTCCACGCGGGCCGCTGGCCGTACCCGAAGCCGGGCCTGCTCCTCACCTTCGACGACGGGCTCCGCTCGCACGCCGACGTCGTGGCGCCCCTCCTCGAGAAGTACGGCTTCCGCGGCTGGTTCAACGTGCCGGTCGGCTTCGTCGAGACGCCGCCGGCCGAGCAGCAGGCGTTCGCCCGGCGCAACCACATCGGCTTCGAGCCGCCCGAGCGGGCCGACGCGCGGATCGCACTCTCGTGGAGCGACGTGCTGCGCCTCGACGGCGGGCACGAGATCTGCTGCCACACCTGGAGCCACCGCCGCCTCACGTTCGACCTCGGGCCGGAGGATCTCGAGCTCGAGATCGACCAGGCGAAGCGGCGGCTCGAGGAGCGGCTCGAGCACGACGTGAAGGGCTTCGCGTGGGTCGGTGGTGAGGACGGGTCCTACAGCCGGGCGGCCGCCGAGCGCATCCGCGACGCGAAGTTCGAGTTCTCGTTCATGACGAACAACGCCGTGGTCCGGCCGCGCCAGGATCTCCTCCAGCTGCAGCGCACGAATGTGGAGGCGCACTACGATCCGGCGTTGCTCGGGCTCTGCCTGTCCGGCTTCTACGACCTGCTCTATCTGCGAAAGCGCCGCCGGGTGAACCGGCGCACGGCCCTGCGAACGGCCTGAGCGCTTGGCCGATGCCGTCCAGATCGACGAGATCCGCCCGGACGATCTCGAGGCCCTGATCCGCTTCCTCCGGCGCGAGGCCCCGCCCGAGGCGGGCCCGGCCCGCGCGAGCCGGGTGCAGCACCTCCACTGGTTCCTGTTCGAGAACCCCGCGCAGCCCGCCGGCGTGCCGCGCGGCTGGATCGCCCGCGACGCCCGGGGCGAGGTGGTGGGCAGCAAGCTCTGCGTGGGGCAGCGCTTCCAGTGCGCCGGAGACGCGTTCACGCTGCTCATGGGCGGCGGCTTCTACGTCGCGAAGACGCGGCGCGGGCTCGGGCTCGCGCTCATGCGCCGCTATCTCGAGCAGGGCCGCGCCCACGCGCTGTTCGCCTCGACCATGAACGAGGTGAGCGGCGCGCTCTACGAGCACTACGGCGGCTACGCGATCCCGCACACCGACCACGAGTGGCTCGGCGTGCTCCGCTATGCGCCCGTCGTCGAGGAATTCCTCGCCCGCCGCCTCGGGCGCCCGCGACTCGCGCGACTCCTCGCGGGAGCCGCCTCGCTCCGTCCCCCGGCTCTGCGCGGGCGTCCCCGGGGCGGTGCGCTGACCCGGGTCCCCTCGCCCGCCGGCCTCGCGGGGCTCGGCATCGCGGCGCCGCCCGAGCACGCGGGGGACGTGACGGCGCTCCGCGACGAGGCCTCGCTGCGCTGGCGCTACTTCGAGGGGCCGGACGCCTCGCGCACGCTCTTCGTGTATCGCTCCGAGCGCGGTGAGCGCGCGCTCGTCGCGACGAACCTCCGCGCGCGCGGCGTGCGCGGGCAGGTGCGCGCGCTCATGGCGCTCGACTACTGGGGGGCGCTGCCGGCGGCGGAGATCGCGAACGCGGCGCGCCATCTCGCCGCGTTCTACCGCGACCAGGCCGACGTGATCGTCTTCCGCGGCCAGCCCCCCGAGCGGCAGCGGATGCTCGCGGAGGCCGGCTTCGTCCAGCGCGCGCTGCCGCGCGCGGTCGGCGTCTGCATCGACCGGCACGGCCTGCTGCCGACGCGCTCGTGGTACCTGGTGCCGGCCGACGGCGACATGGGGCACTAACCGGCCGCGCGGCCGCGGCCGAACGCGGTAGCATCGCGCGATGCCGCGGCCCCGCGACCGTGACGGGCACCTCGCGCTCGCGCCGGTCCGCGCGATGCTCGCGGCCGCCGAACGAGGAGAACGACGTGCGCGCTGAAGCCACCCGACCGCGCCCTCTTCGCGTGATCCAGTGGGGGACGGGGAACGCCGGCCGGAAGGCGCTCGCCGGCATCCTGCGTCATCCCGAGCTCGAGCTCGTGGGCGTGCACGCGCACTCCCCCGCCAAGCTCGGCCAGGACGCCGCGCAGCTCTGCGGCTGGCCGACGCCGACCGGCGTGATCGCGACGAACGACGCCGACGCGCTCCTCGCGCTCGAGGCCGACTGCGTCTGCTACACGGCGCAGGGCGAGACCCGCATCCGCGAGACGATCGAGGATTTCTGCCGGATCCTGGCCGCGGGCAAGAACGTCGTGAACACCGCGCTCGTCTCGCTCTGCTACCCGCCGGCGAGCCCGAAGCTGAAGGCGCGGCTCGACGAGGCCTGCGCCCGGGGCCAGAGCACGTTCCTCACCTCCGGCTTCGACCCCGGCTGGTCCGGCGACTGGATCCCGCTCGCGCTCGCCTCCTGCTGCGAGCGCGTCGACTCCGTGCGCGTCTCGGAGCTCATGGACTACTCGACGTACCCCGATCCCGGCTTCACGGGCGTCTACTTCGGCTTCGGGCGCCCGCTCGACTACGCGGCGCCGCTGCTCCAGCCCGGCATGCTGAAGGGCGGCTGGGGCTGCATGGTGCTGATGGTCGCGGACGCGCTCGGGCTCCACCTCGACGAGATCCGCGAGGAGCACGAGCGCCTGCCGGCGCCGGAGAGCTTCGAGACCGCGATGGGCAAGATCGAGCGGGGCACCTGCGCTGCCGTCCGCTTCGAGGTGCAGGGCATCGTCGGCGGCAAGCCCGCCATCGTCGCCGCGCACGTGAACCGGCTCCGCGACGACGTCGGCCCGCACTGGGACCGGCTCTCGGCGGGCAAGAAGTCCGGCTACAAGATCGAGGTGAAGGGCTCGCCGAGCTTCGTGTGCGAGATCGAGCCTCTGGGCGAGGACGGCGACCACAACACCGCGGGCATCACGGGCACCGCGATGCGGGTCGTGAACGCGATCCCCGTCGTGTGCGACGCCGCGCCGGGCGTGGTCTCGATCCTCGACCTGCCCTTCTTCACCGCGCGCGCGCCGCACGGAGCCGGGCGCTAGCACGTCCCCGACTCGCGCTCGCCCCGCCACTCCCAGCGCTCCCAGTCGGCCGGATCGTGCTTCGCGAGGAAGCCCGCGAGCGAGACGCCGTCGGCGGGATCGAAGCGGCGCTCCTGGAGCGTGACGTCGCGCATGCGGTCCGGGCGGAAGCTGCGGTAGTCCTGCCGCAGCTCGCACCACGCGGCGAGCGTCCACTTGCGGCCCCAGAAGTAGAGCCCGAGCGGCCGCGCGTCGCGCTCGCTCTCCGCGCCGTCCTCGCGCGCGTAGCGGAAGTGGACGAGCCGGCGCTCGCCGATCGCGCGGCGCAGGCGCGCGAGCTCGCCGGCCATGGCGCTCGCGCCCGGCAGCTCGGGCGCGAAGAGCGGCGTCTCCAGCACCAGCGGGCGGAGCGCCTCGGGCAGCACCGCCTCGATCTTGGTGAGCGCGCTCGCGACCGCCGCCGCGAGCTCCTCGTCCCCCCACGCGCTCACGATGCGCGCGCCGAGCACGAGCCCCGCCAGCTCGTCGCTCGTGAAGACGAGCGGCGCGAGCTCGTAGCCGCGCTCCAGCCGGTAGCCGACGCCGGCCTCGCCGCGGATCGGGATGCCGGAGCCCTGGAGGTCCGCCACGTCGCGGTAGACCGTGCGCTTCGAGATGCCGAGCTCGCTCGCGATCTGCGCGCTCGTCGCGAAGCGGCGCACGCGCAGGTACTGGACCAGGCGGAACAGCCGGTCAGCCCGCCGCACGGCGCCCCCTCAGTCGCTGCAGAGGCCCACCGGATGCCCCTCCGGGTCGGAGACCACGGCGATCACGGTGTCGCCGTGCCGGGTCGGCGGCACGAGCAGCCGGCTGCCGAGCGCGCGCGCCCGCCGGATCGCGGCGTCGAGATCCGGCACGCGGCTGTAGAACGTCATCCACCAGGGCGGTGCCGCGGCGGGCGGCGCGGCGCGGAGCCGGCGCGCTGCGCGCCAGCCCGCTCGCTTCGCCTCGGGGGGTGGACGGTCGAAGCGCCAACCCAGGAGCTCCGTGTAGAAGCCTTTCAGCTCGTCAGCATGCTGCCCGACCACCTCGAACCAGACAATGGGAGGGGACAAGGGATCACCTCGGACGAAACGCAGGGATTTCGATCGGTTCGGAGGAGCGGGGGAGCCCGCCTGGGGGCAGCGGGAACCGAACCGTAGACCAGCCCCGCTGCCATCGAGATGGCAGCAGCGCTCTCGGGGCGCGCCGCTGCTGCCAGGAGGCGGCAGCAGCTCGCGGGTCAGCCGCGGGGCGCGAGCAGCCGGGCGGCCTCGAGCGGGTCGAGCGCCTCCTCGACGAGCCCGAGGATGGGCGTGTCCACGCCGGCCTCGTGGTACGCGGCGATGCGCTCGCGGCAGGCCTCCGCGGGACCGTGGATGTAGAGGCGGTCGACGGCCTCGTCCGAGAGGGCGCGCCGCGCGCCGCGATGGTCCCCGGCCGCCATGCGCTCCCACATCCCCTCGAACCAGTGCGCGTTGCCGAGCCACGCCTGGTGCGCGCGGTAGGTCGGCACGGACAGGTATGCCGCGAGCGAGGCGCGCGCGATCCGGCGCACGGCCTCCGCGTCGCGGGTCGGACACACGTAGATCCGGCACGCGATCTCCTTGTCGGCGCCGTGCTGCTTCACGTGCGGCAGCACCTTCGCGACGTCCTCGGGCGTCACGTAGTTCAGGATCGCGCCGTCGGCCTCGCGCCCGGCGAGCGAGAGCATCTGCGGCCGGAGCGCGGCCACCAGGATGCGCGGCGGCTCGGGGAGCTTGCGGCGCAGCTGGAAGCCCTTCACCGCGAAGCTCTCCCACGCCCGGTCGATCCGTTCGCCGGCGAGCGCCGCGCGCAGGAAGCGCGCCATGTCGCGCGTGTACGCGAAGGCGCGCTCGAAGGGGCGCGCGTTGTGCGAGCTCACCACGTGGGCCGACGAGCTGCCGATGCCGAGCACGAAGCGGCCCGGCGCGGCCTCGGCGAGCGCGGCCGCGCTCATCGCGAGGAGCGCGGGGCCGCGGGTCTGCACCGGGAAGCAGGCGCAGCCGAGCCGCAGACCCGGCGCCCACTGCGAGGCGAGCGCGAGCGGCGTGAAGCCGTCCACGTCCTGCGCCTCGCTGGTCCAGACGTCCGTGTAGCCGAGGTCGTCGATCGCGCGCACGAAGTCGGCGTGCTGCGCGAGCGGGACGGTCTGGAGGGGGATCGTGAGCGCGAGGCGGCGCTGCGGCATGGCGTCAGCGTGGCACAGCGCCGCTCGGCTCCGCGAGCGCGTCGCCGAACCCGGCCCGCGCGTGGTGCGCGCGGAGCGCCGCGCAGAGCCGGATCCCCTCGCCGAGCTCGGCCAGCGCGCGCGGGCCGCCCTCCAGCCCCGCGAGCCGCGCGGCGAAGTGCGCCTCCACCGCCTCGGCCTCGCGCTCGGAGCAGGCGCCGGCGGCGAAGAGGGCCGGCGCCGAGGCGGCGTGGAGCGCGGGCAGCTTTGCAAAGAGCGCGTCCGCGTTCTCGAGGAGCCAGGCGCGGGCGCGGCGCCGGTTCTCCTCCCAGTCGAAGTGCGCGCCGAGCAGCGCGAACATCTCGCCCGGCCGCACCGCGGCGTCGAGCGCGAGCGCCCGCGCGCGGGCCGCGCGCTGCGGTGCGCGCGCCGAGCCGAGCGCGCGGAGCAGATCGCGGCGGAGCGTCGCCTCCGTCTCCGCGCGGAGCGCCGTCTCGAGCGCGGCGAACTCCGCCGCCGTGCCGTCCTGCGCGAGCACCCAGAGCGCGCTGCCGCGCGAATCGGCCGGGAGCCGCTCCGCGACGAGGCGGCCGTCCTCGAACGCGGCGCGCGCCCTCGCCGCGAGCCGCGCGCGGAGCGCGCCGTCGTTCGCGCGCGCGAGGAGACCGAGCAGCGCCTGGCGCTCGAGCCGCGGCTCGTCGGGCTCGCCGGGCCGCTCCTCCGTGCCGAGCGCCGCGAGGCGCGGGCCGTAGACGCGGCGCGTCCACGCGTCGAGGAGCGGCCGCTCCGCCGCGCCGGCGAGCTGCTCGCGGAGCCAGCCGAGCGTCGGGAGGGGCGCGCTCGCGACGGGCCAGTCCGGGCTCGCCGCGATGCGCGAGGCGCCGCGCAGCACGTCCGCGGGGGCGCGCGTGCCCCGCTCGAAGCCGGCCGTGAGCGCATCGGCGGTCATGCCCTGCTCGCGGGGAGCCAGCGACGCGAAGGTGCCCTCGAGCCGCGCCCACTCGTCCGGCGGGAGCGCGAAGCGGTAGTAGCCCGCGCCGCCGGCGTTCGGCATCACCCAGCTCCCGCACGCGCCGCCGCGGAGCGCGAGCTCGGCGCGCGGCTCCCGGACGAGCGCGCACTGCGCCCCTTCTGCGCTCCCGTGCCGCACGCAGACCGGGAGCCCCCAGACGCGCTCCGCCTCGGCGCGCGAGCCGAGCGGGAGGAAGCGTTGCTGCGCGAGCCCGAGGTGCGGGCGGCCGTCGCGGCATTCACTCGCGAGCGAGACGAGCGGCACGCCCGGCTGGTCGAGGAAGCTCCCGAACGCA
>Ga0075327_1000086_pt1 | contig 21224 bp, 19 predicted proteins | sample MayberrySE_Catta_2_FD_120056 | JGI IMG/M metagenome (GOLD analysis project Ga0075327, IMG submission 120056) | Natural and restored wetland microbial communities from the San Francisco Bay, California, USA, that impact long-term carbon... | ecosystem: Environmental > Terrestrial > Soil >...
CGACTCTTCCTCGACCGCCTCTCCGCCGCTCCCCACGGCCTGGTACACCCAGGACTCCACGTGTTTCTCCATGCCGAGGCGGCCGATCGTCCATCCGGCGATCATCGCGATCCCGAGACCTGTGCCGAGATATAGGGATGCGATCTTCCACCCGAACAGTCCGAACAGGAGCAGAAAGGGGTCACGGTCCCGAGAAGGGCCGCGAAAACGTTCCCCGCCGCCTCCCGCCTTCCCGCCAGGATCCGGCGGGCACGGTCGGGTGTAAAGTAGGACCGGGCAACCCCGACCCCGAACACGACCAGGGCCAGCAACAGGAGAACCTTCGGGGTATCGAAGACGAAAAACTCCACCGCCGAGGCGAAGTGAGACCCCCGGGTCAGCGAAAGGACGTCGTAGGTCAGCCATCTCGAGAAGGGAGCGAGGCCCCGATAGAGAAGCCACCACGCGGAGAGCAGCAGGATGCCGGGAAGGAGATAACTCCTGGGATCCTTCGGTCCGGAGGCCGGCGGTTGTTCCGGCTCCGCGACTTCCCTCCCCGCCTCCGGATTGCAGCACGCCTTGCCTTCCATCGAATCCGCTCCGTACCCGAAAAAGGAATTTGCTTTCGTGAGGCGACTTGATTATTGTATCAATATATTGTTATTTGTTAATACAAAGGAGCCGGCATGGGATTGAACCGGTACGAAGCCGTCATGAAGGCCGTCTCGGACCCCACGCGGGTACGTATCCTGAAAATCCTGGAGAGCGGCGAGATCTGCGTCTGCCAGATCATCGCCGTGATCCGCTTGAGCCAACCCACGATATCGAACCACCTCTCCCTGTTGAAGTCGGCGGGTTTGATCAAGGATCGCAAAGACAAGAAGTGGGTGCTCTACTCCCTCGACGGCAAGGACCCGGATGGGTACGCCGGGAGAGCCCTGCGGAACCTCCGGGGTTGGATGAACGACGATCCGCTCATCGAAAGGGACCGTGAAAGGACGGCGCTCGCCCGCACGTTGGGGCCGGTGACGATCTGCGCGCGGGGCATGACGCTTCCAAGACGCACGGCGGTGTGTTGCGCTACGGACGCCCCGTCCCCTCCTTTCCCGGTTGCGGAGCGAACATGAAAACGCTTAGGCTGATTTTCGACAGGAAAAATATTTCCTCCGGCCCCTTGCGGCGCTAGCGGTTTTTTTCCTCCTCAAAGCCACCCTGCTCTCCCGGCCTTCCGATCTTCCAGATGCTTGACAGGTCTTCCACCCAGGCATGACGGCCCTTCAGTACGTCCATCGCGACCTCGTACAGCTTCCGATCGTCGTTGTCCCACAGCTCGCGGAGGTAACCATCGGCCCGGCGGCGGGCTTGGCGGCAGAAAAGATCGGCGAGGTCGACCGCCTCCCGATGGTGCGGGTGGCCGTCACGTTCCATGCTCCGGGAGCGGGTGACAACGGCGGTGATGGCGAAAAGCTCCAGACCCGCCTTCACGATGCGTCGCAGGAACGCCTGCTTTTTTGCGAGCTTTGCCCGATGGAGGAGCATCCCGTGGAATATGGCCCGGGACAGGCGCCGCGACGTCCGCTCGGCGTACCGCAGGTGCGTGGCAAGTCCTTTGAACTCCCGGTACCTCGGCCAGCGCCCCCAGCCGACGAACCGGGAGGGGTACCAGATCGCGTAGAACGCTGCGATCTTCGGCAACGCATTTATCTTTCCGCCCAGAGGAACCTTCGGATCGATGATGGCCCGGGCCACCTGGAAATGCCTGTCCACCGCCTCCCGGGCGATGAACAGGTGCATGATCTCGGTGGATCCCTCGAAGATCCGGTTGATCCGGCTGTCCCGCATGGCGCGCTCGACTCCGATGGGCTTTTCCCCGCGGGCCGCCAGGGAGGTTTCGGTCTCATACCCCCGGCCGCCGCGTATCTGCATGGCTTCGTCCACCAGGTTCCAACCCGATTCGGAGCAGTACTCCTTGGCCCCCGCGGCCTCCAGGCGGATATCGTACTTCGGACGGGCCGCCAGCCGGCTGGCGAGGTCGGTGAAGGCTTCCATGGCGAAGGTCATGCTCGCCATGTGCGCCAGCTTCTGGGAGACCGCTTCGTGTTTCCCGACGGGGTGCCCCCACTGCACCCGCTCGTTGGACCAGACCCGGCAAATTTCCAGCATCCGTTTGACCGCGCCGACGACGCCCGCGGGCAGGGCGAGCCGTCCGGTGTTAAGAGTCGCCAGCGCGATCTTGAGCCCCTCGCCCTCTTTTCCGATGAGGTTCTCTTTCGGGACCGTAACATCCCGGAATCCGAGCACGGCGTTTCCGAGGGCGCGAAGTCCCATGAATCGGCATCGGTGTTCGACCCGCACGCCGGGCGAATCCATTTCCACGATGACGGCGCTGATCTCGCCGTTGGACGGATTCCGCGCCATGACGACGATGATCTCGGCCAAGGTGCCGTTCGTGCACCACAGCTTCGTGCCGTTCAGCAGATAGTGGTCCCCCTTGTCCTCGAGCGTTGCGCTCAGGCGGCCCGGGTCCGATCCGACGTCCACTTCGGTGAGGGCGAAGGCGCTGATGGCGCCCGCGGCAAGCCGCGGGAGGTATTTTTTCCTCTGCGCTTCCGTGCCGAATAGATGGAGGGGCTGGGGGACTCCGATCGACTGGTGGGCGCTCAGCAGCGCGGTGATGTTCCCGCAGGTCGATGCCAGCAGCTTCATCACATTGTCATACTCGGGCTCGCTCAGGCCGAGCCCGCCGTACTCGGTCGGTATCTTCATTCCGAACGCGCCCAACTTCCGAAGCCCTTCGATGACGCGTTCCGGATACTCACCGGTGGTGTCGATCGCGACGGGGTCGACCTCGCTCAGGAGAAACTCTTTCATCTTGGTATAAAACTCCATGTATTCCGCCCGTTCTTCCACTTCCGGATATGGATGGATCAAGTCGAGCCGGTAGTTTCCCAGGAACAGCTCCTTGAGAAAACCGGGGTCCCGGACATCGGCCTGCCGGGAGGCTTCGGCGATTTCCATGGCCTTTTCTTCACTGTGGTCGCGAAGCGTGTTTTCACCCACGTTCAAGGAACCTCCATCATTGAATCTTCATACGTTTTAACTTCACAATCGAAAAAGGGGCTTCGGCGCGTGCCGTAACCCCTTGGGTTCGCTGGTTTGCTTGTCGCGACGAAATTCTCACTTCGGGCGCGCAGAGGCGATATCCTTCCAGAATTCGAGGGCCGTCTGCGTGCGAGTCTCCGCATGCCGGCGCAGCGCCTTGGCGATTGCCGGAGAATATACGGATTTCAATTCCTCGGCCATGATTCTCGGCCCGCCATCGAGAATATCCTTTTCCGTGAAGGTCGGAATACGCCCGAGGAGAAGACTCAGGAACACCAGGCCGGCGTGATACATGTCCACCTGCTTCCCGATCTTGCCGTACTGATCCGGTTTCAGGAATTCGGGGGGTATCATCCATCTCCCGACCATGGTGTTGAAAACGTCCATTTCCGTCTCGAGGTTCATGATTCCGAGGTCCCCGATCTTGAAGACGATAGCGGGGTCCTTGGCCGGAACCTTCTTGTCGCGTATCAGGGAGGAAAATACGTTCCCCGGATGAATGTCTTTATGTACATACCCCTCCTTGTGAATGAAAGCGATTCCCTGCAGGACGGATTGGGCAACCACGGGAAGCCATTCCTCGCCATTGATGTTTGGAGTTTCAATCAGTTCTTTAATTGTATGCTCGCACCTCTCGATGATGAGGTAAAACGTATCCCGGTATTCAAAAGAATCGTATACGAACGTTATGTTCGGATGCCGGAGTTTGACCAGGTTCCTTAATTCCTTGTCCCATTCATCCTTGACGGCTTCGTAGGTTCGAGCTCGCGGTTTGAGAATTTTCGCGACCAGCTTGTTCTCCCAGTCGTCCCTGCAATGGTAGACCGCCCCCCAGGAGCCCTCCCCGATGTATTTTCCGAGGGAATAATTACGCCCTTGATGCCGGATGACCAGGCCCTCCCGCGGGGGCGTGAATGTTCTGGCGACCGGGTTATCCACGCTCTCGTCCGGAGACATGTTCCCTCGGGAATCATGAAGTGTCGACTTCCATCCCATTACATCATTCTCAACGGGAAGCGGACAATAAAAAAGGGGCTGCGGTTTTCACCGTAACCCCTTGAAATTTCTGGTGGGCCATGTAGGATTCGAACCTACAACCTCCTGATTAAGAGTCAGCTGCTCTACCGGGTTGAGCTAATGGCCCACGCTGGGAAAGAACATGGATCTTGGCGCGCCTGGGAGGAATCGAACCTCCGCACCCGGCTCCGGAGGCCGGTGCTCTATCCCCTGAGCTACAGGCGCCTGAAGATGATGGGGTGAGTGACGGGGATTGAACCCGCGACAGCCAGAGCCACAGTCTGGTGCTCTGCCAACTGAGCTACACTCACCGTTCACGCCCCGATAGGCGAACGGTAATTATACGAACGGGGGCCGCGCCGGTCAACGGGTAATTACTTCCAACGACTCCGCAATTCCCTCCGGTGATCCTCGATCTCCCCGAGCACCTCATCCGGGCACGGAGCAAAGCCGTTCACGCCCTCCCCCGGGGAGGCGCCGGCCTGCCGGCAAAGCGCCTCGGCCAGGACGAAGGCCTCCTCCGCCGCTTCGGGGCGGTTTGAGTACATCCGGAGGACACCGAGCGTATCCAGGAGGGCCGGTCGCCGTCCTTCCGGTCCCGGGACAACCGCCTCCATCCGGGACAGCGCCTCGTCGATCCCCACCCCGGAGTAGATGGCGGCCCAGGAGAGGTTGTTGGTCGCCTCGGCATCCCCCGGCCGAAGTTCCAGGGCCTGCAGGTACTCCTCGCGGGCCTTTCCGTACTCCTTCTTCGCCAGGAAGACGTTGCCGAGATTGAGGCGGGCCCGGTAGAGCTTCCTGTCCTTCCGGAGGGCGCTTTCGTATTCCCGCCGGGCGAGGTCGAGCTCCCCCTTCCGCTCGTAGGCGACGCCGAGGTCGACATGCTCCGCGGCGGTCAGCGGATCCTCGAGGACGATGATCTTCGGTATGCGGGAGCACCCGCCGGCCATCAGGAGGAGAAGCAGGAGCGGCGATACGATCCGCCATGACCGAAGAGACGCTTTTACCCACATCACCGCGCTCCTTGCCGGGAAATGATGATCGCCAGCCGCCCCATCCTGGCCCACTGCGCATCCAGCGTGGAGAACGGGATCACTTTCCCCTGTTCGCGCCCGGAATGCGCGACCACCCCTTCGGGGGTCCACCCGTACGCCACCAGGTAGTGGGGACGGCTCCAGGTCCAGATCCCGAGGTCGACCAGCAGGATCACGGGGACACCCGCAACGATCCGCTCCCGCAGGCGCGGAAGGTCGAGGTCCGCGATGTCGGACGCAAACCCCCGCCGTCGCGCGGCCCCGGCCAGGTCGGTGATGAGCGTTCCCTTCAGTCCCTCCGTCCGGGTCTCCCGGACGATTTCCCGCGTGTCGACATCCTTCCCCAGGAACCGGAGAACCATGGCGAGGGAGGAGGGACCGCAGGTATCCTCCTCCTGGGGAAGGAACGGCACCCCTGCGATGACCGGGGAGCGAGGGATCGGCGCGTCCTGGGACCGGACGGATCCGGCCTCTTTCCCCGCGCCCGCTCCCGCGGCGCATCCACCCTGCATGAGGAGGACTCCGCCGGTCAGCAAGGCGGTAACGAAAAGGAACAAACCTTTTTTCACTTGGCGACCTCCCTCCGCTCGACGACCACCTCTCCACGATGGATCACGAGGGAGAGCCGCCCGTCGAGCAGGGAGAGCAATTCCCTTCCCAGGAGATCGAGCCGCCATCCCGACAGCACCGCGATCCCTTCCCGCTCCCCGGCCGCCAACCGCTCCAGTTCGTCGGTATTCGTCAGCACCTCCGGGGCGACTTGGTGCACCCGGGATCGGGACCGCACGAGCGCCCCCAGGAGCCCCACCACGGAGGAGCGGTCCCCGTTGCCGCGGGGCCGTGAAGGGGCGGTCTCCGGGAGCTCCTCCTCCGGCAAGGCGAGGGCGTCCCGCACCAATGCCAGGACGGTTGTCGACGACCCGCCTCCCGCCTTCCACTCCAGTCCGCGGACGCGACGCAGCGCCTCCTCGTTCGCGGGCTTGCCGCGGGCGATCGCCAGCGCGCTCTCGTCGGCCAGCACGCGGCGCCGGGGGACGTCCCTTTGCCTCGCTTCCCCCTCCCGCCACGCGATCAGGGCGCGGAGCACCGCCAGTCTGCGGCGGTCCAGGGACGCCCACCCCTTGACGCGACGGTACTCCAGCCAGGGGTCCGTTTCATAGGAGGCGGGCGAGGATAACGCGGCGATCTCGGGCTCGATCCATTCGATGCGCCCTTCCCGTCCCAGCCGTTCGACCATCCGGTCGTGCAGCGCGGGGAGATACCGGACGTCGTCCAGGGCGTACGCGAGCTGCGACGGGGAGAGGGGCCGGGCGGCCCAGTCGGAGTAGGAGTGCCCTTTCTTCACCTCGACCCCCAGGAACTCGTGAACCACCGACGCATACGCCGCCTGGGCGGGCAGCCCGAGGAGCGCCGCGGCGATCTGCGTGTCGAAGACCGGCGCGGGGACCCGCCCGGTCCGCTGGTGGATGATCTTCAGATCCTGCCACCCGGCATGCACCAGCTTGAGCACCGAGGCGTCGAAGAGGAGATCGTCGAGCGGCGACAGGTCGCCGACGGCGAGGGGGTCCACGGCGACGGACATCGTCTTCGTTCCGAGCTGGATCAGGCAGAGCCGGGGGAAGTAGGTCCGTTCCCCCACGAATTCGGTGTCGAATCCGACTTTTCCGGACGTCCGCATCGCGGCGACCAGGTCGCGAAACTCCACCGGGTCCGTTACGACCCGCACCGAAGGTTCCTTCTCCATATCTCCCCTTGATTCAGTGGAATTTACGCAACCGCAGGGCGTTGGTGACGACCGTCACCGATGAGAGCCCCATCGCGGCGGCGGCGTACACCGGGCTCAGCAGCAGCCGGAACGACGGATAGAGTACTCCCGCGGCGACCGGGATGAGAACCACATTGTAGGCGAACGCCCAGAAAAGGTTCTGCCGGATGTTGCGCAGGGTGGCGCGGCTCAAGGAGATGGCGTCGGCCACCCCCCGCAGCTCCCCTCCCATCAGCACCAGGTCCCCCGCCTCCACGGCGATGTCCGCGCCGGTCCCCATCGCGATGCCGACGTCGGCCTGCGCGAGCGCCGGGGCGTCGTTGATCCCGTCCCCCGCCATCGCGACGACTTTTCCCTCCGCCTGGAGCGCCCGGATCTCGTGCGCCTTCCGGTCCGGCAGGACCTCCGCGATCACCCGGGAGATCCCTACCTTTTCCGCGACCGACTTCGCCGTGCGCCGGTTGTCCCCCGTGAGCATCACGACGTCCAGTCCCATTTCGCGGAGCCGGCGGATCGCCTCCGGCGCGCCGGTTTTCACCTCGTCGGCTACCTGGAGGACCCCCGCCGCCTTTCCGTCCACCGCCACGCAGATCGCGATGCCGCCCGCATCGGCGATCTCCCGCATGTCGTCACCGAGCGTCGCGGAGTCGATCCCCTCTTCCTCGAGCCAGGCGAGATTCCCTACGAGAACCGGGCGTCCGGAAACGGAGGCCCGGATCCCCTGCCCGGGAACGGAGAGGAACGTATCCGGCGCGGCGACGTCGATCCCCCGGCCCTTCGCCCCGCGCACGATCGCGTCGGCCAGCGGGTGCCCGGAGCCGCTTTCCGCGGAGGCCACGAGGCGGAGAAGCTCCCGCGCTCCGTCGTCCCCCCGGTACGCGCCGCCCGGGGCGAGCCGCACCTCGCCCAGCTCCGGCTTCCCCCTCGTCACGGTGCCGGTCTTGTCGAGGACGATCGTGTCCACCTTCTGCGCGGTCTCCAACGCGGCGCCGTCCCGCACGAGGATCCCCAGCTCCGCCCCCTTTCCGGTGGCGACCATGATCGAGGTGGGCGTGGCGAGCCCCATCGCGCACGGGCAGGCGATGATCAGGACGGAGATCATGGCGACCATCGCGTACGTCCCCCGCGGCTCCGGTCCGAGGAGGAACCACGCGAGGAAGGTGAGGGCCGCGGCGGCCATCACCGCCGGGACGAAGTACGACGCGATCACGTCCGCGAGCCGCCCGATCGGCGGCTTGCTTCCCTGCGCCTCCCGCACGATCGCGACGATCCGGGAGAGGACGGTGTCCTTCCCCACGCGGGTCGCCGTGAAGAGGAGCCGCCCGTCGAGGTTCATCGTCCCGCCCGTCACGGCGCCGCCGGGGATTTTCTCGACCGGGATCGGCTCCCCGGTGAGCATCGACTCGTCGACCGCGGAGCGGCCCTCCGCGACCGTCCCGTCGACCGGCACCTTCTCCCCCGGCCGGACCACCACGCGCTCGCCGACGGCGACCGACTCGAGGGGGACGTCCACCTCGGCCCCGTCGCGCACGACCCGGGCGGTCTTCGGAACCAGCCCGATCAGTTTCTTCACCGCCTCGGACGTTCTCCCCCGCGCCCGGGACTCGAAGTAGCGGCCCAGCAGGACGAGGACGATGATCGCCGCCGACGTCTCGAAGTACAGGTGGACGGCGAGCCCCTCCGCGGTGACCAGCGACGGGAAGAACACGGCGATGCCGCTGTAGAGGTATGCCACCGAGGTGCCCAGCGCGACCAGGGTGTTCATGTCGGTGGAACCGTGCCGGGCGACGACCCACGCGCCGCGGTAGAAGCGCGCGCCGACGTGGAACTGGATCGGCGTGGCGAGGAGGAACTGCAGCAACGCCGCGATGAAGGGCGAAAAAGGCAGGCTTCCGTGCCCCGCGAACATTTCCCAATGGGAGACCAGGAGGAGGGGAACGCCCAGGAGAACACCGACGCGCAACTGCGACAGGAGGGCCCGCTCCTCTTCCCGCTGCACACGCTCCTGCCGGGCGACCGGATCCTCCCCCGGCGACACGTCCGGGACCGAATACCCCGCCCCCTCGACGGCGGTCCGCAGGTCGCCCATCGAGGCGACCCGGGGAAGGTGCTCCACGCTCGCCGTCTGCGTCGCCAGGTTGACGGACGCCGTAACCACCCCCGGGACCTTCCGGAGCGCCCGCTCGACCCGACCCACGCACGAGGCGCACGTCATCCCGGCGACGGGGAGCGTCACACGCGCAAGATCCTTGCCGGCCCGCGCCTCCTGTCCGATACCGCCCTGCGGATCATCGCTGGAGGTTGCGCCCGGGACCGGAGGCACCTTTTCCATCGGCGATTTGACTTCCATGATCAGATAATAAGATGAGAAGGGGGCGGGCGGGGGTGCGAATACGAATTTGCGGGTGCGATGCTATACTGGCCCCACGCGCCTGTAGCTCAGGTGGATAGAGCAGCTGCCTTCTAAGCAGCTGGCCGCACGTTCGAGTCGTGCCAGGCGCGCCAGATACTTCATGAGGTCGGGATTCCCGCCGCCGCACCATTTTCATTCGTTCCCGGGAGGGGCGTAACATGTCCGTCGCAATCACGCAAACCCATGGTCTCCGGTCCTCCATCGGCCTCACTTCCGTCGTCGAGCTGCGCAAGCTGAACCCCAATCCGGCGGTCCGGCTTCTTGCCAAGCTGGAAGGGAACAACCCGGGCGGCTCGGTCAAGGACCGTCCCGCGCTCTTCATGATCGAGGGTGCGGAGAAACGGGGAGAACTGACCCCGGACAAGACCATCCTGGAGCCGACCTCCGGAAACACCGGGATCGCCTTCGCGATGCTGGGAGCGGCGAGGGGGTATCGGGTCAAACTGGTGATGCCCGCCTGCGTCAGCATGGAGCGCCGGGCGGTCCTGTCGGCCTTCGGCGCGGAACTCGTCCTGTCCCCCTTCGATGAAGCTACCGATGGCGCGATCCGGCTTGCGCACCGCATCCTCGAGGATTCGCCGGATGAGTATTACATGCCGAACCAGTACGCCAACCCGGACAACGTCCGCGCCCATTACGAAACCACCGGTCCCGAGATTTATCGACAGACGGAGGGGGAGATCGACTGCTTCGTGGCGGGGATGGGAACGGGGGGAACGCTCATGGGTACGGGTGCGTACCTGCGCGGCAGAAAGAGGGGTATCCGGATCGTCGGCGTGGAACCGAAACCGGGCCACAAGATACAGGGGCTGAAAAGCATGAAGGAAGCCATCGTCCCGCCGATCTACCGGAAGGAGAACCTCGACGAGGTATTGATCGTCGACGACGATCCCGCGTTCGAAACCACCCGTCGCCTTGCGGTCGAGGAAGGGCTTTTCGTCGGGATGTCGAGCGGCGCGGCCGTTGCCGGCGCGATCCGGCTGGCGACGCGGCTTTCATCCGGGACCATCGTAGCGCTGTTGCCGGACCGGGGAGACCGGTACCTGAGCACCTCCCTGTTCCGGTCCACCTGCGGAGCCTGCCCTCCCTGATGGAGGGATAGCGCCCCGACTTTCCGATTTTCAGAGGAACCGGACGGTCCGGACGGCGCTGGTCACCACGAAGACCCGCGCGTTGTTGGCCGACGGGTCGATCGGGAACAGGAAAAAGCCGGGGCGCTTCGGGTCGTAGCCGGTCGTCGTTCCCACGATCACCTCGCCGTCCTTGCAGGTGACCTCGATCATCCGGCCCTGCGCCCGTTCTCCCGGCGCCAGCTGCTTTCTTTCGACATGCTTCGCGTTCCCCGTGAAATCCCGGACGAAGAAGATCGCCTTCAGGTCCTCGTGTTTCACCTCGATGACGTCTCCGGGACCGCTCCCTCCATGGCGGTTGACGTGAAATACCGGCTTGTTGGGGAAAAAGTTCTGCGTGGTGCCCTTCAAGGTTCTCCCGTCGCAATATCGGGCAACGATTTTCGATGGCTCCATGGAATCCCCCCGCCCCTTCGGTTCATTCATAAAGCCTTATCGGCTCATTCCACCAAAAATATCAACGGATGGCAATTTCCTTGCGGCGCCGGAACGCGATGGCCAGGTCGTCCAGCAGCGAGTAGACGACCGGCGTAGCGAGCAGCGTGAGCAGGAGCGAGAGCGTCTGGCCGCCGATGACGACGACGGCGATCACGCGCCGCTCCTCGGCGCCGGGGCCGGTTCCCACGGCCAGCGGGAGCATGCCGGCCACGAACGTGAGCGTCGTCATGAGGATCGGCCGGAGCCGGTCCCGGTTCCCCTGGAGGATCGCCGACGCCCGGTCCATCCCGCCCGCCCGCAGGCTGTTCATGTGGTCGATTTGAAGGATTGCGTTTTTCTTGACCACGCCGAACAGGACGAGGATCCCGAGCGCCGAGTAGAGGTTCAGGGTGTTCCCCGTGAGCCAGATCGACAGCAGCGCGAAGGGGACGCAGAGCGGGAGGGAGAGCAGGATGGTGCCGGGGTGGACCAGGTTCTCGAACTGGGAGGCGAGGATCATGTACATGAAGGCGATCGACAGCGCGAAGGCCCAGACGAACTCGCCGAACGTCCGCTCGAGCTCCCGCCCCCGCCCGGACACGCGCGTGGTGTAGGCGGCGGGGAGGTTCATCGAGGCCACCGCGGCGCGGAGCGCCGCCAGGCGGTCGGCCAACGCGAACCCGGGAGCCACCGAGGCCCGCAGGCGGACCTCGCGCTGCCGGTCGAGACGGTCGATCCTCGAGGCGCTCTCGACTCTCTCGATCCGCGCGACGCTGTCGAGCTGCGCCACCCCTCCCCCCTCGCGCGAGACCACGAGCCGCCCGATCGTCGCGGGGTCGGCCCGGTCCTCCTCCCGGAGCCGGAGCGCCACATCGTAGTCCTCGTTGTTGGAGGGGTCCTTGAAACGCGAGACCTCCTCGTCCCCGCCTACCATGAGCCGGACCGCCGTTCCGACCCGCTCCGGATCGATGCGAAGGTCCGCGGCGCGCGCCCGGTCGATCTCGACCCGCAGCTCGGGCTTGTCGAGTTTCAGCGTCGTGTCGGCGTCGAGGAGCCCGAGGGATTCCTGTCGGTCGCGCAGGCTCTCCGCGTAGGTCGAAAGCGCCTTGAGGTCAGGTCCCTTGAGAACGAAGTCGATATCGAAGGACCCGCCGCCGATGTTGAATCCGACGATGTTTCGGACCGAGACGCGAAGATCGCGGTACTTGCGGACCCTCCGGCGCACCTCCTGCATCACCTGGAGCTGGGAGCGGTTTCCGCGGAACGCGGCGAGGGGGTCCAATGCCGCGGCGCTCCTCGCCAGCCGGGTGAGCGAGAAGATCCGCTCCTCGTGCGGAGCCAGCCGGACGTACGCCCTCCCATCGCTCACCCCGCCGATGAACCCGCCCCCCGCGGTCGAGAGCACCAACCGCACTCCCGGCACGGTCCGGATCTCGGCGACGATGTCGCTCATGATCCCGTCCATGGCCGCCAGGCTCGTACCTTGCGGGGCGGTCACATTGACGTTGAATTCCCCCTCGTCCGCGTTGGCCGGGAGATAATCCTGGCGAATGACCCCGTAGAGGGGGATGGCCGACAGGATGACGGCGACCGAGACCAGCGCCACGACCCCCCGGTGGCGGAGCGCAAGGGTAAGCAACCGCTCGTACCCGGCGTCGATCCGGCGATAGAAGCCGCCCCGGGAGCGCGGGGCGCCCTGCGTACGAGACGCATCGACCCCCAGGAGACGGGCGCTCATCATGGGAGTCAGGGTGAAGGAGACGAGCAGGCTGACGAGGACCGCCACGGCCGCGGTGATGCCGAACTGGTAGAGGAAGCGGACGGAGATGCTCGACATGAACGACACCGGGATGAAGATGACCACCAGCGAAAAGGTCGTCGCCATCACGGCCAGGCCGATGTCGGCCGTGGCGGCCCGCGCGGCCTCGAACGGCGACATCCCCTTCTCCTCCACGAACCGGAAGATGTTCTCGAGGACGACGATCGCGTCGTCGATCACGATCCCGACCATCAGGACGAGGGCGAGCATCGTCACGCTGTTCAAGGTGAAGTCGAGGACCCACATCATCCCGAAGGTGGAGATCACCGAGGCCGGGATGGCGACCGCGGCGATCACGGTCGTCCGCCAGCTTCGCATGAAGGCGAGGACGACCAGGGAGGCCAGGATGCTGCCGAGGATCAGGTGCGTATTGATCTCGTGCAGGGCGGCGTAGATATAACGGGACTGGTCCTGGACCACCGTGAGACCGGCCCCCGCGGGCAGTTCCCCGGCGGCGACGGCGAGGCTGCGCTTCGCGTCCTCGATGACGGAGACGGTGTTCGCCCCGGACTGGCGCCGCACCTCGAGGACCACCGTGGGGACGCCGTTCAGCCGGGCGGTGGAGCGCTGTTCCCTGGTCCCGTCCTCCGTCCGTCCGACGTCCCGGACGCGCACGGGCGCGCCGCCGATCGTGGCGACCACCAGGTCGTCGAAGGCGCGGGGGTCGGCCAGGCGGCCGATCGTCCGGAGCGTGGCCTCCTGGGCGCCCCGGGTCACGTTGCCTCCGGCGGCGTCGGCGTTCTGCCGGACGATCGCGTCGCGGACGTCCGTGATCGGGATCCCGAAAGCCGCCAGCCGGTCCGCCTCCACCCATACGTTGACCGCGCGCTCCAATCCGCCGACGATCCGCACCTCGCCCACGCCGGCCGACCGCTCCAGGCGGATCTTCACCACCTTGTCGGCCAGCTCGGTCAGCTCGCGGAGGGGCCGGTCACCCGCCAGGGCGACCGTCAGTACCGGCTGCTGGTCGTTGTCGAACTTCGACACCAGGGGCGGCGTCGCGTCCTCCGGCAGGTCCCTGAGGACGGTGGCGACGCGGTCCCGCACGTCCTGGGCAGCCGTGTCGATGTCCCGGTTGAGGTTGAAGGTGACGATCACGACGGAGGAGCCCGGCCCCGAGATCGACCGCAGCTCGTCGATCCCCTCGACGGTATTGACCGCCTCCTCGATTCGTTTGGAGATTTCGGTTTCCACCTCTTCGGTGGAGGCGCCGGGGAGCAGGGTGCGGATCGAGACGGTGGGCAGGTCCACCGAGGGGAACCGGTCGACGCCGAGGCGGAGGTAGCTGGTCCCGCCCACGACGACCAGCGCGAGGATGAGCATCGCCGCGAAGACGGGGCGGCGGATGCAGATTTCGGCGAGCTTCTGCAAGACCGAGCTACCGGGTCACGGTGACAGGCGTCCCGCCGACGAGGTTTCCGGGGTCGGCCACGACCGGATCCCCCGCGGCCACCCCTTCGAGGATCTCCACCCGATCGCCGGAGCGGCGGCCGGTGCGGACCCGCTGTTCCACGGCCTTCCCGTCCTTCACGACGAACACCTTCTCGAGGCCGGCGAAGGTCACCACCGTCCCGGCCGGAACCATGACGGCGGTGCGGTCGGCCTCGACCACGATCTCGGCGCGCGCGAACGACCCGGGCCGCATCCTGCCGTCCCGGTTCGCCACCTCGGCCTCGACGGTCAGGGTGCGGTTCTGCTCCTGGATGGACGGACTCAGCCGGGCCACGCGGCCGGCATGCACCGCGGGGTCTCCCTCGAGCAGGACCCGGACCGCCTGCCCGACCCGCACGGAGGCCGCTTCCCGTTCCGGCACCGCCACCCGGAGCCGGAGCGGGTGGTTCCGGACCAGCCCGAACACCGGCGCGCCGGCGGCGAGGAACTCGCCCACGGAAGCGCGCCGTTCGCGCACGGCCCCGTCGATCGGCGCGCTCAGCACCGCGTCGGCCAGCTGCTGCCGGGCCAGTGCGAGGCCCGATTTCCGCTCGGCAAGCAGCTCCTGGCGGTTCCGGATCTCTTCCAGGGCGGCCTGGTAACGGCTCTCGGCGACCTGCAGCCGGGACACGGAGGCGTCCACCTCCGAGCGGGCGATCAGATTCTTTTCCCCGAGTCGCGCGATGCGATCCCGGTTCAGGCGCGCCTCCTCGAGCACCGCCCTGGCCTCGCGCACCAGCGCGGTCTTCTCGGGATCGACGACCTGGTCCGAGCCGTCCCCGGGGAGCCCCAGCCCGGCGCGCACCTGGCGGAGGGCGGCCTCGGCCTGTTCCACGCGAAGGCGGAAATCCGTCGGATCGAGGCGGGCGAGGACCTGCCCTTTCCGCACCGGGCTGCCCAGGTCGACCGCGATGACGCTCACGCGGCCCGCGACCTTGAATCCCGCGACGACCTCTTCGTCGGCGGCGAGCGTCCCCGTGACGGTCACCGTTCGCGGCAGCGATCCGACCGCCGCGGCGACGACGCGCACCGGGCGCGGCACCTGGGCCTTTTCCCGCCCCCCTGCCCCCGCCGGCGGGGTATCCTTCCCGCAGGCGGCGACGGATACGGCGAACAGCGCGGCGCCGAGAAGGGCGAGCGAGGAAAATCCTCTTGAATTTCTACGGTAACCGGGCATCTGAACAGTCTACGATGATTTCCCCGCGAGGAGCAACGCAAAGGCGTAACACGCAAAGGCGTAATGCCGCAAGGGGGACGCGACGGCGTCCCTCCCCGACCGCATTCTTATACGCGAATCTCACGTTGACACCCCGGCGCCAATTTGTATACTGTATACAGCTCGACGGCTTGCCGGGGGTGGGGCATGACACTTCCACCGATGAACTCCTCCATCTTTACCTCGCCCCCGGCAAACGATTCCCTTCTCCGTCGCTTCGTACCGGTGGTCCGTTAACCCGAAGGAATCGATTCGACGAAAGGAGGCGCGATATGTTCAAAAAAATCCTGGTGCCGCTGGACGGATCCGCGCTCGCGGAGCGGGCGATCGACCAGGTGGAGAAGATGGCGAAGGGATCGGTGGCCGAGGTACTTCTCCTGAAGGTCGTCCCGGCGCCCCTCGGGAAGGCGCCGGAGGCCGGACAGGCGGAGGAGTCGAAGGCGTTCGCCGAGAGCGTAACCCGGTCGACGGCGTATCTCGAAAGGATCGCCACCCGGCTCGGCGCGATCTCCGTGAAGTCGCGGATCCTGGTCCCCTCCGGGGAACCGCACTCCGAAATCCTCGCGGCCGCCCACAGGGAGGACGTCGACTGCATCGTGATGAGCACCCACGGCGGGACGGCCCTCGCTCGCGCACTGCTCGGGAGCACGGCCGAAAAAGTTGTGTACACCACAAAGCGCCCGGTCTTCCTGGTCAAGCCAGAGAAGATCCACGCCGCCCGTGTCGAGGAAGGCGACGTCTTCGCGGGCGTCGCAAGGTAGACCCACCGCACACGGGACGCCCGGGACCACGGGTCCGGGCGTCCTCCCGCCATGACGGACTTCGGAAACCGCCCGGCTCGGCAATGCGTCGAACGTGTAAACTGTTCCCGTACGGTTTACCATCCTGCAATCGCCGTCGTCACGGGAGGGCCCATGAAGGTCGCGGTTCCACGGGAGATCCGCGAGGGGGAACGGCGGGTCGCCCTCGTCCCCGAATCGTGCCGGAAGATGGTGAAGGCGGGGATCGAGGTGACGGTCCAGAGCGGCGCCGGGACACGGGCATTCTTTCCCGATGACGCCTACCGCGAAGCGGGCGCCTCCGTCGGGGATACCGCCGCGCCGGTGCTCGGCGAAGCGGACTTCATCCTGAAGGTGCAGGCCCCCGCCCCCTGCCCGCCTCACGGGGCGCACGAGGTCGACGCGATGCGCGAAGGTGCGATTCTCCTTTGCACCCTCATGCCCTCGCGCAATCCCGACGCGGTGGAGAGGCTGGCGGCCCGCCGGATCACCGCCTTCGCCACGGACAGGATCCCCCGGATCACCCGCGCGCAATCGATGGACACCCTCTCCTCCATGGCGAACATTTCCGGGTACAAGGCGGTCCTGGTCGCCGCCAACGCGCTTCCGCGTTACTTCCCCATGCTCACGACCGCCGCCGGAACCGTGCTCCCCGCGAAGGTATTCGTGATCGGCGCCGGCGTGGCGGGGCTCTCGGCGATCGCCACCGCGCGTCGCCTCGGGGCGAGCGTGGAGGCCACCGACACGCGCCCCGTGGCGAAGGAGCAGGTGGAGAGCCTTGGAGCGAGGTTCGTCGGGGTCGACACCGCGGAGATCGCCCAGGATGCCTCGGGGTACGCCCGGGAGCTATCGGAGGACTTTTACAAAAAGCAGGCGGAACTGCTCGCCGACCGGTGCGCGGCGTCGGACGCGGTCATCACGACGGCGCTGATCGGCGGCGTGAAGGCGCCCCGGCTCATCACCGCGGAGATGGTGCGCGGGATGAAGCCGGGCTCGGTGATCGTGGACGCGGCCGCCGAAGGGGGAGGCAACTGCGCGCTGACCCGTCCGGGGGAGACGATCGTCGAGAGCGGCGTGACGATCTGCGGGCCCGTCAACCTCCCCGCCGATATGCCCTGGCACGCGAGCACGCTTTTCTCCCGCAACGTGGCGGCGTTCGTCCTCGCCTTCTGGAAGGACGGACGCTTCACCCTCGACCTGGACGACGAGATCCTGCGGGGCGCCCTCGTGACCCACGGAGGCGATGTCAGGCTCGCCCCGGCGGGCTGACGCTGCACCAGGAGGCATTCCCATGAGTCCGTCCCTTGAAGTGGGACTCTACGTCTTCGTGCTGGCGACCTTCCTCGGGCTGGAGATCATCCGCAGGGTGTCGCCTCTTCTTCACACCCCCCTGATGTCCCTGACGAACGCCATCTCGGCCATCACGGTCGTCGGGTCCATCCTGGTCGCGGGCGAACAGAAGACCACCCTCTCCACCGTACTCGGCACCCTCGCCGTGACCTGTTCCATGATCAACATCGTCGGCGGATACCTGATCACCTACCGCATGCTCCGGATGTTCAGGAAAAGCGGGAAAGACCGCCGATGATCGACCGGGCGATCCCCCTTCTCTACATCGGCGCGGCGGCGTCCTTCATTCTCGCGCTCAAGTGGCTCTCGACGGTCCCGACGGCGCGCCGGGGGGTGGTCGTGGGGGCGGCCGGGATGGCGCTCGCGGTCGCCGGGACGCTGATGAAGCCGGAGATCGAAAGCTACCGGTGGATCGCCATCGCCTTCGTCGCGGGCACCGCCATCGGCATCCCGATGGCGTTGATGCCGATGACCGCCGTGCCGCAGCGGACCGCCCTCTCCCACGCCTTCGGGGCCCTCGCGGCCGCGCTGGTGGGTACGGCCGAATTCTACCTGCACGCGCCCGCCATCGACCGCTTCACCATGGGGGCGCTGGTCCTCGAGGTGCTCCTGGGCTTCCTCACCTTCACCGCATCCCTGATGGCGTTCGGCAAGCTCCAGGAGATCCTCCCCACCCGGCCCATCATCTGGCGCGGCCAGAACATCCTGAATTTCGCGATCCTCGGCCTCGCGGTCGCGTCGGGGGTATACCTCGTCGCGCGCCCGGACGCGATCCGGCTGTTCCCCGTCCTGGGGGGGCTCGCGCTCGTGTTCGGGGTGATGCTCATTATCCCGATCGGCGGCGCGGATATGCCGACGGTGATCTCCCTGCTCAACTCCTACGCGGGCCTGGCGGCCGCGGCGATGGGATTCGTGCTCGACAACAAGCTGCTGATCATCGCCGGCGCGCTCGACGGCTCCTCCGGCCTCATCCTGTCGGTGATCATGTGCCGCGCGATGAACCGCTCGTTCGCCAATGTGCTGTTCGGCGCCTTCGGGCAGGTGCAGGCGACGACCGGGGCCGGGGAGGAGCAGCGCGCCGTCCGCAGCGCTACGCCGGAGGAGGCCGCCGGGGTCCTGCAGGCCGCAAGCCGCGTGATCGTCGTCCCCGGCTACGGCATGGCCGTCGCCCAGGCGCAGCACAAGGTCCGGGAGCTGTACGACGCGCTGACGAAGGCGGGAATCGACGTGCGGTTCGCCATCCACCCGGTGGCGGGACGGATGCCGGGACACATGAACGTGCTCCTCGCCGAGGCGAACATCCCGTACGACCGGCTGGTCGAGATGGAGGAGGTGAACTCCGACTTCCCGCAGGCCGACGTGGCCCTGGTGATCGGCGCCAACGACGTCACGAACCCCGCGGCGCGCCACGACCGGAACAGCCCGATCTACGGGATGCCGATCCTCGACGTGGACAAGGCGCGCACGGTGATGGTGATCAAGCGGAGCATGAGCCCGGGGTTCGCGGGGATCGACAACGAGCTGTATTATCTGGACCGCACGCTCATGGTCTTCGGCGACGCCAAGGCGGTCGTCGGGAGCCTCGTGAAGGAGTTCGCCGGAGGGACCTGATCCGGGATGTACAGGACGGCGCCGGTTTGTCGTATTATGGAAACCGGGAGGGACCCATGGAACCTGTGAACTACATTCCGAGAATCCGCGACAATTACGCGCGGCAGGGGTACAAGGCCTACAACTGGATCGTCAACGCGGACACGCCTCCGTGGGCGCCGCTCACCAAACCGCTGTCGCGATGCCGGCTGGGGTTGGCCGCCTCGGGGGGGATCTACGTCGCCGGGCAGGTGGCGTTCCACTACAAGGACGACGCCTCGCTCCGGGAGATCCCTGCGGACGTCGACACGAAGGAGTTGCGCGCCACCCACTTCGCCTACGACCTGTCCGCCGCGCGCTCGGATCCGAACGTCGTCTTCCCGATCGACACGCTGCGCGGTCTCGTGCGGGACGGGTTCCTCGGCGGGCTGGCGAGCCGCTTCTACTCGTTCATGGGGGGGATCTACTCCTCCCGCCGCGTCTCCGGGGATCTCGCCCCGCGTCTTACCGCCCGGTTCCTCGAGGACGGCGTCGACGCCGTCCTGCTGGTGCCCGTCTGACCCGTCTGCCACCAGTCCGTGGGACTGGTCGCAAGGCACGCGGAAGCCGCCGGGATCCCGACGCTCTGCATGACGAGCGCGCGGGACATCACGCGGGCGGTCAACCCTCCCCGCGCGGCGTTCCTCGACTTCCCCCTCGGGCACACGACCGGGAAGCCGCACGACCCCGATCTGCAGCGTCGACTCCTCGTCGAGGCGCTCACGTCCTTCGAGACGATGACGTCCCCGGGCTCCATCAAGGATCTTCCGTTCCGCTGGTCGGAGGACGAGGAGTGGAAAGCGAAGGCGTTCGCGGAAGGTGACGGCCGTACGCCCCGCCACGACACACCGCAATACCAGTCCGAGGAAGACCGCCGCCGGGCGGAGCAGGAGGGTTCCCCCTCCTGTCCCGTCTGCCGATCCTGACATCCGCGTCCCCGGGGACGGGATGAAGGTCCTGCTGCTGGAGAACATCCACCCCGATGCGGGGGCGGTTTTCGCGTCGGCCGGGCATGCCGTGGAGCGGGTGCCCCACAGCCCCGCCCGGAAGATGCTCATCCAGGAGATCAGGGACGTATCCGTTCTCGGCATCCGCTCGAAAACCCGGGTGAACGCGGAAGTTCTGGAACGCGCCCAGGACCTTCTGGCCGTCGGCGCGTTCTGCATCGGGACCGAACAGGTCGACCTCGACGCGTGCGGCCGCCGCGGCGTGGCGGTCTTCAACGCCCCCTACAGCAACACCCGCAGCGTGGTCGAACTCGCGCTGGGCGAGATGATCCTGCTCCTGCGCGGCGTGGTCGACCGCAGCGCGGACCTCCACCGGGGGATCTGGAGGAAATCCTCGGAGGGGTTCCACGAGGTCCGGGGGAAGAAGCTCGGGATCGTCGGGTACGGGAACATCGGCTCCCAGCTCTCCGTCCTCGCGGAAGCGATGGGGATGGAGGTTGCCTACCACGACCTCGTGGAGAAGCTTTCGCTGGGGAACGCCCGGAAGTGCTCCCTGGAGGAACTTCTGCGGGTCTCGGACATCGTCACCGTCCACGTCGACGGACGGGAGGAAAACCGGGGCCTCTTCGGGGAGCGGGAATTCGCGGCGATGAAGGACGGGGTGATCTTTCTCAACCTGAGCCGCGGCTTCGTGGCGGACGTGGATGCGCTCGCGCGGAACGTGCGCGGCGGGAAGGTCCGCGGCGCGGCGGTTGACGTATTCCCCGAGGAGCCCCGGACCAACAAGGACCCCTTCGCCTCGCCGCTGCAGGGACTCCCGAACGTCATCCTTTCCCCGCACATCGGCGGCTCGACCGAGGAGGCGCAGCAGGGGATCGGAGGATTCGTGGCGACGCAGATCCTCGAATACCTGTCCACGGGGGGCACGTCCTCGAGCGTGAACTTTCCGGTCCTTTCCGCCTCGCCGACTCCGGAGCGACACCGGTTCGCCCACGTCCATGAGAACGTCCCCGGGATGCTGGCGAAGATCAACGACCTTTTCGCGCGGCACGGCGTCAACATCGTGGGACAGCGGCTGGAGACGCGCGGCCGCCTGGGGTACGCGCTGATCGACGTGGCGCAGGGGTGCGACCTCGGGATCGTGGAGGAGCTCCGGCGGATTCCCCAGACGATCCGCGCCCGCCTCGTCTACTGAC
>Ga0075327_1000087_pt1 | contig 21217 bp, 19 predicted proteins | sample MayberrySE_Catta_2_FD_120056 | JGI IMG/M metagenome (GOLD analysis project Ga0075327, IMG submission 120056) | Natural and restored wetland microbial communities from the San Francisco Bay, California, USA, that impact long-term carbon... | ecosystem: Environmental > Terrestrial > Soil >...
ACGACCGTGCTCGCGAAGGGCGTCTTCCCGATGGATCACCCGCTCCACATGGGCATCCACATGGGGCCGCTCTCGCCGAAGGCGATCCAGGACCGCGTGCGGAGCGCGGACCTCGTGCTCGCGCTCGGCACGGAGCTCACGGACATGAACCTCGGCGCGGCCAAGCCCCAGGTCGCGCGCGACCGCTCGGTCTGGGCGCTCGACGGGCGGGTGAACGTCTCGTTCCACCAGTACACGGACGTCCAGCTCTACGACTTCGTCACGGAGCTCGCGCGCGAGGCGCTGCCGCGCTTCCGCGAGCGCGTCGTCTACCACGACAACCTGGAGCCGCCGCGTCCGGGCAGCGCGGAGCGCCGGCCGCTGCGCGTGAACGACCTGCTCGTCGAGCTGAACCGCTTCCTCGCCGGGCATCCCGGCTATCACGTCGTCGCGGAGTCGGGCGACGCGCTCTTCGGCGGGCTCGAGCTGCGGCTGCGCGGCGGCCTCTACCTGGCGCAGGGCTACTACGCCTCGATGGGCTTCGGCCTGCCGGCCGCGCTCGGCGCGCAGATCGGCACCGGCGCGCGCCCGCTGCTCCTCACGGGCGACGGCGCCTTCCAGATGACGGGCGCCGAGATCTCGCACGCGCCGCGGCGCGGCCTCACGCCGATCGTGGTGCTGATCAACAACGGCGGCTGGGGGATCTTCCGGCCCGTGTCGCCGCGCCAGGACCTGCTCGAGATCCCGAACTGGCCCTACGCCGAGCTCGCGCAGAACTGGGGCGGCGTCGGCTTCGTGGCCGAGACGGCCGCGGAGCTCGCCGAGGCCCTGCGCGCGGCGCACGAGGTGAAGGAATTCGTGCTGATCGAATGCCGCGTGCCGCCCGACGACCTGTCGCCGATCAGCCGCCGCTACATCCGCGCGAGCGCGAAGAAGAACCGGGCGGCTCCCGCCACCCGCGATGGCTGAGCCCCGCGCGCCCTGGCGCCGCCTCGACGCCGCCCTGCTCGGCGCGGCCCTCGCGCTGACCTTCGCCGTTCACGCGCCGGCGCTCGACAGTGCGTTCGCCGGAGACGATCAGATCCTGCTCTACGACGCCGCGAACATGCCGCTCGGCGAGTACCTGCTCGACATGCACGGCGGCCACCTGATGCCCGTGCACAAGCTCGTGATCGTGGCCATGCACCGCGTCTTCGGCTACCGGGCGGCGCCGTTCTTCGCGCTCGCTCTCGCGACCCATCTGCTGAACGTCGCCCTGCTCTACGTCGGGCTTCGCCACGTCGCGTCCGCGCTGCCGGCCGCGTTCGGGTCCGCGCTCTGGGGCGCCGCCGTGATCCACCAGTCGTCGCTCGCCTGGTTCTCGGTCTACGGGCAGATCCTCGTGGTCACGTGCCTGCTCCTCGTGTGGCTCTCCTGGCTGCGCGTCGACGCGGCGCGCGGCGCACCGGGCGCGCGGACGCTCGTCGTCTGGAACCTGCTGCTGATCGCCGCCGGCGCGGCGTTCGGCGCAGGGATCGCGCTCGCCGTGGCCGCCCCGCTGCTCGCGTGGGCGTTCGTCGACCCGCCCGCGCGCCGGCGCGCGGGCCTCGGCCTGCTGCCCGCCGCCTGCCTCGTGCCGGCCCTCTACGTCGTCGCATTCCTCGTGTCGCGGCCCGTGAGCAGCCCGCTCGCTGCGTCGTTCGAGCCGGGGCTCGCCGCGCGGCTCCTGCTCGCGCTGCCCGCCGCCGGAGTCGCGGCGCTCGGCTTCGGCGCGGCCGCGACGCAGGACGCCGGCAGGATCCTCGCGGGACCGCTCGCGGGGACCCGGATCGAGGCCGTCTTCCCGCTGCTGCGGAACGCCGCGCTCGCGCTCGTGCTCCCGCTGCTGGCTGCGCTCGGGTTCGCGGCCGGGCCGCTCCGGCGGCGCGCGCTCGGCGCCGCGCTGATCGCGCTCGCCGTGTACGCGCTCGTCGCGCTCGGCCGTGCGGAGTTCGTGCCGCTCATGAGCGCGGCGCGCGTCGCGTCGGAGCCGCGCTTCCACTATGCGGCGCTGATCGGCGCCGCGATGGGGATCGCCTGCTCGCTCGCCGCGGTCCGGGGCGTGCTCGCGCGGCCGGGCGGGCTCGGCGGCGGCCGCGCCGGGGCGGTGCTCGGGGCGAGCGTGCTCGCGTGCTGGCTCGCCCTCCTCGGCGCATCCGCGCTGCCCGTCTCGCGCACGATCCAGGCGAAGAATTTCGCGCCGGCCGCGATCGCGCTGCGGGACGACCTCGCCGCTCTCGAGGCGGTGATCGCCTCCGCGCCTCCCGGCGAGGTGTACGTGATCAACCGCCAGTACGACGGCACGCGCTGGCTCTTCGACATGCGCGGCCGCCCCGACCGCTTCCCGGGGCTGGCCGCGCTCTTCGTCGTCACCCACGAGGAAGACGAGCTGGACGGGCGCCGCGTGCGCTTCGTCGAGGATCGCAAGCAGGTCCTCGAGACGATCCGGGCACGGCCGCAGCGCCGCATCGCGCGGCTGCTCGTCTCGAGGGCGGAGGCGAAGGCGGCGGGCGTCCGCTTCTACCACGTGCCGCTGCGGCGCGGGTACGTCCCGCCGAAGCCCGCGTACCGGAGGTGACCCGAGCCCTCGGAAGGCGAGCGCGCGGGGGGCGGCGCGCCGGGCGCCTCGAATGTGGCGCAGGGGTCGTCGCGCTGTGCGCGCCGGGTGACGACGACGGCGTCGAAGGCGCCGGCCGGCGCCGCGTCGCCCTCCTCGAGGTAGCCCACCGCGAACACGCGCGGCTGCAGCTCCGGTCCGAGCCAGCGCGGCACGCCGAGGTCGCGCCGCACGTGTCCGTTGCCGGCGAGGAGGACGACCCCGCGCGCCGCGTGCTCGCGGAGGGCGGCGGCCATCACGGCGTCGCGAGTGAGCTGCACGCGCGCCAGGGCCGGCCAGTGCGCGCGCGGCAGCGCGTGACAATGCCCCGCATCGATCTCGCGCTCCTGTGCGGCCTGAAAGTCGGGCGCGACCGGGCGGTCGAGGCGGAGCGCGGCGAGCGCGGCGGGGTCGAACACGGCCTCCGGGCCTTCGCGTGCGATCCGCCTCGCGTCCTCGCGCGACAGGTTCGCGGCGACGAGGGGCAGCTCGTACTCGAGCGCGAGCGCGACGAAGGGGCGGTAGGAGTCCCAGCGCCAGCCCGTCCCGGGCGCGGCGGCGGCGATCAGGTGCCGCGCGTCGCCCGGCCTCTCGCGGCGGGCGCGCTCGACGTCGGCCTGGCGCTCGCGGTCGAGCTGCTCCATCGCGAGCGCCGGCCGCCAGCCCGCGGCGAACGCGCGGCGCAGGAGCGCGAGCCGAAGCCGGTGCTGCTCCGCGTTGTCGTGCACCTCCCCGAGCAGGACGATGGCGTCGCCGGACAGCCGCGCCTCCCAGGGTTCGGCGCTCGGTGAGCTGGCGCACGCGACGCCGAGCGCCGCCGCGAGGCCGGCGCGCGCCGCGGCGTGCCGCGCGAAGCTGCCCGGCATGCGTGCTAGCGGGACCCGCGCAGCTGTGCCGTGGCGCGCTCGAGGTCGCCGAGCCGGCCTGCGTCGGAGCCGGCGGCTTCCCGGCCGCGCAGCACCTCGAGCGGATCCCGGACGTCGTCCACGTAGCCGAGCGCGTACGCGCCGCGCTGGTAGCCGATCAGCCGCAGCAGCTCGTCCGGCAGCCCGCGCGCGATCTCGAGCGGGACGGAGAGGTACTGGTTCTCCTCCTGGCGCAGCCAGCTGCGCGCGTACGTGAGGTTCAGCCCGTAGCGCGTCGCGTCGCTCCGGTTCGCGCCGCCGCCGTGGTAGACGGCGCCCGTGTACACGAACACCGAGCCCGCGGGCATCTCCGCCGCCTCGCAATCCGCGTGGCCGAACTGGAGCTTGTCCTCGAACAGATGGCTGCCCGGGACCACGCGCGTGGCGCCGTTCTCGGCGGTGAAGTCGTTCATCGCCCAGATCGTGTTGCACTGCACCTCGTAGCCCTTCGGGAAGGGAAAGAAGTCGAAGGCCCACTGGTCGCGGTGGATCGGCTGCCCGGGCTCGCCCGGCCCGATCGCGATGAGCTGCGTCAGATGGACGTGGAAGCTCGTGGCCCCCGCGAGCAGCTGCTTCGTCACGGCGAGGATCAGCGGATGCTGCACGAGCGCACGGCAGGTGAGCGAACGCGCCACGAGCCCGCCGGTGCGCCGCGTGCGGCGCCCCGCGAAGTCGTCGCGGCCGAGCGGCGTGGCCTCGAGCCAGGGCGCGAGCTCCTGCTGCGCGGCGCGCATGGTGACGACCGGCACCAGACGCTCGATCACGACGCAGCCGTCGCGCGCGAGCGCCTCGCTCACGCGCTCGGCGCTCGTCGTCGCGGGCAGGCGTTCGATCGGCATGGGCGGAGGCTAGCGCGAGGGTCCCGCCCTCCACGACCCGCCGAGAGCTACGAGAAGTCGTACTCGCTCATCGGATGGGACTCGATCCGGTCGAGCGCGAGGAAGCGCTCGACGGCGCGGAACATGCGCTCCTGGTGGCGGCGCAGCCTCTCCGGGTCGCCGACCGCGTCGTAGAACACGGCCGGGTCGTCGAGCGCACCGAGCGGGAAGTTCTCCTCGACGATCGCATCCCAGCGCGGCGCACCCGGCGTGAGCGGACGCACGATCTCGTTCCGCACATAGCCGAACGTGCTCTGCGTCTCGAGCGCGGTGTCGCGCTGCACCTCGTACCAGAGGCGGATGAACTCCTCCTTCGCGAGCCCTTCCTTCGCCTCGATGCAGCTCACCAGCGCGAAGCCCGGCGTGCGCGCGCCGGCCGGTGCGCGCTGCGACGCGTTCACGAGCGGCCGCGACTCGACCACCAGGTAGCCGGCGCTGCGGGAGGCGGCGCCCGCGAGGAGCGCCTCGCACGCCGCCCGCTCCTGGCTCTGCTCGAGCCAGAACGAGACGAGCCCCGCGGGCCGGGGCTCCAGCTTGCCGAGGTGGAGCACGGCTCCCGCCGCGACGTCGTCGTCCACCACCGAGATGCGAAGCTTCGCCGAGTGCGCGCGGAGACGCGGAGCCACCGCCTCGAGCAGGCGCGCCTTGAAGGACTCGTCACTGTCCGCGGCGCGCTTCCAGACGACGTACGCGAGCTTCTCCATCGCGGCTACGGGCTCGTCCGCGCGGGAGCCCGACGGCGCCGGCGTGCGAGCGCGGCCGCGCGTGCGCCGAGCCCTCGCAGCCACTCCGTGGCGCCGTCGACGAGCGTGTAGAAGACGGGCACCACGACGAGCGTCAGCGCCGTCGAGGTCACGAGGCCGCCGATCACGATCACCGCCATGGGCGCGCGGAACTCGGCGCCCGTCGCCTCGGAGAGCGCGAGCGGGAGCAGGCCGAACACGAGCGCAGCCGACGTCATCAGCACCGGCCGCATCCGGACCGGCCCGGCGTGGAGGATCGCCTCGTTGCGGCTCATGCCGCGCTCGCGCAGCTGATTCGTGTAGTCGACGAGCAGGATGCCGTTCTTCATCACGAGGCCCATCAGCACCAGCAGCCCCATGCCGCTCATCATGTCGAGCGACATGCCGGCGAGCTTCAGCGCCAGGAAGCCCCCGATGAAGGAGAGCGGCGCCGACATCATGATCGTGAAGGGGTGGGTGACCGAGTTGAAGAGCGAGGCGAGGATCATGTAGATGGAGACCGCGGCGAGGCCGAGCGCGAACAGGATGTCGCGCGCGCCCTCCGCCGCGGACTCGGCCTGGCCCTGCGGCACGAGCGCGTAGGGCGGCTCGATGCCGATCTCCCCGGCCCAGGCGTCGAGCTTCGCCATGGCGTCGGAGAGCGAGGCGCCGGGCGCCGTGTTGGCCGAGAGCCGGATCGAGCGGGCGCGGTTGTGGCGGCGCACCTCGACCGGACCTTCCTGCACGTTGACGCGCGCGGCATTGCCGATCGGCACGAGCTCGCCGCGCGCCGAGCGCACGCGGATCAGGTCCAGCTTGCCCGGGTCGTCGCGGTACTCGGGCAGCACCTGGACGCGCACGTCGTAGCGATTGCCCAGGTCCTCGAACGAGCCGACCTTCTCGCCCGCGAGCAGCGTGCGGAGCGTCCGGCCGAGCGCCGTCGCGGACACGCCGAGGTCGGCCGCGCGCCCGCGGTCGACTTCGAGCATCACCTCGGGCCGGCCCGTCTCGAAGGAGCTGCGCACGTCGACGAAGATGGGATCGGCCTTCATGCGCGCGACCAGCTCGTTCGCGAACCGCTCGAGCCGGTGCAGCTCCGGGCCCTCGATGCCGTGCATGATCTGCGCGAAGCCCTCGCCGCTCGAGTTCGCGAACTCCGGGTAGCTCACCGTCAGGTCGCCGCCGACCTCGGGCGCGACGGCGAGGATCCGCTCGCGGAGCTCGTCGAAGGTGGCGGTGATGCGCTCTTCGCGCTCTCCCTTCGGCGTGAGCAGCACGTTCATGCGGGCGGCGTGCGGCTTGTGCTCGGTCTCGCTGCCGGCCACGGCGAACACGCCGCGCACGTAGGGGTGCTCGGCGACCGCCTCCTCCATGCGGCGCATCACGCGGTCGCTGGCGGCGAGCGGCGTGCCGATCGGCAGCTTGGCGGTGACCTGCGCCTCCTCGATGTCGTCCTGCGTGAAGTAGTTGAGCGGTAGCGTCGAGGCCACGTAGCAGCCTCCGAACACCGTGACGAAGGCGACGAGCACGGTGGCGATGCGATGGCGCAGCGCGCCGCCGAGCAGCCGCGCGTAGCCGTGCTCGAGCGCGACGAGGCCACGCTCGAGCGCGCGGAACACCGGGCCCTCCTTCGGCGTCTGCCGCAGCACCCGGCTCGCGAGCATCGGCGTCAGCGTGAGCGCCACCAGGGCGGACACCCCCACCGCCACCGTCACGGTGACGCCGAACTCGAAGAAGTATCGCCCCATCACGCTCTGCATGAAGCGAATCGGCACGAACACGCCGCACACCGCGAGCGTCGTGGAGACGACCGCGAGGCCCACCTCCGCCGAGCCGGACAGCGCGGCGCTCATCGCGTTCGCGCCGCCCTCGACCTTCCGGAAGATGCTCTCGAGCACGACGATCGCGTCGTCGATCACGAGCCCGATCGCGAGCGAGAGCGCCATCAAGGTCATGCTGTTGAGCGAGAGGTCGAACGCGTAGAGGAAGGTGAAGCTCGCGATCACGCTGGCGGGGATCGCGGTCGCCGCGATCAGCGTGGAGCGGTAGTTGCGCAGGAAGCAGAGCACGACGGCGATCACGAGGAACGCGGCCAGCACCATGTCGAAGAGCACCGAGGAGACCTGCTCCTCGATGATCCGCGCGTAGTCGCGCGCCACGATCACGTTCACGCCGGGCGGCGCCTGCTCCCGGATCCGTTCCAGCTCCAGCCGGATCTGACGCGCGGCTGCGACGAGATCGGAACCGCTCTGCTGCTGGATCTCGAGCGCCACGCCCGGCTCGCCGTCGAAGCGCGCGACGCTGCGCTCCTCGGCCATGCCGTCCTCCACCACGGCGACGTCGCGCAGGCGGATCGCGCGGCCCTCGCGCTCGGCCACGATGATCTCGCCGAACTCGGAGACGCTCCGCGCCTTGCCCTGCGTGGTGACGGTCCACTCGCGCTCCGCGCCCTCGATGCGCCCGCTGGCGAGCTCGGCGTTCTCGCGGCGCAGCGTGTCGGCCACGTCCTCGATCGCGAGGCCGTAGCCGGTGAGCCGCAGCGGATCGAGCCAGATGCGGATCTCGCGCTCGCGCGCGCCGAGGATGTTCACGCCGCCCACGCCGGCGATGCGCTCGAGCCGCTCCTTCACGTCGTTCTCGGCGAAGTCCGAGAGGTCGCGCCGGGAGATCGGCCCGCCGAGCACGATCGTCATGAAGCCGACCGCCGCGAGGTCGAACTTCTGCACCACGGGGTCCTCGACGTCGACCGGCAGCAGCGGGCGCGCCAGCGCGACCTTGTCGCGCACCTCCTGCACCTTGATGTCGATGTCGTACGCGATCGAGAACTCCAGGTGGACGCGCGAGAGGCCCTGCGACGAGGTGGAGGAGAGGTTGCGCACGCCCTCGATCGCGTTCAGCTGCTCCTCGAGGACGTCGGTCACCTCGCGCTCGATGGTCTCGGGCGAGGCGCCGCGCAGCTCCGTCACGACGACGGCGAAGGGAAAATCGACGTCCGGATCGAGCTTCAGCTCGAGGCGCCCGAGCGACACGAGCCCGAGCACGACCAGGGCGAGCGTCAGCATCGCGGCGAAGACCGGCCGGCGGATCGACACCTCGGCGAGCTTCACGACGGCCCCTGCCGGGCGGTCACGGCGCCGCCCCGCCCGTCGTCGCTCACCTCGACCCGCGCTCCCTCGGCGAGCCGCGTCGCCGCTTCGCCGCGCACGACGACGTCGCCCTCCGCGAGGCCGGCGAGCACTTCCGCGCGCTCGCCGTCGACGATGCCGACGCGGACGGGCGCGAAGCGCACCACGCCGTCCTCGATGCGGAGCACGAGCGTGCGGCCGTCGCGCGTGAGGAGCGACGAGCGGTGCACCACGGCGCGCGGCTCCGAGCGCGTCGCGACGAGCTCCGCGCGCGCGTACGAGCCCGCCTTCACCAGGCCGCTCGGGTCGGAGACGCCGCCGCGGACCTCGTAGGTGCGCGTGCCCGGATCCACGCGCCCGCTCACGCGCTCGATCTTCGTCTCGAGCGGATCGGCGAGCCCCTCGACGAAGAGCCGCACCGGGTCTCCGACGCGGACCGCCACGGGCGTGGCCTCGGGCACGTCCAGGATCGCCTCGAGCGCGCCGCTCTCCTGGAGCACGAGGATCGGGCTCGAGCCGGCCATCGCGCCCTCGTGCGCGCGGCGTTCGACCACGCTGCCCGCGTAGGGAGCGCGCACCTCCGTCTGCGCGAGATCACGGCGCGCCTTCGCGACGCGGGCCTCGCCCTGCGCCACCCGTGCGCGCGCCACCTCGGCGCGCGTGCGCAGCTGGTCGTAACGCTGCTGCGACGCGACGTTCTGCTCGAGCAGCAGGCGCAGGCGCGCGGCCTCCTCCTGCGCGTTGGTGCTCTCCGCGCGCGCGAGCGCGAGGCCCGCCTCGGCCTCGGCGAGCGCCATCCGGTACGGGCCGGCGTCGATCCGGAAGAGCGGCTCGCCCTCCGCCACCGCGTCGCCCACGTCCACCAGGATCTCGACGATCCGGCCCGGGACCTCCGTGCCGATCTCCGTGATGCGCCGCGCCTCGACCGTGCCGGACGCGGCGATCACCGCGCGGAGCGCCGCGCTGCCGACGCGCTCCACCTCGACGGCCGCGGGCGCCGCGGCGGGGGGCGCTGCGGCGACCTCGGCCGGCTCCCCCTCTTCGCCGGCGCCGCAGGCAGCCAGCAGCAACGCGAGCAGCAGCGGCAGTCGGGGCCTCATGCGCGCCTCGGGGCGGCGACCCCGTGGAACAGCACCTCGAGGCACGTCTCCACGAAGCGGTCGTCCGAAGCATCGATCCACTCGGGGTTCAGCAGATGGTCGATCAGCGCCATGATGAGCATGCGCGCCACGTCGGCCACGCGCGCGGGCTCGAGGTCCGCGCGCAGCTCTCCGCTCGCGACGCCGCGCTGGATCGCGTCGACGAGGCGCACGCGCCCCTCCTCGGCGTGACGGCGCACGGCCGCGCTGCTGCCGACGAAGCGCACCACGAGCGGGTCGAACTGGTAGAGCGAGCGCACCAGGGGATTGCTGCGCGCGTAGGCGAGCGAGGCGCGCACCATGCCGGCGATGGCGGCGGCGATGCTGTCGTTCGTGGGCAGGTGCTCGTCGATGCTGCCGACGCGCGCCCAGTCGCTGAGCGTGCGCTCGAGCAGCTCCTCGAACACCGCCTCCTTGCCGCGGAAGTGGTGGTAGACGAGCGCCTTCGAGACGCCGGCGTTCGAGGCGATCTCCTCGACCGTCGTCTTCGAGAAGCCGCTGCCGGCGAAGCAGCGCGCGGCCGCGTCGAGGATGCGCTGGCGCGTGCGCTCGGCGCGCTCGGTCCGGGGCGGCACGGCCTGGGGGGAGGCTTCGCTCACGGCCCCGGAATATACGATTTGGACGGTTATCGTCCAAATCGTCGAATCCCTGGGGGCGCCAGAAGGGCCGGCGCAAGATCAGGTGGATGGGACGCCGGCGCCGCCGAAGCGCGCCATGCTGTCGCGGTGCGCGTCTTTCGAGCCGAGCAGTGGCAGGAGGTGCGGGCGAAGGGGAAGCGGGCCTTCCTGTTCCGCTACGGCTTCCTCGGGCGCGGGCTGCCGCTCGGCGCCGTCGCCGCCCTCGCCATCGAGGCCGCGCTCGGCGGGCGCTTCCCGGACGCGTTCGGCAGCCCGGGCTTCCTCGCGCGCCTCGCGTTCTGCATCGCCGTGATGACGCTCTCGGGCTGCGTCGCGGCGAACTTCAACTGGAACCTGCACGAGCGGCGCCACGCGCGCGGCGCGTAGGGCGGCTCGCGGCACGGATCCGTTCGCAGACCGCGTCGAGGAGCCCGCGATGGAGCCCGAGCGCGGGCGCGACGCGCACGCGCACGCCCGCGTGCCGGCCGGCCGCGCGGCGTGCGAGGCGCGGCACGTCGCGGCTGGCGTGGCGGCCGGGCGCGAGGAAGTACGGCACCACGACGATCTCGCGCGCACCGCGCGCGACGCACGCGTCGATCGCGTCGGCGATGCTCGGCGGCACCAGCGAGAGGTGCGCGATGGCGACGTGGCTTCCCGCCAGCCGCCGCGCAAGGGCCCTGGCGACGCGTCCGAGCTGCGCGTTCGCGGCGGCCTCGCGGCTGCCGTGGTCGACGAGCACCACGGCGCGAGCGCCCACTCCGGTCTTCACCAGTAGCTGGCGGTGGCGCGGACCGGGCCGGTCACGTGCGCCCGGCACGCCAGCCGCCGCGCCGGAGGGATGCCCTCCCGCTCGCGCGTCGCGCGCTCGTCCGCGCTCTCGGGCGAGAGTCCAGAGGCGTCGCCGACGATCTCGAGGTCGCAGCGGCCGCAGAGGCCGCGCCCCGTGCAGGCGCGTGCGATCGGCAGACCGGCGCCGCGCGCGGCGTCGAGCAGCGTCGTCCCGACCGCAACGTCGCGCGCGAGCGTCTCGGGGACGCCTTTGCGTCTCTTCACGAAGCTGACGGAGCATGTCGGCACGCACGTATCCTAGGGCCGCCGCGCTCCCCGGCCCAGGCTCGATCCGATACCTTCGGAGCCGATGACCACCGCCGGGATCCTGATCATCGGAAACGAGATCCTGTCGGGAAAGGTCACCGACACGAACTCGCCGTATCTGTGTCGCGAGCTCCGCACGCTCGGAGTGGACGTCGAGCGGATCCTCACGATCCCCGACGACGTCCACGTGATCGCCCGCGAGGTGCGCGCGCTGTCCGACGCCTACGACTTCGTGTTCACGTCGGGCGGGATCGGGCCGACCCACGACGATCTGACGATGGACGGCGTGGCGCTCGCCTTCGGCCGCAAGACCGAGCGGAGCGAGAGCATCGCCGAGCGCATCGGCCGCGCGCAGGGCCGGCCGCCGAACGAGAGCCAGCTGAAGATGGCGATGGTCCCGGAGGACGCGCTGCTGATCGATGCGGGCGACCTCTGGTTCCCGGTGGTGGTGGTCGAGAACGTGTACGTGCTGCCGGGCATCCCGGAGCTGCTGCGGAAGAAGTTCGAGTCCGTGCGGGAGCGCTTCCGCGGCGTGCCGGTCCTGCTGAAGCGCGTGTTCGTGAAGCGCCGCGAGAGCGACATCGCCGCGGAGCTGAACGCGCTCCTCGACGAGTTCCCCGAGCTGATGCTGGGCTCCTATCCGAAGATCGGCGAGGAGTCCTTCCACGTGCTGCTCACGCTGGAGTCCCGCGACGCGGGCTATCTCCAGCGCGCGCTCGACGCGCTGCTGCTGCGGCTGCCGCTCGACTCGATCCACCGAGTCGAATGAATCCGGCAGAGCGTGCAAGACGCGAAGCGTCGCACGCAGCGAGCCGCAGGCGCACGGAGTCGAAATAGCTGGGCGACCCGACCGGACACGACCCGCTCGCCTTCACCCTCGCGTACCTGCACCCGCTCTGGATGCTCGGCTCGCTCGCGCTCGCGGCGGCGGCGCTGCGCGCAGGGCTGCGGCTGCGCCGGGCGCGCCGGCTCGGCCAGAAGCGGAGCGCCGCCGTCTACCGGCGCCACCTCGTGCTCGCGAAGGCGACGCTCGTCTGCGTGACGCTCGGCTTCGGCGCCGGCATCGCATCGTCGGTCGTGCTGCGCGGCTGGAGCGCGCTCGCGACCGCGCACGGCTGGCTCGCCGTCGCGGCTCTCGCGGCCTTCCTGACGACGGGCCTGATCGGCTGGCGCATGGAGCACGGCCGCAGCCGCGCCGTGGAGTGGCACGCGCGCCTCGCCGCGCTCTCGGTGCTGCTCGCGGCGGCGGCCCTCGGCACCGGCCTGGTGCTGCTCCCCTGAAGCGCGCCGTCCCACCTCCCGATCCGAAGGAGATGCGAGCGCTCGCTCGCGCCGCTCCCTCACACCTCCGCGGCCCCCGGGCCACCCAAAGGGGAGACAGGGAGTGAGCGGACATGAGCCGGGCCACCGGCCTGCGTCTCGGGACGAGCGGCGCTGCGCTCGAGTGTCCCGTGGCCGAGGCCATCCCCGTGGAGCTCTCGCCGCATGCGGCGGGCGCCCGGGACGAGGACGCAGAGGCAAGGGCGCGCCGGCGCCGGCTGCGCTGGCAGATCGGCTTCGGCGCGGCGCTCGCGCTCGCGGCCGGCTCGGTCGCGACCGTGCTCGGCTCGAGCAGCTACGAGGCGCGCGGGTCGGTCCTGATCCGGGCCCCCGAAGCCGGCCGCGGCGCGCCGTACGCGACCGGCGGCGGCCTCCAGTCGGAGGTCGAGATCCTCCAGAGCTTCGAGGTCCTGCGGCAGGCGCTCGAGAGCATCGGGGTCGGCGTCCTCTATCCGGGCCTCGAAGGCGCGACGACCGGGGCCGTCCGCGCGGCCGCCGTCGCCCGCATGCAGGACGCGCTCGCGGTGCGGACCCGTCCCGACAGCGACGTGATCGAGGTGGGCTTCCGCCACCGCGACGCGCAGCTCGCGGCCGACGTCGTGAACCGCGTGGTGGAGCGCTTCCGCCGCTCGCGCCCCGAGACCCTCGCGCCCGCGGCCAGCAAGCGCTTCCTCTCGCACCGGATCGCGGAGCAGCAGCACGAGTGGGCGGCCGCGGAGGCCTCGCTCGCCGCCTTCCACACGGAGCACCCGGCGCTCGCCGGGCCGGAGCCGCGCCGCGAGCTCGCCGACCGGCGCCTCGCGCTCGAGGAGGAGCTCCGCGCGCTCCGCGCGGCCGCGGACGGCGCGGCGGGCCTCGACGACGCCTCGGTGGCGCGCGCTCGCGCCCGTCTCGACGAGCTCGAGCTCGCGCTCCAGGAGACGCTCAACTCCCACGTCGAAGGCAGTCGCGCCGTCTCGAAGGCGCGCAACGAGGTGGGGCTCGTGCGCGAGCATCTCGCCTCGAAGGAGCGGGCCGCCGCGGAGCAGCGCGAGCGGGGGCTCGGGCGGCTGGACGAGCGGCAGCGCGAGCTCGACGTGCAGCTCGCGGCGCTCACGAGCGCCGAGCGCGAGCTTCCCGCGCTCGAGCGCCGGGAGCGCGAGCTCGCGCGCGAGCGCGACGTCGCCGCAAGAAGGCTCGACGCCTACCAGCGCGAGCTCGAGGCCACGACGCTGGCCGCCGCGGTCGGCGCGCACCAGCTGGCCGCGGCGGTGCGCGTGCTCGAAGCGGCGCAGGCGCCGGCCACGCGCACGATCCCGGACGAGAGCGCGCGCCGTGCGTGGGCGCTCCTCGCCGCCGCGCTCGCCGTGCTCCTCGGGGTCTTCCTCGTGGACGTGTCGGACCCGCCCCGCCCCGTCCCCCCGCCGCGGGTCTGGACCGCGCGCGTCGGTGTGGGCGAGGGCGCGCTTCCCGGGTGGATGCCGCAGCACGGCGCGCCGGTCGCTGCGCTGGTCGCGACGGGCGAGCGCACCGGGAGACCTCCGGGGTGACGACTCGCCCTGGTGTCGAGTCCAGGCACGACGTTCGTCACGACTGCGGGTGAGTCAGCTCGAAGAGGCCGCTGGAGACCGGTACCCGCTCCGGCTCCAAGAATCGGGTGATGTCGCCTCCGCGTGCACCGGTCTCCAGCGGCCGGAACTTCAGCGCGGCAGCACGTCGACCGCGCGCTGGCGCAGCCAGTGGTCGGCGAGCACGAGGCACACCATCGCCTCGACCATCGGCACCGCGCGCGGCAGCACGCAGGGGTCGTGCCGGCCGCCGGCCGCGAGGCGTGCGGTGCGGCCCGCGCGGTCCACCGTGTCCTGCTCGAGCCGGATCGTGGCCGTGGGCTTGAAGGCGACGCGCAGCTCGAGGCGCTCGCCGTTGCTGATGCCCCCCTGGATCCCGCCCGAGCGGTTCGTCGCCGTGCGCGGGCGGCCGTCCGGGCCGGGCACGAAGGGGTCGTTGTGCTCGATGCCGGTCATGCGCGTGCCGGCGAAGCCGCTGCCGACCTCGAAGCCCTTCGACGCCGGCAGCGACATCAAGCCGTGCGCGAGGTCGGCCTCGAGCTTGCCGAAGACGGGCTCGCCGAGGCCGGGCGGGACGCCGCGCGCCACGCACTCGACGACGCCGCCGAGCGAGTCGCCGCGCCGGCGCGCCGCGTCGATCGCCTCCTCCATGCGCGTGGAGGCCTCGGGGTCGGGGCAGCGCACCGGGCTCGCCTCGACCTGCGCGAGCGTCACGCTCGCAGGATCGAGCTTCGACTCGAGCGTGTGGACGCGGCCCACCCACGCGAGCACCTCGACGCCGGCCGCGCTCGCGAGGAGCTTCCGCGCGATCGCGCCCGCGGCCACGCGCCCGACCGTCTCGCGCGCGCTCGCGCGCCCGCCGCCCTGCCAGTTGCGGATGCCGTACTTCGCCTCGGTGGTGAAGTCGGCGTGCGAGGGGCGGTAGACGTCCTTCATGTCCGCGTAGGCCTCGGGCCGCGCGTCCTCGTTCCGGACCAGCAGCGCGATCGGGCTGCCGAGCGTCCGGCCCTCGAACACGCCCGACAGGATCTCGACGCGGTCGGCCTCCTGGCGCGGCGTCGTGAGCCGGCTCTGGCCGGGGCGGCGCCGGTCGAGGTCGCGCTGGATCTCCGCGGCGTCGAGCGCGAGGCGCGGCGGGCAGCCGTCCACCACGACGCCGACCCCGCCCCCGTGCGACTCGCCGAAGCTGGTGACCCGGAAGATCGTGCCGAGCGAGCTGGACATGGCGCGCCGAGGATAGCGATCCGGCCTAACCCGTTCGCTGGCGGCGCAGCAGCACGTACGTCGCGCCGCTGCCGCCGTCCGCGGGGCGCGCGCTCGCGAAGGCCATCACGCGCGCGGCGAGCGGGCCGGCCGAGAGCCACTCGGCGACGCCGTCGCGCAGCACCGCGGGCCCCTCGGAGTGGAGGCCGCGCCCGTGCACGACCAGCACGCAGCGCAGGCCCGCGGCCTGGGCGCGCGCGAGCTCGGCGGCGAGCCGGCGGCGCGCCTCCGCGGCGGCGAGGCCGTGGAGATCGACGCGCAGCTCGACCGGCACCTCGCCGCGGCGCAGGCGCACGAGGTGCCGGCGGTCGATCCCCGCCGCGAGCCCCTCGCTGCGCTCGCCGAGGCGCTCGACCGCAAAGCGCTCGCCTTCGCTAGGCATGCTCCGCCGCCAGCGCGAGCGCCTTCTTGGCCACGGCGGAGAGCGGAAGCCGCTCGAGCGCGGGGAGCGGCAGCCAGCGGTGCGCATCGATCTCGCGGCGCCGCACGCGCCCCGCCGAGGCGGTGGCGCGGAAGACGTGGAGGCGCAGCGTCCGGTGCGTGAAGCCGTGCGTCACCTCGCCGAGGAGGCGCGCCCCGACGGGCGCGAGGCCGATGCGCTCGCGCAGCGCGCGCCCGAGCGCGCGTGCGGACGGCTCGCCGCCCCCGAGCTCTCCGCCGGGCAGCTCCCAGAGCCCGCCGAGCAGCCCGCGCGGCGGCCGGCGCACGGCGAGCACGCGCCGCCCGCGCTCGAGCAGCGCCGCGACCGCCTCGATGCGCTTCGGCGCCGCCTTCGGCGCCTTCACGGGGAGCGCCTCGGTGAGGCCGGCCGCGAGCGCGCGGCAGTGCCGGGCGAGCGGGCACTGCGGGCAGCGCGGCGCGCGCGGCGTGCAGAGGCGCGCGCCCAGCTCCATCAGCGCCTGGTTCAGCTCGCCGGGCGCCGGCCCGTGCGCGAGCGCCTCGGCCTCGGCCCACAGGCGGCGCTCTCCGGCCGGGCTCCGGACGTCGAGCTCGAGCGCGAGCAGGCGCGCGAGCACGCGCGCGACGTTGCCGTCCACGACGGGCGCGGGGCGCTCGAACGCGATCGATGCGACGGCGCCCGCGGTGTAGCGCCCGACGCCGGGCAGCGCGCGCAGCGCCTCGACCTCGCCCGGCACGCGGCCCCCGTGCTCGCGCACGACCTGCTGCGCGGCCGCCCGGAGGTTGCGCGCGCGCGAGTAGTAGCCGAGCCCCGCCCAGCTCGTCATCACCTCGTCGGGCGCGGCATCGGCGAGCGCGTCCACGGTCGGGAAGCGCGCGAGGAAGCGCTCGTAGTACGGGATCACCGTCTCGACGCGCGTCTGCTGGAGCATCGTCTCGGAGACCCAGATCGCCCACGGGTCGCGCGTGCGGCGCCAGGGCAGGTCGCGCCGCTCACGGCGGTACCAGGCGAGCAGGGCGCGCCGGACGGCGCCCGGGCCCGGGGGGCGGGGTGTCACGGCGCGGCGGCTGTCGCCGTCTCCGCCTCGCCGAGGCGAGACTTCACCTTCTCCTCGACCCACTTCGCGTCCCACCACTCGGTCGGATCCACGTACGCGTCGCCCACCAGCATGGCGAAGTGCAGGTGGTCGCCGCCCGCGAGGCCCGTTTCCCCAGAGCGGCCAAGCCGCGCGCCCTTCTCGACGAGGTCGCCCTCAGAGACGTCGATCTGCGCGAGGTGTCCGTAGAGCGAGGTGAGCCCGAGCCCGTGGTCGAGGATCACGCAGTTGCCGTAGATGCCGAGCGGGCCCGCGAAGAGCACGCGCCCGCGGTTCGCCGCCTCGATCGGCGCGCCGGCCGTCGAGGCGAGGTCGTAGCCGAAGTGGATCGCCTCGGAGACCTTCTCGCCGGCGTGGAAGTAGCTGCGGCGCTCCGCGAAGCGGCTCGTCACCGCCGAGTTCCGCATCTGCAGGAAGGCGCCGTCGAAGAGCGGCTCGTCGGCGGACTTCGCCACGATCTCGCGGATCTGCCGCTCGTTCGTCGCGCGCGTGTCCTTGTTGATGGTCTGGAAGGCGCGCAGCGGATCGGGCTCCCGCACGCCGACGTCCTCGGCGAGCTCGCGCACCTTCTTCTCGAGGAAGGCGGAGCCGAGCTCGATGCGCACGTCGTCGAAGACGCGCTCCTTCAGGTTCACGGGCCAGCTCGCGGACGCCTCGTTGCCGGCGAGATCGACGGCGAGCACCACGATGCGGGGCGAGGGCGCGACGTCGCGGGGGATCGCGAAGAGCGCGATGCGCCGCTTCGGATCGCCCGGGAAGGGACGCCCCGGGAAGAACGCCTCGCCCACCACCACGCCGTCGCGCTGGAGCGGCTCGGCGACCCGGTACACCACGGCGCCCGCGCCGCCGCGCTCGACGTAGGTCTGGCCGGTCTCGACGCCGATGCGCGGCCGGGTGAGGTCGACGGTCACCGGGATCTCGAGCTCGCTCGCGTTGCCGGAGAGCCAGCCGCGCCAGGACCAGTCGGCCGCCTCGGCGAGCAGGTAGGCATCGCCTTCGCGGAGGCCGAGCGCCTCCGCGGACACGCTCGCCTCGATGCGCTCGGTGGCGCCGCGTGCGCCGCCCATGGCGAGGTCGCCGGGCCGGGCGAGCCGCGCGAGCGGCTTGCGCACGTCGCCCTGCACGATCTGGAGCGCGAGCGTGCGGACGCCCGAGGCGGCGTCGAGCGCCTCGACGCCCACCGGGACCTCCGCGCGGCCGACGTGGAGCCGCTCCGGCCCGCGGAGCACGGGCGGCTCACCCTCGCAGCGCAGCCAGCCCGCGCCCGCCGTGGCGGCCACGACGAGCACGAACAAGAGACCGAGCCAGGCGCGTCCGGTCATCGTCCCCCCGACGCCGATGTTAGCGGTGCACGCAGAGCCGCAAGCCGAGCGCGGGCCGGGACGCGAGCCGCATTGACGCGCGCGACCCCCTCGCCGATCTTCCGCGCCCCGAGGCGGCCTCACGCCGCCCACACGAGGAGGTCATGGCCCTGCGTCAGCTGCTGCTCGTGCGTCACGGTGAGACGGACGGCGCGTCGAGCGTCCGCTACTTCGGGAGCACGGACGTCGACCTCTCGGAAGAGGGCCTCGCGCACATGCGGCAGCTCGCGGCGCGCCTCGCGCCGCGGCGGGTCGACCTCTGGCTCGCGAGCAACCTGCGCCGCTCGTGGCGCTCCGCCGCGCTCGTCTCGCGGGGCGCGCCGATCCGGATCGAGCCGGATCTGCGCGAGATCCACTTCGGCAGCTGGGAGGGGCTCACGCGCGAGGAGATCGAGGCCCGCGACCCCGCGCTCCACCAGGACTGGCAGATGGCGAAGGACGGCTTCGAGTTCCCGGGCGGGGAGCCGCGGGCCGCCTTCCGCGCGCGGGTGGGTCACGTGCTCGAGCGGCTCCTCGCGAGCCCCCTCCGGAATGCCGCGGGCGTGCTCCACAAGGGCGTGATCCGCGAGATCGCGCGCCAGCTCACCGGCGACGCCATGGGGCGGACCGAGCCCGCGCTCGGCGAGCTCGTCGTGCTCACCCGCGGGCCCGGCGGCGCCTGGCTGCGCGGCGAGCGGAGCAGCGATCCGGCGTGCCTGCAGGCGAACGCATGAGGCCGCCGCCAGGTCTGCGAACGCGTTCGCATGGATCGCTAAGCCGTCGAGGCCGCTCCGGAATCGGCCTCGGACTCGGCCGCGCACAGGGCCAGCCCCGAGGCCACCGAGGTGAACTCGTCGCCGCTCCGGATGCGCTCGCCCGGGAAGCGCGCCTCGAAGATGCGCCGGACCGCGGGCACGAGGGACGAGCCGCCCGTCAGGAACACGCGGTCGACCGCGCCGGCCGCGACGCCGGCCCGCCCGAGCAGGCCGTCCACGCAGCCCGCGATCGCGTCGAGCTCGGGCGCGATCCACCCCTCGAAGTCGGCGCGGCTCACCTCGGCGTCGATCTCGAGCACGTCGTGCGCGATCCGGAAGCGCGCGCTCGGCGCGGCGGAGAGCGCGCGCTTCGTCTGCTCGGTGGCGCGGTGGAGCACGAAGCCGAGGTCGTTCTCGACGACGCGCAGCAGCCGCTCGAGCCGCGCGGGCTCGACCGCCTCGCGGCGCAGGTCGAGCAGCAGCTGGAGCGTGCGCCGCGACTTCAGCATCGAGACGTGATGCCAGCGCTCGAGGTGCGCGTAGAGCCACTCCGGCACCGGCAGGCGCCGCCCGAAGAACGAGATGAACTCCGCCCCGCGCCCGAGCAGCGGCGCCACGCAGTGGCGGACGAGCTTGCCGTCGAAGGCGTCACCCGCGACGTCGACGCCGGCGTGGCCGAGGATCGAGCCGGCGCCGCCGTCGCGCGCGCGGCCGGGCCCGACGCGCAGCAGCGAGAAGTCGCTCGTGCCGCCGCCGAAGTCGCCGATCAGCAGCAGCTCGTCGCGCGCGAGCCCCCGCTCGTAGTGGCGCGCCGCGCCGATCGGCTCGTACTCGAAGCGGACGCTGTGAAAGCCCGCGTTCACGAGCGCGGCGCGCAGGCGCGAGAGCGCGAGGGCGTCGTCCTCGGCGTTCGCCGCGCCGACGAAGTGCACGGGCCGGCCCACCACGGCGGCGCGCACGGGCTCGCCGAGCGCGGCTTCGGCCTCCTCGCGCAGCCGTCCGAGCAGGATCCCGATCAGCTGCTCGAGCCGGTAGCTGCGCCCGAAGATCTCGGTGGCGGAGAACAGCCGGCTCGCGAGGAACGACTTCAGCGACTGGATCAGGCGGCCGGCGTGGACGTCGCGCTCGAGGTGGGCGAGCAGCGCGGCGCCGCCCGCGTGCACCTCGACCGGCGCGAGCTCGTCCTCGCGGTCGAAGTAGAGGAGCGAGCGGAAGGTGGGCGTGCTGCCGTCGGGCCCGGCGAACCCGGCGAGCCGCGGCGTGCCGTCGCCGGCCGCGAGCGCGAGCGCGCTGTTCGTGGTGCCGAAATCGAGACCGAACGCCGGGCGCGGCACGCCAGGTGTTTAGCAGGGGGACGCTCCTCGTTGTTTAACAGGGGGACGGTCCTCGTTGTTTAGCGACGGGACGGGCCCAGGGTCTCGCTGCCGGGTGATCGAGCAACTGAACAGCGAGGACCGTCCCCCCGCTGAACACGGCTATCTTGCTGCGCATGGCCGCGCTCGACTCCGCGCTCGACGCCTGGCAGCGCCGGCGCGACGCCTTCCGCTGGGAGACGCCCGACCCCTTCAACTTCGCCGCGGACGTGGTGGGCCGCTTCGCGCGCGACGCGGCGCGGCCCGCGCTGCTCTGGCGCGGCGCGGACGGCAGCGAGCGGCGCCTGTCGTACGCCGACGTGGCGCGCGCCGCGAACCGCTTCGCGCACCTGCTCCGGAGCCTCGGCGTCCGGCCCGGCGAGCCGGTCGTGGTGATGCTGCCGAAGATCCCCGAGTGGCAGATCGCGCTGGTGGGCGCGCTCCAGGCCGGCTGCCTCGCGATCCCGAGCTCGACGATCCTGCGGCCGAAGGACATCGAGTACCGCGTGAACCACAGCGGCAGCGTCGCGCTCGTCACGACGGCGGAGCCGGCCGCGGCCGTCGACGAGGTCGCCGCGAAGCTCCCGACGCTCCGGCACAAGCTGCTGCTCGGCGGCGCGCGCGAAGGCTGGACGGCGCTCGAGAGCGCGCTCGCGGCGCAGCCCGACGACGCCGGCGCCCAGCACGGGACGCGCGCCTCCGACCCCGCGCTCGTCTACTACACCTCGGGCACCACGGGCCCGCCGAAGGCCGTGCTCCACGCGCACGCCTACACCTGGGCGCAGCGCTACACCGCCGAGTTCTGGCTCGGCCTGCGCGGCGACGACCGCCTCTGGACCACGAGCGACACCGGCTGGGCCAAGGCCGCCTACAGCGTGCTCTTCGGCCCCTGGAGCCTCGGTGCCGAGGTGTTCATGTACGGCGGGCGCTTCGAGCCGCGCCGCGAGCTCGAGCTGCTCGAGGAGGCGGCGCCGAACGTCTTCTGCGCGCCGCCGACGGAGTACCGGCTGCTAGTGAAGGAGGAGAAGCTCGCGGGCCTCCGCGTGCCGCGCCTACGCGAGTGTGTGTCG
>Ga0075327_1000088_pt1 | contig 21175 bp, 19 predicted proteins | sample MayberrySE_Catta_2_FD_120056 | JGI IMG/M metagenome (GOLD analysis project Ga0075327, IMG submission 120056) | Natural and restored wetland microbial communities from the San Francisco Bay, California, USA, that impact long-term carbon... | ecosystem: Environmental > Terrestrial > Soil >...
CGAAGAGAGCGAGCGAGAAGAGCAGTGACGCGGACCATCGAGGAGCGAGCGGTGCTGGGCTTCTGCCTCGCCGTCTCCGCCGGCGCGACGGCCGCGTCGTGGGCGCTGGTGTCGCCGCGCTTCGCGGGGAGCCTCGCGCTCGGCGCGGCGCTCGAGGCGCTGAACTTCCGTGCGCTCTTCGGCTACTGGCGGCGCGCGCTCCTCGATGCCGAGCGGGTGGGCTGGGCGCGCTTCGCGAGCTTCGGCCTGCGCTTCGTCGCGCTGGCGGGTGCGCTCTGGGCCGCGCTCGCGCTCGGCGCGCATCCGGTCGGCCTGCTGCTCGGCCTCTCGGTCGTGGTGCCGGGCGTCGTGGTGGCCGCATGGCGCGCGCGGCCCGCGCCCGATCCCGAGGCGCCCGCGCTCGCGGCCGACGACCCGAGCTGGGAGGCCTGGAACGCCTGGCTCGCGCGCGAGCGGGATCCCAGCGACGACGAGGAGGACGCTTGAACCTCTTCACCTGGCTCGAGCACGCGACCCACGTGCCGTGGGTGATCTGGTCGGCGCTCTTCGCGAGCGCGCTGCTGCTGATCTCGGGCATCCTCGTGCGCGCGCGGCTCGCGACGGCGCAGGGCGGGCTCGTGCCCGATCCCGGCTTCTCGCTCCGCAACGTCCTCGAGCTGCTCGTCGAGATGCTCACCGGGCTCGCCGAGCAGAACATGGGGCCGCACTGGCGCAAGTACTTCCCGCTGATCGGGACGCTCTTCTTCTTCATCCTGATCTCGAACCTGCTCGGGCTCGTTCCGGGCTTCGCCGGCGCCACGAGCAGCGCCGACACGACGTGGGCGTGGGCCACGATCTCGTTCATCCTGCACCAGTACGTGGGCATCAAGGAGCACGGCTTCCACTACGTCGACCACTTCCTCGGCCCGAAGTTCGGGAAGTGGCACATTCCGCTGCTCGCTCCGCTCTATGCGCCGATCGAGCTGGTGAGCCACCTGTCGCGCGTGTTCACGCTCGCGGTACGCCTCCTCGCCAACATGTTCGCCGACCACACCGTGGTCGGCGTCTGGCTGCTGCTCGTGCCGGCCGTCGTGCCGGCCATCTTCATGGGCCTGGGCGTGATGGTCGCGTTCCTGCAGGCCTACGTGTTCGCCATGCTGTCGATGATCTACATCGGTCTGGCGCTCGAGGACGCCCACTAGGGCGGCCCCCGGGACCGGGCCCATCCACCCAACGAGGAGAAGCATTCCGATGTCGAAACTCAGCAAGCTCGCGTTCTGGACGCTGGCGGTGTTGCTCGTGCCGATGGCCGCGGCGGCCCAGGGCCCGGAGGCGGGCGGCGACTCGAGCTGGGGCTACGCGCTCGGCGCCGGCCTCGCGGTCGGCCTCGCGGGCCTCGGCTGCGGCATCGGGCAGGGCCTCACCGCGGGCAACACCACGGCGGGCATCGCGCGCAACCCGGGCGCCGCGGGCAACATGTTCACGAACTTCATCCTCGGCATGGTGCTGATCGAGTCGATCGCGATCTACGGCCTCGTGATCGGGCTGCTGCTCCAAGGCAAGATCTAGCGCCGCGCGCCGCGCATCTCCGCGAGGCGTCCGGCCCGCGCCGGGCGCCTCGCGTCCGCGTCGGGTAGAGTCGCGCCGCGCGCCGCGCCCGGGAGTCACGCGCGTGCCGGACCCGCTTCCCGATTCCGTCTATCGGCCGACGGCGCCGCCGCCCCCGCTCGCGCCCGACCCCGAGGCCGATGCCCACGCCGAGACCATCCAGCGCGAGGGCTTCGTCGTGCTGCGCAGCGTCCTCTCGCCGGGCGAGGTGGCCGCGATGCGCGCGGCGCTCTCTCCCTGGCTCGAGGGCCGGCTGCTGGGGCGCAACGACTTCGAGGGCTTCCGGAGCGAGCGGGTGTATGCGCTGCTCGCCAAGGATCCGGCGCTGGCGCTGCTCGTCGAGCACCCGCGTCTCCTCGCGATCGTGGACCGCCTGCTCGCGCCCCACCATCTGCTGTCCGCGTTCCTCGCGATCCACGTCCACCCCGGCGAGACGCCGCAGGGCTGGCACTTCGACGACGGCGGCTGCCGCGTGCCGCGCCCGCGCCCGATGTGCGGCGTCTCCGCGATCTGGGCGCTCGACGAGTTCACGCCCGAGAACGGCGCCACGGAGCTGATCCCGGGGAGCCACCTGTGGGGGGACGACGTCTCGCCCGCGACGGAGAGCGCTCGCGCCATCCCGATCTGCATGCCGGCCGGCTCGGTGGTCGTGTTCGCCGGCACCCTCTACCACCGCGGCGGCGCGAATCGCAGCGGCGGTACACGGCTCGGTGTCACGCCGCAGTACTGCCAGCCCTGGCTGCGTCAGCTCGAGAACATGGCGCTCGCCGTGCCGCCGGACGCGGCGCGCAGGCTCTCCGCCCGCGTGCAGGAGCTGCTCGGCTACAGCATCGCCGAGCCCAGCTTCATGGGGTACGTGAACGGTCTCCATCCGAAGCGGCTGATCGATCCCGACTACGCGCGGCGCCGGCGGGCGCAGCGCACGGCCTAGCCGCCCGCGCTGCACCGAGAGCGACCTCCCGGGCGGGAGCAGCGACGCGGACCTCACCCCGTTGTTCATCCCGCGCCGCAGCCGAGCCCCCGCCCGGGAGCTCGCAGCCGCCTCGGCCCCCGGTCCCGATGAAGGGGCGGTCGGCAGGCGAGCTTTCGGGGGAGCAAGCGGCGTGCCACCCTGCGCGCGTGCGAGGCCGCGACCGAACGAGCGCCGGGACGCGGGGTTGGCGCGCGCGCGCGCAGCGCTTCGGGCGGCGCCGTGAACCGGCGGCGGGCGCACGCGCGTGACGCGCGGTTCACTCGTCGTGCTCGAGGGCCTCGACGGCACCGGGAAGTCGACCCAGCTGCCGCGGCTCGCGGCCCGGTTGCGCGCGCGCGGGCACGACGTCGTCGAGACGCGCGAGCCGTGGGATTGCGCCCCCGGACGCCGGATCCGCGAGCTGGCGCGGTGCCACGAGCCGATCGCGCCGGAGGACGAGCTCGCGCTCTTCATGGAGCAGCGCCGGCTCCACGTGCGCGAGCGCATCGCGCCGGCGCTCGCGCGCGGCGCCGTCGTTCTCTCGGACCGCTACTTCCTCTCGACCGTCGCGTACCAGGGCGCGCGCGGTCTCGACCCCGAGGCGCTGCTCCGCGCGAACGAGGCGGAGTTCCCGCTGCCGGACCTCGCGCTGCTGCTCGAGCTGCCGCCCGCGGCCGGACTCGCGCGCGTCGCCGGCCGCGGCGCTCCCGCCGAGCCCGCCTTCGAGAAGGAGGACTTCCTCGCGCGCGTCCGCGCGATCTTCGACGCGCTCGAGCGCCCCTACCTCGAGCGCGTCGACGCGGAGGGCCCGCCGGACACCGTCGAGACCCGCATCGCCGCGGCCGTCTCGCGCCGCATCGGCCTGCTCTGAGTTCACGGAGGGGACGGACCTGGGTGTTAAGTTGTGGCCCCGCGGGTCGGAACCGGAGGAAGAGGTCCGTCCCGTCATGAAGGGCGTCATGAGTCAGTCCGCTGCATCGGTCGCGCCGGATCTCGCCACCCGCTTCGGCGCGGTGCGCGCGCAGACCGAGCGCCTGGCCGCGCCGCTCTCGCCCGAGGACGCGACCGTCCAGTCGATGCCCGACGCGAGCCCGGTGAAGTGGCACCTCGCGCACACGAGCTGGTTCTTCGAGACCTTTCTGCTCGAGCCGCTGCCCGGCCATCGCCCGTTCGAGCCCGCCTATCGCGTGCTCTTCAACTCCTACTATCACTCGGTCGGGGACCAGTACGCGCGGCCCGAGCGCGGCATGATCACGCGCCCCGGGCTCGCCGAGGTCCTCGCCTACCGCGCCCACGTCGACGCGGCGTGCCACGCGCTCCTCGCCCGCGGCGCGCTCACACCCGCGCAGTCCGCGGTGCTCGAGCTCGGCCTCCAGCACGAGCAGCAGCACCAGGAGCTGATCCTCACCGACGTGAAGCACCTGCTCGCGAAGAACCCGCTCGCTCCGGTGTACCGGCCCCGCCCGCAGGGCGAGCGGCCCGCCCCGGCGACCGCGCTCACCTGGCACGCGGTGCCGCCCGGCCTGCGCGAGATCGGCCATGCCGGCCCGGGCTTCGCCTTCGACAACGAGGGCCCGCGCCACCGCGTCTTCGTGCACGGCTTCGCGCTGGCCTCGCGCCTCGTCACGAACCGCGAGTACCTCGCGTTCATGGAGGACCGCGGCTACGAGCGCCCGGAGCTGTGGCTCTCGGACGGCTGGGCGGCCGTCTGCGCGAACGGCTGGCGCGCGCCCCTCTACTGGCGCGAGCGCGACGGCGCGTGGTCCGAGTTCACGCTCGCGGGGCTGCTCGCGCTCGCGCCCGACGAGCCGGTCGCGCACGTCTCGGCCTACGAGGCCGACGCGTACGCGCGCTGGGCGGGCGCGCGGCTGCCGACCGAGGCCGAGTGGGAGGTCGCCGCGGCCGACGCGGAGCCCGCCGGCAACTTCGTCGAGAGCGGGCGGCTGCAACCTTCGCCGGCGGCCGGCGCACGCCCCGCGCAGCTCTTCGGAGACGTCTGGGAGTGGACCGCCTCCGCCTACGCGCCCTACCCCGGCTATCGTCCGCCGCCGGGCGCCCTCGGCGAGTACAACGGCAAGTTCATGGCGAACCAGCTCGTGCTGCGCGGAGGCTCCTGCGCGACGCCCGTCTCGCACGTCCGCGCCAGCTACCGGAACTTCTTCCACCCCGACGCGCGCTGGCAGTGGAGCGGCATCCGCCTCGCGCGCGACGCCGCCTGAGTCGGAGGTCCCGTGCGCAAGCTCCTCGCCCTCTCTCTCGCGCTGAACGTGCTCTTCCTCGCCGCGCTCGCCTGGTTCGCCGTCGGGCCGGGCCGCCTCTCGCTGATGCGCGCCTTCATCGAGGGCCACCAGGCGCGCCGCGTGAGCGCGTTCGAGGCCTTCCCCCTCGCGCCCGACGACGTGGTCTTCCTCGGCGACAGCATCACGGAGGGCGGCCCGTGGGAGGAGCTCTTCCCGGGCGTGCGCACGCGCAACCGCGGCGTGGGCGGCGACACCAGCGAGGGCGTGCTGCGCCGGCTCGAGCAGGTGACGCGCGCGCAGCCCGTGAAGGTGTTCCTGCTGATCGGCACGAACGACCTCTTCCTCGGCGCCTCCGAGGCGCAGGTCGTGTCCAACATCGAGGAGATCCTCGACCGCCTGAAGCAGGAGTCGCCGGACACGGAGGTGTACCTCCAGAGCGTGCTGCCGCGCGCGCCCGACGACCGCGAACGCGTCGAGGCGCTGAACACGCGGCTCGCGGAGGTCGCGGGCGAGCGCGGCGCCGCCTGGGTGGACCTCTACCCGGGCTTCCTCGACCCGGAGACGGGCGGGATCCGCACCGAGCTCTCGAACGACGAGCTGCACCTGCTCGGGGCCGGCTACGCGCTCTGGAAGGAGCAGATCGAAGCGCTGGTGCGCACGGGTGCCGAGCCCGCGCTCGAGCTCCCCGCCGAGGAGGTGGACCTCGCTCCCGAGCCGGGCGCCGAGGTGCCGTCCGGCGCGGAGGGCTTCTGATGGAGCTGAACGGCATCGCGCACGTCCAGCTGACCGCGAGCGACGCGGCCCGCTCGCTGCCCTTCTGGGAGAAGCTCTGTCACCTCTTCGAGATGAAGACCCTGATCAAGAACGACACGATGGTCTACTGCATCGGCAGCCGCACCGGGGTGCTCGTGCGCGAGGCGCCGCCCGAGAAGCGCGGCGCGCGCTTCGACCAGGACCAGGTCGGCCTCCACCACCTCTGCTTCCGCGCCCGCGCGCGCGAGCACGTGGACGAGATCCACCGTTTCGTCGCCGAGGAGCTCCGCGCGAACATCGTCCACCCGCCGCGGGAGGACGGCTTCGCGCCGGGCTACTACTCGGTGCTGTTCGAGGACCCCGACGGCATCCGCGTCGAGGTGAACTTCGTGCCCGGCCGCGGCCACCTCGACCGGCTCGAGAGCGAGAGCGGGGACGTTCGTCGAAGAGGTTGAGTCGTTCCCCTCACTTCTTCACCATTTTCACCAACGCCCCCAATCCGAGCGCGACGGAGAGCGCGGCGGGGGCGAGCCAGACGAGCGGGGTGTGGCCGCCGTCGCCGGTGAAGCCCGGGATCGGGAAGCGCTCCCGCACGGCGAGCGCCGCGAAGCCCACGGCGCCCATCGCCATGGCGAGCGCGATGCCCGGCAGGATCGAGCCCGAGAAGAGGCGGAGCGTACCGAGCAGCAGGCCCTCGAGGAGCGCCTGCGCGCCCATCGTGAGCACGCGGTAGGCGTCGCCGAGGCCGAAGCTCGCGCGCACCAGCGCGAAGAGCACGGCGGCGAGCACGATGCCGCGCCCCGGCCCGAGCGCCGCCACCACGCCCTGCTGCACCACGCCGCGAAAGAAGAACTCCTCGAGCACGGGGCGGAGCAGCACGGCGAAGAGCACGAGCTCGAGCGTGGCGAGCGCGTTGGGCGGCGCCTCGGGCGCGGCGGGCTCCGGCGCCGAGAGCAGCCGCGCGATCCAGTTGTCGACCTCGCTCGCGAGCAGGACCGAGGGCACGAGGAGCAGCACCGGGACGAGGAGCCGCGGCGCGAAGCCGCAGAGGCCGATGCGCCGGTCGGCGGGCGGAGGCAGCGCGCGCGCGGCGAGCGTGCCCGCGCCGCCGAGGCCGAGCGCCGTGCCGAAGGCGAGGCCGAGCGTGCCGCCCGCGGCGGGCGTCGCGAGCACGGTGACGAGCACCATCACGCTCCAGGCGAGCCCGGTGAGCGTGACGGCGCCGAGCGGGCTCGGCGACGGCGGGGCCGGGCCGGGCGCGGCGTCGTTCACCGCCGCCTCGCCGCCAGCGCGCGGCCGCCGTACGCCGCCAGCGCGCGGCCGCCGTGCGCCGCCAGCGCGCGCCCGGTGTGGCTCGCGCGGACGCGCGCGACCTCGTCCGGCGTGCCGGCCGCGACGAGCCCGCCGCCCGCCGCGCCGCCCTCGGGCCCGAGGTCGATCACCCAGTCGGCGCTCGCGATCACGTCGAGGTTGTGCTCCACGACGACGACCGTGTTGCCGAGCTCGACGAGGCGGTGGAGCACGCCGAGCAGGTTCGCAACGTCGGCGAAGTGGAGGCCCGTGGTCGGCTCGTCGAGGAGGTAGAGCGTCTGCCCGGTGGCGCGACGCGACAGCTCGCGCGCGAGCTTGATGCGCTGCGCCTCGCCGCCGGAGAGCGTCGTGGCCGGCTGGCCGAGATGCAGGTAGCCGAGCCCGACCGCGTTCATCGTCTCGAGCGGGCGCCGCAGCGCCGGCACGTTCTCGAACAGCGCGAGCGCCTCCTCGACGCTCGCGTCGAGCACCTCCGCGATGCTCTTGCCCTTGTAGCGCACCTCGAGCGTCTCGCGGTTGTAGCGCCGCCCGCCGCACACCTCGCACGTCACGTAGAGGTCCGGCAGGAAGCTCATCTCGACCCGGAGGACGCCGTCGCCCTCGCACGACTCGCAGCGCCCGCCCTTCACGTTGAACGAGAAGCGCCCCGGCCCGTAGCCGCGCACCCGCGCCTCGGGCACCTGCGCGAAGAGGCGGCGGATGCCGTCGAAGGCGCCCGTGTACGTGGCCGGGTTGCTGCGCGGCGTCCGGCCGATCGGCGACTGGTCGATCTCGATCACCTTGTCGAGATGCTCGACGCCGAGCACGCGCTCGTGGCGGCCGGGCACGGCGAGGGCGCCGTGGAGCTTCCTCGCGAGCAGCGGGTGGAGCGTGTCGGAGACGAGCGTCGACTTGCCCGAGCCCGAGACGCCCGTCACGACGACGAAGCGCCCGAGCGGGATCTCGACGGTGAGGTCCTTCAGGTTGTGTTCGCGGCAGCCGACCAGCACGAGGCGCGACGCCGTGGCGCTCGGGCGGCGCGTGCGCTCGGGCATGCGCCTCCGCCCCGCGAGCCAGGCGCCGGTCTCCGAGCGCGGATGGGCGGCGATCTCGGCCGGCGTGCCCGCGGCGACCACCTCGCCGCCGTGGATGCCGGCGCCGGGGCCCATGTCGATCACCCAGTCCGCGCGCCGGATCGTCGCCTCGTCGTGCTCGACGACCACGACCGTGTTGCGCGCGTCGCGCAAACGCTCGAGGCTCGCGAGCAGGCGCTCGTTGTCGCGCGGGTGGAGCCCGATCGAGGGCTCGTCGAGGATGTAGAGGACGCCCATCAGCTGCGAGCCCACCTGCGTGGCGAGGCGGATGCGCTGCGCCTCGCCGCCCGACAGGCTCGCGGCCGGGCGGTCGAGCGTGAGGTAGTCGACGCCCACGTCGGAGAGGAAGCGGAGCCGCTCGCGGATCTCGGCGAGGATGCGGTCGGCCACCGCGCGCTCGCGCGCGCCGAGCGAGAGGCCGTCGAGGAAGGCGCGGGCCTCGCCGATCGTGAGGTGCGCGAGCTCGTGGATGGCGAGGCCCCCGAGCTTCACGTGCCGCGCCGGCCGCGCGAGGCGCGACCCCTCGCACGCGGGGCACACGCCCGCGCGCGCGTAGCGGAGCAGCTCCTCGGGCAGCACGTCGCCGTCCTCGCGGCGGCGCTCGAGCTCGCCGAGCACGCCGTCGAAGCTGCGCCGCACCTTCTGGAGGCCGCGCTTGCCGAACGCGAAGGCGATCTCGCGCGCGCCCGTGCCGTGGAGGATCTGCTGGCGCGCGCGCGCAGGCAGCTCGCGCCAGGGCGTGTCGAGCGAGAGCCCGAGCGCTCCGGCCACGCCCGCCAGCACCTGCCGGTAGTAGCGCGGCATGCCGCGGCCGCCCCAGGGTGCGATCGCCTCGCCGAGCGGGCGGTCGGCGTCGGGCACGAGCTTGTCGGGGTCGATCTCGGCGGAGCTGCCGAGCCCGTCGCAGCGCTCGCACGCGCCGGCCGGGCTGTTGAACGAGAAGAGCCGCGGCGCGAGCTCGGGGAACGAGACGCCGCAGTCGGCGCACGCGTTCGCCTGCGAGAAGAGCTCGCGCCCGCCCTCGCCCTCGACGAGCGCGAGGCCGTCCGCGAGGCGGAGCGCCGTCGCGAGCGATTCGACGATGCGTGCGCGCACGCTCTCGCGCACCGTGATGCGGTCGACCACCAGCTCGATGTCGTGCTTCTTCGACTTCGCCAGGCGAATCGGCGCGCCGAGCTCGTGGAGCGTTCCGTCGATCCGCACGCGCACGAAGCCCTGCCGCGCGAACTCGTCGAGCTCCTTCTTGTACTCGCCCTTCCGGCCGCGCACGACGGGCGCCAGCACGAGGGCCCGCGCGCCCTCGCCGCGCGCGAGCACCCGCTCGGCCATCTGCTCGACGGTCTGGCTCGCGATCGGCTTGCTGCAGCCCCAGCAGAAGGGCTGGCCGACGCGCGCGTAGAGCAGGCGCAGGTGGTCGAGGATCTCGGTCACGGTGCCGACGGTGGAGCGCGGGTTCCGCGCGGTCGTGCGCTGCTCGATCGCGATCGCGGGCGAGAGCCCGTCGATCGACTCCACGTCGGGCTTCGCCATCTGCTCGAGGAACTGGCGCGCGTACGCGGAGAGCGACTCGACGTAGCGCCGCTGGCCCTCGGCGTAGAGCGTGTCGAAGGCGAGCGAGGACTTGCCGCTGCCGGAGAGCCCGGTCACGACCACGAGCCGGTCGCGCGGGATGTCGACGTCCACGTCGCGCAGGTTGTGGACGCGCGCGCCGCGGATCGTGATCTGACGCGGGGCCGCGGCGGGGCTCGGGGCGGCGGGCGCGGCGCCCGCCATCAGAACCCCTCTTGGGCGGGCGCTTCGAAGCCGGCGTCCGCGAAGACGCCCTTCTTCTCGATGTACGTCTGGGAGCGGAGCTTCTCGATGAACTTCTTGTACTCCTCCGCCATGCGCTGCTCCGCGACGCGCTGGTGGAGGCGCGGCTTCGCCTGCTCGAAGCCGAGCGGCACGAAGGCGCGGCGGTCCTCGACCTTCACCAGGCCGCAGCCGAAGTCCGACTCGACCCGCTCGGAGAGGCCGCCCGGCTGGAGACCCTCGACCGCCGGGCGCATCCAGCGCGCGAGCTGGCTCTCGTGCACCCAGCCCTGCGCGCCGCCCTGCTCGGGGTTGCTCTCGCTCACCTCGCGCGCCACCGCCTCGAAGGGCTCGCCCGCGACGATGCGCGCGCGCGCGGCGGCGACCGCGGCGCAGGCCGCCGCCTTCGCCTCCGGCTCGTCGTTCTCACGCGTCACCACGATGAGGCGCAGGTCGAGCTCCTCGCCGCCCTCTGGCGTCTTCGCGAGCTGCTCGTCATAGAGCGTGCGGAGCTCCTCGTCGGACACGCGGACGCGCGCGGCCACCACGTCGTTCAGCACGCGCGCGTGCTCGATCTCGCCGCGGATGCGCTCGCGGTACAGCCCGTAGGGCATGCCCTGCGCCTCGACGCTCTGCTGGATCTGCTCGGGCGTGATGCCGTTCTCGCGCGCGATCCCGGCGATCGCTTCGTCCACCTCGGCGTCGCTCGCGCCGATCTCCGCGCGCTTCACCACCTGGCGGATCAGGGCGCGCTCGATCATCTGGTCGAGCACGTCCTCGTGGAGCTCGCGCAGCTCGGCGGGGCCGGCCCCCGCGGCGCGCGCGCGGGCCGCCGTCGGGGCCGCGACCTCCATCACCTCGGAGAGCAGCACGATGTCGCTCCCCACCTGCGCCGCGATGCCGTCCGAGAGCTGCTCGGCCGAGGCGAGGCCGGGCACGAGCGCGAACGCGAGCGCGGCGAGGAACGGTCGCATGGACGGGACGGGCCTCCAGCGGGCGGGACGCGGGAGATTAACACCGGGTCCGCGCGGGGAGAATCGGCAGAGGCCCGGATCGGGGTCCCGGATCGGGGTCGGACTTCAGATTCCTAGATATTCAGATTCCCCGGCCGAGCCCGAGAATCTGACAATCTGAGAATCTGAAGTCCGACCCCGGTCAACCCCGGTCACAGCTCGTATGCTCGTGCGCGCTCGCGCACGAAGGCGGCGATCGCTTCGCGCGCGTCGGGGAGCAGGCGCAGGAACTCGACGCCCATGCCGCAGGGCAGGTTCGGCCGCTGGAGGTTGCCGGGCACGTTCGTGAGCACCACGCGGCCGGCCACCGGGAGCTCCCGCTGCGGTAGCGGCAGCACGACCTCGAGCGGGGCGCCCACGAGCGTGGGCCGCAGCGTCTCGAGGAAGCAGCCGCCGGTCGAGAGGCTGTAGACGAGCGCCGGCTTCTCCCGGCCGCCGACGCGCACGCGCGCCGCGAGCTCGGCCGGCACGCGCAGCTCGTGGCGCACCTCCGCCTTCTCCGCGTCGTGGAAGCTGTCGGTCGGTGCGAAGAGGGCGCGGTTCACCACGAAGCGGAGCTCGCGCTCGTGGTACGGCGACCAGAGGCAGAGGCGGACCCCCTTTTCGTGCAGCCGCCGTTCCGCGTCCGGGCCGGGCCGCGCGCCCACCGCCACGAGGCAGAGGCCGAGCGCGCCTGCCGCGCGGCGCAGGCGGTCGAGCTCGCCGCCGCGCTCGGGCAGCGCGAAGTCGGCCGGCAGCAGCGCGGCGCGCACGGGCGCGTCGAGGCGGGAGACGCGCGCGCCCGCCGCGCGCGGCTCGTTCTCCACGAAGGTCTCGTAGCCGAGCCTCTGGAGCCGCGCCGCGAGGTCGCCGAGAGCCGCCCCGAAGCCATGGAGGAGCACCCGTTCGCGCTCGTGCGCCATGCGGGCCGGATCGGCCGGCCGGCCCCTATTCGTGAATCCCGACGAGCCGCACGAGCGGCGCCAGCGGGTCGCTCGCGAGCGGCGCCAGCGGGTCGCTCGCGAGCGGCGCCTCCGGGTCGCTCGCACCCGGCGCCTCCGGATCGCTCCCGTCGCGCAGGTCGACCTCGCCCTCGAGGCACCAGCTGTCGTCGCCGGACGGGTCCGGCAGCACGTGCTGCACGGTCCAGACGAGCGGCGCCACGCTGCGGAGCACGGTCTGGTCGGCGCGGCGGGCGCGCGGGTCGAAGCGGATCTGCCCGTGGACGGCGAGGAAGGGCGCGAGCGCCTGCGCGAAGCGCGCGGCGTCCCAGGGCTCCTCCGGGTCCTGCCGCACCCAGCGCGCGGCCTCCTCGTAGTCGCCGGCCGCGAGCGCGCGCACGAGGGCCTGGAGCTCCGCGCGGACGCGCGCCTGGAAGGCGCGCGGCGTGAGCCTCTGCACGCCGGGCGGCTCCGGCGCGAGCGGCGCCGCCGCGGCCTCGGCCCCGGGCGGCCTGGCGCGCGCCTCCCACTCCGCGAGCAGACTCGCGTCCGTGTGGCGCACGAGCTCGCGCAGATAGGCCACCACGTCGTGGAGGGCGTCCGTCTTGCTCGCGTCGGGCACCGAGCGGTCGAGCGCGCGCAGCACCTCGCCGAGGTAGCGGAGCAGCAGCCCCTCGCTGCGCTGGATGCCGAGCCGCCGCACGGCGTCGTCGAAGCTCTCGTAGCCCTCCAGCATCTCGCGCGCGACGCCCTTCGGGCGGACGGCCTCGTCCGACACCCAGGGGTGTTGCTCGGCGAAGAGGTAGAAGGTGGCGCGGATGAACTCGGCCTCGGGCTTCGGCCACGTGACCTGCTCGAGCTTCGCCATGCGCTCCTCGTAGGGGACGCGCTCGGCCTTGAGCCTCGCGATGAGCTCGTCCTTCGCCTTCGCGACCTGCGCGCGCAGGATCGGCACGGGATCCTCGACGACGGCCTCCGCGACCGAGAGCACCTGGAGCGCGTAATCGGGCGCCTCGCGGTCGAGCGCGGCGAGCGCCTCGACCAGGTAGAGCGACAGCGTCTGGTGGAGCGAGAAGTCGTGCTGGAGGTCGGGATCGACCGTCGCGCGGCGGCCGACGACGTGCACGATGCCGGCCGCCCGGAGCGCGCGGAAGCGCACGGCGGCGTCGCGGCGGAGCCTGCGCTTGCGCGCGGGGCTCTCGTGGCAGCGCGCGATCAGCTCGCCGAGGGCGCCGTAGCCGCCGCGCCGCCCGAGCGCGGCGGGCTCGCGCTGGAGCAGCGTCAGGATCATGCCGTGCGAGACCGCGAAGCTCGACACCAGCGTCTCGGGCGGCTTCGCGACGAGCTGCTCGAAGCTCTCGCGCGTCCACGACACGAAGCGGGGCGGCGGCGTCTTGCGCGGCTGCCGCTTCCCGCCGCGCGCCTCCTTCGCGGCGGCCGCCTTGTTCGCCGTCACGTGCTCCGGCGCCTGGCAGACGACGCTGCCACGCTCGTCGAAGCCCTTCCGCCCCGCGCGCCCCGCGATCTGCTTGAAGTCGCGCACCGAGAGGAGCCGCACGCGCTCGCCGTCGAACTTCGCGAGCCCCGTGAAGAGCACGGTGCGGATCGGCACGTTCACGCCGACGCCGAGCGTGTCGGTGCCGGAGACGACCCGCAGCAGCCCCTGCTGCGCGAGCTGCTCGACGAGGAGCCGGTACTTCGGCAGCAGCCCGGCGTGGTGGAGCCCCACCCCGTGCCCGATCATGCGCTTCATCTCCTTGCCGTAGGGCGTGTCGAAGCGGAAGCCGCGGAGCGCCTCGGCGATGCGCTCGCGCTGCTCGCGGCTGGCGACCTTCGCGCTGGTGAGCGCGCCCGCCACCTCGGCCGCCGCGCGCTGCGTGAAGCTCACCACGTAGATCGGCGCGCGGCCCTGCTCGAGGAGGCCTTCGACCGTCTCGTGGAGCGGCGTGTCGCGCCACTCGTAGTCGAGCGGCACGGGGCGCTCGTCGCGGTGCACGTGCGCGACGGCCCGCCCCGTGAACGCGGCGAGCTTCTCCTCGATCGCGGCCGTGTTGCCGAGCGTGGCCGACATCAACAGGAAGGTGGATTTCCGCAGGACCAGGAGCGGCACCTGCCAGGCCCAGCCGCGCTCGCGGTCGGCGTAGAAGTGGAACTCGTCCATCACCACGTAGGGTGCGTCGGTGCGCTCGCCCTGGTGGAGCGCGATGTTCGCGAGCACCTCCTCGGTGCAGCAGATCACGGGCGCGGCCCAGTTGATGCTGGCGTCGCCGGTCAGCATGCCGACGTGTTCGGGCCCGAACGCGTCGCAGAGCGCGAAGAACTTCTCGTTCACGAGCGCCTTCACGGGCGCGGTGTAGAACGAGCGCCGGCCCTCGCAGAGCGCCTTGAAGTGGAGGCCGAGCGCGACGAGCGACTTGCCCGAGCCGGTGGGCGTGGAGAGCACCACGTGCTTGCCGGCCAGCAGCTCGAGCAGGGCCTCCTCCTGCGCCGGCCACGGCTCGAAGCCCGCCGCGGCGGCCCAGCCGAGGAAGCGGTCGAGGATCGCACCCGGGTCCCCGAGCGGCGCGCCGACGGGCACGCGCTCGATCAGCCGAGGCGCGGCGGAGGCGGGGACGTTGGTCAAAAGGGTCAACTCGTTCGAGGGCTGGACCGGCGGGGCCAGGCCAACAATTTGACCTTTTCGACGAACGTCCCCGCTCGGGCTCAGCCGTGCTTGGCGGCGAAGTCGCGCATGAAGCTCGCGAGCGCCTCGCAGCCGGCCTTCGGGAAGGCGTTGTAGATGCTCGCGCGCATGCCGCCGACGGAGCGGTGGCCCTTGAGCCCGGACAGACCCGCCGCCTCCGCCTCCTTCGCGAAGCGCGCGTCGAGCTCCTTCGAGGGCGTCGTGAACGTCACGTTCATCAGCGAGCGGCTGCCCTCGCCGGCGTGCGGCCGGTAGAAGTCGAGCTCGGCGAGCGCGTCGTAGAGCACCTGCGCCTTCTCGCGGTTCCGCTTCTCCATCGCCGCGAGCCCGCCGAGGCGCTCGATCCAGAGGAACACGCGGCCCATCAGGTAGATCCCGAAGCTCGGAGGCGTGTTGTAGAGCGAGTGGTCCTTCAGGTGCGTCGCGTAGCGGACCATCGTCGGCAGGTCGCGCACCGCGCGCTCGGCGAGGTCGCGGCGGATGATCACGAGCGTGACGCCCGCCGGCCCGATGTTCTTCTGCGCGCCGGCGTAGAGCACGCCGTAGCGCGTCACGTCGAGCGGCCGCGAGAAGACGTCGCTCGACGCGTCGCAGGCGAGCCACACGCCGGGCGGCGCCGCGGGCTCGCTCGGCCACTGCGTGCCGAAGATCGTGTTGTTGGACGTGAAGTGCGCGTAGACCGGCCGCTCCGACCAGCGGACCTCGGACGCGCGCGGGATGCGGTCGTGGTTCGTCCCGGCCGACGACGCCGCCTCGTGCACGCGGCCGTAGCGCTTCGCCTCCGCGACCGCCTTCTCCGACCAGGCACCCGTCACGAGATAGTCGGCCGTGGCGCCCTCGGGCAGCAGGTTCGCGGGCAGCATGAAGAACTGCGTCGACGCGCCGCCCGCGAGGAAGAGCACCGCATGGTCGTCCGGGATCGACGCCAGGCGCCGGCACGCGGCCTCCGCCTCCGCGACGACGCGCTCGAAGACGGCGCCGCGGTGGCTGTGCTCGAGCACGCCGATGCCGCTGCCGTCGAGGTTCCAGAGCGCCTGCTGCGCCTCGCGCAGCACCTCTTCGGGCAGCACGGCCGGGCCGGCGGAGAAGTTGTAGATGCGCTGCTCGGGCATCGGCGCACATGATTAGCGGACCTTCCCGCGTGTGCCCCTCTGCTCCTTCGCTCGAGCGTGGCCTCGCTGCGCGGGACGAACATCGCGGCTATCCACACCGAGAGCCCCCTGCCGAGGTGCCTGCATGGTGGTGGAGACCCGCTCCGGGAAGCTGCGCGGCGTGGAGAGACGCGGCGTCGTGGCGTTCCGCGGCATCCCGTACGCGGCGCCTCCGACGGGTGCGCTGCGCTTCCGCGCGCCCGCGCCGGCCGCGCCGTGGGCCGGCGTGCGCGACGCGCTCGCGCCCGGGCCGGGTGCGCCGCAGCGGGGCGGGACGCTGTCCGGCGCCTTCGCGCGGATCGTCGGCCCCGCGGCCACGGCGGAGGACTGCCTCACGCTCGACCTCTGGACGCCGGCCGCCGACGGCGCCCGCCGCCCCGTGCTCGTCTGGATCCACGGCGGCGCCTTCCTGATGGGCGCGGGCAGCGCGCTCGCGTACGCGGGCGCCGCGCTCGCGCGGCGCGGCGACGTCGTGGTGGTGACGCTCAACTACCGCCTCGGCGCGCTCGGCTTCCTCGCGCTCGGCGACGTCGCGCCGGACGGCGGCTTCGACTCGAACCTCGGGCTGCGCGACCAGCTCGCCGCGCTCGAGTGGGTGCGCGACAACGCCGCCGCCTTCGGCGGCGATCCCGAGAACGTGACGGTGTTCGGCGAGTCCGCAGGCGGCATGAGCGTGGGCGCGCTGCTCGGCGCGCCGCGCGCGCGCGGCCTCTTCGCGCGCGCGATCGCGCAGAGCGGCGCCGCGCACAACACCGCGAGCCGCGAGTCCGCCTCGCGCGTCGCCGCGACCTTCCTCGGCGCGCTCGGCCTCGCGCCCGGCGAGGCCGAGCGGCTCCGCGAGCTGCCCGTGTCCGCCCTGCTCGAGGCGCAGCGCGCCGCGCTCGCACGGCTCGGCATGGCGTACGGGACGCTGCCCTTCGAGCCCGCCGTCGACGGCGACCTGCTGCCCGAGCATCCCCTCGACGCGATCGAGAAGGGCAGCGCGCGCGGCGTGCCGCTCCTCGTCGGCAGCAACCGCGACGAGTGGAACCTGTTCCTGCTCGGCGACGCGAAGGCGCGCGCGCTCGACGAGGACGCGCTGCTGCGCCGCTACGCGCGCTCGCTCGGGCCCGAGCCCGTCGAGCGCGCGCACCGGCTCTACCGCGAGGCACTGCCGCACGCCTCGCCGCGCGCGCGCTGGGCGGCGTACCAGACGCACCGCGTGTTCACGGCGCCGGCGGACCGTCTCGCCGAGCTCCAGTCCGCGCACGCGCCCACCTACGCCTACCTGTTCACCTGGTCGCCGCCGCTCGTGAGGCGCCGCGTCGGCGCCTGCCACGCGATCGAGGTGCCGCTCGTGTTCGGCACCTTCCGGCATCCGCTGCTCCGCGGCCTCTATCTCGGCGGCGCCTCGGCCGCCGCGGCCTCGCTGCAGCGCGCCTGGCTCGCCTTCGCGCGCACGGGCTGCCCCGCGGCGGGCGGCAGCTGGCTCACGACCTCGGCGCGGAACCCCGCGCCGCAGGTGCTCGGCGGCGACGACCGCGGCGCGCTCGACGCCTACGAGCGCGTGCGCGACTTCTGGCGCGAGCGCGGCCACGGCTCGCGGGTGTGAAGCGGCTAGGCCTGCCCGACCTCGGCGACGTCGTCGAGGTGCGCCACGCAGTCGAGCAGCGTCACGCGCCAGCCCCCCGCGTCCTCGAGCACGGTGAGCGACGTGTTGCGCCAGCCCGCGCGCTCGCACGTGAGCCCCGGCGCGAGCTCGCAGAGGCGCGTCACCACCGCGCGGCAGACGAGCCCGTGCGTCACCACCGCGATCGGGCCGCCCGCGCGCCGCGCCGCCGCGTCGACGCGCTGCCACACGCGCTCGACGCGCCCGTGGAAGGCCTCCCAGCTCTCGCCGCCGGGCGGCGTGTAGCCGGGCGCGAAGGGGTCGAGACCGAGCTCGGCGTACGCGCGGCCGCGCAGCTCGCCGAAGTCGCGCTCGGCGAGGTCGGCGTCGCGCTCGAGCGGCGCTCCGGCCTCGCGCGCCAGCGCCTCCGCCGTCATCTCGGCGCGGCGCAGGTCGGAGCTGAGGATCCGGACCAGCCCGCTCCGCGCGAGCCGCCGTGCGAGGCGCGACGCCTGCGCCACGCCGCGCTCCGAGAGCGGCGTCCCGGGCGGCTGGAGGATGCGCGCGGCATTCAGCGCCGTCTCGCCGTGACGGATCAGGTAGATGCGCGCCTCGCTCACGACGCGCCGAGCTTTCCCCACGGTGCGCGCGTGCGCTACCCGGCGCGCGAGCGTGCGCTACCCGGCGCGCGAGCGTGCGCTACCCGGCGCGGGAGCGTGGGCTACCCGACGTCAATCGTAGAGATCGTCCGTGCCGACGTGCTCGAAGTCGTAGAGCAGCTGGCCCACGGCGTCGTTCTTCACGCGGTGCCCGTTGAAGCAGCGCGGGCAGAGACCGGATTCGTAGCGCACGAACATCTTCGATCCGCAGTCTTCGCAGTGGTAACGCGGACCGTAGAGATCGAGCGCCCGCACCACGTGCGAGCTCGACAGCACGAGACCGGGCTTCGGTCGGATGAACTTCGCCATGCCCGGTGAGTGGCGGGAGGTGACGCGGGGGTGTCGTCCTGCCTGCGCAGCGCACCGGCAGCTCACGACCCCAACGCCGCGCTACGCCACGGCCTTCGCGTCCCGGAGCTCGGCGATCTCCTCGCGCGAGAAGCCCCACTCGCGGAGCGCCTCGTCCGTGTGCTCGCCCGCCGCGGGCGGCGGCCGGGCCACCTCGCAGGGCGTGCGGCTGAAGCGCGGGGCCGGCCCCGGCTGCTTCACGCCCCCGACCTCGACGAACGTCTCGCGCGCCACGTTGTGCGGGTGGGCGTACGCCTCCGGGATGGTGAGCACCGGCGCGAAGCAGACGTCCGACCCCTCCATGAGCCGGCACCACTCGTCGCGCGTCCTGGTCCGGAAGATCGCGGCGAAGCGCTCCTTCATCGCGGGCCACTGCGAGCGGTCCATCTGCGCGGGAAGCTCCTCGCCCTCGAGCCCGGCCCGCTTCACGAGCTCGGCGTAGAACTGCGGCTCGATCGAGCCGATCGAGACGTGCTTGCCGTCCTTCGTCTCGTACGCCTCGTAGAAGTGCGCGCCCGTGTCGAGCAGGTTCGTGCCGCGCTCGCCCCAGCCGCCGAGCGAGTAGAAGCCGTGGATGAACGCCATCAGCAGCGCCGCGCCGTCGACCATCGCCGCGTCGACGACCTGGCCCTGGCCCGACGAGGCGCGCTCGACGAGCGCGGCCACGATGCCGAGTGCGAGCAGCATGCCGCCGCCGCCGAAGTCGCCCACGAGGTTGAGCGGCGGGAGCGGCGGCTCGCCCTTGCGTCCGAGGTGCGCGAGGCAGCCGGCGAGCGCGATGTAGTTGATGTCGTGCCCCGCGGCGTGCGCGAGCGGCCCGCTCTGGCCGAAGCCCGTCATGCGCCCGTAGACGAGCCGCGGATTCCGCGCGAGGCAGACGTCGGGGCCGAGCCCGAGCCGCTCCATCACGCCGGGCCGGAAGCCCTCGGTGAGCACGTCCGCGCGCTCGACCATGCGGAGCAGCGCAGCCACGCCCTCGGGCCGCTTCAGATCGAGGCCGATGCTCTTGCGGCCGCGCGCGAGCACGTCGAAGCGCGCGCGCTCGTCGCGCTCGCGCTCGCGCTCGGGGCGGACGCTGCCGCTGCGGTCGATGCGCACGACCTCGGCGCCGAGGTCGGCGAGCACCATCGCGCAGAAGGGGCCGGGCCCGATGCCCGCCACCTCGATCACCCGCATCCCTCGCAGCGGCCCGGCCATCGCTACCTCCACGTCACGCCCGGAAAGAGGCCCGCATGATACCCGCAGCCCGCCGGCAGTCCCGCGGGGCTCCCGGCCCGCGGATGCAAGTTGCCGGCAACTTGGGGCCGAGATCCCCGCGGGATGGTGGCGACCGTCACCGCTCGCCTTCCGCGAAGCACCGATGCTGTGACCCCGATGCTCCACGCGCCCACTGCCCGACCGGCCCCCGGACTCGCCCGTGGCCAGCGCTCGCTCGCGCTCGCCCTCGGCCTCTGGGCCGTCCTCGCGACCGCGTGCGCCACCCAGGGCCCGCGCGGGCCGCTCGGCGCCGAGCCGGGCGCGCTCACCGGGACGCCCCGCCTCACCGAGACCTTCCTGGCCGCGCCACCGCTCGGCCTCGCGGCCGCGCCCGACGCTCCGGACGCCGCCCCGATCCTCGACTCCGCCGCGCTCGAATCCTCGAGCCTGTTCGTGGCGCGCGAGATCCTCGCCGACCGCGCGCCCCAGCTCGACGAGCTGCAGCGCGAGGGCGTGGCGCGCGCCGTCGTGCGCGCCGAGGAGCAGCACGGGCTCCCGGCGCTGCTCGTGCTCGCGCTGATCGAGCAGGAGAGCCACTTCCGGCCCAAGGCCGTCGGACCGGGCGGCTCGCTCGGCCTGATGCAGCTGATGCCCCGGGTGGCGCGCGACCTCGCGCGCCGGCACGGCATCCCGTGGCAGGGCCTCCGCACGCTCACCGACCCGGTGAAGAACGTCCACCTCGGCACCCTCTATCTCGCCGAGATGCGGGACGCCTTCGGCGACACCCAGCTCGCGATGGCGGCCTACAACATCGGGCCGGGCGCCGTGAAGAAGCGCCTCGCGCGAGGCCTCAGCTGCAAGGGCCCCTACGTGCACGGCGTGCTGCAGCGCTTCCACTCGCTGCGCCTCGTCTTCGGCGACCCGACCACCGCGATCGGCGGCTAGCCAGCCGGGTCCCCGGGCGGTCACGCGCGCCGCGGCTGCGGCATCCTAGGCCGCATGGCGTACGACTTCGATCTGGTCGTGATCGGGGCGGGCTCGGGCGGGACGCGCGCGAGCCGGCTCGCGGCGGGCTACGGCGCGCGCGTCGCGGTCGTCGAGGAGAAGAGCCTCGGCGGCACGTGCGTGAACGTGGGCTGCATCCCGAAGAAGCTCCTCGTCTACGCCTCGCACTATGGCCACGACTTCGAGGACGCCGCCGCCTTCGGCTGGGACGTCGGCCCGCGCCGCTTCGACTGGAAGCGGCTCATCGCGAACAAGGATCTCGAGATCGCGCGGCTGAACGGCGTCTACGCGAGGCTCCTCGACGAGGCGGGGGTCACGCGCATCGACGGACGCGCGCGGCTCACGGGTCCGCACAGCGTCGCGATCGGCGAGCGCCGCGTCAGCGCCGAGCACGTCCTCGTCGCGACCGGCTCCTGGCCGAGCGTCCCGGCGGCGCCCGGCTGCGAGCACGCCATCACCTCCAACGAGGCCTTCCACCTCGATGCCCTCCCGGGGCGCGTCGTCGTGGTCGGCGGCGGCTACATCGCCGTCGAGTTCGCGGGCATCTTCCACGGCATGGGGGCGGAGGTCCGCCAGCTCTACCGCGGCGAGCTCTTCCTGCGCGGCTTCGACGACGACGTGCGCGCGCACCTGGCCGAGGAGATGCGGAAGCGGGGCATCGACCTGCGCTTCGGGAGCGACGTGGCGCGCATCGAGAAGACGCCGCGCGGTCTCCGCCTCGCGCTCACGGACGGGAGCGCGCTCGAGGCCGACGCCGTGCTCTACGCCACCGGCCGCCGGCCGAACACGCAGGGCCTCGGCCTCGAGGCGATCGGCGTCGAGACGGGGCCGGGCGGAGAGGTCCTCGTCGACGACTACTCGCGCACGAACGTGCCGAGCGTCTGGGCGATCGGCGACGTCACCG
>Ga0075327_1000089_pt1 | contig 21165 bp, 15 predicted proteins | sample MayberrySE_Catta_2_FD_120056 | JGI IMG/M metagenome (GOLD analysis project Ga0075327, IMG submission 120056) | Natural and restored wetland microbial communities from the San Francisco Bay, California, USA, that impact long-term carbon... | ecosystem: Environmental > Terrestrial > Soil >...
CGCAGCACGTACGCCTCGATGCCGGTGATCTTGCTGACCTCGCCGATCCGGTAGTAGCGCTTGCCGTCGCCGGTATCGCGGCCGTCGGCGGGCGCCTTGCCCCGGAGCTTGCCCCCCATTCGGTCTTCTCCCTCCGAGTCGTCCCGCGCCTCGTGCTCTTTTAGCACGACGCGCGCGTCGCTTCGACTCCTCGGGGGCGGAGCAGCGCTTCGCGCCGCCGGCTACACGCTGTTCGCGCGCAGCACCGGCGGCTCCTCGTCCTCGTTCAGCACGTTCTTCAGCACGAGGCTCGGCTTGAAGGTGAGCACGCGGCGCGCGTCGAGGCGGATCTCCTCGCCCGTCTGCGGGTTGCGGCCCTTGCGCGCGTTCTTCTCGCGCACCACGAAGTTCCCGAAGCCGGAGATCTTCACCTTCTCGCCGCGCGCGAGCGTGTCCTTGATGATGTCGAAGACGCGCTCCACCAGCTCCGCGGACTCCTTCTTCGAGAAGCCCACCCGCTCGTAGATGTGCTCGACGATGTCTGCCTTCGTCACGACCCCTCCCCTTTCTTTCCTGCGCGTTCACGCAGCTCCCCGGCGAAGCGGCGCGCGAGCATCGCGACCACGCGCTCCGTCGTCTCGCCCACTTCGCTCTCCGTCAGCGTCCGGTCCGGGCGCTGGAACACGAGCCGGAACGCGACGCTCACCTTCCCGTCGGGCACGCCCGGCCCCGCGAAGCGGTCGAAGATCTCGACGCTCTGGAGCGACGGGCCGGCCGCCTGACGCATCGCCTCGGCGACCTCGCCGGCCGCGACGTCGCTCGCGAGCAGCACGGCGAGATCGCGCTCGATCTTCGGGAAGCGCGAGGGCTCGCGCGGCCGCCTCGGCTCGCGCTCCGCGGCGTCGAGCGCGTCGACGTCGACGACCACGAGGGCGAGCGGGCCGCTGAGCTCGAAGCGGGCGCGCACCTCGGGGTGGAGCTCGCCGACCGCCACGGCGCGGCGAGGCCCGATCCGGAACTCGCCGGACGCACCCGGGTGGAGGAAGGGCTCGACCTCGCCGCCGCGGAAGCGGGCCGCGACGCCGAGCTCGGCGAGGAGGCGCTCCGCCACGCCCTTCGCCTCGAAGAAGACGGGCGGCCGCTCCCGGGCCCAGAGCCCCCGGACCTCGCCCGGGGCCACGAGCGCCACCGCCTCGAGCGGCTCGTCGGGCAGCGCGCCGGGCGCGCCGGCACGGAACACGCGCGCGAGCTCGAAGCAGCGCAGCTCCTCGACCTGGCGCGCGCGGTTCGCCTGCGCCGCGTGGAGGAGCGAGGTGACGAGCTGCGTGCGCAGCCACGGCCGCTCGGCCTGGAGCGGGTTCACGACGCGCACGCGGCGCCGGCGCGGATCGCCCTCCGCGAGGCGCAGCGCATCGGCGTCGTCCGCCCCGACGAAGGGCAGCGTCATCAGCTCGCTGAGGCCGGCCGCGACGAGCGCGTCGCGTACGGCCTCGCGCGTGGCGCGGCGCGGCGGAAGCGTGACGCCCGCGATCGTGCCCGCCGGCAGCGTGGTCGGGATGCGGTCGTAGCCGTGGATGCGCGCGACCTCCTCGACCAGGTCCGCGGCGATGCGGAGGTCGAAGCGCTGGCGCGGCGGCCGGCAGAGCCAGGCGTCCTCGCCCGCCGGCTCGCACGCCACCTCGACGCGCTCGAGGAGCGCGCGGATCTCCTCGCGTCCGAGGCTCGTGCCGAGCAGCCGGTTCACGCGCGCGGGCTCGAGCGGGATCGGCTCCGCGGGCGGCACCGGCTCGCCGAGCGCCTCGACGGCGCCCGACGCCACCGCGCCGCCGGCGAGCTCCGCGACGAGCCGCGCGGCGCGGTCCGCGGCGCGCCGCTGCCCGTCCGGGTCGACGCCGCGCTCGAAGCGGTAGCTGGCGTCGCTCGCCAGCCCGAGACGCCGGGCCGTGCGCCGCACGCGCGCGGGCTCGAACCAGGCGCTCTCGAGCAGCAGGTCGCGCGTGCGCTCGCCCACCTCGGACTCGGCGCCGCCCATCACGCCCGCGACCGCGATCGCACCCTCGGCGTCGGCGATCACGAGGTCGGCGCGCGCGAGCTCGCGGAGGTGGCCGTCGAGCGTCCGGATCTTCTCGCCCGGCTCCGCGGCGCGGACGCGCACGACGCCGCCCTTCAGCTTCGCGAGGTCGAAGGCGTGGAGCGGCTGGCCGAACTCCAGCATCACCAGGTTCGTGACGTCGACGACGTTGTTCACGGAGCGGAAGCCCGCGGCCTCGAGGCGCTCGCGGAGCCACGCGGGCGAGGGGCCGATGCGGACGCCCCGCACGACGCGCCCCACGTAGCGCGCGCAGCCCGCCGGGTCCTCGATCCCGATCTGGAGCGCCTGGCTCGCCGGCGCGCCCGTCTCGGGCGGCTCGGTCGGCGGCAGGCGCAGCGTCCCGCCGAAGCTCGCGCGCACCTCGCGCGCCATGCCGAGGAGGGAGACCCAGTCGCCGCGGTTCGGCGTGATCTCGACGTCGAGCACGGTATCGCCGGCCGGCAGCACGCTCGGGAGCGCGGCCCCGACGGGGGCGGTGGGGTCGAGGACGAGGATGCCCTCCGCGTCCTCTCCGAGACCGAGCTCGCGCGCCGAGCAGATCATGCCGTGCGAGACGACGCCGCGGAGCTTGCTCTTCTTGATGCGGAGCCCGCCCGGGAGCTCGGCGCCGACCGGCGCCACCGCCACCTTCTGGCCGGCCGCGACGTTCGGCGCGCCGCACACGATCTCGAGCGGCTCGCCCGCGCCGAGCGCGACGCGGCACACCGAGAGGCGCTCCGCGTCGGGGTGGCGGCGCTTCTCCAGCACGTGGCCGACGCGCACGGCCGACAGGTCCGGGCCCGTGCGCAGGATCTCCTCCACCTCGAGCCCCGCCGCGGTGAGGCGCTCGACGAGCTCCTCCACGGTCAGCGGCAGCGCGATCCACTCCGCGAGCCAGCCGAGCGGCACGCGCATCAGAGCTGCTCCAGCAGCCGCAGGTCGCCGTCGAAGAGCAGCTGGATGTTCGGGATGCCGAAGCGCAGCATCGCCGGGCGGTCGAGCGCCATGCCGAACGCGAAGCCCTGCCACCGCGAAGGGTCGAGGCCGCAGTTCAGCAGCACGCGCGGATGGATCATCCCGCAGCCGCCCCACTCGAGCCAGCCGCCGCGCCACGTGACGTCCATCTCGGCGGAGGGCTCGGTGAAGGGGAAGAAGTGCGCGCGGAAGCGCAGCTGCGCGCCCTCGCCGAAGAGGTGCTTCGCGAAGGCGTAGAGCGTGCCCTTCAGGTCCGCGAAGGTGACCGCTTCGCCGACGCAGAAGCCCTCGATCTGGTGGAACATCGGCGAGTGCGTGGCGTCGAAGTCGTGGCGGTAGACCCGCCCCGGCACGACGAAGCGGAAGGGCGGCGTGCGGCCCGTCATGGCGCGGATCTGCACGGGCGAGGTGTGCGTCCGCAGCACGTGCCCGCCCTCCACGAAGAGGGTGTCCTGGAGGTCGCGCGCGGGATGGTCCTCGGGGAAGTTCAGCGCGCCGAAGTTGTTCCACTCCGTCTCGATCTCGGGGCCGTCCTCGATCGAGTAGCCGAGCGTGGTGAAGAACGCGGACACCTCCCGCTCGATCACGCTCACCGGGTGGAGTCGGCCGCGCGGCGGCGCGGCGCCGGGCAGCGACACGTCGATGCGGCCGGCCTCGAGCGCGAGCAATTGGCCGGCGCGCGCGAGCGCGTCGCGCCGCGCTCCGGCGAGCGCCTCGATCTGCTGCTTCGCCGCGTTCGCCTCGGCCCCGAGCGCGGCACGCGCCTCGGGCGCGAGCGCGCCGAGCCCGCGGAGCACCGCGGAGAGCGAGCCCTTCCGGCCGAGGAAGCGCGCGCGCGCCTCGATCAGCTCCTGCGGGGTGCGCGCCGCGCCGAAGGCCCGCTCGGCCTCGGCGACGATGGCTCGCAGATCCGTGGCCTCCGACACGGCGCCTCCACGGCCCTCTTGGCTCAGAGCCCGTCACGGAGTCGAAGTGCCCACATCGGCGTTCGGTTCTCCCTCGAGACGACTGTCGTGACTTCGTTCGCCTTCGGCTCACTGCGCGCACGCGCTTCGCGCGCGCTTGCGCTAGCTCGCCGCGTTCGCCTTGGCGAGCTCGGCGAGCGCGCCGAAGGCGCGCGGGTCCGAGACGGCGAGGTCGGCCAGGTTCTTGCGGTCGACCTCGACGCCCGCCACCGCGAGTCCGTGCACGAGCCGGCTGTACGAGAGCCCGTGCGTGCGGGCCGCGGCGTTGATCCGCGCGATCCAGAGGGTCCGGAACTCGCGCTTCTTCTGCTTGCGGTCGCGGTAGGCGTACTTCCAGCCGCGCTCGACGGCCTCGCGCGCCACGCGCACGAGACGATGGCGCCCGCCGTAGTACCCCTTCGCGTTCTCGAGGATCTTCTTGTGACGCTGCTTCCGCGTCACGCCGCGTTTGATGCGAGACATGCTGACTCCTGCGCTCGCCCCTACAGGTACGGGACGAGCTGATCGAGCTTCTTCCGATCGCCGGGCGCGACCACGTTCTTGTGGCGGAGTTGGCGCTTCCGCTTCGTCGTCTTCTTGGTGAGGATGTGGCGCTTGTTGCGCTTGGCGTGCCGGAGCTTTCCGGTCGCGGTGCGGCGGAAGCGCTTCGCGGCGCCGCGATGGGTCTTCATCTTAGGCATGGCTGGGGGTGTCTCCTTCGACGGCAGGCTGCGCCGCCGCCTCGCGCGCGGCCGCCTCCTCGGCGCGCCGCGCGGCTTCCACCGCCTCCCGGTTGGGCACCAGCACCATCGAGAGGAAGCGTCCGCTCATCTGGGGCGGCGCCTCCACGGTGACGAGCGAGCCGAGCAGCTTCTTCACGTGTTCGAGCTTGTCGTAGCCGGTCCTGCGATGCGCCATCTCGCGGCCGCGAAACATCACGGTGACCTTCACCTTGTCGCCATCCAGCAGGAAACGCCGCGCGTTCTTCATCTTGAACTGGAGGTCGTGCTCGTCCGTGCTGGGACGCATCTTCACCTCCTTCAGGACCGCCGTGCGTCCCTTGCCCTTGGCCTTGCCCGCCGCCGCCTTCTTCTTCTGCTCGTACTTGTACTTGCCGTAGTCCATGATCCGGCAGACGGGCGGTCTCGAGTTCGGCGCGACCTCGACCAGGTCGAAGCCGGCCTCCTCCGCGAGGCGGCGCGCCTCGTCGGCGCTCATGTCGCCGAGCTGCTCGCCTTCGAGGCCGATCACGCGGACCTCGCGGGCACGGATGCGCTCGTTCACGCGCGTGGTGTCTTTCTCGCTGATGGGGTTCTCCTCCGCTGGACGTTCAGACTTCGCGCCGGGCGACGCGCCCGACGAGATCGGAAACGAAGGCGTCGACCGCGACGGGCTCCGCGTGCGCCTCGCGCGCACGCCGCCAGCGCGGGTTCACGGTGCCCGCGGCCGCCTCCTGGTCGCCGATCACGACCATCACGGGCACCTTCTGGAGCTCGGCCTCGCGGATCTTCCAGCCGAGCTTCTCCGCGCGCTCGTCGAGCGCCGCGCGCAGCCCGGCCTGCTCGAGCGCCGAGCGGACCTTCCCGGCGTACTCGTGGTGGCGGTCCGCGATCGGCAGCACCGCCACCTGCACGGGCGCGAGCCAGAGCGGGAAGTCGCCCTTCGTGTGCTCGATGTAGAGGGCGATGAAGCGCTCGAGCGAGCCGAGGATGGCGCGGTGCAACATGGCGGGCTCGTGCTCGGCGCCGTCGCGCCCGACGTAGCGCAGGCCGAAGCGCGCGGGCATCGCCATGTCGAGCTGGATCGTCCCCAGCGTCCACGCGCGGCCGATCGCATCGCGGACGTCGCACTCGACCTTCGGCCCGTAGAAGGCGCCCTCGCCGGGCTTCAGCGCACACGCGTGCCCCGCGCTCTCGACCGCCGCCTGCAGCTGCTGCTCGGCTCGCGCCCACGCCGCGGGATCGCCGATGAAGCCGGTCTCCGGCCGCGTCGACACCGCGTAGCTCACGCCCGACAGGGCGAGCGCGTCGTACACCTCCTGCATCATCTCGAAGAAGCGGTGGATCTCGCTCTCCACCTGCTCGGGCTCGCAGTAGATGTGGGCGTCGTCCTGCGCGAAGGAGCGCACGCGCGCGAGGCCGGTGAGCGTGCCGGAGCGCTCGTTGCGGTGGAGCCGCGAGAACTCGGCCAGGCGCAGCGGGAGCTCGCGATAGCTGCGCTTCTGTAACCCGAAGAGATGGCAGTGGCCGGGGCAGTTCATCCCCTTGATGCCGAGCTCCTCGCCCTCGTCGGCGCCGGCGAACCAGAACATGTCGTCGCGGAAGTTCTCGTAGTGGCCGGAGGTCTTGAACAGGTCGGCGCGGAACAGCTGCGGCGCCATCACCTCCTGGTAGCCGTACTTCGGATGGAGCGAGCGGATGAAGCCGACGAGGCCGTTGTAGAGGACCATGCCCTTCGGCAGCCAGAACGGCGAGCCGGGCGAGAGCGGATCGAGGTGGAAGAGCTGGAGCTGGACGCCGAGCCGTCGGTGATCGCGCTCCCGCGCCTCCTCGACGCGGCGCAAGTGCTCGTCGAGCTCGGCCTGCGTCGCGAACGCGGTGCCGTAGATGCGCTGCAGCATCGGGTTCTTCTCGTCGCCGCGCCAATACGCGCCCGCCGCCTCGAGGAGCTTCACCGCGCCGATCTGCCCCGCGTTCTGCACGTGCGGCCCGCGGCAGAGGTCGACGAAGCTGCCGTGGCGGAACAGCGTGATCGGCTCGCCCTCCGGGATGTCGTCGAGCCGCGACAGCTTGAGGCGCTCGCCGAGGCTCTCGAACAGACGCCTCGCCTCGGCGCGGCTGACCACCTCGCGCGCGAAGGCGGGCTTCTCGGCGATGATGCGGCGCATCTCCGCCTCGATGCGCGCGAGGTCCTCCGGCGTGAAGGGCCTTTCCACCTGGAAGTCGTACTGGAACTTCTCCGCGTGATCGGAGCGGCCGACGTCGACCTGCGCGCCCGGGAAGAGCCGCTTCACCGCGTCCGCCATCACGTGCTCCGCGGAGTGGCGGATCACCTCGACTGCCTCGGGGTCGCGCGCGGTCACGATCTGGAGCGACACGTCGCGCGCGAGCGGCGTGCGGAGGTCCACGAGGCGCCCGTCCACGCGGCCGGCGAGCGCGGCGCGCGCGAGACCCGGGCCGATCTTCTGCGCCACGTCGAGCACGCTCGCGCCCTCGGGCACCCGGAGCGTCCGGCCGTCGGGGAGGCCGACCTGGATCTCGCTCATGAGTGCTGGGGGCAAAGGCGTCGCATCGGGCGCTCGAAGGGACCTCGGGGGTTCGGAAGGGACGGACGGAACTGGTAGGCACGGGCGGGCTCGAACCGCCGACCTCCGCCATGTCAAGGCGGCGCTCTAGCCAGCTGAGCTACGTGCCTGTATGCGGCCTAAGGACCGGATCCAATTACCTTTTCGCCGTCGGAGTGTCAATCGGCGGGAAGGCTCGCCGGCAGCGCCTCGAGCCGCACCGCCGGTGCGCCGTCGCGCTCGCCGAGGGGGAGGACCGAGACCCCCGGGGGCGGCGACGCGATCAGCTCCTCCACGAGCCAGCCCGGCGCGCGATCCGACTCGAACGCCAGCACCACGCCCGCGGGCTCGGCGCGCTCGGGGATCACGCGCCGCGCCCCGAGCTCGACGAGGCGCCTCTCCACGGCCGCGAGGAGCGGCCAGGCCGGCAGCGGCTCGACCACGAGCCGCGCGCCCGAGCCGGCGCGCGCGGGCGTCGTGCGTGCCGCGAGGAGCCCCGCGCGCCGGAGCGCCGTGGCCACCGCGCCCGCGTCGACCTGCGCCTCGACGCGCACCACCAGCTGCCGCCCCTCGGGACCCGGCCGCTCGGAGCTCTCCCGCTCGCGGAAGCTCTGCGCGAAGCGCCCGGGATCCGGCCCGAGCGCGTCGAGGAGCGCCCGCTCGGCGGCCGGCCCGCTCGGGCGCCCGGCGAGCCGCTCGGCCACCGAGCGCACCGCGTCCGCAAGCGCCGCCTCGAGCGCGAGCGCGCGCGGCGGCGCGGCGCCGGCGATCGGGGCGCTGCCCTCCCCTTCCGCACGCACGAGCTCGCCCCGCGCCGGCGCCGCGGCGAGCCACGCGAGGAGAAGCACGGACGCGAACGCGGCGCGCCGCCTCACAGGCTGAGGTCCGAGACCGGCCGGCCGAAGAGCGCGTCCACCTCGCGGAGCAGCGCGGGCGTCGCATCGACCCCGCGCGCGTCCGGCAGCGCGAGGAGCGTCTCGCTCTCGCCCGGGATCACGAGGTGGACCACCACCCCGCAGTCGCCGTTGTGCTCGGCCAGAAGCGAGCGCAAGGCGAGCAGGCGGTCCCGCGTCGCCTCCTCGGCGCGCAGCTGGATGTGGACGCGGACCGCGAGGTGCTCGGACGCGTCGGCGAGCGGGAAGAGCCGCCGCACCAGCAGGCGCGCGGGCTCGGCGCTCTCGAGCGTGCCCTCGACCACGAGGGGAAGCGTTCCGCCCGGCTCGCCCGCGCCCTCCTGCGCCCGCTTCAGCAGCTCGCGCGAGGCGGTCCACGTGTCCGGGAAGATCACGAGCTCGAAGCTGCCCTCGAGGTCCTCGAGCGTCGCGAAGGCCATCGTCTGCCCGCGGCGCGTGCGCGTCTCGCGGTAGGCGGTGAGCACGCCGCCCGCGCGCACCTCGCGCGCCACCTTCGCGGCCGCCGTCCCGGCGCTGACGTCCGTCCAGCGCGCGAGCGCCGCGGCGAACGCCTCGAGCGGGTGGCCGGTCACGTAGAAGCCGAGCACCTCCTTCTCGCCCGCGAGGCGCTCGGCGTCCGTCCAGGGCGGCGCGTCCGGCAACGGGCGCTCGCCCGCGTCGGCGCCGGGCGTGCCGCCGAAGAGGCTGCCCTGCCCGAGCGCGCGGTCGCGCTGCGCGGCGGCGCCGCGCTCGAGCGCGGCGTCGAGCGCGCTCCAGACCGCGGCGCGGTTCGGGTGCAGCGAGTCGAACGCGCCGCACTTCACCAGGCTCTCGACCACGCGCCGGTTCACGCGCCGGCTGTCCACGCGCTGCGCGAAGTCGTAGAGCCCCGTGAACGGGCCGCCCTGCGCGCGCACCTCGAGGATCGACTCGATCGCGCCCTCGCCCACGTTCTTCACGCCGGCCAGCCCGAAGCGGATGCCGGCCGCGGCGGGCGTGAAGTCGCGCGCCGACTCGTTCACGTCGGGCGGCAGCACCTCGATCTTGTGCTCGCGCGCGTGCGCGATGTAGCGCGCCAGCTTGTCCTGGTTGCCGGCCTCGATCGACAGCAGCGCCGCGAAGAACGCGCGCGGGTGGTTCGCCTTCAGATACGCGGTCTGGACCGTGAGGAAGGCGTAGGCGGTCGAGTGCGCCTTCGGGAAGCCGTAGCCCGCGAACTCCGCGATGAGCTCGAAGAGGGTCTCGGCCTTGCGGCGCTCGATGCCCCGCTCCGCGCAGCCCGTCACGAACTTGTCGCGGTGCTGCGCCATCTCCTCGGGCTTCTTCTTGCCCATCGCGCGCCGCAGCAGGTCGGCCTCGCCGAGCGAGTAGCCCGCCAGCCGGTTCGCGATCTGGAGCACCTGGTCCTGGTAGACGATCACGCCGAGCGTCTCGGCGAGCAGTCCCTGCAATTCGGGCACCAGGTACTCGACGCGCGTGAGCCCGTTCTTGCGCGCCACATAGTCGGCCACCATGCCGCTGCCGAGCGGGCCGGGCCGGTAGAGCGCGATCAGCGGGATCACCTCCTTGAAGCTCTTCGGCTTGAGCTTCACCACCAGGTCGGTGATGCCGGCCGACTCCATCTGGAAGACGCCCTCGGTGTCGCCGCTGGAGAGCAGCTCGTAGGCGGCCTCGTCGTCGAGCGGGATCTCGTCGGCCGAGAAGTCCGGCAGGCCGCTCGCGCGGATGTGCTTCTCGGCGTCGGCGATCAGGGTGAGCGTGCGGAGCCCGAGGAAGTCGAACTTGATGAGGCCGACCTTCTCGACGCAGCGCATGTCGTACTGCGTGAGGACGTCGCCGGTGCGCGAGTCGCGGTAGAGCGGCACGAGCTCGATCAGCGGGCGGTTGCCGATCACGACGCCGGCCGCGTGCGTCGAGGCGTGGCGCGTCAGGCCCTCGAGCTTGCGCGCGGTCTCGAGGAGACGCGCCACCTGCCCGTCGGACTCGGCGCGCGCGCGGAGCTCGGGGCTCTGCGCGAACGCCTCCTCGAGCGTGATGCCGAGCGTCTCGGGCACGAGCTTCGCGATGCGGTCGACGTCGCCGTACGGCATGCCCATCACGCGCCCCACGTCGCGGATCGCGGCGCGCGCCTGGAGCGTCCCGAACGTGATGATCTGGCAGACGCGGCGTCCCTCGTCGCCGCGGCCCGGCTCGTCGTACTTGGCGGCGACGTAGCGGATCACGTCGTCGCGCCCGCGCATGCAGAAGTCGACGTCGATGTCGGGCATCGAGATGCGCTCGGGGTTGAGAAAGCGCTCGAAGATGATGTCGTACTCGATCGGATCGACGCCGGTAATGCCGAGCGACCACGCCGCCACGCTGCCGGCCGAGGAGCCCCGGCCGGGCCCGACCGGGATGCCGCTCCGCTTCGCCCAGCCGATGAAGTCGGACACGATCAGGAAGTAGCCCGCGAAGCCCATCTGCGAGACGACGCCGAGCTCGTGCTCGAGGCGCTCGACGTAGGGACGGTGGCGCTCGGCGAAGGGCGCGTCCTCCGCGAGGCCGAGGCGCTGCCGCAGCCCCGTCCACGCGTCGCGCGCGAGCACCTCCTCGCGCGTGGTGCCGGGCGGCACCTGGAACTCGGGCATGTGGTAGCTGCCGAGCTCGAGGTCGAGCGCGCAGCGCTCCGCCACCTCCATGGTGTTGTGCACGGCCTGGGGATGGTCGTGGAAGACCTCGAGCATCTCCTCGCCGCTCTTCACGAAGAAGCCCTGGCCGTCGAAGCGGAGGCGCTGCGGCTCGTCGAGGTTCGAGGCGGTGCCGATGCACAGCAGCGCGTCGTGGTGCGCGTGGTCGCAGGCCTCGAGGTAGTGCGCGTCGTTCGTGGCGAGGAGCGGCAGGCGCAGGTCCACCGCCATCTTCAGCAGCTCCGCGTTCACGCGGTCCTGCGCCGGGATGCCGTGGCGCTGGAGCTCGAGGTAGTAGCGCCCGGGGAAGATCCGCGCGAACTCCTCGGCGAGCCGCCAGGCGTCGTCGAGCTGCGCCGCCAGGATGCGCCGCGACACGAGCGACGAGAGGCAGCCCGAAGTCGCGATGAGCCCCTCGCTGTGCCGGCGCAGCAGCTCGAGGTCGATCCGGGGCTTGTAGTAGAAGCCCTCGAGGTACGCCCGCGAAACGAGCTGCATCAGGTTGCGGTAGCCGGTCTGGTCCATCGCGATCAGCAGCTGGTGGCTGATCGCGTCGAAGCCGCCCGAGTCGCGCTCGCGCGCCTCCTTGTCGAAGCGCGAGCCGGCGGAGATGTAGGCCTCGCAGCCGAGGATCGGCTTCACGCCCGCGGCCCGCGCCTTCTCGTAGAAGTCGACGGCGCCGAACAGGTTGCCGTGGTCCGTCATCGCGATCGCCTCCTGGCCGATCGCGGAGAGCCGCTCGAAGAGCGCGTCGTGCTTGATGGCGCCGTCGAGCAGCGAGTACTGCGTGTGCAGGTGCAGGTGTGTGAAGGGGACCCTGGCCACGCTACTCCCACTCGATCGTGGCGGGGGGCTTGGACGAGACGTCGTAGACGACGCGGTTCACGCCCTTCACCTCGTTCGTGATGCGGTTCGAGATCGCGGCGAGCGCGTCGTGCGGCAGGCGCGCCCAGTCCGCCGTCATGGCGTCCGCGGACGTCACGCAGCGCAGCGCGATCACGTGCTCGTAGGTGCGCTCATCGCCCATCACGCCGACGCTCTGCACGGGGAGGAACACGGCGAACGCCTGCCAGATCGCATCGTAGAGCCCGCGCCGCCGGAGCTCCTCGATCAGGATGGCGTCGGCGCGCCGCAGCGTGGCGAGGCGCTCGGGCGTCACCTCGCCCATGATGCGGATCGCGAGGCCGGGGCCCGGGAAGGGATGGCGACCGACCAGCGCCTCGGGGAGCCCGAGCGCGCGGCCCGCCGCGCGCACCTCGTCCTTGAACAGCTCGCGCAGCGGCTCGACGAGCTGGAGCCGCATCCGCTCGGGAAGCCCGCCGACGTTGTGGTGCGTCTTGATCGTGGCGGACGGGCCGCGCACCGAGACGCTCTCGATCACGTCCGGGTAGAGCGTGCCCTGCACGAGGAAGTCGACGCCGCCGAGCCGGCGCGCCTCCTCCTCGAACACCTCGACGAAGAGGTGGCCGATGCTGCGCCGCTTCCGCTCCGGGTCCGTCACGCCCGCGAGCGCACGGAGGAAGCGCTCGCGGGCGTCGACCGTGACGAGGCGCATGCCGAGGTGCTCGCGGAACTGCCGCTCCACCTGCTCGCGCTCGCCTTCGCGCAGCAGCCCGTGGTCGACGAAGATGCACGTGAGGCGGTCGCCGATCGCGCGGCCGACGAGCGCGGCGGCGACGGACGAGTCGACGCCGCCGGAGAGCCCGCAGACGGCGCGCCCCTCCCCGACCTGGGCGCGCACCTTCTGGGTCGCGTCCTCGACGAAGGCCGCGACGGTCCAGCTCCCCGCGCAGCCGCACATGCCGTGGACGAAGTTCCACAGCATGCGCTCGCCGCCCTCGGTGTGCGCGACCTCGGGATGGAACTGCACGCCGACGAGCCGCCGCTCGCGGTCCGCCACCGCGGCGAAGGGCGAGCCGTCGCTCGTCGCGATCACCTCGAAGCCCGGCGGCAGGCGCAGCAGGCGGTCGCCGTGGCTCATCCAGACCGTCCGCTCGGAGCCCGGCAGCCCGGCGAAGAGCGGGTGCTCGCGCTCCAGCTTCAGCTGCGCGCGCCCGAACTCGCGCTCCGTGGACTTCTCGACGAGGCCGCCGAGGAGCTTCGCCATGAGCTGCTCGCCGTAGCAGATGCCGAGCACCGGCACGCCGAGCGAGAAGAGCGCGGGGTCGACGCTCGGCGCGCCCTCGGCGAGCACGCTGGCCGGGCCGCCGGAGAGGATGATCCCGGCCGGCGCGAAGGCGCGGACCGCCGCCACGTCGCTCGGCGGCTGGATCTCGCAGTAGACCTGCTGCTCGCGGATGCGGCGCGCGATCAGCTGCGTGGTCTGACCGCCGAAATCCACGATCAGGATCCGGTCGCGATGGGCGTCGGGGGGCATGGTGCGACTCATGCAGCGAGAACCGCTGCGTCGTGCTCGAGTCGCCGGGCCCGGTGGGGGGAAGGCCGGCCGCCTACTCGATGCGGTAGTTCGGGGCCTCCTGGGTGATGATCACGTCGTGCACGTGGCTCTCCTGGAGCCCCGCCTGCGAGATGCGGACGAAGCGCGCGTTCGCGCGCAGAGCGGCGAGCGTCGGCGCGCCGCAATAGCCCATGCCGGCGCGGAGGCCCCCGACCAGCTGGAAGATGCTGCTGCCGAGGCTGCCGCGGTACGGCACGCGGCCCTCGATGCCCTCGGGCACGAGCTTGCGCGCGTCCTCGACGTGGGCCTGGAAGTAACGGTCGCGGCTGCCCTCGGCCATCGCGCCGAGCGAGCCCATGCCGCGGTAGACCTTGTACGAGCGGCCCTGGTAGAGGATCACCTCGCCGGGCGCCTCGTCGGTGCCGGCGAAGAGCGAGCCGATCATCACGGTGCGCGCGCCGGCGGCGAGCGCCTTCACCACGTCGCCCGAGTACTTGACGCCGCCGTCCGAGATCACCGGGATGCCGTGGCGCGTGGCGGTCTCGACCGCATCGAGGATCGCGGTGAGCTGCGGCACACCGACGCCCGCCACGACGCGCGTCGTGCAGATCGAGCCCGGGCCGACGCCGACCTTCACGCCCGAGACGCCGGCCTTGACGAGCGCCTCGGTGCCCTCGGCCGTCGCCACGTTGCCGCCCACGATCGGCAGCTCCCCGAACGTGCGGCGGAGCTCGACGATCGCCTCGAGCACGCCCGTGGAGTGGCCGTGCGCCGTGTCGACGACGATCACGTCGACGCCGGCGTCGACGAGCGCCTGGGCGCGCTCGAGCCGGTCAGGGCCGGCGCCCACCGCCCCCCCGCAGCGCAGCCGCCCGAGCGCGTCCTTGGCGGCGTTCGGGAAGCGCTCGGTCTTCTCGATGTCCTTGATCGTGATGAGCCCGCGGAGCGTCCCGCTCTGATCGACGACGAGGAGCTTCTCGATGCGGTGCTCGTGGAGCAGCTCCTTGGCGCGCTCCATCGTCGTGCCCGGCGGCACCGTGACGAGGTTCTCCTGCGTCATCACGGAGGAGATCGGGCGCGTGGCGTCCTTCACGAAGCGCAGGTCGCGGTTCGTGAGGATGCCGACGGCCTTGCCCTCGCGCGTGATCGGCACGCCGGAGATCCCGTAGCGCCGCATCACGTCGAGCGCGTCCTGGATGCGCTGCTCCGGCGCCATCGTGATCGGGTCCACGATCATGCCGGACTCGGAGCGCTTCACCTTGTCGACTTCGGCGGCCTGCGCGTCGATCGTCAGGTTGCGGTGGACGATGCCGATGCCGCCGTTCTGGGCCAGGCAGATCGCGGCGCGGTGCTCGGTGACCGTGTCCATCGCCGCGGATACGAGCGGGATCGAGAGCGAGATCTCGCGCGTGAGCTGCGTCGAGAGGTCGACGTCCGGGGGGAGGACGTCCGAGGCAGCGGGCACGAGGAGGACGTCGTCGAACGTCAGTCCCTCGCGAACCCGGCTCTCGTTCATGCGGCTTCCCGGCTCCGCTTCGCATCGCCGGTCGTCGCATGCACGACGCCCGACGGCAGCCCCCGAGTTGGTGCGCGAGTCTAGGTATCGCGCGGGATCGGGTCAACCGAGGAACGGAAGCCCTTCGCGCAGGACACGCGCCAGATCGCCGGCGATCGCCGTGACGAGGCGCGCCGCCGCGCGCGGACGCTCTTCCACGAGGCGCTCGAACGCGGTTTTCGAGAGCACGAGCGCGCGGCCCGCGCCGGCCGCCACGGCGGAGGCTTCGCGCTCTCCGTCGGCCACGAGGCTCGCGCCGCCGAAGCAGGCCGGCGCCTCGCAGCGCCCGAGCGCGCCGTCGCGGCGGCTGTCGAAGCGGAGCGCGCCCGCGTCGAGCAGGACGAGGCCGCCGGCCGCCTCGCCCTCGCGCCAGAGCACCTCGTCGGGCGCGAATTCTCTCACCTCGAGGCGCTCCGCCACCGCCTCGCGCTCCTCGCGCGTGAGCCGTGCGAGGAGCGGGAAGCGGAGCAGCTCCGGCTCGGTCACGGCAGCACCCGGGTGACGAGCGTGGCGAGGAGCGAGTGCGGGTCCTTGCCGTTCTCGAGCGGCAGGAGGAACAGCGAGGAGCGGTCGAGCAGGCGCAGGCGCTGCTGCATCTCCTCCGCCACGACGCGCTCGCCCTTGCGGAGCAGCAGGACCCGGAAGAGCCGCGCCTCGACGAGGCGCGAGAGCACCGCGACGAGCGGCTGGAGGCGGGCCTCCGCCTGCGGAACGGGATGGGCGTGCAGGAGCAGGACGCCGAGCGCCCGGTGGGCGACGAGCGGCCAGAGCGGGGCGCAGCGCTCGGCGATCGGCAGGTGGACCAGCTCGAGGTGCGGCCCCTCCCCGAGGCGCAGCCGCCCGAGCGGGGCGAGGTCGTCCGCGCCGAGGCGGCCCTGCTCGAGCGCCGGGTCGGGCTCGAGGCCCGGCAGCGTCCCGAGCAGGCGCAGGAAGTCCCGCGTCGCCTCGAAGTCGGACGCCGCCACGAGCAGCTTCGCGCTGCGCCCGACCCGCCCGGCGGGCCGCCCGGCCTGGAGCCAGTCGTGGAAGCGCCGCAGCGCCGCGGGGTCGAGCCAGGCGGCGCCGCGCGGCGCCTCCTCCTCCTGGCTCCGCGCGAGGGCGAGGAGCCCGCGCTCGATCAGCGTCGCGAGCGTGCGGAGCACCTGGTAGTCGGGGTGGCTGCAGTGATCGACGACGTCCGCGACGCGGTCGTACATCTCGAGGAGCAGCAGCACCTCCTGCGTCACGGGGTGGACGGCGTGCGGGATCTCGCTCCGTGCCACCGCGAGCCGCACGCGCGCCGAGCGCGGCGGCAGGCTGCCGCGCGCCTGCTCCGCCTCGTCGAGCTGACGCAGGCCCTCGAGCAGGAGCACACGCGTCGGCGCGCTCACCGTGACCGCGGGCGCCGCGGCCTCCGAGGTGAAGGTGAAGCGACCGTCCCGCCAGGCGAGCAGCCGGAACAGCGCCTTCTCGGCCTGCACGTGGCTGCCCGCCGTGGCGTGGACGACGCTGCCGTCGTGGAGCCACACGGCGCCGGCCTCGGGCGCGGCGTTCGGCGCCGAGCGCGTGAGCTCGACGACGCCGGTCCGGCGGTTCGCGTGGAAGAGCTGGATCAGATCGGCGAGCGGGATCTGCCCGAGCTGCCCCTCGACCTCGCGCCGCGCCGCGCTCTCGCGCCGGACGGCGTCCATCCGCGTCTGGCGCGCGAGCATCGCGACGGCCTGCGCCGCCACGTCCTCGGCCTGGGCCGAGGCGGGCAGCACCTCGTCGAAGGGGCTCGCGGGCCGCCCGCCGAGCCGGCCGAGGAAGAGGCAGCGCGACTGCGCCGTGCGCGGGTTCGCGCGCAGGATCTCGGCGAGGCGCGGGCCGTCGATCAGCGGCAGCTCGACGGAGACGATCACGAGCTGCGGCGCCTCGACGAGCGCCGCCTCGAGCGCGGCCGCACCCGTCTCGACGTGGCGCGTCTCGAAGCCGTGGCCGACGCACGCGGAGACGACCCGCTTCGCGCGGGCCCGATTCGAATCCGCGACGAGGACCGCGTTACCCACCGATCGGCACCCCGAGCTCGTGGCCGAGCTGGAAGGCGAGATGCTCCACCAGCACCGGGTCGGAGGTGTGGAAGAACGCCGCCTCCTTCGGCTCCTTCTCCGCGCCGCCCTCGCGGAACAAGGCGTAGGGCGGCCCCTCGCCGAAGTAGACGAGGAACGAGGCGTCGGTGCCGAGGCGGCCCGGAGGCGTCCACGTCACCGGCAGCTCCGTCGCGAGGGCGCCGCGCTCGGCGATCAGGACGACGTGCGCGGACGGATCGCCCGGCCGGAGCGCCGCGAGGCCGGCCGCGACGGCGGCGACGAGCGACGGGCCCGGCGCCACGAACAGCAGGCCGCGCTCGAGCGGGCGGCGCGCGAGATCCTCGAGCAGGAAGCGCACGACCTGCTCCGCCGTCTCGGCCGGGGCCGCGAAGCCGTCCGCGAGGAAGCTGTCCACGAGCGCGCGGAACGGGGCGCGTTCGAGCGAGAGCGCCCGCAGCACGCTGGCGCGGTCCCGCTCGACGCGGCGGTCGAGCGAGCCGCGGAGCGCGTCGAGCCCCGCCCCGTCGCCCGGGTAGGTGGCCGCGCCGCAGAGCACGATGGGGCGCTCGGCGGCGTCGAGGACACGCATCGGCGCGGAGCGCTCGACCGCGGCGCGCACCCGCCGCTTCGCGACCGTCGCGCCGAGCGTGTCCGCCTCGGGCAGGTGGATGCAGAAGCGGCCGTCCGCCTCGACGGCGAGGAGATCCGTGCTGCGGAGCGCCTGGCGGATGCAGGACGCCACCTCCTGCACCCAGTGCCGGTACTCGGCCGGGCCGAGCCGCGCGGCGAGGGCCTCGGCGCCGTCGAGCTCCACCCGGATCAGCGAGGTGTGGCGCGCGAAGCGGCTCGCCTTCCGCACCTCGTTCGTCGCCACGTCCTCGAAGTAGGCGCGCGTGTAGGCCTGCGTGGCCGGGTCGCGGAAGGAGCGCCCCTCGAGCGCGCGGAAGCGGAGCGCGTTCGCGATCGCCTGGGCGGCGAAGCTCGCGAAGCGCGCGGCCAGCTCGCGGTCGGCGGCGTCGAACGCGCTGCCGTCGAGCTTGTCGCCGAGCCGGAGGATGCCGAGCAGCGGCCCCTCCGTCTGGAAGCGCACGTAGAGGCAGGGGCCGCGCGTCCCCTTCGGCCCCGGCCCGAGCACCGCGCTCGCCGGGTCGGCGACGATCGGTGCGAGCTCCTCGGGCAGCGCGGTCGCGTCGAGCTCCTTCACCTCGTCGTCCACGCGCACGAGCCCGCCCACCCCGACGAGGCGCAGCCGGTGCGGGGACTCGGGGCGCGCGATCCAGAGGACCCCGCCCTGCGCGTTCGTCTCGAGGCAGAACACCTCGACGATGCGGTCGGCGAGCGTTTCGAGCGAGAGCGTCGAGAAGAAGCCGAGCAGGCGCTCGTACTGCGTGAAGGCGCCGAGCATCTCGAGGTTCTCGGCCACGAGGCGGCCGTGCTCCTCGCGCATGCGCCGCCGCTCGAGCAGCTGCGAGAGCGAACGCAGCAGCGCCGCGCGGTCGAGCGGCTTCAGCAGGTAGTCGCTCGCGCCGAGCTTCATGGCGTCGATCGCGGTCTTGAGGTCCCCGACGCTCGTCACCACCACGACGTCCTGATCGGGCCAGCGCTCCTTCACGCGCTGGACGAGCTCGCTGCCGTCCATGCCCGGCATCACGAGGTCGGTCACGATCACGTCGAAGCGCTCGGCCTCGAGGCGCTCGAGGGCCTCGGCGCCGCCCGCGGCCGTGGTGACGGCGTAGTCCTCCTCGCGCAGCAGGTCCTCCAGGAACACCCGGAAGTACTGCTGATCGTCGACCGCGAGGATTCGGGCCCGACTCACCTGCCCCCCCGTCCGAACCCGGCCATGCCGAGCTTGCTCATCGGCCGCCCCGGGCCGCGGCTGGACTGGCTACGCGGCGCGCGCGGCGCCGCCCGCCTCGACCTCCCCGATCAGCGAGTGCGGGGTGGCCTCCACGAGCCGGACCGGCACGCAGTCCCCGGGCCGCAGCCGCTCCGCCGCCGCACGGAAGTTCACGACGCGGTGGTACGGATCGCGCCCCGAGAGCTGACGCGGCCCCGCGCCGGCGGCCGCGTCGCGCCGGCTCGCCCCCTCCACGAGCACCGGCGTGGTGCCGCCCACGCGGCCGCGGTGGTAGGCGAGCGTGAGCTCTCGCTGGAGGCTCTGGAGGGCCTCGAGGCGCTCCTGGGCCTCCTCCGGCGCCACCGGATCGGGCGCGCCCGCGGCCGCCGTGCCCGGGCGCGGCGAGTACTTGAACGAGTAGCTGTCCACGAAGCCCGCCGCGCGCACCACGCGGAGCGTGTCCTCGAAGTCCTCGCGCGTCTCGCCCGGGAAGCCCACGATGAGGTCGCTGGTGATCGCGAGATCCGGCCGCGCCGCGCGCAGCCGCTCGACGAGCCCGAGATACGCCCTCGCATCGTAGCGGCGGCGCATGCGCGCGAGCACGCGGTCCGAGCCGCTCTGGAGCGGCAGGTGGACGTGGGGCTGGAGCGCGGGCAGCGCGCCGTGCGCGCGGACGAGCGCGTCGTCGAAGAAGAGCGGATGCGGGCTCGTGTAGCGGAGCCGCTCGACGCCGGGGATCGCGGCGAGCTCGGCGAGGAGCGCGGCGAAGCCGAGCGTCGGCTCCGGCCCGCCCGCGCGCCGGCGCTCGTGGCGGCCGTACGCGTTCACCGTCTGGCCGAGCAGCGTGAGCTCGCGGACGCCGCGCGCGGCGAGCGCGCGGGCCTCGGCGAGGATCGCGGCCGCCGGCCGGCTCACCTCGCGGCCGCGCGTCCGCGGCACGATGCAGAAGCTGCAGAAGAGATCGCAGCCCTCCATCACCGTGAGCCAGGCCCGGCCCGGCGTCTGCCCCGCGAACTCGGGGTGGCGCTCCGGCAGGTCGAAGCGCTCGAGCGAGCGCGTCTCCCGCGTCTCCGCGCGCCGCTCGCCGGCGCAGGCGGCCGCCACGAGCGCGGGCACGAGCCGGAGGTTGTGCGTGCCGAACACGAAGTCGAGATGGCCGAAGCGGCGGAGCAGCGCGTCGCCCTCCTGCTGCGCGACGCAGCCGCCGACGCCGAGCACGCGTCCGGCGCGCGCCGCCTTCCAGCCGCGCAGCGTGCCGAGATCGCTCGCGAGCCGGTGCTCGGCCTTCTCGCGGATCGAGCAGGTGTTGATCAGCAGCAGCTCCGCGTCGTCGAGCGTCTCGGCCGGCCGCCAGCCCGCGTGGTGGAGCAGGTTCTCGACCTTCTCCGAGTCGTGCAGGTTCATCTGGCAGCCGTAGGTGCGGACGTGGTAGCGGCGCGGCACGGCGCGGGGAACCTACCCGAGCGCTCCCCCGCGTCCAACGCAGGCTGCGCCGGGGCGACTTCTCCACGCGGTCGAGCTCAGGGGGTGGAACCCCCCGCCATTTCGGGATTTTCGAGGCCCGGCCCGGTGTTCTCGCAAAAGGCGTTTGACAAGCAGGTACGATTCGGAACATACTCCGGTCGTGCCATGGTTTTCATGGAGCGGCGGTGGATAAGGCATTTCTCACCGAAATGTCCAACCTCTCACCCCCCATCATCTATCCACCGCCCTCCGCCCTGAGACGAAGCCCCGCCGGACGCGAGTCCGGCGGGGCTTCGAGCTTTCGGGCCCGGCTCAGGTCGCGACGCGGCGCACGCGGTACGCGGCGCGCCGGGCCGCGCCGGCGCCCAGCGACGCCCCGGCGATGGACGCGACGAGCGCGAGCGCGCCGCTCACGAAGGACGCCCAGAGCCCGGCCTGCGCGTAGCTCGAAGCGGCCTCGGTCGCCTCGGCCACCTCGCCGCGCAGCTGCCGGGCCTCGCCGCGCGTCTCGCTCATCACGCCGGTCACGATCGCGTCGACCTCGCGCTCCTCGAGCGCGGTCCGGGCGGCGAGCGCGCGCTTCGCGGCCTCGCGGTCACCGCGGAGGAGCGGCGCCGCGATCGCGGTGAGCGCCTCGGCGTCGAGCTGCTCGACGGCGCGGCGCGCCTCGGCCTGGGTCACGGGGGCCGGCGGCACCGCGGCCGGGGCCGGGGCCTCCATCATCGCCACGCTGCGGGCCTGCTCGCGGAGCGAGTTCTGGATCTCGGTCGTCGCGTCCGGCATCCCCGTGCGCGGCCGCGTCGTGACGTTCTGGACGACCCGCCGCGCCTGCTCCTGCGTGAGCGCACCGTCGCGGACGAGCGCGCTCTCCGCGCGGCCCGCGTCGCCCGCCTCGATCGCGAGCGCCGCCTCGCGGAGCGCCGCCTCGGAGAGCGGCGCGCCCACGGCGGACGGCGGCGAACCGCCCACGGCGGACGGCGGCGAACCGCCCACGGCGGACGGCGGCGAACCGCCCACGGCGGACGGCGGCGAACCGCCCACGGCGGACGGCG
>Ga0075327_1000090_pt1 | contig 21048 bp, 14 predicted proteins | sample MayberrySE_Catta_2_FD_120056 | JGI IMG/M metagenome (GOLD analysis project Ga0075327, IMG submission 120056) | Natural and restored wetland microbial communities from the San Francisco Bay, California, USA, that impact long-term carbon... | ecosystem: Environmental > Terrestrial > Soil >...
AGCCGCTGGCGCGCGAGCTCGGCGAGGTGCGGCTCGCGCTCGACGCCGAGACCGAGCGCGTCGCGGTAGCGCGCGAGGAGCGCCGCCAGCATGCTGCCCTCTCCGCAGCCGACGTCGAGGATGCGGCGCGAGCGGCGCACGCCCGGCAGGCGCGCGAGCGCGGCGAGCGCCCGCCGTTCGAGCAGCCGGCTGCCGCGCGCGACCCGGGCCGCCTCCTCGCCGCCGCCCCAGCGCGGCCGCGGCTCGCCGCGGAGGAGCGCCGGGAGCCTTGCCAGGACCGGGCGATAGGAGAGCGCGGCCTGGTCGAGCATCGCATGCGCCGCCTGCCCGTCGGGCGCCGCCACGAGCCAGCTCGCGAGCGGGCCGCGCTGGTAGCGCCCGGCGCGCCGCTCGACGAAGCCGGAGGCGGACGCCGCGCGGAGCCACGCCGCACACAGGTCGGGCGCGAGCCCGAGGCTCTCCGCCAGCTCCTCGGCACTCCGCGGCTCGGCGAGCGCCGCGAGGAGGCCGGCGTCGAGCCCCGCGCGCAGCACCTCGAGCTGCGAGGCAGCGCGCATCAGGCGGCCGAGCTCTGCCATGCGCCGGAGCGACATCCCGCGGACTCCGTCAGCCCAGCTCGAGGTTCGCGTAGCGCACCACGATCTTCTTCACGCCGGCGCGGTCGAAGCGGATGCGGAGTGCCTGGTCGCGCCCGCTGCCGCTCACCTCGAGCACGGTGCCCGCGCCGAAGATCGGGTGGCGGACGCGCGTACCGCGCACGACGCCGCCCTCGTCGCCGCCCGGCGCCGGGCGCTGGTCGTAGGAGTAGTCGTAGCGATCGTCGCGCGACTCGTAGGACGGGGCGCCGAGGCGCTCGGTGAGCTCGCCCGGGATCTCGCGCAGGAAGCGCGACGGCATGCCGAAGCTGCGCGAGCCGTAGCGGCGGCGCTCGTGCGCGTGGCAGAGCGCGAGGCGCTCCATCGCGCGCGTCATCGCGACGTAGCAGAGCCGCCGCTCCTCCTCGAGCGCGCGCGGGTCGTGGCTCGAGGCCTGGTGCGGGAACACGCCCTCCTCGAGGCCCACCACGTACACGACCGGGAACTCGAGCCCCTTCGCCGAGTGCACCGTCATGAGCGACACGCGGTCGTGCCGCATCTCGGCGGCGTCGAGGTCCGAGACGAGCGCGACCTGGTCGAGGAACTGCTCGAGGGCGCTGCGGCCGTCGGCCGCGTCGGCGTTCGCGGCCGCGAAGTCCTCGGCGCCGAGCAGCAGCTCGCGCAGGTTCTCGAGCCGCGCCTGCGCCTCCGGCGTGGCCTCGGCCTCGAGGGCGCGCAGATACCCGGTGCGCTCGAGCACGCGCGCGATCGCCTCGGCCGGGCTCGCGTGGAGCACCTCGGCGGCGAGCGCCTCCAGGAGGGCGAGGAAGCCGCGGATGGCCGCGCCCGCGCGCCCCGACTCGGACGCCGCGAAGGCGCGGAGCCCCTCGAGCAGCGGGAGGCCACGCTCCTGGGCGAGCGCCTCGGCGCGCTCGAACGTCGTCTTGCCGATCCCGCGCGCGGGCCGGTTCACGATGCGCCGCAGCGCCGCGGCGTCGGCGGGGTTCACGAGCAGGCGCAGGTAGGCGAGCGCGTCCTTCACCTCGGCACGCTCGTAGAAGCGGACGCCGCCGACGACGACGTACGGCACGTCGTACTTCAGCAGCTCCTCCTCGATCGGCCGCGACTGCGCGTTAGTGCGGTAGAACACCGCGCACTGGCCGAAGGAGCGGCCCCCCTCGCGCACCGCCTCGAGGATGCCCCGCACCACGAACTGGGCCTCGTCGCGATCGTCGCGCGCGGCGTACACGACGATGCGCTCGCCCTCGCCGCGGTCCGTGATCATGCGCTTCTCGGGGCGGCCCGGGTTGTTCTCCACCACCGCGCCCGCCCCCGACAGGATGCGCTGCGTCGAGCGGTAGTTGCGCTCGAGCTTCACCACCTTCGCATCGGGGAAGTCGCGCTCGAAGTCGAGGATGTTGCGTACGTCCGCGCCGCGCCAGCGGTAGATCGAGTTGTGGACGACCACGCCACCGGCCACGAAGTTGCGCAGCTCCGGGATGGAGAGATCGAAGACCTCACCATCGAAGGGAACTCGCTCGACCCCCTCGACCGTGTCTTCGTCGACCCCTGCGTCTCCAGACACGGGCACCGCCATGCCCGGCCTCAGGTGGGAGATCGGCATGAAGTGGAACGGCGCACCCGGGGTGAGCCGGGCTCGCGAGACGAGCTCGAGGCTTCCGGTCGCACAGAGCTGATCCGCCAGCTGTGCGGCATCGTCGTAGCTGCGCCGAGAGGTTTCGACGCGCCAGGTTCCGCGTTGCCCCCGGCGAACGGGAAAGTGACCTTCGAAGCGACGCCGCATCTCCTCGCCCGAGGTCACGAGCTGCACGCGGTGCTCGCAACGCCGGCCATCGCCGAAGACCGTGAACCACACGAGTCGGCGTTCCAACTCACCCCGCACCACGCCGTACGGCCGATGGTGAGGAAACCGGGCGTCCAGATCGAGATCGTGGAGCAGCCTCGCTGCCCCTCTCTCCGAGTCGGTCTCCGCGTACAGGCGGTCGACCCAGCGTTGATCCAACGCCATGCGGCGTCCCCGCACATGGAAGACCAACGTGGGGACTCCGTACTTCACGGAGTAGAGCTGCTCGAGAAACCGCGCCTCGGCAGGGTCTCGTCCCGCATGAACGATCCAGACGGCGTCGGCGAACTCCTGATTCGTGCGGACACGGATGCCGTTCAGAATCGCGGAGTCTTTCGACGTGCGGAGACCCGAGGTGACCCCGATCCGAAATCCGAGGTCGCGCTTCCACATCAGGTAGACGTAGTGCATGCCTTCGACCGCATCGAGACGGCCGAAGCAGATGTGATTCGGAGTGGCCTCGAGCATGCGGCCAGAACGCAGCGTCACGCGGATCAGGTGACCCTGGTGGGACCGACGCATCACCTTTTCGATGGGGACGGGGCGCTTGGCTCCCCATCCCGACGCAGCGACCACCCGATCGCCGTCGCGAAGCGAGTCGATGCGTCGCGGTCCCTCGGGAGTTTCGACGGTCGCGTGGCCGGGTAGGCACTGGTCGGGGTCTCCGACGACGCAGAGGTTCCGATGCCCGCCCGCGAGCTGGTTCACGAGGCGGTATTGCACGCGGTTCGTGTCCTGGTACTCGTCGACGAGGACGTACTGCCAGCGCTCCTGGTAGTGCCGCAGCACGGCCGGGAAGCGCTCGAAGAGCTCGACGGTGAGGAGCAGCAGATCGCCGAAGTCGAGGGCGTTCGCCTCGGCGAGGAGCCGCTGGTAGGTGGCGTAGACCTCGGCGGCCCCTTCGCTCTCGACGTCGCCCGCGCGCTCGGCCGCCGCGGCCGGCAGCATGCCGGCGTTCTTCCACTGGTCGATCCGCCAGCGCAGCGCCCGCGCCTCCTCCTTCGGGTCGCGGCCGTGGCGGCGGAGCGCCTCGCGCACGAGGGAGAGCGTGTCGTCCTCGTCGTAGATCACGAAGCCGCGCGAGCGGCCGAGGTGGCCGATCTCGCGGCGCAGGATGCGGACGCAGCTCGAGTGGAAGGTCGAGAGCCAGACGCCCTCGGCGTCGGGGCCGAGCAGCTTCGCGACGCGCTCGCGCATCTCGCCCGCGGCCTTGTTCGTGAAGGTCACGGCGAGGATCGCCTCGGGCGCGATGCCGCAGACGCCGATCAGCCAGGCGATGCGGTTCGTGAGGACGCGCGTCTTGCCGCTGCCCGCGCCCGCGAGCACGAGCAGCGGTCCCTCGGTGGCCTGGACGGCCTCCCGCTGCTCGGGGTTCAGGCCCTCGAGGAGTGCATCGGCGAGCACGAGCTGGGCTCCGGGAGGAAGGAGCGGGGATCGGCGGACCTTAGCAACGCGGGATCGCGCGGCGAGGGCGGTCTCCGTCGCTGTGCGAGCCGGCCGTGGCGCTGCGTCGGGTTGCCGGCGGCCCTTCGAAGGCTCACCCTCGCGCGGAGTGCCGCGCCTGCAGCGCAAGAGCTTTGCGTCGCCCGACCAGGTCCGCGCCTTCCCGACCGGGCGGATCGAGATCGTGACGCTCGACGAGATGGCCGTCGGCCGCTTCGTGTTCCGACCGGGCTGGCGCTGGTCGAAGGACGTGGCGCCGATCGCGGGCACGAGCCTCTGCCAGCATCGGCACGTCGGCTACACGATCTCGGGCGCTCTCGAAGTGCAGATGCAGGACGGAACGAAGCTCGTCATCGGACCCGGCGAAGCGTACGAGATCCCGCCCGGGCACGACGCCTGGGTCCTCGGCGACGAGCCCTGGGACTCGGTCGAGTTCACGAGCGCGCATGCGTTCGGGCTGTCGCCCGAGGAGCTCGGCGAGCGGGTGCTCGCGACGATCCTGGTGAGCGACATCGTCGCCTCGACGGCGCTGCTCGAGCGGGTCGGCGACCGCGCCTGGTCGGAGCTGCTCCGCGAGCACAACGCGAAGATCCGCGCGGCGATCGATCGCTACCGCGGGCGGGAGATCGACGCGGCGGGAGACGGGTTCCTCGCGCTCTTCGACGGCGCCGCGAGGGCCGTCCACGCGGCAGCGCTCATGGATCCCTCGGTTGCCGAGCTGGGCGCCCGTGTGCGCGTCGGCCTCCACACGGGCGAGGTCGAGATCACCGGCGGTCGCGCGCGTGGCGTCGCCGTGCACGCCGCGGCGCGGGTGGCCTCGCTGGCCGGGCCGGGAGAGGTGCTCGTTTCCGGAACGACGCGCGACCTGCTCGACGGCTCGGGCCTGTCCTTCGAGCCGAGGGGCGAGCACGAGCTCAAGGGCCTCAGGGGCGCGCGGCCGATCTTCGCGCTGCGGCGCGGCTGACCACCCGCGAGCGGGTCGCCTCCCTCACTCGAAGAAGAACGGGCTCGACCAGGCGGCGCCCTGGTCGCGCTGGAGGACGCGCACGTAGAGCCACTCGCCGCTCTGGAACGCGGGCAGCGTGCTCTCGAGGGCGAGGCTTCGCTTCCCCTCCGCGGGGTGGCGGCTCACGACGCCTTCGCCCGTCACGAGCTCGACGGCCTCGAGCTCGCCCGGCGCCGCGACCTGGAGCTGGAGCCGGCCCTCGGCGCCGGCGGGAAGCGCGGAGCCCATCGGCCTGCCGTCGAGCGTCGCGTCGAGCACGATGCGCGCGCCGTTCGTCGCGAACGTGCGGCGTGCGCGGAGCGCCGCGAGCACGGACTCGCGCGTGAGCTCTTCGGCGTAGATCCCCGCGAGCCCGCCGCTCGAGCGCTCGGCGAGCTGCACGAGGCCGGGGTGCCCGTCGTGCGAGTCGCCGCTGCCGACCAGGCCGAGGCGATAGCCGCGCGAGAGGGCGTCGCGCACGGTGTTGCCTTGGAGCATGCCTCGCACGGGCCACGGCGTGTCGAACGACTCGCTGCTGCCGTGGACCGAGACGATCTCGGTGAGCGGCTCGAGCTCCGGGTCGGGGGCGATGCGCCAGTCCGTCGCGACGGGGTTCCCGGCGGAGTGGTGTGCGAACGTGAGCACGGGCGCGCCGCGGAGCGCAGCCCAGAGCTCGGGCGGCGAGTCATAGCGCTCGTCGAACGAGCTCCGGAGCGTCGCGGTGTCCTCGAAGTGGAGCACGTGGCGGTGGCCCCAGACCCAGCTCGTCCACTCGTAGCCGAGCAGCGTCACGAAGCGGCCGGGCGCGTGGAAGCTCCGCGTCGCCTCCTCGATGCGCTCCCAGTTCGCGGGCGTCTCGTCGAGGAAGGGCAGGCCCCAGTGGTCGTGATCGGTGAGGGCCGCCACGTCGAGGGCGGCCACGTCGCGGGCGTAGCGGTAGTAGTCCTCCGGCGTGCCGGTGCCGTCGGAGAGGTTCGAGTGGCCGTGCAGGTCGCCGAAGAGGAGCCGCTTGCCCCCGGGCGTGACGACGCAGGGATTGCTCTCGGCGGCGAGGCCGTCCGGCCCCTCCGCCCGGACCCGCACGATGCCGTCGCCCGCGAGGCGGAGCGTCACCTCGGCAACTCCGCGCGCGGCCCGCGCGAGCGTGAGCTCGCTCGGCCCCTCCACGCCCGGCGGCAGCGCGAGGCGGAGCGTGCCCTCGAAGTCGACGCCCGCATCGCCGTTGCCGGCGAGCACCGCCGCGCGGAGCCGGAGCGGCTCTCCCGAGCGCGCCGTTGGAGGCAGCATCAGGACCAGGCGCGCCGGCGGGCCGGGCGCGACGTCGAGCGTCGGCGCCTCCGCGATCCACTCGCGCCAGCCGTCCCCGTCACCGTCCACGGCGACGAAGAAGCGCGTCTCGCGCTCGGCGAAGCGATCGACCGCGGCGCCGGCCTTGCCGACGCCGTAGTCGACGCGCACGCGCTCGCCTGCCGCGAGAGGGCGGCCCGCGATCCGAATCTCGAGCAGACCCGGCTGGGAGACCGTCGGCTCGAGCTTCACCCCGCGCGCATTGCTCGTGACCATCGTGAAGCCCGGCGCGTCCGCGTTCGCGAGCTGGGGCGGGCTCCACTCCCAGCTCGTCGGCACCTGGAAGAGGATCGAGCCGCCGCTCGCGATGCCCTCGGGTCCGGTTTCGAAGACGAGCGTGAAGCGGCCGGGCTCGCCGACCCGCGCCGCGGGCGCGCCGTTCGGCCCGCCCTCGAGCCACGCGCGCCCACCGCCGTCGGAGGGATGCGCCGTGCGGTCCCTGCCCTTCGCGAGCTCCTTCACGATGTCGTGGCGCGCGTTCGGCGCCCCGCGCACGCGCACGCGCTCCACGACCTCCGGCTCGCGGCCGCACGCCGCGAGGAGGCAGGCGAGGGCGAGAGAAGAGGCCCAGCGCCGCTGCAACTACTCCACCGTCACGCTCTTCGCGAGGTTCCGCGGCTGGTCGACGTCCGTGCCCTTGAGCGAGGCCACGTGGTAGGCGAGGAGCTGCACCGGGATCGTCGCGAGGAGCGCCGTCAGATGCTCGCCGAGCTCGGGGATGCGGATCACGGCGTCCGCCTTCTCCGCGATCTCAGCGTCGCTCTCGCTCGCGATCGCGATCACCTGGCCGTCGCGCGCGCGCACCTGCTCGAGGTTCGAGATCACCTTTTCGTAGACGGGGCTCCGGTTCGCGATCACCACGACCGGCATGTTCTGGTCGATGAGCGCGATCGGCCCGTGCTTCATCTCCCCCGCCGCATAGCCCTCGGCGTGGATGTAGGAGATCTCCTTCAGCTTGAGCGCGCCCTCGAGCGCGATCGGATACATGATGCCGCGGCCGAGGAAGAGGAAGTTCGTGGCGCGGAAGTAGCGCTGCGCCACCGCGCGGATCTGGGGATCGAGCGCGAGGGTCTGCTCCACCATGCGCGGCAGGCGCCGGAGCTCCGAGAACGCGTGCGCGAGCTGCTCTGCAGAGAGCGTGCCGCGCGCGCTGCCGAGCTTCAGCGCGAGCAGGTGGAGCGCCACGAACTGCGCCGTGAAGCACTTCGTCGACGCGACGCCGATCTCGGGGCCCGCGGCGGTATAGAGCACGTCGTGGCTCTCGCGCGCGATGCTCGCGTCGCGCGTGTTGCAGATGGAGAGCACGCGCGCGCCGCGCGCCTTGCCCTCGCGCAGCGCCGCCAGCGTGTCGGCCGTCTCGCCCGACTGCGAGACGGGCACGAGCAGGGAGTGCTGGTCCACGATGGGCCGGCGGTAGCGGTACTCGCTCGCGAGGTCGACCTCGCAGGGCAGGCCCGCGAGCTGCTCGATCAGGTACTTGCCGACCAGGCAGGCGTAGTACGCGGTGCCGCACGCGACGAGCGTGACGCGCTCGATGTTCTTCACGGCGGCGGGCGAGAGATCGATGCCGTCCAGGTCGACGTCGAGGTCGTCCTCGCGGAGCCGCGTCCCGATCGTGTCGCGGATCGCGCGCGGCTGCTCGAAGATCTCCTTCTGCATGAAATGGTCGTAGCCGGCGCGCTCGGCGGAGACGGGGTCCCACTGGATCGCGCGCGGCGGGCGCTCCACCAGGTGGCCGCTCCCGTCGACGATCTGCACCCCGTCGGACGAGAGCACGGCGTACTCGCCGTCGTCGAGGAAGAGCATCTGGCGCGTGTGGGGCAGGATGGCGGGAATGTCGCTCGCGAGGAAGCTCTCGCCCTCGCCGATGCCGAGGATGATGGGGCTGCCGCCCTGCTTCGCCGCGACGATCAGGTCCGGCGTCCGCGCGCTCACCACCGCGAGCGCGTAGGAGCCGACCAGGCGCCGCGTGGCGTTTCGCACGGCCGTGAGGAGATCGTGGCCGCGCTGCACCTCGCGGTCGATCAGATGCGCGACGAGCTCGGTGTCCGTGTCGGAGAGGATCGTGCAGCCCGAGGCCTCGAGCTCGCTGCGGAGCTCGCGGTAGTTCTCGAGGATGCCGTTGTGCACGATCGCGATCTCGCCCGCGCGGTGCGGGTGCGCGTTGCGCTCCGAGGGCTTGCCGTGCGTGGCCCAGCGCGTGTGGCCGAGCCCGAGCCGGCCCTCGAGCGGCTCGCCGCGGAGCTGCGCGTCGAGGTTCGAGAGCTTGCCGACGGCGCGGCGGATCACCAGCTCCGCGCCCGTCCAGACCGCGACCCCCGCGGAGTCGTAGCCGCGGTACTCGAGGCGGCGAAGGCCGTCGACGATCACGTCGTGGACGGCGCGCGAGTGTCCGACGTAGCCGACGATTCCGCACATCTCCGCCTCCCCCGCCTGCCTACTCGTCGCCCGCGCGCTCGGACTTCCGGCCGCGACGCCGCTTGCCCCAGGCCTCGAGATTCTTCTGGCGGCCGGTCGAGACCGCGATCGCATCCGACGGCACGGTCTTCGTGACGGTCGCGCCCGCGGCCACGAACGAGCCGGGCTCGAGCACGAGGGGCGCGATCAGGTTCGCGTTGCAGCCGACGCGGACGCCCTCGCCCACCGTGGTGCGGTGCTTCTTCTCCCAGTCGTAGTTCACCGTGATGGCGCCGCAGCCGAAGGTCGAGCCCGCGCCGACGTCGGCGTCGCCGATGTACGCCAGGTGGTCGGCCTTCACGCCGGGCCCGAGATCGCTGTTCTTCACCTCGACGAAGTTTCCGACGCGGACGCCGCGGCGCAGGCGCGTGCCCGGGCGCAGGTGCGCCGAGGGCCCGACGACCACGTCGTCCTCGAGCACGCTCGACTCGATCACGGTGTGCGCCTTCACGTGGGAGCCCTCGCCGATCCGCGTCGGGCCCGTGATCTGGACGCCGGGCTCGATCGTCGAGTCGCGGCCGATCTCGACGTCGGTGTCGATCCACACCGCGGCGGGGTCGACGAAGGTGACGCCCGCCGCGAGCAGCCGCTCGACGTTGCGGCGGTGCTGGACGGCGGTGGCGCGCGCGAGCTCCGCGCGGTTGTTGACGCCGAGCGCCTCGTCGGCGTCCGCGAGCCGGAGCGCCTCGACGGCGAGCTTGCGCGCGCGCGCGATCGCGATGACGTCCGTCAGGTAGAGCTCCGCCTGCTTGTTCGCCGCGTCGAGCTCGTGGAGCGCGCTCGCGAGGAGGTCCGCGTCCACCACGTACACGCCGGTGTTGCCCTCGCGGATCGTGAGCTCCTCGGGGCTCGCGTCCGTCACCTCGACGATCCGCTCGACGCGCCCGTCCGAACCGCGCACCACGAGGCCGGGCAGCGGCTCGGGAGAGGTCAGCAGCGCGAGCGGGGCCTTGCTCTCGGCCTTGAGCGCGCGCAGCGCTTCGACGCTCTCCGCGCGGAGCAGCGGGACGTCGCCGTAGAGGACGAGCACCTCGCCCTCGAAGCCGTCGAGCGCGGGCAGTGCGCACTGCACGGCGTGGCCCGTGCCGCGCGGCTCGGCCTGCACGACGAACTGCGCGCGCTCCGCGAAGGCGTTCCTCACGGCGTCCGCGTCGCGCCCGATCACCACCACGAGCCGCTCCGGCGCGAGCGTCTCGGCGAGCGCGAGCGGGTACGCGAGGAGCGGCCGCCCGGCGATCTCGTGGAGCACCTTCGCGCGGCGCGACTGCATGCGCGTGCCGTGGCCCGCCGCGAGGATCAGCACGGCGAGCGGCGGGCGGCGCTGCGAGATCGGTTCGGAGCTCATCCTCATCCGTTTCGGCGGTCGGACTCGGAAGAGTAGTGCTCGAAGTGGGGTCCGAAACGGCCGGGAGGGGGCTTCTTCCCCGCGGGGTGAGCGCTACGGCGGGCCTCTCGCATGGCGCCGCGGCGCTCCGGCCGGGTAACCTTGCCGCGTCCTCGGCCGGGCTCCTCCCGCCAGAAAGCGCATCCATCCGAGTCGACGGCAACACTCACGGCCTGAAGGCCAGTCAGCTCCAGGGGCTCGAGCGCCTCGGCCGCCGGCGCATGCCGCCCGAGCGCCTCGTCAGCCAGGAGCTGGCGCGCGAGCTCACCGAGCTGTCGCGCGAGATCGGCCGGCAGGTGGGCGTGCTCGTCGACCGGCGGGGCGCGGTCACGCACGTGATGGTCGGGGACGCCAGCTCGATCGAGATGCCGGACTGGGGGCGCATGCGCGCGGGCCTCGGCCGCCTCCGGGGCGTGCGCTGCCTGCACACGACGCTCGGCGGCGAGCCGCTCACGCGCGACGACCTCACCGACCTCGCCAAGCTCCGCCTCGATGCGATGGCGAGCATCGAGGTCCGCGAGGACGGGCTGCCCGGCCGCGTCCACGTGGCGGCGCTGCGCCCGGCGAACGACGAGGGGGTCGGGATCGAGCGGCTCGCGCCCGCCCCGCCCGCGCGGCTCGACCTCGACTTCGCCGAGTGGATCCGCGCGCTCGAGGACGAGCTCGCGCGCGCGCGTCCGGTGCGAACGGTGGACGCGGTGGAGCGGGCGCTCCTCGTCGTGATCACCGCGGGCCGCGGCCGCGAGGAGACCGAGGACTCGACCGACGAGCTCCGCGAGCTCGCGCGCACGGCGGGCGTCGAGGTCATCGACGTGCTGGTGCAGAACCGTCCCCGCCCCGACCCGAAGACCGCGATCGGCTCGGGCAAGCTCCACGACCTCCTGATCCGCTGCTTCCAGTCGGACGTCGACCTCGTGATCTTCGACGGCGATCTCTCGCCCGTGCAGGCGCGCAATCTCGCCGAGCGCCTCGAGCTGCGCGTGATCGACCGCACGCAGCTGATCCTCGACATCTTCGCGCAGCGCGCGAACACGCGGGACGGCAAGCTCCAGGTGGAGCTCGCGCAGCTCCAGTACGTGCTGCCGCGCCTCGCCCAGCGCGACACCTCGCTGTCGCGGCTTGGCGGCGGCATCGGCGGACGCGGGCCCGGCGAGACGCAGCTCGAGATCGACCGCCGCCGCGTGCGCGAGCGCATCACGCGGCTCGAGCGCGACTTGCGCCTGCTCGAGCGCCAGCGCGCGCACCGCCGCGCGCGGCGTGCCCGAAGGAAGCTCCCGGTGCTCTCGATCGTGGGCTACACGAACGCGGGCAAGAGCACGCTGCTGCGCGCGCTCACCCGGACGGAGGCGTTCGTCGAGGACAAGCTCTTCGCGACGCTCGATCCCGCCTCGCGGCGGCTGCGCTTCCCGCGCGACCGCGAGGCGATCGTGACGGACACGGTGGGCTTCATCCGCGATCTCCCCCCGCAGCTCGTCGCCGCGTTCCGCGCCACGCTCGAGGAGCTCCGCGAGGCGGACCTGTTCCTCCACGTGGTGGACGCCTCGAGCCCGGCGCTCGAGCGGAGGATCCGGGCGGTGCGGACCGTGCTCGAGCAGATGGGCCTCGACGAGGTCCCGGAGCTGCTCGTGTTCAACAAGCTCGACCGGCTGCCGCCGGGAGAGGGCGCGCGCCTCGCGCGCGTCTACGGCGCCTGCGCGATCTCGGCGCGGACCGGCACCGGCCTCGTCGAGCTGATCGAGCGCGCGGACGCGGCGCTCTTCCACGCCGGGGCCACGGCGCCGGCGCTGCGGGAAGCGTCCGGGAGGGGGTGAGCATGCCGCGAGCGAAGATCACCGGGACGGGGATGTGCGTGCCCGAGCGCCGGGTCACGAACAAGGACCTCGAAGCGCTGATGGATACGAGCGACGAGTGGATCCGCCAGCGCTCGGGCATCGTGGAGCGGCGCTGGATCCGCGCAGGCGAGACGCCCGCCGACCTCGCGGAGAAGGCGTCGCGCGAGGCGCTCGCGCGGGCCGGCCTCGAGCCGGGCGAGCTCGACTGCATCGTCCTCGCGACGCTCTCCTCGCAGGCCGAGTTCCCGGGCACCTCGTTCTTCCTCCAGGAGCGGCTCGGCGGCACCACGCCGTGCTTCGACCTGCGCGCGCAGTGCAGCGGCTTTCTCTACGGCCTCTCCGTCGCGCGGAGCTTCGTCGCCTCCGGCCAGTACCGGCGCGTGCTGCTCATCGGCTGCGAGGTGCACTCGACGGGCATCGACGTCTCGACCGAGGGCCGCGACGTGGCGGTGCTGTTCGGGGACGGCGCCGGCGCGGTGGTGCTCGAAGCGAACGACGACCCCGAGGACCGCTCCGAGGTGCTGGCCGTCCGGCTCCACGCCGAGGGCAAGTACGCCACCAAGCTCTGGGTCGAGGCCCCGGGCTCCGGCCAGTACCCGGCGCGCTTGAGCCAGGCGCTGCTCGACCGCAAGGCACACTTCCCGCGCATGGAGGGGCGCCTCGTGTTCAAGCACGCGGTGAGCCGCATGCCCGAGGTGCTCGCGGAGGCGCTCGACGCCGCCGGCGTGAAGCGCGACGACGTCGACCTCTTCTTGTTCCACCAGGCGAACCTGCGCATCAACGAGTTCGTGGCGGGCGCGCTCGAGATCCCGCCGGCCAAGGTGCGCAACAACATCGACCGCTACGGCAATTGCTCCGCGGCCTCGATCCCGATGCTGCTCGCGGAAGCGGAGCGAGAGGGAGCGCTCGCGCGCGGCCACCTCGTCGCACTCACCGGCTTCGGCTCGGGCTTCAGCTGGGCGAGCGCGATCGTGCGCTGGTAGCGCGGCGCGCGGGTTGCCGCGCCGCGTTGGACCGGTGCGGGCCCCGGGTGCGTCCACGACATCGAACCGTTCGGAATCAAAGGACTTTGTCAGTTCTTCCCGGTTCCTTGACCCGCTGACGCGCCGTGTTATGTTCCGCGCCGTCTCACGCCAAGGAGAATGCCATGGCACGCAACCACAGCATCCTCGAGGAAGGCCGCGAACGTTTCGAAGGCGCCCTCAAGGACATGGAGCGCGACTGGAAGCGGCTGCAGAAGCGCGCCGATCAAGGCCGCCGTCAGTTCGAGCAGCAGGCGCAGCGCCAGGTGAAGAAGCTGCAGACCGGCTTCCGGAAGAACCCGCTCGTGAAGCGCGCCGAAGAGCAGCGCAAGCTGCTCGAGCGTCGCGCGCGCCGGCTCGGCAACGAGCTGATGAAGAGCGCGCCGGTGAAGCGGGCCGAGGCTCTCCGCAAGGACGCCGAGACGCGCCTCGAGGAGCAGGTCGAGAGCCTGCTCGGCGTGCTGCGGCTCGCGAGCGCGTCGGAAGTGACGCGGCTCGAGCGCAAGGTCGACCAGCTCGGCCGCAAGCTCCGCGAGCTCGAGAAGGGCACGCACGCCACCGCCTGACGCGCTCCGGGCCGGCTCGCCGGCCCGCTGCCGAGCTCAGCGGGCCTTCCGGAGCCGGGCCAGCGCGTCCTGCACGCTGCCGTGACACGCGCGCAGCAGCTCGAGTGCGTGCGCCTCGTCCACGTGCCCGAGCGCGCACAGGATGCGGAGCGCGCGACCTTCGAGCTTGCGCGACGAGGGAACCAGGTTCGTCATCTGGTTCCCCTCGACGCGGCCGAGCCGCACCATCACCGTCGTCGACAGCAGGTGCAGCACCATCTTCTGGGCGAGCCCGCCCTTGAGGCGCGTCGAGCCGGCGATCACCTCCGGCCCGACCTCGGGCGTGATCGCCACCTCGGCGCGCTCGGCGAGCGGGGAGCGCGGATCGCACGTGATCGCGATGCGCCGCGCGCCGACCGCGCGCGCCTCCTCGAGCGCGCCGAGCGTGAACGGCGTGCGCCCGCTCGCGGAGATCGCGACCACCGCGTCGCCGGGGAGCAGGTCGCGCCGGCGGAGCTCCGTGCGCGCATCCTCGGCGCGGTCCTCGGCGCCCTCGATCGCCTGCCACACCGCGTCCATGCCGCCGGCCTGGAGGGCCTGCACCCGATCGGGCGGATAGCCGAACGTCGGGGGGATCTCGGCGGCGTCGACCACGCCCATGCGGCCGCTCGTGCCGGCGCCCACGTTGAACCAGCGACCGCCGCCCTGCAGCACCAGGACGAGCACCTCCACGGCGCGCTCCACGTCCCCGAGCACGTGGCCGACCGCGCGCGCCGCGGCCAGGTCCTCGGCGTGGATCGCCTCGAGGATCTCGCGCGTGCTGCGGCGATCGAGGTCCAGCGTGGCCTCGAGCACCGCCTCGGTCAGAAGCTCGTCCGACATCCCCTCGACCTTTCGGCCGTCCGGCCCGATCCGTTGATTCTGACGCGTACACTCGCCGCGTGCCGTTCCAGGTCTCGGAGAAGACGCTCGCGCGCCTCGAGTGGCCCGATCTCCTGGCGCGCCTCGCCCGCGGGCTCCGGACGCCGCGCGGGCGGGCGCGCCTCGCCGGCCCCGCGGCCGCCTTCGCGGAGAGCGTGGACGAGGCCCGGCGCCGCCTCGCCGAGACGGGCGAGGCCCGCGCGCTGCTGGCCGCGGGCGAGGAGCCCCCGCTCGGAGGCGCGCTCGAGATCGACGCCGCTCTCGCGCGCCTCGCGAAGGGCGGCGCGCTCGTGGGCGGCGAGCTCCTCGCGGTCGGCCGCGCGGCGCGCGCCGTCTCCGAGACCGCGCGCTTCCTCGCGCGCCGGCGCGAGGAGGCAGCGCTCCTCGCCGAGCGCGCCGAGGCGCTCTCGGATCCGGGCGCGCTCGCGGACGCGATCGAGGCCGCGCTCGCGCCCGACGGGAGCGTCCGGGATTCGGCCTCGCCCGCGCTCGCGGCCGCGCGGCGCGAGGCGCACGAGGCCGCGGCACGGGTGCGTGAGCGCGTCGAGCGGCTCCTCTCCGATCCGGCGCTCCGCGACTCGCTCCAGGACGCGTACGTCACCGTGCGCGGCGACCGCTACGTCGTTCCCGTGCGCGCGGACGCGCGCACGCGCGTGCCCGGCATCGTCCACGACGCGTCGGCCACGGGCACCACGCTCTTCGTCGAGCCCGAGGCCCTCGTCGAGCTCAACAACCGGCTCAAGCAGGCGGAGCTCGCCGTCGAGCGCGAGACGCGCCGCGTGCTCGAGGCGCTCTCCGCCGAGGCCGCGGGCGCCGCGCCCGCGCTCGACGCCGACCTCGACGCGCTCGCGGAGCTCGACCTCGCCTTCGCACGCGCCCGGCTCGCGGAGGAGACGCGGGCGAGCGCGCCGTCGCTCGACGACGAGGCGCGCTTCGAGCTGCGCCAGCTCCGCCACCCGCTCCTCTCCGAGGCGGTGCCGAGCGACATGCGCCTCGGCACGGGCTTCCAGGTGCTCGTCGTCTCGGGGCCGAACGCGGGCGGCAAGACCGTCGCCATGAAGGCGCTCGCGCTCGCGGCGCTGATGGCGCGCGCCGGCCTCCACGTCGCGGCGGAGCCGGGCGCGCGCGTGGGCGCCGTCGATGCCGTGCTCGCCGACATCGGAGACGAGCAGGACATCCGCGAGAGCCTCTCGACCTTCTCCGCCCACATGGCGAACCTCGCCGCCATCGTCGCTGCGGCCGGGCCGCGCACGCTCGTGCTGCTCGACGAGATCGGGGTCGGGACGGATCCGAGCGAAGGCGCGGCGCTCGCGCAGGCGGTGCTCGAGCAGCTCGCCGCGTCGGGCGCCCGGACGATCGCGACCACGCACTTCGGGCTGCTGAAGGAGATGGCCGAGGTCGATCCGCGCTTCGAGAACGCCGCCGTCGAGTTCGATCCCCTGACGCTCGCGCCGACCTACCGGCTCCGCTACGGCGCCGCGGGCACCTCCTCCGCCCGCTCGGTCGCGGCGCGCATGGGCATGCCGGCCGCGGTGCTCGAGCGCGCCGACGCGCTCCTCGCGCGCGAGGACCGGCGGCTCGACGGCCTGCTCGCGGAGCTCGCGACGAGCCGGGCCGCGCTCGAGCGCGAGCGCCGCGAGGCGAACGAGCTCCGCGCCGAGAGCGAGGCCGCCCGCGCCGCCTACCGCGCGAAGCTCGAGCGCCTCCAGGAGCGGCGCGACCAGCTCTTCGCGTCGCTCCGGGCCGACCTCGACGCCGCCTTCCAGTCCGCGCACGCGGAGGTGGCCGGCGTGATCCGCTCGCTCCAAAGGGGCGGCGGTGGCGGCGGCGCCACGGCGCGCGACGCGGCCCGCGCGCGCGAAGAGCTCCTCGCGCTCGAGCGCCGGGCGCCCGCTCCCGAGCCGGCGGCGCCCGCACGCCCCGCGCCGGCCGTGGACTGGCGGCACGCGCAGCCGGGCGACGCGGTGCGCGTCCACGGCTCCGGGATCGGCACGCTCCTCTCCCTTCCCGACGCGAAGGGCCGCGTGCGCGTACAGGTGGGCGCGGCGCGCCTCACGCTGCCGGCCGAGCGGCTGTCACCGGCCGAGGCGGCGCCGCGGCCGGCCGGCGGCTTCCACGTCGACCCGCTGCCGGAGGAGGCGAAGCCGTCGCACGTCGACGTCCGTGGCCTGCGCGTCGACGAGGCGATCGCGTCGCTCGAGAAGGCGCTCGACGACGCGGCGCGCGGCGGCGTGCCCGTGCTCGAGGTCGTCCACGGCGTCGGCAGCGGTGCGCTGATGACGGCGCTTCGCGAGCACCTGCGCCGCCTCCCGCACGTCGCGCGCTTCGAGGCGGGCGGCACGGAGGGCGGCGGGGCCGGCGTGACGCGGGTCTGGCTCCGCTAGACGCCGAAGTCGGCGCACAGCTCCGCCGCCGCGCGCCGGCCCGAGGCGACGGCGCCCTCGAGCGTCGGCGCGAGCCAGTGGTCGCCCGCGAAGTAGAGCCGGCGCCCGCGCTCGCGGAGCTCGGCCTGGAGCGTGCGGAGCCTTGCCAGCGCGCGGTAGCGGCCGACGTCGAAGCGCGGCACGGCGTGCTCCCAGCGGCGTAGATCGCAGAAGCGGAGCGCTCCGGCCGTGCCCGGGAAGACGCGCTCCAGCGCTCCGAGCAGCTCCTTCTCGACCACGCCGTCCGCGGCGGAGAGCTGCGTCCGGCTCCACGCCGGCGTGGCGACCGCCATCACGAGCGCCGCTCCCGCCGGAGCCGGGGCGCCGGCGCCGCCCGGCTCGACGGAGACGCTCGCGAGCGGGAGTGCCTCTGCGCTCGGCACGCGGAGCCGCGTCGCCTTTCGCGTGGGCGAGCGCTCGAGCGCGGCGGCGAGCACGAGCGCGGGCGCCGTGCGCGCGGCGGCGAGCAGCTCGCGCTCGGCGGGCACGAGCAGGGCCTCGGCCAGGCGCGCGCTCGGCTCGGCCGGGAGCGCGAGCACGACCGCGTCCGCGCGGAGCGCGCCGCCGCCGCGGAGCCCGACCACGAGCTCGCCGGCCTCGCGCGCCAGCGCGGTCGCCTCGTCGCCGAGCACGTCGGCGTCGCTCCAGAGCGCGTCCGCGAGCGCCGCGGGGCTGCCGCGCAGCGTCGCGAGCGGCGCCTCGCCGCGCGCCGCACGCGCGAGGAGGAAGCACGCGCGGCTCGCCTCCGCGGGATCCGCGAGGAGGTCCGACGCGAGCCCGGGCTCCGCCCAGCGCCGCCAGACGCTCGCGCCGAAGTAGAGGCGCACGAAGTCCGCAGCCGAGCGGTCGTCGAGACGGGCGGCCGCCTCGGGGCGGACGGGGTCGAGGAGCGCCGCGAAGCGCCGCTCGAGGCGCGCGAGCCGCCCGAGGCGGAGCGCCTCGCGGAGGCGAACGCCCGGGATGCGCGAGACCTCGACGGGGCGACCCGCGGGCGGCGTCTCCGCGATCCGCCCGGCGGAGAGCTGCGCGACCGTGACGGGGCGGAGGGGGAGCATCCGCTCCGCGAGGCCGGCGTCCGCGATCAGCCCGAGCAGGTGCCGCTCGCGGGCGCTCACCAGGAAGGGCGCTGCATCGAGCCGGAAGCCGTCGCGCGCGCCGCCGCGCGCGCGGCCGCCCGGCGCCGGCTCGCGCTCGATCACCCGGACGCCGCAGCCCGCGGCCCGCAGCGCGGCCGCCGCGGAGACGCCCGCGAGGCCTCCGCCCACGACCAGCACCTGCGGAGCCTGCATCCCCGGGCCTGCCACGGCGGGACGTGTAGCAATGAACCGGGCCCCCGGGCTCGGCCGTACTACGGGCCGCTGCGCGCGGTGGCCGTGGGATACCGTGCGACCCGTGGGCAGCGACGAGGATCTGATGGAGCGCGTCCAGGCCGGAGATCCGCAGGCGCTCGCGGCGCTCGTCGAGCGCTATCGCGGCCCGCTCTACGCCTTCCTCTGGCGCCGGGCCGGCGACGGCGCCGACGACCTCTTCCAGGAGAGCTGGATCCGCGTCACGCGCGCGCGCGATCGCTTCGACCGCAGCCGCCGCTTCTCGACCTGGCTGTTCCAGATCGCGAACAACCTGTGCCGCGACCGCTGGCGGCGCCTCGACGCGCGGCGCCGCGCGCACGAGGCGCTCCGCGAGGAGGCGCACGCCACCGGGCGCGACGCCGCCCCGGCCCCGGCACTGCCGCCGGAGCGCGGGCTCGTCGCCCGGCTCGACGCGCTGCCCGACCGCCTGCGCGAGGTGCTCGTGCTGCGCCACTACCACGAGCTCGGCGAGGCGGAGATCGCCGAGGTGCTCGGGATCCCGCGCGGCACCGTGAAGAGCCGGCTCCACGCCGCCGTGCGCGCCGCGCGCGCGCTCCTCGAGGACGCGCCCCGTGACTGACCTGATCGCCGACGCGCAGCTCGAGGCCGAGCTCCGGGAGCTCGCCCCGCGTCTCGACCGCGTGGAGGCGCCCGCGCCGCCGCCCCGCCTCGTCGAGCGCACGCTCCGCCTCGCGAGCGCCGAGCTGCAGCGCGCGCCCGCGCTCGCGCCCGGCGTGGCGGCGCCCGAGGCGCGGCTTCCCGCCGGCTTCCGCCGCGAGCTCGCGCGCCTCGTCGCGGCCACGCTGCCGCTCCTCGCGCTCGTCCTCGCCTGGGACTGGTTCCTGCTCCGTGAAGGCGCGGCGTGGCTCGCCGCCTGGCTGCCGGCCGGGCTCGCCTTCGCGCTGGTCACCGCCTACGTGGCGGGGAGCCTCGGCTGGCTCGCGCTCACCTACGCGAGCCTTCCGCTCTTCGCGTACCGCCGCACGCGTCTGCGGCTCGGGAGCTCGAACGGATGAACGACTCGCGACTCTGTCCCTACTGCGCCGAAGAGGTGCGGATCGAAGCGATCAAGTGCCGGCACTGCGGCTCCTACCTCGCGCTCCGCGGCGCGCCCAACGACTGGCACCGCTCGTCGCGCGATCGCATGGTGGCCGGCGTCTGCGGCGGGCTCGCCCAGCAGTTCGGGGTGCCGACGGCGGTGGTGCGGCTCGCCTTCGTGCTGATGACCTTCTTCGCCGGCGGCGTCGGGCTCCTGATCTATCTCGTGCTCTGGATCGTGATGCCGCGCGACGATCAGGACGACGAGCTCGACGAGCTGCGCGAGCGGCTCCCCGAACGCCTAGAGCGGTAGCCGCTTCGCGAGGCGCTCGAGGCCCGCGACCACGTCGTCGAGCGTCGTGAAGGGCTCGTACGCGACGCCGCGCGCAGCGAGCTCCTCGGCGAGGCTGTCCTTCGCGAACACCACGTCCGCGGCGAGCGCGCCGCAGAGGTCCGAGACGCGGCCGTTGCCGACGTGGACCACGCAGGCGCCCGGATGGAGCGTGCGGAACGCCTCGATGCGGCCGCGCTTGCAGACGCCCGTGCCGCAGTCGCAGCGCGGGTTCGGGGCGCTCGCCGCGATCCGCCAGGCGCCGTCCTCGTACCAGAGGCGGTTCGCGTCGTACGCGAAGCGCACGCCCGTGAGGCTCTGGATGCGGTCGAGGTTCCGGTCGAAGCCGTCCGAGAGCACGCGGAACGGAACGCCCCGCTCCCCGCACCAGCGCACGAGCGCCGCGGCGCCCGGGTCGAGCTCGACGGTCCGCAGGAAGGCGTCGAGCTCCGCCTCGGGCAGGCGGAGGCCGTCGAGGAGCTCGAGGTTGTACTCCCAGGCGTTGAGCTCGCCGCGGAGGAGGCGCTGCCAGAGCGCGGGGCGCCGCTCGCCGGCGTGCCGCTTCGCGAGGGTCGAGCCCACGTCCTGCACCGCGAAGGTCCCGTCGAAGTCGCAGAACACCGCGAGCGCGATGCGCGCGGGCAGGCGCAGCAGCACGCTGCCGTGGGGCGCGAGCGAGGCGCGCACGAACCCGTCGGCGTGCGCTTCGACGTCCGGCGAGCCGAGCAGCGGCCGGGGAGGCAGCGCGCCCGCGGCGGGCACCTCGTCGCCGAGCCCGGCCTCGAGCTCGCGCGGGCGGTCGTCCCAGTTGACGAGCACGGCGAGCGCCGCGCTCGGGCCGCGCGCGACCAGGCCGGCGGGCGCCGGCGCGTCGAGGAGCCCGCGCGCGCGTGCCGCGCCGCGCGCGCCGCCGCCGTCGACCTCGCGTGCGAGGGCGAGCGTCTCGCGCAGCAGATCCAGCTCCCCGGGCCCGAGGCGCGAGAGATCGTCGGAGAACACCACCATGCCGCCGCTCGCCGCGATCACGCTCGCGAGGGAGCCGACCTCGGCGGCGGAGAGCTGCGTGTCGCTGCGCCGCACCATCAGGCAGTCCGGGTCGTTCAGCCAGAGGCGGCGGTGCATCCATGCGCGCGCGAGAACGTTCCGGAGCGCGTTCGCGACCGACGGCAGCGTGGGCTCGAGGCCCGGGATGCGCGCGCGCTCGGAGACGTCCCAGCTCGGCGCCACGTCGGGCCCGATCCGCATGCCGTCCACGAGCCCGACCGCCGCGCCGAGCGGGCAGCCGCAGCCGAGCAGGAAGGTCTCGTCGCCCGCGCCCTCGCGGATCGCCGCGAGCCCGCGCTGCAGCCGGCCCGCGCGGCTCAGCTTCGGGTCGTGCGCGAGCGCCTGCATGGCGACGACGTAGAGGAAGTCGAGCTTCAGGTACGAGAAGCCCATGCCCGAGAGCGCCGCCGCGAGCCGGAGCAGATGGCGCTGCACGTCATCCCGCGAGGGATCGAGCGCGTAGACCCAGCCCTCGCGCGTCCAGCCGG